>Ga0210050_1000433_pt1 | contig 53559 bp, 47 predicted proteins | sample CryGey132114_all_FD_185463 | JGI IMG/M metagenome (GOLD analysis project Ga0210050, IMG submission 185463) | Groundwater microbial communities from aquifer - Crystal Geyser CG22_combo_CG10-13_8/21/14_all (SPAdes) (version 2) | ecosystem: Environmental > Aquatic > Deep subsurface > Groundwater ... | reverse complement strand
CCGTCAAACAGCGCTCAACCTCAACCATTGCATCCGCATCAATGCGTCCAAACGCTTGCCCTGGCTGGTCTCGCTTCACGGTCATTGCCTTGTCCACCATGACCTGCGACGGCTTCTGCAAACCGTTTCCCCCACTTGGCTGGACGGTGATGCGAAACAACGGCGCATTAACCAGCGAGCTGGAAACCAGCAAGACAGTGACCGTTGCGTGCTCGTCGAACAGGTCAGCTTGAATAACCAACGCCGGTCTTGGTTTGCCCAAAATGGCCCTGTATGGCGATGGTCACAAAGTCGCCCCGCATCATTCCGTCCAGCCATCGACATCCGCCAACGCTTCATCCATGAAGCGCAACCTGTCCGTGTCGGCCATGTCAAACTGAGCGGCCAGGTGCGATTGGTGGCGGCACTCCGCCCCCCTTGATTAAGTTACATGCAACATCTGTTTGGGGCAAGAGGGGACATTTACCCTCTGTGAACAACAAACACTTATCGCAAGAAGTGAAAAATACCTAACCCGAGGGCATGGGGGATAGACACGCTATTCGAAATTATTTTTTGCCATAGGTGCTGTCGTGGTCTTGGGCGATGGTCAGTAGACGGATGAACTCAGCATCGCGATAGGCTGTCGCGCGGCGTGCCTGTGTGATGCGCAATGAGTAAATGGCATCGATGCCCGCCGCAGGTTTGACGCTGCTAATCTTCTCCCACTTCAAACCGTTGTCGCTCGTCTGGGCGTCGCTACCCTGGCTTCCTGACCCTTTCGGCAGCTCGGCGGGAGCGGGCTTGCCCGCGATGGGCGGCCGCACAAAGCCAGGGGCGGCGATTATCTGGGATTATCATGCCAACTATGATCGTCTCCCAGAGGGCCTTGCCGAAGTGCTGACCGCCATTTCTCCTACCCGCAGCGCCGTCGTTAAGGCCTGCGCCGGCAGCGGCAAGACCTGGTTGCTGGTTTCCCGGATGGTGAGGCTGTTGTTGGCCGGGGCGCCGCCTTCCGAGTTACTGGCCATTACCTTTACCCGCAAGGCGGCCGAGGAGATGCGCTCGCGGCTATTCGAGTGGCTGGAGTTTTTGGCGACGGCATCCGACCAGGCCGTTGTGGAGTTCTTGCACCAGCGTGGCCTGAACGAACTGGCTACGCGTCAGTCTTTGCCGCGCGCCAGGGGGTTGTTCGGGGCGGTGTTGCAGAGCGTGCCTGGGCCGACGATTACCACCTTCCACGGCTGGTTTTTGAATCTGTTGGAGCGCGCGCCGCTGAGCCGCCGGGCGCCGGCCAATCTGATCGAGGAGGTGGCGCTGCTCAAGACCGAGGCCTGGCAGACCTGGACCGAATCGCTGCGGGCGCCGGACAAGGCGCAGCAGGCCGCGGCGCTGGCTGAGTTGATGGTGGAATTGCCACTGGAGAGTGTACGCACCCTGCTGTTCGGGTTACTGGAAAAGCGGGCGGAATGGTGGGCCTGGGCCGAGGGCCGGGCTGCCCCGGTTGCTGAGGCCATTGCCGATTTCCAGTGCCTGGCGGGGCTGGATGAAGATAGCGATTTAGTAGCAGCGTTGTCGGCCGAGCCGGGTGTTCGCCATGCGCTGGCGGAGTTCTGCCCATTGCTGGCGGACAATGCCGTTGGGGTGAAGCTGGATGGCGAGCGAGCTGAAGTTCTGGCAAGGCTGCTGGAACACGGTGAGCGAATGTCTGTGCGCGATCTCGAATCGGTATTCCTTACCGCGAAGGGTGAGCCTCTGGTGCGCAAACCCAGTCCGACCCTGGACAAGCGGCTGGGTGCAGGCCGGGCTGCCCGTTTTCTCGAACTTCATGCGGTGCTGGCCGAGCGCCTGATCCAGGCGAAACACGCGCTGGAGGAGCAGTCGGCCTTGCGCCTGAACCGGCTGGCGCTGATCGCCGGGGCCGACCTGATCGACCGCTACCAGGCCATCAAGCGGCAACGCGACGGCCTTGATTTCACCGATGCCGAGTGGCTGACCCTGCGCTTGTTGTCCGATCCGGAGGAATCTTCCGCCTTGCTGGCCAAGCTGGACGCGCGCTGGAAGCACCTGCTGCTGGATGAGTTTCAGGATGCCAATCCATTGCAATGGCGCATCCTTACCGCCTGGCTCGCGGCCTATGGCGCCGATCCGGAACGGCCGACTGTGTTCATGGTTGGCGATCCGAAACAGTCTATTTACCGCTTTCGCCGCGCCGAACCGCGCGTCTTTGAGATGGCCGGCGACTGGCTGGCGCGGAACTTTGCCGCCGGCCTCTACCGGCAAAATGAGACCCGACGTTGCGCGCCGCGTATTGTGGTTTGGGTGAACGCGGTGTTCGGTGGGTTGGGCGATGCGTATCCGGGGTTCGAGTCGCATAGCGCGCATCGGGCCGACTTGGCGGGCTGGTGTGAGACGATGGTTTCACCCGCGCCCTCACCCATGCCTGCTGCGGCCGACGGCGGGCTGCGTGATCCGTTGACTGAAGCGCCGCCTACCCGCCAGGCCTTGCGTGCGGCGGAGGCCGAAGGTGTCGCCCAGCGCATCCTGGAAATAGTCGGCCATCTGGCCGTCGCCGAGGCTGGCGGCCGGCTGGCGCGGTTCGCCGACATACTGGTACTTACCGCCAGCCGGACCGGGCTAGAGACCTTCGAAGAGGCCTTCAAGAGCGCCGGTATCCCGTATCTGGGCAGCCGTCGGGGCGGCCTGCTGGATGCCCTGGAAGTGGCGGATCTGCTTGCCTTGCTGGGTTTTCTGGTCATGCCGCACGACAACCTCAAGCTGGCTCAGGCGCTTAAAAGCCCGTTGTTCGGGTTCACCGATGCCGACTTGGTCGCTCTGCGCGATGCCGGCGATGGGTCGTGGTTCGAGCGTTTACGAGCTTGGCTGGCAAGCGGTGGCGCGCCCGATCACGCCCGGCGCGCCCTGGCCCTGCTGGACGATTGGCGGGCGGCGGCTGGCCATCTGCCGCCGCATGACCTGCTGGACCGGATTTTTCATCAGTGCGAGGTTGAAGCGCGTTATGCGGCGGCTGTGCCCGAACGGCTGCGGCCCTCGGTCCAGGCCAACCTGCGCGGCTTGCTGGAGCAGAGCCTGACCCTCGGCAGCGGCCGCTTCCCCAGTTTGCCCCGCTTCCTGGACGAGTTGCAGGCCTTGCGCCGTCATGCCGGTGACGAGGCCCCGGACGAGCCGCCAGCCGCGAGCGGCGATGCGCTGCGCATACTCACCATCCACGCCGCCAAGGGGCTGGAAGCGCCGGTGGTGTTTCTTATCAAGGCCGATGAGGAACGGCGCGGCCGGGATCATTACGGCGCCTTGCTGGATTGGCCGCCGGGTGAGGAACGGCCCAGCCATTTCTCGGTGTATGGACCTTCGCAATGGCATGGCCAGGCGCGCCAGCCCTTGTTCGACCAGGAGCGCGATCAGGCCGCGAAAGAAAACCTGAATCTGCTTTACGTGGCCATGACCCGGGCGAAACAGGCGCTGATCGTCAGCGGCCTGGAGGGTGCGAAGGACGATACCTGGCTGGCGCGGTTGCAAGCGGGTTTGGCGAAGGCCGAGTTCACCGGTTTGCCGGAGATGGCGTTTGCTGATTGCGTTATTCCCGAACCGGCGGCAGCCCGGTTAAAGGGCTGGGTTCCCGCCTGCGCGGGAATGACAACTCAAACGGCTGGCATAGGTCGCCGCCGTTCGCCATCAAGCCCCGAGATTGCCTTTGGCATCCAGGTCCATCGCTATCTGGAACTGGCGACGACGGGTCGGTCCGAGGCGATGCTGCGCCTTGATCTGGACCTCCATGAGCCGCAGTTCCAGACGGTTCGAGCCATGGCGGATAGCCTGTTGAACGGCCCGCAATCACGGCGCTTTTTCGAGTCTGGCCGTGCCTGTAACGAACTGGAATATGTATCCGGGGATGGCCAGGTTCGGCGTATCGACCGCCTGGTGGAATATGACGACGAGGTCTGGGTGCTGGATTACAAGACTGGTGGCCTCGACGAGGTCGACCTGGGGCGCCGGGCCGAGCCCTATCTCGATCAACTGGCCGACTACCGAAAGGCCGCCTCGGCGCTTTATCCGGGCAAGCGCATCCGCGCCGCGCTGTTGTTCGGCGACGGCCAGGTGTATGAAGTGAAGTAACTTTAGGCGCGTTAAAATACCCCGCGAAACAACCCAAGGATACCGCTTATGCCCGTCAATCTCGCCGCTCCCGATCCCGCTTCACTACTCTCGGTTCCCGGCGTCGAACTGGGCGTCGCCTGCGCCGGTATCAAGAAACCCGGCCGCAAGGACGTCCTGGTCATGCGTCTGGCCCAGGGCAGCGAAGCGGTAGGCGTGTTTACCCAGAACCGTTTCTGTGCCGCGCCGGTTATGGTGTGTAAGGCACATTTGAGTAGCGACGATGGCATCCGTGCCTTGCTGGTCAACACCGGCAACGCCAATGCCGGCACCGGCGAGGATGGCCTCGACCGGGCGCGCGCGACCTGCGCCGCGTTGGCCGGGCGGCTCGGTCTCAAGCCGGCGCAAATCCTACCCTTTTCCACCGGCGTGATCCTGGAGCCGCTGCCGCACGACAAGATCATGGCCGCCCTGCCGGCCGCCATTGCCGACCTCAAGCCGACCAACTGGGCGGCGGCGGCGGAAGCGATCATGACCACCGACATTGTCGCCAAGGCGACCTCGCGCAAGGTGGCGCTGAACGGCCAGGACTTCGCCGTTACCGGCATCGCCAAGGGCTCCGGCATGATCCACCCGAACATGGCGACCATGCTGAGTTACGTCGCCACCGATGCCCCGGTGGCGCGCGAGGCGCTGGACGTCATATTGAGATATGCGGTTAACCGGTCATTCAACTGCATCACCGTCGATGGCGACACCTCGACCAACGACTCCTGCATACTGATCGCCACTGGCGTGACTCAAGCCCCAACCATCATGAACGATGGCGATCCGCGTTTTGGCGCCCTGCGCGACGCCGTCACGGAGGTGATGATCCAGCTCGCCCAGGCCATCGTCCGCGACGGCGAGGGCGCCACCAAGTTCATCACCGTGCGGGTCGAGGGCGGCCGCGATCCGGCCGAATGCAAACAGATCGCCTATGCGGTTGCCCATTCACCGCTGGTCAAGACCGCCTTCTTCGCCTCCGACCCCAATCTCGGCCGCATCCTCGCGGCGGTAGGCTATGCCGGCGTCGCCGACCTCGATGTCGACCGGGTAAAGCTATGGTTGGGCGGCGTCCTGGTCGCGGAAAACGGTGGCCGCTCGCCCGGCTACCGGGAGGCCGAAGGCCAGCGGGTTATGGCCGCGCCGGAGATCGAGGTCCGTATCCACCTCGGCCGAGGCGACACCGTGGCCACCGTCTGGACCTGCGACCTCTCCTACGACTATGTCAAGATCAACGCGGAATACCGTACATGAACGGCGACGACGAAGACGAGATCGCCTACCAGGTCAGCCCCGAGCTGGCCATTCTGCTGTCGCGCGCCAACGAGTTGCTGGCCCGGCTGGAACCCTGGCTGCCAGCGCCGCCGCCGCGCGTTGACTGGAAGACGACTCTGGCCTGTCGTTGGCGGCGCGGCCCGGTGCTGGGTTGGCTGCAACCCATCGATCAGCTCAACTGCCCGCCCTGGGCCGCCCTGCAAGGCATCGACGCCCAAAAGAAGGCGGTCGAACGCAATCTGCGCCAGTTCGTCGCCGGGCTGCCGGCCAACCATGTGCTGCTCACCGGCAGTCGCGGCTGCGGCAAGTCCTCGCTCATCAAGGCGCTGTTGCCTCGGCTGGCCAAACGCGGCCTGCGCATGATCGAGGTGGACAAGGACGACCTGGTGCACCTGCCCGACATCGTCGCCGGTATCGCCGGCCAGCCTTACCGTTTCGTCGTCTTCACCGACGACTTGTCGTTCGAGGCCGGCGAGGCGGCTTACAAGCCGCTCAAGGCGGCACTGGATGGTTCACTGGCCGGCCTGGCGGCCAACGTGCTGATCTGCGCCACCTCCAATCGCCGCCACCTGATGCCGGAATATATGGCGGAGAACCTCGAGACGGACTATGTCGGCAACGAGATTCATCCCGGCGAGAGCACCGAGGAAAAGGTCTCTCTATCCGATCGCTTTGGCCTTTGGCTGTCGTTCTATCCATTCGATCAGGACCAGTACCTGGCCATTGCCCAGGGCTGGGTGGCCGAACTGGGCGGCGCCTGGGCCGAAAGCGCCCGACTGGAGGCGCTGCAATGGGCGACCTCGCGCGGCAGTCGCTCGGGCCGCATCGCCCGCCAGTTCGCGGTTGACTGGGTCGGGCGGCAAGGGTTGAAGCGTTGAGTAGGATCGAAGTCGCGGCTGCGGTGATCGAGCGGACCGACGGTGCTTTTCTCATGGCCAGTCGGCCCGCAGGCAAGGTCTACGCGGGCTGGTGGGAATTTCCCGGCGGCAAGGTGGAGCCGGGCGAGAGCGCACGCCATGCGCTCGACCGCGAGTTGCACGAGGAGCTGGGCATCGCGGTGCGGACCGCCTATCCCTGGCTCAACCGGGCCTTCGACTACGAACACGCGCGGGTGCTGTTGCGTTTCTTCCGGGTCACCGCCTGGACGGGCACGCCGCAGCCGCGCGAGGGCCAGGGCGGCCTGGCCTGGAGCCACGCGGCGCGGCCCGGGGTCGAACCCATACTGCCCGCCAACGGGCCGGTCCTGCGCGCGCTGGAATTACCGCTGGTTTATGGCATCTCGGTGGCCGGCGATCTGGGCGTCGAGACCTTTCTGACTCGGCTTGAACCCGCCCTGGCTAATGGTTTGCGCTTGGTGCAATTGCGCGAAGGTCATCTGCCGGGAGCTGACCTGATTGCCCTGGCGGGGCGGGCGGCGGCCTTGTGCCGTCAATATGGCGCGCAACTGACCATCAACGGCGATGTCGATCTGGCCGCGCGGCTGGGCGCGGGCGTGCATCTGAACGCTAAACAACTGGCGGCCACCGTCAGTCGGCCCAACCTGGCCTGGGTGGGCGCGTCCTGTCACGATGCCGCCGAGCTGGACCGGGCCGTTGCCATCGGCGCCGACTTCGTGGTCCTGGGGCCGGTCCAGACCACCCCTTCCCATCCCGGCGCGGCGCCCCTCGGCTGGGCGACCTTCAGCCGTTTGATTAAAGACTATCCCCTGCCGGTCTATGCCCTGGGCGGCCTGGCCAGCGAGGATTTGGCCGCGGCCCGGCAGGCCGGGGCGCATGGCATCGCAATGAGGAGCGGGGCATGGCAACGTTAAAATTACCGCATTGGCTGTTTCCGACCCTGGTGATCGTGCTGATGGCTGGCGTGGTGGTGACCAATCGCTATCTACAGCCGGGGCAAGCGCCGTTGTCGATAACCTGTGCTGATTTGCCGAACGGCTGCACCGTTCGGCTCGACGACCGCGAGGTGGCGTTCGGTATTCAGGGGGAACTTAAGGTACTGGCGCCCTTCGAAGTCTGGGTCAAGGCGCCAGAGGCCAAGGCGGTACAGGCCAGCTTCGCCATGAAGGACATGGACATGGGTTTCAATCTATATACCCTGCGCCCCGACCCGCAAGGCATTTTCCGCGCCCACGTGACCCTGCCGGTGTGCGTGACTGGCCGCCGTGACTGGGTCATGATCCTGGACATCGACGGCCATAAGTTGATGACGCCCTTTGTAACCCAGATGTAACCTGACGGCGCGACCTTGTGCTTATAATCTGTGCTATCGATGGTCGCTAAAGACCGCCTGGAGACATGACAGTGGAACATACATACAAGCAGTTTGATACCGAGCTAGAGGCGGTGCGCGCCCGGGTGCTGGAGATGGGTGGTCTGGTTGAAGACCAGGTCAACAAGGCAGTCGAAGCGCTGATGGACCAGAATGCGACGCTGGCCGAGGAGGTGGTGGCCAGCGATGTCCGGGTCAATGCCCTGGAGGTCGAAAGCGACGAGGCCTGTACCCAGATCATCGCCCGCCGCCAGCCTACCGCCAGTGACTTGCGGATGATTATGACCATCATCAAGACGATCACCGATCTGGAGCGGATCGGCGATGAGGCGGTCAAGATTGCGCGCTTTACGGTCAAGTCGGTGAATAACGATCGCATTGCGACTCCCCGCTACAGCGAAATCAGGTACATGTCCGATATTGCGCTCAAGATGCTGCGCACCTCGCTCGACTCGTTCGCTCGTCTCGACCCGTCCAGTGCCGCCTCGGTGGCCCGGCAGGACATGGAGGTCGACGAGGAATTCCACCTCATCGTCCGCCACCTCATCACCTATATGATGGAAGACCCGCGCAACATCTCCATGTTCATCGACCTGATGTTCGTGGTCAAGGCCATCGAGCGGATCGGCGATCACGCCAAGAACATCTCCGAATACGTGGTCTACATGGTCAAGGGCAAGGACGTCCGCCACACCACGTTGGAACAACTCGAAAAAGAACTGAGCTGAGGTTTTACGGCAAGACGATAAAAAAAGCCGGTTAGAACCGGCTTTTTTCGAGTTTACAGCGGTTCAGTGTTTCATTGTCATGCCGCCAGCCGCATGGGCCTCGGCCTCGACCGCTATCTTCTGCTCCTTGCCGTTGGCTGCCCGCACGACCAGGGTAATGGCGGTCTTGTCGCCCGGCTTGATCTGGCCATTCAGGCCGATCAGCATGACGTGCAGGCCGCCCGGCTGGAGTCTGACCATCTTGCCCTTGGGCAGGGCGATGTCCTTGACCTGGCGCATCACCATGATGCCGTTGTCCATGGACATGGTATGCAGTTGCACCGTCTTGGCCGCCTTACTTTCGGCGGCCGTCAGGGTCATGTCGGCGTCAGCAGTCAGGTCCATGAAGGCCCCGGCGACATCCTGGCCGGGCGCCGTGGCGCGGACCCAGGCATGGTCGACCTTGACCGTATCGGCCAGCGCGGGCAGGGTGAACAGGGCCAGGCCCAGAGCAAAAAGCGGTTTTGCAGCAAACATGTATGACTCCCGACGAGGTAAAAAAACAACTGATAGGCTACTCCGGCGCGCTTTGCACCGGGTGCGACAAATTGCCGCAGGCCCCGCGCCGGCATGGGGCGCAGGTAAAATCCCAGCATGAATAATCCACTACCCATCGAGTGGCTGCACCGCGATAGCCAGTCCCGTCTGGTCATGGCCCGCTGGGCCTTGCTGGCCATCGAAGGGCTGACGGTATTGGGCCTGGCCCATGGTTTTGCAGTGGCTTTGCCGATGCCGCCCATGGCGGCGGTGCTGAGCCTGCATGGCGTGCTCAACCTGTTGGCGGCCTGGCGGCTGCGCTCCGGGCGGGGCGGCGAGCCGTATGAAATCATGGCCGAACTGGCGGCCGATGCCGCCGCCATCGCCGCCCTGGTCTATTTCAGCGGCGGCTACGCCAATCCCTTCATTTCCCTGTTGCTGGTGCCGCTGATCCTCTGCGCGGTGACCCTGCCTGCCGTCCTGGCCTGGCTCATGACCGCCTGGGTGGCCCTGCTCTATTCCCTGCTGGCCGGTTATTACCAGCCCCTGACCCTGGCAGTGACCGATCGGGCCGCGATCAACCTGCACCTGGCCGGTATGTGGCTCAATTTCCTGTTGACCGCCGCCCTGGTCGCGGCTTTCGTCACCCGGCTGGCCCAGGCGCTGCGCCAGCGCGAGGCCGACCTGGCGCGGGCGCGGGAACAGGCCCTGCGCGATGAACAGATATTCGCCCTGGGGATGCAGGCGGCGGCCGCCGCCCACGACCTGGCCACGCCGCTGTCGTCGTTGCGGCTGGCGCTCAAGGAGCTGGCGCGGGATTACGCCGGTGACGATGAATTGGGCCCCAGCCTGACCTTGATGGCCGGCCAGACCGAGCGCATGAAGGGGGTGCTCGACCGGCTCGCTGCCGCAGCCGGTGCGGTCCGTGCGGCGGAGACGCTGAATCGGCCGCTGGATGAATGGCTGACCGAGATTTATGACCACTGGCGGCTGATGCGGCCGCAGGTCGGCGGCCGACTGCAACTGGTCGGCCCCCTGCCGGCGCCGAGGGTGCGCGAGGACCCGAGCCTGGTCTCGGTGTTGTCGACCCTGCTCAACAACGCGGCCGACGCCTCGCCTGCGGACCTGGTTCTAATGGCCGACTGGAACGGCGCGACCCTGGGCTTGCAGGTGCTGGACCGTGGACCGGGCCTGGGCCGGGCGGGCGACAAGGCGGAGGGTTGGGGCGTCGGCCTGATGCTGGTGCGGGCCGCGCTGGACCGTCTGGGGGGCGGCATCGACCTGACGCCACGCCCGGGCGGCGGGCTGGCGGCGCGGCTCCATCTACCCTTGTCGAGTCTGGCGGCGAAATGACCGAGTCTGACCGGTGGCGCATCCTGGTGGTCGACGACGACGCCTCGTTCGCGGCAGCCCTGGTCCAGGCGCTGAGTCGCCGTGGCTATGTCGCCACGGCGGCAAGCGACCCGGCCGACGCCCTGGCGCTGGCCGAGGTCGACCCGCCCGATGCCGCCGTGCTGGACCTGAAACTGGCGGCGGAATCGGGTCTGGGCCTGATTAGCCCGCTCAAGGCGCTACGGCCCGAGATGCGCATCCTGCTGTTGACCGGCTATGCCAGCATCGCCACGGCAGTCGAGGCGATCAAGCTGGGCGCCACCCATTACCTGGCCAAGCCGGCTGACGCCGATGAGATACTGGCCGCGCTCGGCCGTAAGGCGGGTGACGCCGCCATCCTGCCCCCGAATGATCCGATGTCGGTCGACCGGCTGGAATGGGAACACATCCAGAAGGTGCTGACCGAACATCAAGGGAATATCTCAGCCACGGCGCGGGCGTTGAAGATGCACCGGCGAACGCTGCAACGCAAGCTGATGAAGAAGCCGGTGAAGGCGTGATTGGCAGGGTGTGACGCCTTTTATTCCAACGTCTCGATGGTGAAATTCCGGTTGGTATAGATGCAGATGTCGCTGGCGATGCCAAGCGCTTCGCGGACGATCTGTTCAGGCGCCAGCTCGGTGTGTTCCAGCAGGGCGCGCGCGGCGGCCTGGGCGTAGGCGCCGCCGCTGCCAATGGCGCCTAGGCCCTGCTCCGGTTCGAGTACATCGCCGGAGCCGGTGATGATTAGTGTGGCGCTGGCATCGGCCACGATCAGCATCGCCTCCAGGCGACGCAGGATGCGGTCGGTGCGCCAGTCCTTGGCCAGCTCGACCGCGCTCCTGACCAGGTTGCCTTGATGCTTTTCCAGCTTGGCCTCGAAGCGCTCAAACAGGGTGAAGGCGTCGGCCGTGCCGCCGGCGAAACCGGCCAGTATCCGGTCCTGATAGAGCCGCCGCACCTTGCGTGCGGTGGCCTTGATGACGATGTTGCCGAGCGTGACCTGGCCATCGCCGCCCAGCGCGACCCGCTCGCCGCAGCGGACGCTGAGGATGGTGGTGCCGCGCCATTGTTCGGTCATTTCCGGACCTCGTGCCGAATCGCCGCGAATTGTCCGACGCCGATCAATTGCAGGAGCAGATTGACCATGCCGTTGCCGCCCTCGAAGGCGATCTGCTTGCCGGCCTGGGCCAGGGACATAACGCTGTCCATGAGCAGGCCGACAACCGCGAAGTCGATGCGCGTGACCTGGCTCAGGTCGATCTCGACCCGCTTCAGCGGCGCGGCGAATGCACGCAGACTCTCGAATACGCTCGCCGAACCGGCGCCCAGTAGGCCGCGCATGGGGAAGCGCTCGCCCGCCGGGGCGGGTTCGATATTGGCCCCCGTAGCCTCGTTGGAGACCTGTTTTGGCGGGTTGTAGGACGGCGGCGATATTTCGAAGTGCACTGCGTATTCCAGGGCGACCTGGTCGAATTCATCGCCCTTGGCTTGCAATTGCAGCAATAGCAGCAACAGCAGCCAGGTGGACTCGGTCAGACGTCCGGCCGCCCGTGAGGCGTTGAGACGTACCACGAAGGCCTCGCCGCCGAGCAGACGTACTTGCTTGTCCGTAGCTACGAGACCGGAGAGCGTTTTCAGCATCAGCAGGGCATAGGCATCATCGTCAGGCACGGACGTTTTGCTGAAATCCAGCGCGACCGTGTCGGCGGTCTCGCATTCCTGGCGGAAGTGCGCCAGCCTCGGCTTGTCTTGCGGCGACAGGTTGGGACCAAAGACGAAGGTCGGGTGCCGAGCGGCGTTTTTTTCGGCCCCGGATTGTCGAATCGGGCGCCAGGTGGGCGGCGAGCTTTCGAAGCGTACCGCGTAGTCCATGGCCAGGTCTTCGAAGGGGCGGCGCTGCCCGGTAACCTCATATAGATCGAACAGCAGATGCCAGGCCAGACTATCCTTGCTGTCCGGGTGATCCAGGATGAAGCGATTCAGTGCCGCGCAGGCCTCGCCGGCACGGTCGTTGGCATAGAGCATGACCGCTTCCTCGATCTCCGGCGCCAGTTGCAGGCCCGTCTCATAGACCTGGATGCCGTTGTTGGCAGGTGGTTTGGGCGGCTGCGGCGGGGCTATGATGGCAGGGGCCGCACTGTGCCTGGCCTCGGGCCGGGGAGCGACGGTTTTGGTCGGTTCGGCAGCGTGCGGAATGGCCGGTTTGGCGCTGGCCTGGCCCTTACGAAAGAATGGAAGCATGGCCATAATACTGTACCTGTAAAAACTGGGTCTAGTGTACTCCGAAGCCTCGGTTAGACCGAGATATTTACGACCCGCGAGAGCAGCGGGTTTTTAAAATTCAACCCTCCAGCCGCATCCCCAGCATGACCACGCCAATGCCAGCGAGCAGCAGCCCAAGTTGTACCGGAAAATCGTGCGGCCGGCGATGTTCCTGCAACTCGGGGATCAGATCGGCCATCGCGATATAGACGAAGCTGGCTACCGCCAAGGCCATCACGTAAGGGATGACGCCACTGACGCCCTGCAAGGTCGACCAGCCGATGACCCCGCCCAGCACGGCGGCGGAACCCGCCAGCACGTTCAGCCAAAGCGATTCCTTGCGGCTATGGCCGGCGGCGAGCAGGACTATGAAGTCGCCAATCTCGTGCGGAATCTCGTGGGCGATGACGGCGATGGCCGTGGCCAGGCCGAGTTTGGCGTCCTGGATAAAGCTCGCGGCGATCAGCACGCCATCGACGAAGTTGTGCATAGCGCTGCCCAGAACGATCATCATGCCGGTCGGTGAATGGCCCTGCTCATGGCTATGGCCGCCCTGTTCATGGACATGATCGTGGCGCCACAAGGCGGTCTTCTCCAGGACGAAGAACAGCAGTATGCCGACGACGATGGCGGTTCCCACCGATTTGACATTAAGGCCCTTGGTGGCCTCCGGCAACAGGTCGATGAAGGCAACCGCCAGCAGGATGCCGACCGAGAGAGCAACCAGCCGATGGGCCAGATTGGCCAGGATGGTCAGCGACAGGGTAGCTGCGGCGAATACCGAAAGCACGCCACCGGCGAAGGTGGCGAGCAGGATATAGACGAGCGTCATGGGGCTGATTCCAGGGACAGGCAGGGCGGTTGCCGTGCAACAGAGTTGCATGATACTGGGCGATCGACCGGATTGCAACCTTGTTGCATTGGGCTATTTGCCGGGGCTATTTTTTCTTGCCCGGCCGCACTGGTTTTGCGCAGTCCGGGCACAGACCCTGGATGGTGAGTTCGGCCCGTTCGAAGCGAAAGCCTTTGGGCAGGTTGAAGCCGAGCGCCGGTTGCAGGTCGTTTAGGCAAAAGACCTGGCCGCATTCGGTACAGTGGAAGTGGGCGTGGCCGTGCGCCTCGGGACCGGCGGCATTGAAGCGCCAGACCCGGTCCTCGCCGGCGATGCGGTGGGCAAGGCGGCGAGCCACCAGCCAGTCCAGGACCCGGTAAAGCGTCACCCGATCGGCGCTGAGACCGCGTTCCCGGGCGCTTTGTTCGATCTCCTGGTGGGTCAGGGCGCTGGCGGCGTCAAGCAAGATGTCGAGTACAACCTCGCGCGCCGGCGTGGCCCGTTCGCCGGCATTGCGCAGAATGTCATGGGCCGGGATGTCGAAGCGCTTACTCATGTCATGGCACTGGGTCATGCCCGCCAGGGTGATAAGGATGGCAGCGGCCGATGCGCCGGATAGCCAGCCAACCGCCTTTCAAAGCGCCGTATCGGACCACGGCCTGCCGGGCATATTCCGAGCAGGTGGGGCTGAAACGGCACTGACTGCCGAAGTAAGGCGACAAGGCGACCTGGTACAGACGGATCGCCCCGACCAGCAGTCGTTGCAAGGGGTTCATGGCGCGCCCAGAAGTAAGCCGATTGTCGCTCAATAAATTGAGTAATCAGTCGGCGTACAGTTTTTCCAGCCGCTCGTGTTTTTCCTGGGCCTCGATGGACAGATCTGCGGTCGGGCGAGCCAACAGACGCGCCAGTCCGATAGGCTCGCCGGTCTCCAGGCAGTAGCCATATTCGCCGTCCTCGATGCGGCGCAGGGCGGAGTCGATCTTCTTCAGCAACTTGCGTTCGCGGTCGCGGACCCGTTGCTCCAGCATGTTTTCCTCTTCCACGGTGGCGCGGTCGTTGGGGTCGGCGAATATCTCGTTTTCCTTCAGGTGTTTGCCGGTTTCCCGCGCACTGTCGAGCATTTCATCCTTCATGGTTTGCAAACGATGTTTGAAAAAGGCCAATTGAGCATCGTTCATGTAGTCCTTGTCCGACATCTTGAGCAGCATCGCCTCACTGATGATGTCGGCGTTGGCTTTATGCTTGACGGGTTTTTTGACGGTGGGTTTGGTGGCTTGGCTTGTTACAGGCATTGGTTTATGTGCAGTTTTCCGGGTCAGCGCCGGCTTGGCGATGGGTTTAGGGGTGACCTTGACGGCCACGACGGGTTTGCCGGCCGGCTTGGATGCCGGCCGCTTCAGGGCTGCTACCGCTTTCACGGCGACGTTTTTAATCGTTGGCGCTACGGTTTTTTTGGCCGTTGCCTTTTTGATCGGCACTGGCTTGGCCACGACCTTTTTCGCGCTCGTGGCGACGGCCTTCTTGGGCCGCGCGACCGGCTTGGCGGCTGGTTTGGCTGCGGCCTTTTTGATCGGCACTGGCTTGGCCACGACCTTTTTCGCGCTCGTGGTGACGGCCTTCTTGGGCCGCGCGACCGGCTTGGCGGCTGGTTTGGCTGCGGCCTTTTTGATCGGCACTGGCTTGGCCACGACCTTTTTCGCGCTCGTGGCGACGGCCTTCTTGGGCCGCGCAGCCGGCTTGGCGGCTGGTTTCAGCGCCGTCTTCTTGGTTAGCGCCATGGGCTTCGCCGTCGATTTCTTCGGGGTGGGTTTGACAGCCGTTTTTTTGGCTGCGGTCTTGGGCTTCACGGCGGATTGCTTGGTTGCAGTGGCCACGCCTTGACTCCTCGATGGTTATTGGAGATGAAAGTTAGTGGCGGATTATGCCATGCCTCGGGCGCTTGGCTAGTGTCGCCTGGCCGCCTGGGTAAAATTCATCGCCGGCCTAGTCTAGTGTTGCATTCTTTGGAACGCTTATATGTAAGCCCTAGTCGGGATTCAACCCGACAAGCCGGGCATGTCAGCGGGGTTTTGTAGGTCGGGATTCATCCCGACGACGCGGGTTCCATGGGCCGGGTTGTCGGGATGAATCCCGACCTACGTCCGATGCATTGGTCTTTCCTTGTTCGCATAGGTGCCAAACAACGTGCAACACTACACTAGGGGCCGGTCGACGATGCACACGAATTGGCCCTGTCTATCCCATTCGGTCCGGCCGGGTTTGTTAAGCGCGCCACAACTGCTTGAAAAAAATGGCGTTTCTTGCAACGCGCTCGCTTGTGCATGGGAATGACAAAAGCTAGTCTGAACGGGATAGCTTTTTAGGCTTCTCGGTTGTATCTCATCGTCAAACAAAGGAGTAGACCATGTCTCGCTTACAAGCCGTCCCAACCTCACAGCAGCCCCAGGGTTCCAACTACCGCCAGCTCGACACCTATTTCGATGAGCGCTACCAGATCGCCTGGGGCTATATGCATTCCGAACCCCGGCCGTGTTTTACGCCGGAGTTGTTGGGTGAGTTGCTCACTTGGTGCGGGGAAGTGGCAGCGCAAATCGATGATCCAAACCGTCCAGACGTGCATTATCAAGTTACCGCTTCGTCAAGTCCGGGGGTATTCAATCTGGGCGGCGACCTGCATCTGTTTCGTGACCATATACTGAGACGGGACCGCGATGGCCTTTATCGCTATGCGCTGGCCTGCATCGAGCCGCTGTACATGAACGCGGTGCATTTAAACCGGCCCGGCCTGAAGAGCGTCAGCTTAGTGCAGGGCGACGCCTTGGGCGGCGGTTTTGAATGCGCATTATCGGGAAATGTGCTGATTGCCGAGCGCGGCAGCAAGATGGGTTTCCCGGAGATACTCTTCAACCTGTTCCCCGGCATGGGGGCGCTTACCCTGCTGGGGCGGCGCATCGGCATGGCCAGGGCAGAAAGGATGATCCTGAGCGGTAATCTGTACAGCGCCGAGGAACTATACGAGCAAGGCGTGGTGGATGTGCTGGCCGAACCGGGCGAGGGTGTCCAGGCGGTCTACGATTTCGTGCGCCGGGAAGGTCGGGCTCGAAACGGCACCTTGGCATTGAGGGCGGCGCGGGAACGTATCCAGCCTATTTCTCACGAGGAGATACGGCAGGTCACAGAAATCTGGGTCGACGCCGCGCTACGCATCGAGCCGAAGGACCTGCGCATGATGGAACGTCTTATCGCGCGTCAGGGCGGCAAGCTGGAAACGGCGACGGCCGGGTCAGCGGCCGAGGGCATTCGTCTGGCGGGATAAATACTCCGTTAGCTGGGCGCCGGCGGCGGCCCAGCCGGCCCGAACCTGCGCCAGTTTTTCGCTGGCCAGTGGCGTTCCCAGTTCATAGGGCTGGAGGTGTTCCGCCTCGACGCAGAGCTGGGCCAGTTGGCTGGCGCCGACATCGCTGGCGCCGCCCTTGAGCATGTGCAGGTGGTCGCGCAAGAGCGGATAGTCGCGCTCTTGCGCGGCTCGCTCGACAACCGCCAGGGCGCCTAGGCTGTCCTGGGTGAATTCCTTGATCAGGTCGGCCACGAACTGTGGCCCGCCACCCAGGCAGGTCAGGTCATCGAGGATGCCTTCGTCCAGGACGGGGGCGGCGGTTTGGCGGCCCTCCACGATGTTGGGCGCGGCCGCCTGGTCGGCCGCCGTGGCCAGCCGGGCCACAGCATCGATCAACGCGCGGCTATTGACCGGTTTGGTCAGGAAGACATCGGCGCCCGCCTCCCGGCAAGCCAATCGACTCTCTTCGCGGGCGTCGGCGGTGAGCATGACGATGGGCAGATGGCCGGTCTCCAGGTAACGCCAGCGGCGCACGACGTCGGTGCCGGACAGCGTTGGCATCTGCATGTCGATGATGGCGAGCTGGATGCCCGGAACCTCCTTTTCCAGTATATCGAGCGCTATCTCGCCATTGTCGGCGACGATGACCTCGTGGCCGGCATGGGCCATCAGGCCGCGTATTACGCGCTGGTTGACCGGGTTGTCGTCGGCCACCAGGATGCGCAGCCGGATCGAACCGGCCTTATCCTGGAAGCGGTCGGCGATGGACACCACGTTTTCCGGCCAGATCGTGCTTGCCGCCGTGTGGATGGCGTTGAACAGCAGGCTGGGGTTGATCGGCGCGCTCAATACGGCGGCATAGCCGGCGCGTAGCAAACCCGCTTCATCGCGACCGACCGGATCAGCATCGATCAGGATCAGTGGCGGCCAGCCGTGCCGACCTGAGCTATCGAGACTATCGAGGAAGTCGGCCGGCGCCGAGGGCAGGCTGTCCACTGCCAGGATGATGGCGGCCAGCGTGCCTTCTGCCGCCGCCGTCGCTCGCAGCGCTTCACGGACGGCCTGAGCCGAGTCCAGGGCTTGCGGTACCAGGCCCCAGCCGTTGACCAGTTGCTCTAGCCGTTGCCCGGTCTCGCCCCGTGCCATGAAGGCCACGCGGCCCTTGACGCTGGTGGTGCCCATTTTTTGCTCGGTGCTGAGGGCGGCTGGTTGGAATGGAATCTCGAACCAGAAGGTGCTGCCTACGCCCACCTGGCTATGCAAGCCCACGCGGCCGCCCATCAGTTCGGCAATCTGCTTGGCGATGGCGGTCCCCAGCCCAGAGCCGCCATAGCGGCGGGTGATGCTGGGATCGGCCTGACTGAAGCTGTCGAAGATATGGCCCTTGGCGGCCTCGGGTATGCCGATGCCGGTATCCGCCACCTGGAAATAAAGTCTCGTGTTATCGCCTGCGGTGGCCGGGCGTATAGACAGATCGACCCGTCCCTGTTCGGTAAACTTGATGGCATTGCCCAGCAGATTGACCAGTATCTGACGTAGGTGGCTGGCGTCGCCATGGAGGCTGAACGGGGTCTCTGGGGCGATATGGGCGGCTAGGGTGAGCCCCTTCTTTTGGGCCGCCGGCGCCATCATTTTGACGATGCCATTCGCTAGCGCATGTAAATCGAAATCCTCCTGGGTCAGTATCAGATGACCGGCCTCGATGCGGGAGATGTCCAGCACGTTTTCGATCAGGCCCAACAGGGTATCTGCCGATGCGCGGATGATTTGGGTTAGTTCCCTCTGCTCATGATCCAGCCGGGTCTCAGCCAGCAGGTCGGCGACGCCGATGACGCCGTTCAATGGCGTGCGTAGCTCGTGACTCATGTTGGCCAGGAAATAGGACTTGGCCTGGCTGGCCTGCTCGGCCCGCTTGATGGCATGGTGCAGTTGGCGCATCAGAGTGGCGGCATAAAGCGGCACGGCAATAATGGCCAATAGCAGTCCAATGCCCAAGGGCAGGTGGGTATACCAGAAATTGTTATAGGCAAGGACACTCATGAAGCCGATAGCCGCCAGCACCGTGGATAGATATAGGTAGTTGACGCCGTACCTGAAACCGTTACCTATAGTGACCCAGAAATAGATAAGTACCAGAGGGCCGGATGTTTCTCCACCGATGAGCAATAGCAGGCTGGCGGTAGAAAAGTCCAACAGTGCGCCGAATACCCGGCGAGCTGCCGATGCGCCTGGTTGCCACAGTGTCGCCAGCAATAACCCGGTGGAGAGACCAAGAAAAATGACTGCAATCAGATTGATAATGCCCGAGACCGCCTCGGGATGGTGGAACAGGCCGCTGCCAAAGTAGGCATAGAAACCTGCGCCTATGACCACGCGAATCAGCGCTTGCTGGAATTCGCTGTCCGGGCGGCGTCTGATGCGCCCCAGCAATGACTGCCAGAGGCTAAGGGCCATGTTGATCGGTTTGGTCATCGCGCCGCCGCCTCCTAGCGGCTGTCCGAGTAGTTATGCATGATCTGGCGCACCGCGTCGATGCGGCGCAGAAAGGCCTGCACGCAGTCCGGGTCGAAGTGGCTGCCGTTTTGCTCATGGATATAGTTCAGTGCCACATCAAAGCTCCAGGCGGCCTTGTATGGACGCGCCGAGGTGATCGCATCAAAAACGTCGGCCACCGCGACGATGCGAGCCGGCAAGGGGATGTACAGGCCAGCGAGCTGTCCGGGGTAGCCATTGCCGTCGAACCGTTCGTGATGGTTGAGGGCGATCACGGCACCCATGCGCAGATAACGGGATGGACTCTCTGAGAGTATGTCGTGGCCGATGGTCGGGTGTTGTTTCATGACCCGCCATTCATCGGTCGTCAGCGGACCGGTTTTCAGCAGGATATGATCCGGGATGCCGATCTTGCCCAGGTCGTGCATCGGCGCGGTCAGTTCGATCTCTTCGCACTCCAGGCCGGATAGGCCGAACTCCTCGGCGATCAGCCGGCTGTAGCGGGCCATACGGTAGACATGGTTGCCGGTGTGCTCGTCGCGGTATTCGCCCGCCTTGGCCAGCTTGATGAGGGTTTCCCTTTCGCGCATGTGAATGTCGTGGGTCGCCTGGGCTACCTGGGTCTCCAGCCAATGGGCTCGTTCTTGCAGACTTTTCTGGCTGCGTCTGAGCGCTAATAGATTGCGGCAGCGGGCCTGGAACTCGTGGGGATCGATGGGCCGGGTCAGGAAATCGGTCGCCCCGCTTTCCAGCGCCTGTTGCCGGACCTTGCGGTCCTCGACGACGGTGATGACGATGATCGGGACATCCGCCAACTGGCTGTCGACCCGCAATTGCCGGGTGAATTCGATGCCGTCCATGGCCGGCATACGGAAATCGGTGATGATGAGATCGGGCGGCGATCGTTTTGCCGCTTCCAGGGCCTCGCGGGGGTCGGCGAAACCATCCACCCGCAAGCCGGGGTTCAGTGATTTGGCCAGGCCGACCAGCAGGTTGCGGGCGGTGGCCCGGTCGTCGACGATGAATACCGCGCCATGGTCGGGTTGTTGGGCAATACCCGAGGACGCGTCGGCCGGTCGGGGGACGCTGGTCACTAGTTTCAACCGCTTGGCGTTCATTTCACTCTCCTGCCAGGCCATGGATGGGGCCAGGATTTCATCTTAACGCTTTATTTCCACTTGCATTTATGACCAGGCTGCAAAATCGGGCGCATCCGCCAGCCGTCGCGTTGCCGTAACCCTATATCGGCAAACTGGCAGCGAACTTTAACAGAAGCGATAATCCGGCCAGACCAACGGTATTTTTAGGCATCCATGCACATCCATATCCTCGGCATCTGCGGCACCTTCATGGGCGGCATCGCGGTCATCGCCAAACAGGCCGGCCACCAAGTCACCGGCTGCGACGCCCAGGTCTATCCGCCCATGAGCACGCAGCTTGAAGCCCAGGGCATCGCGCTGATCGAGGGCTTCGGCGCTGAGCAGGCCGACAGCGGCGCCGACGTGTACGTGATCGGCAACGTGGTCAGCCGGGGCAAGCAGCCCTTGATGGAGGCGATACTCGATCGCGGTCTGCCTTATATTTCCGGTCCGCAGTGGCTGTATGAGAATGTGTTGAAGGACAAATGGGTGCTGGCGGTGGCGGGCACCCACGGCAAGACCACTACCTCGGCCATGCTGGCCTGGATACTGGAGGACGCGAAACTCAACCCCGGCTATCTGGTCGGCGGCGTACCGATGAACTTCGAGGTCTCGGCGCGGCTGACCGAGTCGCCCTTCTTCGTCATCGAGGCCGACGAGTACGACACCGCCTTCTTCGACAAGCGCTCCAAGTTCGTTCATTACCGGCCGCGCACGGCGATCCTGAACAACCTGGAATACGACCATGCCGACATCTTTCCCGACCTCGCCGCCATCGAGACCCAGTTCCATCACCTGGTGCGCACCGTGCCGGGCCAGGGCCTGGTGGTCGCCAACGGCGGTGACGAGAACATATTGCGGGTATTGGGCAAGGGTTGCTGGAGCGGGGTGGAATATTTCGCCGGGCCGGGCTTCGGCTGGAAGGCCAAGGCCCTCGACGCGGCGAGCTTCGACGTGACGCTGGACGACCAGCCGGCCGGCCGGGTGACCTGGGGGCTGGTCGGCGAACACAACCAGCATAACGCCCTGGCTGCCATCGCCGCCGCCCGACATGCCGGCGTGCCGCCACAGGCGGCCATCGACGCGCTGTCCCGGTTCCAGAACGTCAAGCGGAGACTGGAACTGCGCGGCACGGTCAACGGCATCGCGGTCTACGACGACTTTGCCCATCACCCGACCGCCATCGCGACGACCCTGGCCGGGCTGCGCTCGCGGGTCGGCGCGGCGCGCATCCTGGCGGTGCTGGAGCCGCGTTCCAACACCATGAAGCTGGGCATACTGAAGGACCAGTTGGCCGGCAGTTTGCAGGACGCGCAAAAGGTATTCTGCTATGCCAAGGACCTGGGCTGGGACGCCGCCGCCGCCCTGCGGCCGTTGGCCGACCGAGCGGCGGTGTACGACGATCTGGATGCGCTGGTCGAGGCAGTCGCGGCTCAGGCCCGGTCCGGCGACCAGATACTAACGATGAGTAACGGCGGCTTCGGCAGCATCCACGCCAAGCTGTTGACCCGACTGGCCCGATAACCATGACCGACCGCCAGTCGTTTACCCTGGAGTCGACCGAGTCGGGCGCGGTGCTGCGGCTGGCCGGAGAGTGGCGCCTGGCCCATCTGGTCGAGATGGACCAGGCGCTGGCCGGCGCGGTCTGGCCGAAAGGCCGCTTGACTGTTGATGGCGCGGCGCTGACCGGCCTGGACAGCGCCGGGGTCATGCTACTGTACCGCCGCTTGCAGGCCGCCGGCGTCTCCTGGTCGCAGGTCGATCTGGCTGGTTTCGATGCCGAGCGTTTGCCGTTGCTTGATCTGGTTACCGATCGCCTGACCGCGCCTGGGGCGGCGGTGCCGGCGCCGCCAGGCTGGCTCGCCCGGCTGGGGCGCTGGGTGAGCGAGGCGGTTGGCGTATTGCCCGACTGGCTGAATTTTCTCGGCCGGGTGGGCGCTGCGTTGTGGCAGGTGTTGCGGCGACCAGCCAGTCTGCGCGGTCGGGAAACCGTCGTTCAGTTGGAGGCCGTCGGCCTGCGCGCCGTGCCTATCGTGGCCCTGATGACCTTTCTGATCGGCGTGGTGTTCGCCTATTTGCTGGGGATCCAGATCGAGAAATACGGCGCCAACATATTCATTGTCGATGGCGTGTCGATGGCCATGGCCCGCGAGCTGTCGCCGCTGTTGGTGGCCATACTGATGGCCGGTCGTTCCGGCGCCGCCTTCACCGCTCAGATCGGGGCCATGAAGGTGACCGAGGAGATCGATGCCATCACCACTCTGGGCCTGTCGCCGATGCAGGTGCTGGTGCTGCCGCGCTTGATCGCCATCGTCATCGCCATGCCGCTATTGACCTTCTTCGGCGACGTGGTCGGCATCGCCGGTTCTGCGGTGGTGGCGGCCAGCCAACTGGACATCACCCTGGTCACCTTCGTCAACCGGCTGAAGGACGTGTTGCCGCTCGACATGGTGGTCTATGGGCTGTACAAGGCCCCGGTGTTCGCCGCCGCCATCGCCCTGATCGCCTGCCGCAACGGCTTCGCCGTCAGTCGCGACGCGCGCAGCATCGGCGAGCGCACCACCTCGACGGTGGTCTCCAGCCTGGTGGCGGTCATCCTCATCAATGCCCTGTTCGCGATACTGCATCCGGAGGCCACATGAGCGCCGTGCTGGAACTGGAGGGGGTTCGTACCCGGCTGGCTGGCCAGTGGCTACACGACGGCGTGAACTTTCGTGTCAACAAGGGCGAGGTGGTGGCCTTGATCGGTGGCAGCGGCTCTGGCAAGACGGTCTTGCTGCGTGAATGCGTTGGACTGCTGCGGCCCACCAGCGGCCGCATCCAACTACTGGGGCAGGACCTCTGGAGCTTGTCGCCGGAAGACCTTAACCGGCTGCGACAACGGTTCGGCATGTTGTTCCAGGAGGGTGCGCTGTTCTCGTCGCTGACCGTGGCGGAAAATGTCGCTGCGCCGCTACGCGAGCACACCGATCTACCAGCCCGATTACGCGATCAGGTGGTCGCCCTCGATATCCGCCTGGCCGGTCTGCCGCTGGATGCCGCCGGCAAACGGCCGGCCGAGCTGTCGGGCGGCATGAAGAAACGCGCGGCGCTGGCCCGCGCCCTGGCGCTGCAACCGGAGATGCTGTTTCTGGACGAGCCAACCTCGGGCCTCGACCCCATCAGCGCCCGGGAATTTGACCGGCTGTTGCGTACCTTGTGCGACAGCCTCGGCCTGACCGCGTTGCTGACCAGCCACGATCTCGATACCCTGTGGGGCATGGTGGATCGGGTGGTGGTCCTCAATGACGGCAAGGTCATCGCCGAGGGGCCAGTGGCTGAGGTGGCCAAGGTCGATCAGCCATGGATACAGTCCTACTTTTCCGCCCGGACATCATCGAAGGGGGCGACGAATGGAATCTGAAGCAAGGTATATACAGGTCGGTATCATCACCCTGCTGCTGATCGCGCTGCTGGTTGGCGGCCTTGCCTGGCTGGCTGGTCGGACCGGACAAAAGGCGCAGGACCGTTACCTGGTCTATTTCCGCGAGCAGTCGCTGGAGGGCTTGCAGATCAACAGCGACGTGCGTATGCAAGGGGTCAAGGTGGGCAAGGTCGTGGACTATGCCATCCTGCCCGGTGAGGCCCACAAGGTGCGTGTGCTGTTGCAGGTCGATGATCGGACGCCGGTGATGGCCGGGGTCAAGGCCATCGTCTCTCGTCATCTGGTGACCGGCCTGGCGGCCATCGACCTGGAAAATCCGCCCCAGGCCACCGAGGCCTTAACTCAGGTCCCGGAGGGCGAGAAATATCCGGTCATTCCGGAGGGCGTTTCGCGTTTGGACAAGGTGACCAATTCACTGGAAGAACTGGGCAAGTCCAGCCAGGAGTCGTTCAACCGTTTCAATACCTTGCTGTCTGACCGCAATCAGCGGGCGATCGCCGCTACCCTGAGCAACCTCAGCCGCGCGACCAGCGACCTGAACAAGGCCCTGCCTGAAATTACGGCCACGGCGGTCGGCGTGCATCAGGCCGCAGATCAGATCGGTGGCCTGGGTGTCGAGGCCCGCGCCTCGCTTAAAGAGGCGGTCGGGCAATTGAACAAGGTGGCGGGCGAAACCTCGGCCACCCTGGCTTCGACCCGCGCCACGCTGGACCGGATGGACCGCGAGATAACCAACCTGTCGGGTCAGATAAAACTGACCACTGATCTGGCCGGCCAGGACATCCAGTCCACGGCCCAGTCGCTGCGCGAGGCCGGCGATGCGCTGAAGGACAGCGGTCGCGCCCTGACCGATCCGGCCCGGGTGCTGTTTGGCCCTAACCCGAAACACTTGGGGCCGGGCGAGGAGATCAAGAAATGAAGCGCATAGCGCTGTTCACCCTGATACTGTTGTTGGCCGGCTGTGCCAGCCTGCCCGGCCCGTCGCAGCCAGTCACCCATTATGTTTTGAGCGATCCCGGGCCGGCGTTGCACCTGCCGCGCAGCCAGCCCGGCGTGCTATTGCTGCGCGAGATGGACACCCCCGCCTTCTATCAGGAACCTGGCTTGGCCTACAGCCGCGAACCGGGCACCCGGTCTCGCTATGCCTTCGCCCAGTGGACCGAACTGCCGGGCAAGCGGCTGACCTGGTTGTTGCGTCAGCGGCTGGAGACCGCCGGCGTGTTCGCAGCGGTCGCGCCCATGGCCTCAGGGGTGATCGGCGACTATCAACTCAATACCCGGTTAATCGATTTTTATCACGACGCCTCGATGCCGCCGGGTTCCGCCTTCCTCCTGGTTGAGGCCGAACTGGTGCGGCGTGCCAGGGGCGAGCTGGTGGCGCGGCAGTCTTTTGTCGCTCAGTTGCCGGTCGCTGCCTACGATGCCGCCGGCGCCGCCGATGCCATGGATCGGGCGGCGACCCGGATCATTGACGAAATCACCTTATGGCTGGCGCAGGTGAGCCATGACAAGGCGACAGAGTGATGGGAAGGCGCGCGTAGCCGCACAACCAGCCTGGTCACCCGGTCCTCATAACTGAATTTGCCTGCACCCAACGCCGTCGTGGCGGCTATGGTCCGCCCTATAGAGGGTTGTTTCACGTTAAAATTACTGGCTTTTGGACCCTTCGCCGCGCGGTATGCTGATCTACATCCATGGCTTCAACAGTTCTTCCCAATCCGGCAAGGCGCGCGAACTAGCCGCATGGATGGCGGCGCGCGGCCTGGCGGAGGCATTCGTTTGCCCCGACCTGCCGCCTCGGCCGGTCAAGGCCATCGCCTGGCTGGAGGGGCTGATCGCCGCCAGCCGAGGCACGGCGAAGCTGGCGGGCAGCTCGCTGGGCGGTTATTACGCCGCCTGGCTGGCCGAGAAACACGGCCTAAAGGCGGTGTTCATCAACCCCTGCGTCGGCTGTGACACCAAACTGGCCTCGGAGGTCGGCAAGGCGCAAAAGAATTGGCATGACGGCGAGGAATATATTTTCACCGAGCAACATGTGGCGGAACTTGCCGCCCTGCGGGTCGAGCGCCTGAGTCGGCCGGAAAATTACCTGCTGCTGGTCGAGGTCGGCGACGAGGTGCTCGACTATCGCGAGGCCGTCGCCTATTTCGCCGGCGCGAAACAGATCGTGCTGCCAGGCGGCGACCACGGTTTCAGCCGGTTCACCGATTACATTCCAACCCTACTGGAGTTCTAGGCGGTGTTCGCTTACTACGAAGAAGACGGCGACATCAAGGCCGGCACGATCCTGACCGACAACAACAGCTCGGTGCAGATGGAATCCCAGTTCGGCAAGCGGACCAAGGTGAAGGCCGCCAACATATTGATCCGCTTTGCCGCGCCGCCGCCCAGCGAGGCGATGGAAGCGGCACGGCGGCTGGCCGCCGAGATCGATACCGATTTCCTCTGGGAAGCGGCCGGCGCCGACGAGTTCGGCTTCGCCGATTTGGCCGCCGATTACCATGGCAAGACCCCCAGCGGTCCGGAGGCCGGCGCGGTCCTGCTCTGCCTGCACAGCGCGCCGATCTATTTTTACAAGAAGGGCAAGGGTCGCTACAAGGCCGCGCCGGCCGATGCCCTGGCTGCCGCCAAGGCCGGGCTGGAGCGCAAGGCGCGCGAGGCCGAACTGCGCGCCGAATGGGCCGACCAGTTGAAGTCCGGCGGCCTGCCGGAGCCGTTCCGGGCCAAGGTCTATGAGCTCGCCCACAAGCCGGACAAGAACAGCCTGGAGTACAAGGCGCTGATCGATGCCTGCGGCGAAACCGGGCTTTCCCCGGCGCGTCTGCTGGATAAATGCGGCGCCATCCCATCCAGCCAGGAATTCCACCTACAAGCCTTTTTGCTGGAATGGTTTCCTAGGGGCAAGGGCTTCCCCGCGCTGACCGCGCCGCCGCCGCCGCCCGCATTGCCGGCCGGCGACGCGCCGGCATTCAGCATAGACGATGCCGCCACCACCGAGATCGACGACGCCTTCTCGGTGGTTTTCCGGCCGGATGGCAGTGTCCGGGTCGGCATCCACATCGCCGCTCCGGCCCTTGGCATCGCGCCCGGTAGTGACCTCGACCGCATCGCCGCCGCCCGGCTGTCGACGGTCTATATGCCCGGCGACAAGATCACCATGCTGCCCGAGGCCCTGGTCAACCAGTACACGCTGGCCGAAAACCGCGACTGTGCGGCGTTGTCGCTGTATGTCGAGGCGGCGTCCGATTTCAGCATCCAGGGGCTTGAAACTCAGGCCGATACCGTCCGCATCGCCGCCAACCTGCGTCACGAGACGCTGGAGCCGTTGTTCAACGAAGACACCATCAAGAATCCCGCCGCTCCGGACTACGCCTTCCGGCGTGAACTGGAATGGCTCTGGGGTTTCGCCTGTCATCTCGAAGCGGCGCGCGGCAAGGCCGATCAGGTCCAGCGCAACGATTACCTGTTCAAGGTAGTCGACGACCAGGTACGGATATCGACCCGCCAGCGCGGCAATCCGATCGACAAGCTGGTGTCCGAGCTGATGATCCTGGCCAACAGCCGCTGGGGCAAACTGCTGGCCGATCATAACGTCGCCGGCCTGTATCGGGCGCAAACTATCGGCAAGGTACGCATGACCCTGAGGCCGGCGCCACACGAAGGCCTGGGGCTGGAATGTTATGCCTGGAGCACCTCGCCGCTACGCCGTTATGTAGACATGATTAACCAGCGTCAGATACTGGCCGTGGTCCGCGAGGAAAAGCCGCCCTACAGCGGTAGTGACCCGTTGCTGTTCGCCGCCCTGCGGGATTTTGAGCTGGCCTATGACGCCTATAACGACTTTCAGCGCAAGATGGAACGTTACTGGTGCCTGCGCTGGCTGATCCAGGAAGGGGTACAGGAGTTGCACGCCGCCGTGTTGAAAGAAAACCTGGTTCGCTTCGAAGGCTTGCCCTTCGTCGCCCGAGTGACCGGCGCGCCGGCCATCAATCCCGGCGAGCTCATCCGGGTCGCCGTGGCCGATTTCGATCTACTGGATGTCGAGTTGTCATGTCGCTACCTGGCGACCTTGCCCGCCGCCTGAAGACGGCCGGTTTCCTGGCGGACGGCACGGCACCGTATAGGCCGTTGACCGCCAACGACATGGATCATCGTTTCGATACCGCGCTGATCGCGTCGCTCATCGCCCATACCATCCTGATCTTCGGTCTGACCTTCAAGGCCGCCAACCCCGCCCTGTTCCAGCACGACAAGCCGCTGGAGGTAGCGTTGGTCAATGCCCGTAGCCTGGCCAAGCCGATCAAGCCGGAGCTGCTGGCCCAGGCCAACCTGGACGGCGGCGGTAATGTCGATGAGGACCGGCGGGCCAAGAGTCCGCTGCCGACCAGCGAGGCCGAAAACCCGGCCTCGTCGGCCAGCCTCAGCCAGCGGATCAAGGTCCAGGAGGAGCGGGTCCAGCAATTCATGGCTCAAGCCCAATCGACCTATTCCATGCCCGCCGTTCAGCCCGATAACGCCCCCCGCGCCACGTCGCCCTCGCCCCTCGATTTGTCTACCGATAGCGTCGAAATGGCCCGCCTTCAGGCCCGCATCGACCGAGAATACGACGCCTACCAGAAGCGGCCGCGCCGGGTCTTTGTCGGGGCCAGGGCGCAGGAATACAGCTATGCCCGCTATGTCGAGGACTGGCGCATCAAGGTCGAGCGGGTGGGCAACTTGAACTATCCCGAGGCGGCCAAGCGCGGCCACATCTACGGTCAAGTCGTGTTGACCGTCAACATCAAGGCCGACGGCGCCTTGGAAGATGTCCAGATCGACCGCTCATCCGGTTCCAAGGTGCTCGACGCCGCCGCGCTCAAGATCGTCCGGATGTCCGCGCCATTCGCGCCGTTCTCGGCCGAGATGAGGATGACCGTCGATGTCCTGGGCATCACCCGGGTCTGGAATTTCACCAACGACCTGCAAACCAGCTCGAAGCAGTAAGGCGTGTCGGCCGTAGGTTGCGATGGCGGGAGTGGGTTCGACCGCGATAGTAAGCACGGGGTGGTAAGTGTATACTTAGACGTGTACACCAACTAAAATGGGCGCCATGAAAACTGCCAAGGTTTTTCAGCAAGGAAACAGTCAGGCGGTACGTCTGCCCAAAGAGTTCCGTTTCCAGGATGATGAGGTCTACATTCGGCGGGAGGGCGACACACTGGTTCTGATTCCCAAACTGGCTTCGCGCTGGCGCCATGTTCTGACTTGCGTTGGCCGTATGCGCGGCGATATGGAGCGTGGCCAACCGGCAGGTTTTGACGCACGGGATTGGTGACCATGGGTTACATGCTGGATACCAACATCTGTATCTATCTGCTGACTCAACGTCAACCAGAGTATCAGCAGTGTATCCTATCCAGATTGGAGTCCTTGACAAACGACGTGGCGGTGTATCTGTCCAGCGTGGTGGTCTCTGAACTGAGTTACGGCGTGCGGAAAAGCCGCTGGCGCAAAACCAATGAGACGGTACTGCAAGAGTTTTTGTTGGATTTCCAGATTGCCGTTTTCGACCAATCGGCCGCCATGCTGGCCGGGGATGTGCGCGCCCGCTTGGAGCGTCTTGGCCACCCTATCGGCCCGATGGATACTTTGATCGCCGCGCATGCGTTGAGCCTGGACGCGACACTGGTCACCCATAACGTGGGTGAATTTTCACGAGTGAGGAGGCTCAAGTTGGAAGACTGGGCGGTTAGTTAGGAGCCTGCCGGACTTACAGTAAATCGGCTGTAAAACTGGCCGAACGGTCCATATTCCGTCGATTGCTCATTACAATCCCTCAAGTCCGACAGGTTCCTGGTTTTTTTCAGGTTCATATCCATATCTACCGCCGCTGACTCGGGCCTGGCCGGCCAGGTCACGGTCCATGAACAGATCGCCGAAGCCGGCCTCGGCCAGCAGCCGGGCGACTGCCGTGCCTTGATCCCAGCCATGTTCCAGCAGTAGCCAGCCACCGGCCAACAGGTACGCGGGGGCTTGCCGGATGATGGCCCGGATGGCGTCCAGGCCGTCCGGGCCGGAGGCCAGGGCGGCGTATGGTTCGAAGCGGCAATCGCCCAGTGTCAGGTGCGGATCGGCCTCGGCGACGTAAGGCGGGTTGGCGACGATCAGGCCGAAGGTCCGCCCAGCCAGCGTGTCGAACAGATCGCTCTCCAGCCATTCGACCTCGGCGCAGAGACGTGCGCCGTTGTCCCGCGCCACGGCCAGGGCCGCTGGGCTGATGTCCACGGAGGTGAGCCGCAGGTCCGGGCGTTCCAGTTTCAGGCTGATGGCGATGCAGCCGCTGCCGGCGCCGATGTCGAGCACGCGGGCATTGACCGGCGCCCGGGCCAGGGCGGCGTCGATCAGGTGCTCGGTCTCCGGACGGGGGATCAGGGTGGCGGGGCCGACGCGGAACCACCGGCCGTAAAACTCGCGTGCACCGAGGATGTAGGCCACCGGTTCGCCGGTCAGCCGGCGGCAAACGATGGCCTCAAGGGCGGCGGCCTGAGCCGTGCCAAGCGTATCCGTATCGTGGGCCAGCAACCAGACCGTTTCGACCATCAGGACGTGGCTGGCCAGTATTCGTGCCTCCAGCCGTGCCTCGCCCTGGCTGAGGCCGAGTTGGGCGGCCAGCCGGCCGGCGGCGTCGGCCAGGCGGGCCGCGACGGTCATTCGCCGTCGCCAGCCAGGGCGGCCAGCAGCCCGGCCTGGTGCTCGGCGGTCAGGCCGGCGATCAACTCATCCAGATCGCCAGCCATGATGGCGTCGATCTTGTACAGGGTCAGGTTGATGCGGTGGTCGGTGATTCGGCCCTGGGGGAAGTTGTAGGTGCGGATGCGGTCGGAGCGGTCGCCAGTGCCAACCAGGCTCTTGCGCTGACTGGCCTCCTTGGCGTGGGCCTCACGTTCCTGTTTGTCCTTCAGTCGGGCGGCCAGTACCTGCAAGGCCTGGGCCTTGTTCTGGTGCTGCGAGCGGCCATCCTGGCATTCCACCACCAGTCCGCTGGGCAGGTGGGTGATGCGCACCGCCGAGTCGGTCTTGTTGATGTGCTGGCCGCCGGCGCCCGAGGCGCGGTAGGTGTCGACGCGCAGGTCGGCCGGGTTGATGGCGATCGCCGCCAGCTCGTCGGCCTCCGGCATTACCGCGACGGTGCAGGCCGAGGTGTGGATGCGGCCTTGCGTCTCGGTCTCCGGGACGCGCTGGACGCGGTGGCCGCCGGACTCGAACTTGAGTTTCGAGTACGCGCCCTGGCCGACGATGCGACAGATGATCTCCTTGTAGCCGCCGACCTCGCCGTCGCTAACGGAAACGACTTCCATCTTCCAGCCCTGGCGTTCGGCGTAGCGGCTGTACATGCGGAACAGGTCGCCGGCGAACAAGGCCGATTCGTTGCCGCCGGTGCCGGCGCGGATTTCCAGGAACAGGTTGCGTTCGTCATCGGGGTCGCGCGGCAGCAGCAGGACTTGCAGCTCGTCTTCGAGACCGGCCAAGCGCGCCTGGCCGTCTTCGATCTCGGCCGCAGCCAGCTCCTTCATTTCCGGGTCGGCCAGCATCTCGCGGGCGGCGGCCAGATCGACCAGGGTCCGCCGGTAAGCCCGATAACGCTGGACCAGCGGTTCGATCTCGGCGTGTTCCTGGTTCAGTTTGCGGTACTGGGCCAGGTCGGCGGTGGCCTCGGCGCTGGCCAGAAAACGGTTGATCTCCTCCAGGCGCTGGTCAAGCCGATCAAGTTTGGCGAGCAGGGAGGGTTTCATTAGACGCTTTTTGTTGCTCGGCCTTCCGACCGACAGTCGGGCTGAAGCCCGACCTACTGGTCGTTGTGCAGGTTATACAGCCGGGCGATCAGTTGTTGCAGTTCGTCCCGTTCGTCGCCGCTGGCCTCGTTGATGGCGTGGCTGGGTTCATGCAGCAGCTTGTTCATCAGGCCCTGGCTCATCGCCTCCAGCACAGCCTGGGGCTCGTCGCCCTTGAGCAGCCGTTTGTGGGCCTTTTCCATCTCGTGCCGGCGCAGGCGTTCGGCGTGATCGCGCAGTGCGCGCAGGGTGGGTACCGCCTTGCGGCCATCCAGCCAGTGCATGAACTGGCCGACGTTGGCCTCGACGATGACCTCGGCCTGCTCCACCTTGCCGTGGCGGGCATCGTGGCCGGCTTGCACGACCTCGCCCAGATCGTCGACCGTGTAAAGATAGACATCGTCGAGTTCGCCGACCTCGGCCTCGACGTCGCGCGGTACGGCCAGGTCGACCATAAACATAGGGCTGTGCTTGCGGGCCTTCAGCGCCCGTTCGACCAGACCCAGGCCGACGATGGGCAGCGGGCTGGCGGTCGAGGTGACCACGATGTCGAACTCGTGCAGCACTTCGGACAGGCTGGACAGGGAGGCGGCCTCGCCGCCGAACTTGTTGGCCACTTCCCGCGCCCGTTCGACGGTGCGGTTGATGACCATGAGCCGGCGCGGCTTGCGGGCGGCGAAGTGGGTGGCCACTAGGTCGATCATCTCGCCGGCGCCGATGAACAGCACCGATTGCTGGTCGATGGAGGGAAAGATGCGTTCGGCCAGGGTGACGGCGGCGGCCGACATAGAGACCGTGCTGGCGCCGATCTCGGTGGCGGTACGGACCTCCTTGGCGACCGAGAAGGTGCGTTGAAACAGCTTGTTCAGCAGCAAGCCCAGGGTGCCGGCCTCCTGCGCCGATTCGACCGCGTTTTTCATCTGGCCCAGTATCTGGGTTTCGCCCAGGACCATGGAGTCGAGGCCCGAGGCGACCCGGAAGGCGTGCTTGACGGCCTGGTCATGAGGCAGTAGGTAGAGGTAGGGGCGGACCTCATTGGCCGCCATGCTGTGGAAATTGGCCATCCATTGCACCACGTCCTCGGGTTCGGCGGTGTTGCAGTAGACCTCGGTGCGGTTACAGGTGGACAGGATGGCGGCCTCGTGCGCCACGCCGTTGCCGGTTACGTCGGTCAGCGCGCGGGACAGGATGTCGGCGGGGAACGCCACCCGCTCCCGGATCGCGACTGGGGCGGTATGGTGGTTGACGCCACAGGCGAGCAGGATCTGCTTTGAGTTGCTCACTTGCGGCACCTGAATGAAACCGGGCAATGGTTTTGGGGCGACATCTGCTTGAAATGACTTGAACAAACAAGGGCGCATTGTACTGCTAACCCGGACATTCCAATCAATCGATGAGCCGGAAACCTTCGCCCGGCGCCGAAAGGGCGGGGTCGAACTTGTCCGCTGGCGATTTTTTCGGGGCGGCGGGCGGCGCCGGTTGCGAGGGTATGGCCACTGGCTTGGCCGGTATGACCGCCGCCGGCTTGGTCGTCGGGTTTGTTGGCATCGGTTCGTTGTGGCCCTTGCCGTCTTTGGCCTTGGCCGCAGACGGCGCCGGTTGCGGCGGCATGGCTGGCGGCTTGGTCGGCATGACCGACAGCGGTTTGCTCATCGGTTTGACTGGCATCGGTACGCGCCGGTCATTGTCGCCTTTGGCCTTGGCGACAGGCGGCGCGGCGGCGGCCTCGAAGTCGGCAAGCACCTCCCGCCAACCCAGCGAGCGGCCCTCGCCGGCCGCCACCATGGGCTGCAAGATTGGCACCATGGCCTTGAGTACCTGGACCGGCAGGGCGCTGGTGAAGGCATAGTCACCCGCCGCCTCGCCCGGTACATAGGCGGTGATGACGCCATAGAAGTGACGACCGAGGAAGAATGCGAAGGTGGCGACCCGGTTGACCACCCGCGATTTGACCACCGCGCCATTGGCGGCATAGGTGTCGAAGCGGTTGTCGCCGGTACCGGTCTTGCCGCCGATGGCGAGCTTGCCCTGTTGCGTGACGAAGGCGCCGTTGAGCCGCCCGGCGGTGCCGTTGGCGACCACGTTGGCCAGCGCTTCGCGCGCCACCTGGGCCAGCTCGACCGGCAGAACTTGCTGGGCCGGCGCGTCGGCATGGGCGAACACGCTGTGATAGGGCGTGCCGGCGGCGAAGTCCAGCCGCTTGATGGTCGCGGACGACTGTTTGGCGCCATCGTTGAGCAGGATGCCCATCAGGTCGGCCAGGGCGGCCGGGCGGTCGGCTGAGGCGCCGATGGCCGTGGCATAAGAGGGCGTCAGGCTGGCGAAGGGATAACCCAGGCGCTGCCAGCGGCGGAGGATTTCCTGGAATGCCTCGATCTCCAGCAGCGACAGGATGCGGATGTCCTGGGCATTCTTTCGGCTGGTCTTGAACAGCCAGTCATAGCCGTCTATGCGGGCCTGGGTGCTGGCCTTGACCAGTTCGTCCCAGCGGGCCTGGGGATGTTTTCGGCTATAGGCCACCAGCCACAGTTCCAGCGGATGGACCTGGGCGACATAGGCGCGGTCGGCCAGGTTGAATTTGCCCGGCGCGTAGGTTGCATAGAGCGCGGCGAAATCGCCTTCGCTGTAGCTGTCCGGCGCCTCCAGACGGGTCTTCATCGATAGGCTGAAGGCGGCCAGATCGGCGTCGGGCTCCAGGTAGCGTAATACCGCCGCCAGGCGCCGGGGGTGCGGCGTCATGTGGCTGAACAACAGCCCGGTGCGCTGGCTGGGGTCTAGCCCGCGATATTTCTTGTGGAACTGGAGCAGGAAGGTCTTGCCCTCCTGGTCGGCAAATTTGAGCAGATAGGTTTGCCGGAGCGGCTCCTCGGCGTCTTCCAGGATATGAGCGGCGGTGCTCGGCGCGCGGTACATGAAGTGGCGCGCGATGTCCCGCATCAGGCGGACAAAGGGCAGGTTGACCGAATCGCGGGTGGCCTCCCACAGGTCCATCACGCGGCCGTTGTCGGCCCTGTGAAAGTTGGAAAAATAATGCAGCCCGCCGCCGGTGTAAAAACCCTCGCCGGTGCTGGCCGAATAACGTCGGCTCATGGCCGCGCGCAGCATGGCGGTCAAGTTGCGATCCGGCGTCGCGCGCAGATAGTCCAGCGCCCATAGGCTCAGTGCGTCCTTTTCCGGAACCTGGACTTGAGCCAGCGCCTTCTGGTCGAGTTTTCCATACTGGTCGTGCAGCTCGGCAACGATTTCGAGATAGCTGACCAGGGTGCGCAATTTGGCCGACGAGCCCATGCCCAGCTTGGCGCCCTGATTGATATCGAAGGGCTGATTCAGGCTGTCGGCCTGGACCCGCAGGGCGGAGCCGTCGGCGGTGCGTTCGTACAGGGTGAAGCTGTAGATGATCTTGCCGAGATCGTTTTCTGGACCGATCAGTCGCTCGCCGTATAGACCGGCGCGGCGGGCGGCATCGGTCTCTTTCAGGGTGGCCAGAAAGTTGCTGACTGCCTGCTGGGTGGAGTTGTCGAACGAGGTCGCAACGCTCAGGTCGAGCCGGTCCAAGTCATATAAACGATCGATGCCCAGCATGGCGGCAAGCTGGTTGCGGGTGGCTGAGACCGCCTTTTGCTGGCTGAAATGGGCGTCGCCAGGCGACTGGTGGGCGTCGCGAAAGACGATGCGTTGCTGGCGGGCGATATCCCTGAAGGTCGGCGTGATGATCCCGACCTGGGCCAAAAGACCAAGGTGGACATTGGCCTGGACATCCAGTTGGGCGCGTCCGGTAATCAGATACCAGGACGGTTTGCGTTGGGCGATCAACAAGGCCAGTACGTGCTTGTAGGCGAGCGCCGACTCGGCGGTCGGCTCGGGGTTGGCCAGGAGGCGATTGGTCTGGTCGAAGTCCTCGCCGAACCACGCGGCCAGGCCATCGGCCAGGCCATCGACCTCGCCGAAACCAGGCGCGCCCGAGAGCGGCACGGTGTTCAGATAGTCCAGCACGATGCGCCGGCGGGTGACCCGGGTGTCCGGACCATCGAGATAGGCGCGCACCGAGGCCGAGGCCATTTGGCGCAGCTTGTCGCCGGGGGTCAGGGTCAGACCACCGTTGGCATGACGGTATTTTTCCAGTTGCGTGGCCAGGGTCGAGCCGCCGGGCACATGGCGGCCGGGTTGCACGACTTGGACCATCTTTTCCAGTACCGCCTCGCCGAAACGGTCCCATTCCACCGCCGGGTTGCGTTGCGGATGGTTGGGGTCGAGCAGTTCGCGGTTTTCGATGAACAGCAAGGTGTTGGCCACCACCGGCGGGATCGCAGCAAAGTCGGGGTAGGCGCGCCGGGGCTGGCGAAACCGGTAGTAGGGTGTGCCGGAACAATCTTCCAGGGTCAGACCGGCCACGGACTTTTCGCGGTACGGCAAAAACAGGCCAAGGCGGTCCAGGTTGGTCATTTCCTCGGCGATGCGGGCCTGGCGGACGATGGCGAAGCCCTGCTTCTCCAGCCGCTTGGCAAATTCCGGTAGCTGGACGTAGCCGAACCTCAGATCGTGGGGACCATACTTGGGGAAACGGATGCTGTCGCTGGCGCCGGCCATGTCCCGATAATTCAGCCGCCTGGCATAGTCGGCGAGAAACATGGCCTGGACTGGCGAGGCGATCAACTCATAGGCGGCGACCAGGGCGGCAGCGACGAAGACCAGGCCAAATAACAGCCAGTGCAAGGCCCGGCGTTTCATCGACTAATCAATCCAGTAACCAGTCGCGCGGCTTCAAAAAATCTGTGTACAACCTGGCTTCGGGGGTGCCGGGTTCGGGCTGCCAGTCGTAGCGCCACTTAACGATGGGCGGCATGGACATCAGTATCGATTCGGTGCGACCGCCGGATTGCAGACCGAACAAGGTGCCCCGGTCCCAGACCAGGTTGAACTCGACATAACGGCCGCGCCGATAGGCCTGAAAATCGCGCTCCCGCTCGCCATAAGGCGTGTTCATCCGACGCTCCAGGATGGGCACATAGGCCGGTAGGAAATGGTCGGCCACCGATTCGGTTAGGTTGAAACAGTGGCCGAAGTCGCGTTCGTTGAGATCGTCGAAGAAGATACCACCGATGCCGCGCGGTTCATTGCGGTGCTTGAGGAAGAAATACGTGTCGCAGCCTTGCTTGAAGCGCGGGTAATAGTCTGCGCCAAAGGGGACCAACGCGCGCCGGCAGACATCGTGGAAGTGCTCGGCATCCGCCTCGAAGCCGTAATAAGGTGTCAGGTCCGTGCCGCCGCCAAACCACCAGACCGGTGTCTCGCCGGCCTTTTCGGCGCTAAAGAAGCGCACGTTCATGTGCGTGGTCGGGGCATAGGGGTTACGCGGATGCAGCACCAGCGACACCCCCATGGCCTGCCAGCGGCGGCCGGCCAGTTCGGGCCGTTGCGCCGTGGCCGAGGCCGGCAAGCGGTCGCCGGTGACGTGGGAGAAGTTGACCCCGCCGCGCTCAAAGACATTGCCGTCCTCGATCAGCCGGGTGATGCCGCCACCGCCCTCGGGGCGTTGCCAGGCGTCGTGCCGGAATGGCTGGCCATCCACCTGTGCCAGGCGTTCGACAATCAGTTCCTGAAGTTCGAGCAGGAATTCCTTGACCTTGTTGTTGCTAACCATCTTTTTCATTGGCAGTCGTTTTACACATTCTATCGCAGCCAGCTGATAGATCGGCCCGAATGTCGCGAGCGGTCATATCGTTGCCCTGCGGCGTTTTGCCCTGCGGCAATTTGCCATATTCCAGACCTTCGTGTCGCCTTATACATTAGAGCCCATATTCACTATGGGCCCAGCTCATCATCATTCGTAACGACATGAACATGAAGCGGCCCAACCTGCGCCGCGAAATCCTGCTCGCCCTGGTCGTCAAGTGCGCGCTGCTCTATGGCCTGTGGTGGGCGTTTTTCGCCCAGGCGCCGAGCAAACAGGCCGCCGCCGAGGACGTCGCTCGTATGCTGTCCGACGCCACGCCGGACCAACCCGTTTCCAACCCAAGCAAGGAGACCAAACCATGATTGATCCTGGTGCTGTAGATATGGCACGCCTGCAGTTTGCCGCCACTGCCTTGTACCACTTCCTGTTCGTACCCCTGACGCTGGGGATGACCTTCATCCTGGCGATCATGGAGACGGTCTATGTCATGACCGGCAAGAATATCTACCTGGACATGACCCGGTTCTGGGGCAAGCTGTTCGGCATCAACTTCGCGTTGGGCGTCACCACTGGCCTGACCATGGAGTTCCAGTTCGGCACCAACTGGTCTTACTACTCGCATTATGTCGGTGACATCTTTGGCGCCCCGCTGGCCATCGAGGGTTTGCTGGCATTTTTCCTGGAATCCACCTTCGTCGGCCTGTTCTTTTTCGGTTGGGACCGCCTGTCCAAGGTCGGCCACTTGACGGTGACCTATCTGGTCGCCATCGGCTCCAACCTCTCGGCGCTGCTAATCCTGATCGCCAACGGCTGGATGCAGAACCCGGTTGGCGCCGAGTTCAACCCGGTCACCATGCGCATGGAGATGGCCAGCTTCTGGGACCTGGTGTTCAACCCGGCGGCGCAGGCCAAGTTTGTGCATACCGTGTCGTCCGGCTATGTCACCGCATCGGTGTTCGTGCTGGGCATTTCCTCCTGGTATCTACTCAAGGGCCGCGACCTGGAATTCGCCCGTCGATCCTTCCGCGTCGCCGCCGCCTTTGGTCTGGCTTCAGCCTTATCGGTAGTAGTGCTGGGCGACGAATCCGGTTATGCGGTGACCGAGCACCAGCAGACCAAACTGGCGGCGATGGAGGGTATGTGGAGGACCGAGGCGGCTCCCGCCGGCCTGACCCTGTTCGGCATACCGGACGAGGCCGCGCATACCAACCACGCCGAGGTGAAGATACCCTACCTGCTGGGCCTCATCGCCACCCGTTCGAGTGGCACGGTGCTGCCGGGCATCGACCGTCTGCAAGTCACGCTCAAACAGACGCTCAAACAGCGCATTGAAAGTGGTGCAGTCGCTGTGAGCGCGCTGGAGCGTATGCGCCGCGACAAGAACGATGTTGAGGCGGTTAGCCAGTTCAACGCGCACAAGGCCGATATGGGCTACGGCTTGCTGCTGAAGCAATACACCGCCGATGTCGCCCAGGCGACGCCAGAGATGGTGGCGCGCGCCGTGGATGCTGCCATCCCGCCTGTCGCTCCCCTGTTCTGGAGCTTCCGCATCATGGTGGCGCTGGGCTTCGCCTTCATCGCTCTGTTCGTCATCGCCTTCTGGGCCTCGGCCAAGAACAGCTTCGAGCAGAAGCCCTGGCTGCTCCGGTGGGCGCTGCTATTCATACCCATGCCCTGGGTCGCGACGCAAGTGGGCTGGATCGTCGCCGAGGTGGGCCGGCAACCCTGGACGGTGCATGGCGTGCTGCCTACGCATCTGTCCGCCTCCACCCTGACCGCCAATGAAGTGATGTTGTCACTGACCGGCTTCCTGGTCTTCTACACCCTGCTACTGATCGCCGAGCTTTACCTGATGTTCAAGTACGCACGCCTGGGACCATCCAGCCTGGGCACCGGTGTTTACCACCATGAATCCGGCGGTGTGCTGCCGCATGGCGCGGTGGCCGCTCCCATTTCCAGCAAGGAGGTCTGATATGTTCGATTACGAAATCCTTAAATTGATCTGGTGGTTGCTGGTCGGCGTGCTGCTGGTCGGTTTTGCCGTGATGGACGGTCATGACATGGGCATGGGCACCCTGTTGCCCTTCGTCGCCAGGACCGACAGCGAGCGCCGCGTGCTGATCAACAGCGTGGCGCCGCACTGGGACGGCAACCAGGTCTGGTTCATCACCGCCGGCGGCGCCATCTTCGCGGCCTGGCCGATGGTCTACGCGACCGCCTTCTCGGGCCTCTACTTCGCTCTGATGGCGGTGTTGTGGGCGCTGTTCTTCCGGCCAGTCGGTTTCGACTACCGCAGCAAAGTGGCCGATCCGCGCTGGCGCTCGGCTTGGGACTGGGGCCTGTTTGTCGGCTCCGCGGTGCCCGCGCTGCTGTTCGGTGTGGCCTTCGGCAATGTTCTGCAAGGTGTGCCGTTCCAATTTGATGACACCCTGCGCTCAACCTACACCGGCACCTTCTGGGCGCTGCTCAACCCGTTCGCATTACTGTCCGGCGTGGTCAGCCTGGCAATGATCGCCTTCCACGGCGCCAACTACCTGATCGTGCGCACTGAAGGCGACGTGCAGGCCCGTGTCCGCAAGGCGGCGCTCGTCTTTGGCGGGCTGATGATCGTTGGCTTTGCGGTGTGCGGCATCCTGGTCGCCAACATGCACGGCTATACGCTGGTTTCCGGCCCGGAAGCGGGCGCGGCGCAGAGTCCGGTCGGCAAGGTGGTGGAAATGCAGGCCGGCGCCTGGCTCGGCAACTTCAACAAAGTGCCGCTGCTGTGGGCCTTTCCCGCGCTGGGCTTCCTGGGCGCCCTGGTCGGCATGGTCTTCGCCGTCAGGCTGAAAGGTGTGCTGGCCTTCATCGCCAGTTCGGTCGCCATGCTGGGCGTGATCTTCACGGCCGGGGTCGCCATGTTCCCATTTGTGCTGCCCTCCAGTTCCATGCCTGGCCACAGCCTCACCGTCTGGGACTGCGTGTCCAGCCAACGCACCCTAGGCATCATGTTCTGGGTGGCGCTGGTGATGACGCCGATCGTGCTGACCTACACCGGTTGGGCCTACCGCATCATGCGCGGCAAGATCACCCTCGCCCACATCGAAGCCAACGACCATTCGGTCTACTAAAAAAGGAAATCATCATGTGGTACTTCGCCTGGATTCTCGGTATCGCCGCCGCCGTCATGTTGTCGGTACTCAACGCCATGTGGTTCGAAGCGCAGGAGTGTGCGGCGCAGAACGCCGAGTAGCCGTAGGCCGCGATGCGGCCTGATTTGAGCCACTCTGCCCGGACGGTAGCGCCAGCGCCGCCCTGGCAATTTCAATTTGCGTGTGCGCGCTATGTGGCATTTTGTCGCGCGGCAATTTGCCACATTCCCGGTCGCCCCCGCCATCAGTACCATTCAGTCCGCTTCCAACGCGGGTGAATTTACAGGTTTGCCTCACGTTTTAACCCCCGCGAGGGGGTTTTTTATTGGCGCGACTAGGGGATAAAAGTGAGCAATAGATTCGTGGTGCGACGGTCCGTGTTTCTCATTATGGCGGCCATGGCGGCGACGGCCTGGGGTGAGGACGCGGTTTATAACCTGGGTGACGTGGTGGTTACCGGGTCGAGGTGGAATACGCCATGGCCGGCGACGCCTATCGACGCGGCGGCGCTTGCCGCTCTGAGAGCCGCGACCAGCGACACGGCGAGCTTGTTGCGCGACCTGCCGGGCGTCAGCCTTTATGGCGCGGGCGGCGTCTCCAGCCTGCCGGCGATTCACGGTCTGGCGGATGATCGGCTGCGGGTCAAGGTCGATGGCATGGACCTGATCGCCGCCTGCCCCAATCACATGAACCCGGCGCTGTCCTATATCGACCCGACCCGCGTTGGCAAGGTCACGGTCTACGCCGGCGTCACGCCGGTCAGCGTCGGTGGCGACAGCATCGGCGGCGGCATTGTGGTCGAATCAGCCCGGCCGGTATTCGCCAGGGCCGGCGAAGGCGCCTTGAAAACCGGCGAGGTCGGCGCCTTCTACCGCAGCAACGGCGACGCCAGAGGCGCCAATGCCAGACTGACGGTTGCCGGCGAGAAGCTGAGCGTGTCCTATACCGGCTCGGTCGCGCAGTCCGACGATTACCGCGCCGGGGCCGATTTCAAGGCCACCACCGCCACTGGCCAGGCCGGCCACACCCTGGCGCTCGACGAAGTCGGCTCCTCCGCCTACCAGTCGATCAACCAGGCGCTGGACATCGCGCTACGCAGCGACGAGCACCTGTTCGACCTGAAGCTGGCGCATCAACACATCCCCTACGAGCTATTTCCGAACCAGCGCATGGACATGACCGACAACCGGAGCGACCAGATTGATCTGGGTTATACCGGTCAATATCGTTGGGGTGCCTTGAAGGCACGCGCTTACCATGAGGAAGTGCAACACGAGATGGATTTCGGCGCGGACAAGCGATTCTGGTATGGAACCGCCTCGGGTGGGCCAATGGCGGCCAACGGCAGTCCGTGTTCGCCGATCGGCATGACCTGCGCGGCGGGTATGCCGATGGCCACCGATGGCAAGACCACCGGCGTCTCGGTGCAGGGCGATATTCTGCTATCCGGGCGCGATACCGTGCGGGTCGGTGGCGCCTATCAGGTCTACCGCCTGGATGACTGGTGGTCGCCATCCGGCGCCGGGATGTGGCCAGGCGTCTTCTGGAACATCAATAATGGCCAGCGCGACCGCTACGCCCTGTTTGGCGAATGGGAGGCGCACTTCACGCCGCAATGGACCAGCCTGCTTGGCCTGCGCCATGAGACGGTCGAGATGGATACTGGCGCGGTGCGGGGCTACAACCCGACCACCAACGGCATGGCGCCGATGCTCAATTACCAGCAGCGCGATGGCGATGCATTCAATGCCCAGGCCCACGCCAGGACAGATCAAAACTGGGATATCACCGCGCTGGCCCGCTACATCCCGGATGCCACCCGTACCTACGAGATCGGCTATGGGCAAAAGACCCGCTCGCCCAATCTATACGAACGTTATACCTGGTCGACCTGGTCCATGGCGGCGGACATGAACAACTTCGTCGGTGACGGCAACGGCTATGTCGGTAACCTCGATCTGAAGCCGGAAACGGCGCACACGGTGAGCGCCACGGCCGACTGGCACGATGCTGAGCAAACTCAATGGGGCCTTAAGGTCACGCCCTACTACACCTATGTTCAGGACTTTATCGATGCGCAGTGCCTGCCGGGCGCGACCTGCACCGCGCACAAATTCAATGTGCTGCAATATGTCAACCAATCGGCCCGGCTCTACGGCCTGGATGTCTCCGGTAATATCCTGTTGGCGAGTACGGGCAAGTACGGCAGCTTCACCGCCAGCGGCCTGCTGAATTATGTCAGGGGCAAGAACCCGACCACCGACGATAACCTGTACAACATCATGCCGCTGAACGCCAGGTTGGCCCTGACCCAGCGCCTCGGCCAGTGGACCAACACGGTCGAGGCCCAATTGGTTGCCGGCAAGAAAGATGTTTCCACCGTCCGCAATGAGATCGCGACCGGCGGTTATAGTTTGTTCAACCTACGCAGCCGCTACGGGTGGAAAAAGGCCCAACTGGATGTGGGTATCGACAACCTGTTCGACAAGGCCTACTCGCTGCCCTTGGGCGGCGCCTATGCCGGTCAGGGGACGACCATGTCGATCAACGCTATCCCCTGGGGCATCGCCGTGCCCGGCATGGGGCGTTCGATCTACGCCAACCTGACCTACCGGTTCTGATCCGGCCACCGTTCACCCGGTGCCGTTGCGGCGGGCATGGCCCGCCCTATGGGCTATTGAGTTTTCGTTAAATCAGGGGCAAGGACCGGATGAACCAGTCGAAGGCGGCGCGGCAGGTGAGGTCACCGTCGGTGTCGCGCACCTCCACCTCGACGGTGAGGAATGCCCGGCCCTGGTTTTCGATCTGTGCCAGGAAGCGCTTCAGGTCATCATCGGCAATGGCCGGATAGGCGGTCAGGGTCTGGGTCGCGGGCTTGCGGAATTTGGCCCTGACCGCGCGCACCACCGGCACGACCCGGCCCACCAGTTGCGGAAAACGCCGGGCGAGTAAATCGCCGCTGGCGGTCTCGGCCAGGGCGATCTGGGCGCTGGCGTGGACGGTGCCCAGGTGGTTGTGCACGGCCTCGGAGAATGGCAGTTCCAAGCGGCCATCGACATTCCTGCGCAGGCCGATCTGGCGAGCGAAGGGGACGGTTGCGGCGTCCAAGGTGGTTTCCATCAGGCGCGCAGCAGGCGGCCGCTGGCCGGATCGACGATGGTCGACGGCCGCTGCCGTTTGCCGATGCGGCCATTTAGTACCCAGACCGACTGGCCGAACACCGCGCGACATTGGGCCGCCGTGGTCAGCGTGCGCTGGCCGGCGCGATTGGCGCTGGTCGAGACCAGCGCCATGCCTAGCGCATCGCATAGACGTGCGGCTTCCGCATGGGCGGTGACGCGGACCGCGAGCTTGCTGTGCCGGCCGGTCAGCCACTTCGGGCAATGGCGCGCGGCCGGCAGCAACAGGGTGGTGGGGCCGGGCCAGTATTGCGGCCAGGCGGCCGGCGGTTCGGCCAGATAGGGCGCCAATTGCTCCGGCGCGCTGCCGATGAGTATCAGGCCCTTGGCCTTGGGCCGCCCCTTGAGTCGTAGCAGGGCCACCACGGCACGGGCGTTTTTCGGGTCGCAGCCCAGGCCGTAGCAGGATTCAGTGGGGTAGGCGATGAGCCCGCCCGCAGTTAGGTGACGGCGTAGGGAGACGATGTCGGGCCGCGGGGTCACCGCCGCTTGAGGGCCCGCCAGCCGATGTCGCGGCGCATCTGGCGGCCGGCGAAGTTGATTTGCTCGGCGACTTCGTAGGCGCGGGCTTGGGCGATCTTCACCGTGTCGCCCAGGGCCGTCACGCACAGCACACGGCCGCCGGAAACGACCACTTGATCGTCCTGGATGGCGGTGCCGGCATGGAAGATGTGAAAGTCATCGCCCTTAATGCCCAGCCCGGTGACGGCATCGCCTTTGCGGGGTGAGCCCGGGTAGCCGGCGGCGGCCAGCACCACGCCGAGCGCCACCCGGCGGTCCCACTCGGCCTCGACCTGGTCCAGGCGACCGTCGATGGCGGCCTCGATCAGCACGGTGAAGTCGCTCTTCAGGCGCAGCATGATGGGTTGGGTCTCCGGGTCGCCGAAACGGCAGTTGAATTCCAGCACGCCGAGGCGGCCATCCGGGGCGATCATCACGCCGGCGTAGAGAAAGCCGGTGTAGGGCGTGCCTTCCTGCTTCATGCCCTGGACCACCGGGCGGATCACCTCGCGCAGGATGCGGGCGTGCAGCTCGGGGGTGACCACCGGGGCGGGCGAATAGGCGCCCATGCCGCCGGTGTTGGGACCGAGATCGCCGTCGAGCAGACGTTTGTGGTCCTGGGACGTGGCCATGGCCAGGACATGCTCGCCGTCGACCATGACGATGAAACTGGCCTCCTCGCCGCTGAGACATTCCTCGATTACCACCCGCGCGCCGGCCGCGCCGAAGGCGCCGGATCGACCATCCGGGGCCAGCATCAGGTCGACCGCCGCGTGGGCTTGTTCCTCGCTCGTTGCCACTACCACGCCCTTGCCGGCGGCCAGACCGTCGGCCTTGACGACGATGGGCGCGCCTTGCGCGTCGATGTAGGCGTGGGCGGCGGCCGCGTCGGTGAAGGTGGCATACTTCGCGGTCGGTATCTTGTGCCGGACCATGAACTGCTTGGCGAAGTCCTTGGAGGACTCAAGCTGGGCGGCGGCCTGGGTGGGGCCGAATATCTTCAGATGCGCGGCGCGGAAGGCATCGACGATGCCGGCCGCCAAGGGCGCTTCCGGACCGACCACGGTGAAGGCGATGCGCTCCTTGCGGACGAAGTCGATCAGCTCCGGGATGGCCGTCAGGGCGACGTTTTCCAGACCGTCCTCGTGGGCCGTGCCGCCATTGCCGGGGGCGACGTAAATCTTCTGAATGCGCGAGCCTTGCGCCAGCCGCCAGGCCAGTGCGTGCTCACGGCCGCCGGAACCGATAACGAGTAGTTTCATTGCCGCTCCCTAGATTCGCCGCGAGTCATGACGGCCCATCAGTGCCTAAAGTGCCGCATACCGGTGAACGCCATGGCCATGCCGTGCGCGTCGGCGGCGGCGATGACCTCCTGGTCGCGCATCGAGCCGCCGGGCTGGATCACCGCCTGGATGCCGGCCTCGGCGGCGTTGTCGATGCCGTCGCGGAACGGGAAGAAGGCGTCCGAGGCCATCACCGAGCCGGGCACTGCCAGGCCGGCGTGCTCGGCCTTGATGGCGGCGATGCGGGCCGAGTTGACCCGGCTCATCTGGCCGGCGCCGACGCCGATGGTCATGTTGTCCCGGACATAAACGATCGCGTTCGACTTGACGAACTTGGCCACCCGCCAGGCGAACAGCAGGTCGCGCATTTCCGCTTCGGTGGGCGCGCGCCGGGTGACCACCTTGATCTCGCCGGTCAGCGCCAGGTCGGCCTCCTGCACCAATAACCCGCCGTTGACCCGCTTGTAGTCCAGGCGTTTGCCTGGCGTCGCCGGCCACTGGCCGCATTCGAGCAGGCGGACGTTCTTCTTGGTGGCGCAGATGTCGATCGCGGCCTGCGACACCCTGGGGGCGATGATGACCTCGACGAACTGACGCTCGACGATGGCGGCGGCGGTGGCGCCATCCAGCTCGCCGTTGCAGGCGATGATGCCGCCGAAGGCCGACTCGGGGTCCGTTTGGTAGGCGCGGTCGTAGGCTTCGAGTAGCGTCGCGCCATAGGCCACGCCGCAGGGGTTGGCGTGCTTGACGATGACGCAGGCCGGGGCGGCGTCGAACTGCTTGATACATTCCAGCGCGGCGTCGGCATCGCCGATGTTGTTGTAGGAGAGTTCCTTGCCCTGCAACTGGCGGGCGGTGGCGATGGACGCCTCCCTGGCGCCGGCCTCGACATAGAAGGCGGCATTCTGGTGCGGGTTCTCGCCGTAGCGCATGGCCTGCTGCTTTTTGAATTGCAGGTTGATGGTGCGCGGGAATTCGGACTCCTCGACCAGCTTGCCGAAGTGGTTGGCGATGGCGCCGTCATAAGCGGCGGTGTGCTCGAAGGCCTTGATGGCCAGCGAGAAGCGGGTCCGGTCGCCGACCGCGCCGCCGTTGGCCCGCATCTCCTCGACCACGGCGGCGTAGTCGGCCGGGTCGGTGACGATGGTGACGAAGGCGTGGTTCTTGGCGGCGGAGCGGACCATGGCCGGGCCGCCGATGTCGATGTTCTCGATGGCGTCCTCCAGGGTGCAGCCGGGCCTGGCCACGGTGGCGACGAACGGGTAGAGGTTGACGCAGACCAAGTCGATATAGCCGATGTTGTTGCGGTTCATCGCCGCAACGTGCTCGGGCAGGTCGCGCCGGCCCAGGATGCCGCCGTGGATCTTCGGGTGCAGGGTCTTGACGCGGCCGTCGAGCATTTCCGGGAAGCCGGTGTAGTCGGCCACCTCGGTGACCGGGATGGCGGCGTCGCGGAGGGCCTTGGCGGTACCGCCGGTGGACAGCAACTCGACGCCCTGGGCGGCGAGCGCCCGGGCGAAGTCGATGAGGCCGGTCTTGTCAGAGACGGAGAGTAGGGCGCGTTTGATCATTGTTTTAACCAGTGGATTGGGGGACGGTAGGCGCGGCGGCCGCCGTGATTCATTTGATGCCGTGTTGCAGCATCTTCTTGCGCAGGGTGTTGCGGTTGATGCCGAGGATGTCGGCGGCGCGGCTTTGATTGTTGCCGGCCTTGTCGAGGACGATCCGCAACAGCGGCCTCTCGACACAATTCATCACCATCTCATGGACGTTCGCGGCGATCTCGCCATCAAGGTCCTTGAAATACTGGGTCAGTACCTTCTTCACGCACACGCTGAGTTCGTTTTCATCTACCGCCGACATCGTTATTAATCCCCTTATTGCCGTTGCGGTCGGGCTCAGGCAGCCCGCCGGTCCAATCGCTCGTCTTGCAGGTACAGTAGCCGGCGGCTCTTTTCGGCCGCGCGGGTAAAGAATTCATTGGCCGCTTGCATCTGTTCCCGGCTGGTTGCCAGCTGGTTCATGGCATGGCGGAATACGGCCGAATCGCTCAGGCCACGGGTGTACCAGGCAATGTGTTTGCGTGCCATGAGTACGCCAGTGTATTCACCGTAGAAGGAATACAGATCATCCAGATGTGCCAGCATGATCCGGTGGATTTCGACCACCTCGGGCGCCGGCAGGCGTTCGCGGCTGGCCAGGTAATGTGTGATCTCGCGGAACAGCCAGGGCCGGCCCATGGCGGCGCGGCCGATCATGATGGCGTCGGCGCCGGTGTAGTCCAGCACGTAGCGGGCCTTCTCGGGCGAGTCGATGTCGCCGTTGGCGACGATCGGAATATGCGCCTCGGCCTTCACCGCCCGGATGGTGTCGTACTCGGCCGCGCCGGCGTAGGCGCAGGCGCGGGTGCGGCCGTGCAGGGCCATGGCCTGGATACCCGATTCCTGGGCGATCCTGAGTATGGTCAGGGCGTTGCGGGCGGATGTGTCCCAGCCGGTGCGGGTCTTCAGGGTCACCGGCACCTCAGGCACCGCAGCGACCACCGCCGCCAGGATACGGCCGACCAGCGCCTCGTCCTTGAGCAGGGCCGAGCCGGCCATGACGTTGCATACCTTCCTGGCTGGACAGCCCATGTTGATGTCGATGATCTGGGCGCCGTTGTCGACGTTATGGCGAGCGGCCTGGGCCAGCATGGTCGGGTCGGCGCCGGCGATCTGAACGCTGATCGGCGCGCTCTCGCCTTCATGATTGGCCCGCCGCCGGGTCTTCTCCGAGCCATACAGCAGCGAGTTCGAGGTCACCATTTCGGACACCGCCATGCCCGCGCCCAGGCGCTTGCACAACTGGCGGAACGGCCGGTCGGTAACGCCCGCCATGGGCGCGACGATCAGGTTGTTCCGGAGGAGGTGGGGGCCGATGCGCATGACATTTTGGTGACGCGGAAGGGGCCGAATTCTACCCTCAAGGCCGCCGATACGAAAGCCGGTTTGCTGAAAAATTGTGCATGTTTTATGTACATAACAGACAAAGGATGGCGCGATCGAGCGGGATTGGGCATGATCGGCAGAAGATGAAAAAAACTGACTTGCCTGCCTTTGTTTTGACCTGGGCCTACCCCGCCTTACTGGGCGGCGTCACGGTGTTCGGCTTCGCGCCGTTTTATCTCTTTCCTATTCCCATCGTTGCCCTGGCGCTGTTTTACCGCAGCCTGGCCGGCCTGGGTCCGGGTGCGGCCTTTCGGCGCGGCCTTGCCTTCGGCCTAGGCTGGTTCCTGGCTGGCGTGTCCTGGGTCTACGTCAGTATGCACGATGTTGGTGAGCTGGGCCTGCCGCTGGCCGGGCTGGCGACCGTGCTGTTCGCCTCGGTGCTGGCCTTCTTCCCCGCCCTGGCCTGCGCCCTGGCGGCTCGCTGGCGAGCCGCCGGTCACACCGTTGCCCTGCTCGGGTTCCCGGCGTTGTGGGCGCTGGCCGAGTGGCTGCGTGGCTGGGTGTTCACCGGCCTGCCATGGCAGGCGCTGGGCTATTCGCAAGCGCCGTATGGGCCGCTGGCCGGTTACGCGCCGATCCTGGGGGTCTACGGCGTGTCCTGGCTAGCGGCCTTGTCGGCGGTCAGCATCGCCCGCTGGCGGCCTTGGCCGCTGGCGCTGGCGGCGGCGATCTGGGCGGCCGGATTGGGTCTGCAAACGGTGCAATGGACCCAACCCGCAGGCGAGCCGATCAGCGTCAGCCTGCTCCAGGGCAACGTCCCGCAGGACCTGAAGTTTCGTCCGGAACGCCTGGCGGCAACCCTGAAGCTATATGAAAAACTGACGGCCGATAGCGCCTCACGCCTGACCATCCTGCCGGAGACGGCCTTGCCGTTGTTCCGCGAGGACGTGCCGGTGGACTATCTCCGGCGCCTGGGCGACCATGCCAGGGCGCAGGGCGGCGACCTGCTCTATGGCGTGCCGGACCGGGATGCGGATGGCCGCTATTACAACAGCGTGGTGTCGATCGGCGGGTCGGTCACGCAAACCTACCGCAAGGTGCACCTGGTGCCGTTCGGCGAGTTCGTGCCGTTCGGTTTTCGGTGGCTGGTCGATGCCATGAAGGTGCCGCTGTCGGACTTCAGCCGGGGCCGGCCGAATCAGCCGCCGCTTGATGTCGCCGGTCAGCGGGTAGCCATGAACGTCTGTTACGAGGATGTCTTCGGCGAGGAGCTGATCCATGCCCTGCCGGCCGCGACGCTGATGGCCAACGTCAGCAACGACGCCTGGTTCGGCGACTCGTTCGCGCCCTGGCAACACTTGCAGATCGCCCAGATGCGGGCGCTGGAGACCGGCCGCTGGTGGCTCAAGGACAACAACACCGGCATCACCGCCGTGCTCGACCATAAGGGCCGGGTGGTGGCTAGTCTGAAACCGTTCACCACCGATGTACTACATAGCGAGGCGCACGGCATGACCGGCGCGACGCCGTTTGTCCACTGGGGTAATCGCGCGTTCCTGGCGCTGATGGGCCTCTGTCTGCTGACAGCCGTTGGGCTCAGCCGTCTGGCAAGATAAAATTCAGCCTGTTCGATTCACGAGGTAGATCGCGATGTCCGAGTCCGTCCTTGATCCCCCTTTACGCCTCACCCACCTGTCCCACGGCGGCGGCTGCGGTTGCAAGATCGCGCCGGCGGTGCTGGAGAAAATCCTGGCCGATACGCCGTTCGCGAAAGGCATCCTGAGCCAGTTTCCCGGCCTCATGGTAGGCATCGAGTCGGGCGACGACGCGGCGGTGTGGCGGCTCAACGACGAACAGGCCATCGTTGCCACCACCGATTTCTTCATGCCTATCGTCGACGACCCCTTCGTGTTCGGCCAGATCGCCGCCACCAATGCCTTATCCGATGTCTACGCCATGGGTGGCCGGCCGTTGTTTGCGCTGGCCCTGGTCGGTATGCCCATCGACAAACTGCCGCACGACACCATTCGTCAGATACTGGCGGGCGGCGCGGCGGCGGCGAAAGAGGCCGGCATCCCGATCGCCGGCGGTCACTCCATCGACTCGCAGGAGCCGATCTATGGCCTAGTGGCGATCGGCGTGGTGCACCCGGCCAGGGTCAAGAAGAACAACGCGGCGCGGCCCGGCGATGTGCTGATCCTGGGCAAGGGACTGGGGGTCGGTGTCTATTCGGCGGCGTTGAAGAAGGACGCCTTGCCGGCGGCGGGTTATGCGGCGATGGTGGCCTCGACCACCCAGCTCAACACGCCGGGCATCACCCTGGGCGAGCTGGACGGCGTCCATGCCATGACCGACGTGACCGGCTTCGGCCTCTTGGGCCACGCCCTGGAACTGGCGCGCGGCTCCGACCTGCGCGTCCGGGTGGCATTCGGCCGGCTGCCGGTATTGCCGGGCGTGGCGGCGCTGGCCCAGGCCGGCCTGGTCACCGGCGCCAGCGGCCGCAACTGGGCCAGCTACGGCGCCAGCGTGAATCTGTTCGCGGGGTGTCAGGACTGGCAGCAGGCGATACTCACCGACCCGCAGACCAGCGGCGGCTTGCTGGTAGCCTGCGCGGCCGATAAGGTCGAAGTGGTGCTGGATATTTTCCGCCGCCAGGGTTGCGCGCAGGCGGCGGTCATCGGCGAGTTGACGGCCGGCCAGCCCGGCATAACCGTAACCGCCTGAATCGGCCGATCAGCGGCCGTAGTTCGCGCCGCTGTTGCCGCCGCGCACCAGCATGACCGGATGCAAGGTCGCGCGGCCCTGGCCGTAGAAGGAATAGCCGGTCGAGAAATCGACGTACCAGGCGGTGTTTTGCTCAAGGTAGGTGGGCGTGCTGGACCAGACTATGGCCGACGGCGCGTTCGGGAATACGGCGCTGTTGATCGCTGGTCCGGTGCGGCATTCCTCGACCAGGGTGAACAATTCCTTGACGTTCGGCAAACGCCAGTCGTTGTTGCCGGCGTAAGCGGTCATGGCCTGGGTAAGCGCATCGGTCCATTTGAGGGTCAGGGCCGAGCCGGTGCAGGTCGCGCCATCCCAGGTCATGCCTTCGGCGCAGCGTTTCCACATCAGTTGCGTGCGGGTGTCGGTCACCGTGCCGTCGCCGTTGTCGATGTAGACGGCATCGGGATTGCGGGCCGGGATGGTGGTGTCGGTACAAGTCTCGGCCAGGGCAGGGCCGGCGAGCCCGCCGCCCAGCAGAATAAAGGCGGCGGTTTTCCGAAGGGTGAGGTTTTTCATGGTCGGTTCCTTGGCGATGGTTTTCGGCTTACGGTGCGCTACGCACCAGTAGCACGGCATAGTTGTTGTTGCGATAGCCATAGCTGGCCAGACCGTAGACGAAGCTGACATAGCGGGCGAGGTCGGCCTGCCCGGCATAGCCGGAACCGGACCAGTAGTTCAGGCTCAGCGTATTGGGGAAACTAGCGCTATCGATGGTCGGCGTGGTTGAGCCGAGCAGGGTCAGACCGACCAGTTCCTGCTGGTTGGGCAGCCGCCAGTCGGCGTGGCCGCACAGACCCTGAGCGTTGATGTCCTGAACATATTTTTCGGTGTCGCAGCGGCCGGCCTGGAAACAGGCGCCGCCCGCCTCGGTGCCCTTGTTGCCGCCGATGTTCGCACTGTTGAACCAGCTATAGGTCCAGCTCCGGTCCTGCAGGTTGGCGGGCGAGCGATGCGTCTTGACCTCCCAGGTCAGGCCGCTGACGTTGTCCTTGACGCAACTCCAAATCGTCCCCGCCACTTCGGTGCCGTTATCGAGGCCCGAACCGTCAGTGGTCCAGGCCTGGTTCTGGATCGTCAGCGGCTGGCCATCGGCGCCCAACTTGGTAAAGTCGAAACCATAGGCGCCGGAGCCGGCCTTTGCCAAAACACCGACCGCCGCCGCCGCGTCGCGGCCGAGCTTGGCATCCTGCAAGGCGGGCTCGTCGCCTTTACAGGGCAGGTTGTTGCCGCCGGCGCCGTCGCCACAATAGGTCACGCCGGTGTCGTTGACCGGCGGAGTGGCCGCGTTCATGGCCGCCAGGCCGGTGCCGGCGGCGCCATTGTTGCTATAAACCGGCGTGTCCGAGGTGCTGGAGCTATTACAGCCACTCAACAAACCCGCGAGACAGACGGCGATAAGGATCGGCCGGTGCAACGCCAAGGGAAGATCGGGTATTTTTTTCACTGGAGTCACCAATTGAGTGTATACGCAAGCGCATCGTTAACCCGGCCTTCACCGGTAAGGTATCCATTTTACAACCGTAGAGTAGAAGAGGAATGCTCAGTCATGATCGTGCACTGGCGGCGCGCGCCAATGCACGGTGCGGGTCATCGGTTCCGGCTGCAGGGTGGCGTGGTAGATGGCGAAGCGCTCGGCCAGCAGGGTGTGGCTAGTTTCCAGCACGGTTTCCCAGCGGGCGATGTCCTGCACTACCAGATGGGCCGAGAGCAGCGGCTCGCCGGCCTTGACGCTCCAGACATGCAAGTCATGCACCGAGGCCACGCCAGGCACGCCGGCCAGGGCCTGGCCGACCGCCTCCGGGTCGAGTTCGAACGGCGCGCCCTCCATCAGCCCGTGCAGCGCCTCGCGCAACAGGCGCAGGCTGGAGACCAGGATCAAGGCGCCGATGGCCAGCGACAGCAGCGGGTCGATCGGCATCCAGCCGGTGAAATAGATGACCAGGCCGGACAGCAGCGCCGCCACCGAACCGAGCAGATCGCCGATGACGTGCAAGAGCGCGGCGCGGGTATTGAGGTTCTTCTCGCCGCGCACCAGCAGCCAGGCCACCAGGAGGTTGATCGCCAGGCCGATGGCCGCCGTGGTCGAAACCGCCGCGCCCTGCACCGGCTGCGGCGCTTGTAGGCGCTCGACGGCGGTGACCGTGAGCCAGGCCACCAGGGCCAAGAGACCGAGGCTGTTGATCAGCGCGGCGATGAACTCGGCGCGACCCATGCCGTAGCTGTGCCGCAGCGTCGGCGGCCGGCGCGCCAGCCAGGCCGCAACAGCCGCCAGCGCCAGGGCAGCGGCGTCGTTGACCATGTGGCCGGCATCCGCCACCAGGGCCAGCGAGCCGGCCCATAGGCCGACACCGGCCTCGACCCCGGCGAAGAGCAGGGTGAGGCCGGTCGCCAGGATAAGGGTGGTACCAGCGCCGGTGTGATGGTGATGATTGTGGTCGTGGTTCATGGCCTATTTTCGCTTGGATTCGTCAAGTCCGACAGACTCCTGGTCATTACAGT
>Ga0210050_1000430_pt1 | contig 53882 bp, 43 predicted proteins | sample CryGey132114_all_FD_185463 | JGI IMG/M metagenome (GOLD analysis project Ga0210050, IMG submission 185463) | Groundwater microbial communities from aquifer - Crystal Geyser CG22_combo_CG10-13_8/21/14_all (SPAdes) (version 2) | ecosystem: Environmental > Aquatic > Deep subsurface > Groundwater ... | reverse complement strand
AATTCTTTGTACATATTGCTATGAACACTCATCACTCTCGTGAAAGAATTGGTTGATTTAATTCTTTGATTACTCGCTAAAAAGCAAAGTAATTTCGATTAACTCAACACCTGTGAGTGTCCACACAAATTTGCTTGATATATTGTTAAAGAGCGTTGACCATTCGCTTACACACTCAGTGTTTTCAGCGGGCCAGGGCTGCGTATTCTACGCATTCCCGTTTTTGCGTCAAGTAGTTTTTTCAACTTTCTTAACACCCATCGTTTAGCTCGCTAACCGATGAACTACTTGGCTTTCTTTGCTTAACTTGCGTTTCGCTGTCTGCCGTGTCAGTGGATGCGCATTATAGGGAGCTGCGGATTTTGTGCAAGGGCTTTTTATTGATTCGTAAACTGTACGTCGACATTTTAGGCATCATGTTCAATTTTTGTCTGTTTATGCCTATTTTTAAGATTATAAAATGAATATTTATCCAATAATTGATAATTCACGTTCAATTTTTCGGCAGTACTCTAGTGTAAAAGTAAATAATTCATTACCATATGACTTGCTGTTAACAGTTATTTATCATTTTCTATTTCACCAGAGAGCATTCATATGCAAAAGTCATTTCTTATTGTCTTGATTATCGCCATCCTTGGCGCCGTAGCGCTATCTCAGTTCGCACCGACATTACCTGCTTATATCGCTTTTGTTGCTGGCGTTATCTTTACTACTCTTGTTTTTAAATTTGCACCTGAGACGTCATCTGCACAGAGTGCTGATGAGCAGTATGTTGGGCCGACGATGACACTCTATGTAGGCAACTTGCCATATCGAGTTCATGAAGGCGAAGTCAAAGTACTATTTGGGGAGTTTGGTCCAGTCAATTCTGTACGTTTGGTACGCGACCGTAAAACGGGACGTCGTAAAGGTTTTGGGTTTGTTGAGATGTCAGAATCGGGCGCCCAAAAAGCCATGGTTAAACTTAACGATTATAACTTCCAAGAAAGAACATTAAAGGTAAGAGAAGCTAAAACCCAAGACTCCGAAGGCGCTGAACGCACTGGCACCGACGAGTAATTTCTCCTTCTACTTAGTTGCTTGTGGTGATTCGCTCGATAGTTGAAAAACCACAATCAACTAATGTTGTTGCTAGCCCCTCGCTAATTTCTGCTTTTGTATAATAGGCCCGCATCGCTAACTTTTCTGCTGCATTTTGATTCCCGTTGTGGCGATTCGCTTGGGCTAAAAGCGACACCACTCTGTTTGCAATCGCCTCCCCTGAATCGAGGAGAGTCACATCGGCTCCAAGCACTTGCTGCAGCTCACTGCGGATCATAGGGAAATGTGTGCATCCCAAAACGAGTACATCTATATTGGCTGCAACCACAGGTGCTAATAAGTCTGTGAGCCTGCGCATATCCAAGGCACCCGTGGCCACTTTTTGTTCTGCCATCCAGACTAACTCTGAGCAACCAAAAAGCTCAACATGGCAATCGTCAGCAAACTGGCTGATTAGTTCATGGGTGTAATGGCGTTTGACTGTGCCAGGGGTGGCTAATAACCCAATTCGTTTACTTTTTGAAATGAGCGCTGCGGGTTTAATGGCCGGGACAACGCCAACAACTGGAATGTTGAGCTTTGCCCGTAGGGCAGGCAATACGACTGTGCTCGCCGTGTTGCAGGCAACCACCACAATTGCCGCATCTATGCGAGCGACTAACTCGGCGATTAAACTGACACACCCAGAAACCAAGACTTGTTCATCAAGTTCTCCATAGGGCAATCTGGCATTATCGAACAGATAGCAGTAGTGGCTCTGTGGGAGTAATTTGCGGATTTCTGCCAGCACTGATAAGCCACCAATCCCAGAATCAAATACTAATATAGGTCGCGACAAGTTAGTCTCCAATTTGGCGCTGTACATAGGCTACTAAAAGAATGGATAGATTTAACGATGAGAACAACTCAGCGCGCGGATTTTCCCACAGCTTTGCCCAAATCGCAAAAGCAAGATACTGGACATTCGTGCCACCTAGTATAATATTTGCGCCCCAATTTACAGCCACGGTGAATCGACAATGAATTTAGCAGCAATGGACCCTCAGACCTATGATACACAGTTAGCAGCTAAGCGTATCAAGCTAGAACAAGCCTTTGCCCAATTTGAAACACCGAGTGTTGAAGTTTTCGCCTCTGAGCCAGCTCACTATCGTATGCGCGCCGAGTTTCGCGTATGGCATGAAGGTGATGATTTATACTATTACATGTTTGATAAAGTGCTGAACGAAAAGGTCCGTTGCGATCAATATCTGCCAGCAAGTGCGCTTATCAATCAAATGATGTCGGCATTGATTGCACAGTTAAAACCCAATCACAGCCTGCGCCACAAATTGTTCCAAGTCGATTTTTTGTCGACCCTAAGCGGCGAAATTTTAGTGTCCCTGCTCTACCACAGACAACTTGATGCTCAATGGCACGCCGAAGTCAGTGTATTAAAAGCAACGCTAAGCCAGCAGTTTAAGGTCAATATTATCGGCCGAGCCCGTAAACAGAAAATCGACTTAGACCGAGACTTCGTTGTTGAATCTTTAGAAGTGAATGGCAGCACTTTCCTCTATAAGCAAATTGAAAATAGCTTTACCCAGCCTAATGCGAAAGTGGCGGTAAAAATGTTGGAATGGGCCATTGATGTTACTCAGGACAGCCACGGCGATCTGTTAGAGCTTTATTGTGGTAACGGTAACTTTTCCATTGCATTGGCGCAAAACTTTAATCGCGTGCTCGCCACTGAACTTGCCAAACCCTCCGTGGATGCGGCGCAATACAACATTGAAGCCAATGGCATTAAAAACCTACAGATTATCCGCATGTCGGCCGAGGATTTTAGTGATGCCATGGCCAAAAAACGTAGCTTTAGACGCCTAGAGGGAATCGATCTCGATAGTTATGTGTGCAATACCATTTTTGTCGATCCGCCACGGGCGGGGATCGATCCAGATACCTTAGCCTTAGTACAAGGTTACGAGCGGATTTTATATATTTCCTGTAATCCCGAGACCTTAAAGGACAATCTGGAACAACTGTACACAACTCATAAGGTCACGCGCTTTGCTCTATTTGATCAGTTCCCCTACACAGATCACATGGAAACTGGTGTATTGCTTGAACGTCGTTAGACATAACTTTCCTCACATACTCACATAAAAACATAAGGAGCCCATGGCTCCTTATGTTTTTCAGCTAAATCGAATCCAAACTAACGATGCTCAACCTTATGCTGCAATGCTTCTGCCCCCTTAGCGACCATGCGCAATTGCATGACCAGTTGATCGGCAAGCACTTTTCGATCGGCACGCTTCATATCCAGTGCCGATGCGCCAGCATTGAATACTAAGGTCACTAATGCCTCGGCCTGCGCCCTCGCTAACATGGGTGTGCGCCCTGCGGTAGCCTCAGTGTAATGCGCCAGTTCAGAGATAAAATGCTCAATCTCACGGGCCACTGCCGCACGGAAAGCCGCCGAGGTGCCGGAACGCTCGTGCAGCAGAATACGAAATACATTGGGGTTAGAATCAAGCACTTCCATAAAAGTATCGACGGAAATACGGATAACGCTCCCCCCCGCTTCGGCTCGCTGACGGCCCTTACGCATCATTTGTCTTAGGGTGAGCCCGCCCTCATCCACCATAGTCAGACCGAGTTCGTTCATATCCTTAAAGTGGCGATAGAAGGATGTCGGGGCGATATTGGCCTCCCTTGCCACTTCCCGCAAACTCAGACTCGAGAAACTGCGCTCAGCACTTAACTGATTAAAGGCCGCATCGACTAAGGCTCGACGAGTTTTCTCTTTTTGCTGTGCACGAATACCCATTCTCAAATCCGCTAACTGGATGTAATAGCGCGATAATACCGCTTTTAAGCATGAAACACAGCCCCATCGACCTTGACCAAACAATATTGCTAGGCTAAATTAGCTTACAGTTGTACGCTCAAATGCGGATATTGGAAACCTATAATGAAAAAACCCCCTATCATCTGGCTGAATGTCAGTTTGTTTGCCATCACTTTTCTCAGTGCAGTGATCTTAGTTCCATGGCGCGGTATCGTTCACGGCTATGGTGCCAGTGAGTGGATAGCCTTTATTGTGTTAGCCTTTGCCAGTGGTTTATCCATCACCGCGGGTTACCACAGACTCTGGTCACACAAAGCCTACAAAGCCCACCCCGCAATACGCTTTCTTTATGCACTCGGTGGTGCTTTAGCATTACAAAATAGCGCATTACATTGGGCATCTGATCACCGAGTGCACCATAAGCATGTCGACGATAATGACAAAGATCCCTACTCGGCTAAGATGGGTTTTTGGTACAGCCATATTGGTTGGATGTTGCGTGAGTACCAGGCGCAGCGTTACCACGATTACCAGAACGTGCGCGATTTACAGAATGATCGTATCGTCATGTGGCAGCATAAACATTACCTCGCACTCGTGTTACTGATGAACATCGGACTGCCTGCACTGCTCGGTTGGCTCAATGGCGATGTGCTGTCTATGTTATTGATGGCAGGTTTACTGCGCTTAGTGGTGGTGCATCACTGCACTTTCTTCATCAATTCTTTAGCGCATGTATGGGGTAGCCAACCCTACACGGATAAAAATACCGCCCGTGATAATGGTTTCCTTGCCATGCTGACCTACGGTGAGGGCTACCATAATTTCCATCACATCTTTGAAAACGACTACCGTAACGGTATTAAATGGTGGCACTACGATCCAACCAAATGGTTGATCAGGGCCCTGGCATGGCTGGGATTAGCCAAGGACTTGCGTACGAGTCCACAGGAACGTATCGAGAGTGCTCGCCTACAGATGCAATTACTCCGTACCAAAAACAAAGTAGTTCATTTACCTAATGCCGATGAAATTATTGAAAAAATTCAAATTGAATATGAGCTGATGAAAGAGCACTTACTCGAGTATTATCAGGCGAAGAAAAACCTATTAGAAGCAAAGCGTAAGCAACTGGCCGATCAGCAATTAATGCAACAGGTTGAGGAGTTAAAATCCCGCTTCTTAATCCAACAAAAGAACTGGAGAAGCTTAACGGCGAGTTATAGCTAAACCACAATTCTGCGTGAAAGTCTTACGGCCACCTTGCATGGTGGCCGTATCTGACTATGATGATGCCTCAATCAATTTTTACAGGATGTTGAGCTCATGTCTGCTCCTTCGCTAACACTCTTAGAAAACATTAAACTCACAGAATACAGCCATGGCGCTGGTTGCGGCTGCAAAATCTCTCCAAAAGTGTTGACGACCATTCTTGCCTCACAGCTTCCCGTTTTTACCGATCCTAACTTATTGGTTGGCAATCAAAGCCGTGACGATGCCGCCGTTTACAAACTCAATGACGACACTGGTATTATCAGCACAACAGATTTCTTTATGCCCATAGTGGATGATCCCTTCACCTTTGGCCGAATAGCCGCAACTAATGCCATCAGCGATATCTATGCTATGGGCGGCACCCCTATGATGGCCATTGCAATTCTGGGCTGGCCGATTAATAAACTCCCGGCAGAAATTGCCCAGCAAGTCGTCGATGGTGGCCGCCAAGCCTGTATGGAGGCGGGGATCATGCTAGCCGGTGGTCACAGCATAGATGCACCCGAACCTATTTTTGGTTTAGCCGTGACGGGGCAAATAGTCTTAAGTGATTTAAAACAGAATGATACCGCTAAGGCTGGCGATCGTCTGTATCTGACTAAGCCGATTGGTATCGGTATTTTAACCACGGCACAAAAACAGAAAAAACTCAAAGATGAAGATAGCCTTATTGCAGTCAATGCCATGTGCCAGCTTAATACTATCGGTGCCGCTATTTCAAAAATTCAGGGGGTTAACGCACTAACCGATGTCACAGGGTTTGGCCTGGCGGGGCATTTACTCGAAATGTGCCAAGGCGCTAAGCTTGCGGCAAAACTCACATTCGATGCGGTGCCACTATTGCCACGGGCTTTAGATTACTTAGCCTTAGGTTGTATTCCTGGTGGCACCCATCGTAACTACGACAGTTATGGCGAACACTTACCCGCACTTACCGATAATCAGAAAGCCATTTTGTGCGACCCCCAAACCAGTGGAGGATTATTAGTGGCCGTGTCTAGGGACGCCGAGGCTGAACTTGTGGCCCTACTGGAAGCGAATCACATTCTCCCCATCTGTATCGGCAGCCTTGAGGAACCCAGATCCAATGTTGGCGTGGTTCTGTGTTAATGCAATCTATCATAGTGCCCACGTCACAATACCGTGAAATATTCCTAAATCAACATCCGCTGATGGATGTGAGGGCGCCTATCGAATTTAGCCGCGGCGCTTTTTCCAACGCAACCAATTTACCCTTGATGCTTGATAGTGAAAGGGAAAGTGTCGGTACTTGCTATAAACAATCTGGTCAGCAAGCAGCGATTGAGTTAGGTCATTCCCTAGTGAATGGCCCCATTAAGCAACAAAGAATCGATGCTTGGGCGAGCTATGTTAAGGCCAACCCCAACGCCTATCTTTATTGTTTCCGTGGTGGCCTGCGCTCGCAACTCACTCAGCAATGGCTAAAAGAAGCGGGGATAGCAGTCCCTTATATTCAAGGTGGTTATAAAGCCATGCGCCAATATTTAATTGGTGTGATTGAAACGGCCCCCAGCCTGCAACCTTTACTGAGCTTGAGTGGAATGACAGGTTGCGGTAAAACCGATTTTCTCCTACAGCGCAAAGAAGCGGTAGACCTAGAGGGTATCGCCAACCATAGGGGATCCAGTTTTGGCAAGAATATTGACCCACAGCCAACGCAAATCAACTTTGAAAATCAACTCGCTATCGCATTGCTTCACCATCAAGCCAGTGATGCCGCATGTTTGCTACTCGAAGATGAGAGCTTCCTGATCGGCCGTTCGGCGCTGCCGCAGACCTTTTATACCGCCATGCAAACTGCCGACGTTCTGGTATTAGAGGAGGCGGACGACATCAGACTGCAACGGTTACTCAATGAGTATGTGCACAAAATGCATAGGGGATTCTGTGAGCGCTTAGGCACAGAAGCGGGATTCACCGCCTTTAGCCAGTATCTGTTACAGAGTTTAGTGAGCATTCGTAAACGCTTAGGTGGCAAACAGCATCAGGAACTACAGGATATGATGCAACAGGCATTAACCCAGCAACTCCATCAAAATGACACTTCTCTGCATTTAGCATGGATAGCAGTGCTGCTGCACAAATATTACGACCCAATGTACGAATACCAGTTACAAAAGAAATCCGAACGGATCCTCTTTAAGGGCTCACATCAGGCCATGCATGAATGGTTGGATAACTATCGGTTGTCTCAATAAAAAATCAGCGTAAAAAGATAACCGCAAACTTTATTGCGGTTATCATTCTCTACAGCATTAATCACTTACCCCCTATCGAGTAAGCCCGCCACTTGGGCTCTTAAGCTGTCTTTATTCACGTCTTTGCCATCAATAGCATCTGTTAAACACACACTCACCTTTGACCAAAAACGCTTTGGCATAGTGGTTAGTGCATGTCCATCCTTGTGGCTAAAGTAAGATCCCCACAACCCGTGCAGTGCCATAGGCACCACAGGGACGGGATCGCGGGCCAAGATTTTATCGATACCGGGACGGAATTCACCTAATTTACCGTCGGGGGTTAAGCGCCCTTCAGGAAAAATACACACTAATTCGCCATTCATCAGCGCTTCGTGGATGGTCTCAAACGCTTGGTTATAGGTGGTTTCGCTTTGTTTAGGGGAGCAGATAGGGATCACCCCTGCGTGGCGGAATAAATATTTCAGCAGAGGGATCTCGCTAATCGATTTATCCATGACAAAACGAATAGGCCGAGTCGATGCTCCCATAATAATCAAGGCATCCACATAGCTCACATGGTTACAGACAATGATGCCAGCGCCTTCCTTCGGGATCTTCTCCCGTCCAGTGACGGTCACTCGATACATAACATGGCTAAGTAAATAACTGATAAATCGCTGGGTAAATTCTGGCACTTGCGAATAAACATACAGGGCGACGACAAAGTTCATCAGCGCGAGCAGTAAAAATAGCTGTGGAATGCTCCACCCCATCATCCCAAGCAGCAACATAGACAATAGTGCCGAAGCCACCATAAATAGAGAATTCATAATATTATTGGCGGCAATGGCCTGAGCGCATTCGCCCTTGGTGGCACGGGATTGAATGAAGGCATACAAGGGCACGATAAATAGACCACCGCTGACACCTATCATAAAAAAGTCCAGCATGACCCGATAATGCTGCGACTCGGCAATAAAACTTGTTACCCCGTAAACCAAACTAGTATCGGCGGGTGCCAGTGGAATAGCCCAAAGTAAGTCCACCCCAAAGAATGTTAATCCCAGTACCCCAAAGGGCAGTAGGCCTAATTCCACATGGCCAAAGGAGAAGCGCTCACAAACGAAAGAGCCCACGGCAATGCCGATAGAGAACAACCCCAGCAGTAAGGACACCACAGTCGCACCTGAGTGCAAGTGCAGCTTAGCAAAGTTGGGGAACTGCGTTAGATAGGTTGCACCTAAAAACCAAAACCAACTGATCGCCAGAATCGCCATCCAAATTGAAGGGGTCTGACGGGCTTTTTTGATGCTGCGCCAGGTGCCCGATAAGGGCCGAAAGCGTATTTTCTCTATAGCTCCCTGCGGCGGTAATGCGGGTATGGCTCGGCTAGATAAATACCCAGCTAATGCCAGTACGGCAACGGTAATAGCCGACCATAGGGTTGCATTGGTCCCAGAAACAAGAATGCCTGCACTCAGTGTACCCACTAAAATCGAGAGAAAAGTGCCCATTTCAACCCAAGCATTGCCTGTCACTAACTCATCTTCTTTTAAGGCTTGAGGTAATAGGGAATATTTGACAGGGCCAAAGTAGGCAGACTGACTCCCCGTTAAAAACAGCAGTAATAACATCATCATATAATTTTCGCTAACAATAGCGAGGGCAGCACTAAACATGATAATGACTTCAAGCAATTTTAAACGACGGATAAGTTTGGCCTTGTCCATATTGTCGGCGACCACACCCGCATGGGCCGAAAACAGGAAAAACGGCAGAATAAAAACCCCAGCGGCTAGATTGACAAACATATCGACACTGATAGGTAAGTCTTTGACTTGGCTAAAGGTCACTAGCAGCAACAACACATTCTTATAGATATTGTCATTCAGCGCGCCGAGACACTGAGTCGCAAAATAAGGCAAAAAGCGTTTTGTTAATAGCATGATAGATCCCTCTGATAACCCATTCCCTGTAAATAAGCCTGCACATGGCTTTCGAGTAAATCCCGCAGAGATAGCGTTTGGGCGAAGAGTTTATTATCCAGCGATAACATTGTCAGCCCATGGATCCCACCCCACAGCACGCGGCTCATGCTCAAATGGCGCTCCGGTGTCATCTCGGGGAATAACTGTGCCACTTCATGTTCAATTAGCGAAAACAATCTCGCAATCCATTGTCCTTGGGATTCTGGCAACGGCTCAGAATCGAGCAATTGCAACTCAAACACTAGCTTAAAGCATTGGCGCTGCTCGTGGGCAAACAGACTATACTCCGACGCCATTGCAATGATTTTACCGACACCACTGGCAGCATTAACCGCTGCTAGCCGACCGTGTAAGGCACGCAGCGTCACCTCTGAAACCGCCAAAAGCAAGTAGTTATAACTACCAAAGATGTTAATTAAGGTGCTGGGCACATAGCCAATTTGGCTAGCCACTTTACGCAAACTTAGCCCGACAACACCCTGCTCGGTCAGCAACTCGGTTGCAGCCTGTATTGCCATAGCGCGAATTTCATCATGGCTGTGTTCTTTACGTCTCGCCATCAATATCACTCCCTGTTGGATAGCAAGAGACTAACAGCAGTCAAAATAAAAAACAATGTTCAAAATAAGTTTGTTTTATGTACAACTGCGGGTAAATAGTGAAGAATATCATTGAAGATGATAAATAAAGATAGACGCTCGAAATCGATTCACCCAGCAAAGCGAACGGTGATGCGGGATTACACCGCACAAAATAACATAAAAAAACGGTGTGCTCTGTCAGCACGCCGTCCATTATTTTGATTTAAAAATCATTCTTAATTCAAAGGTGTTTTTATTTGAGGCTAATTTTAGTTCAAAGATGAGAGCGAAATTTAAGGCTTACAATAAGTCATCACCACTCTATCGGCTCCGGCACCAAAATAATCCGCTTCAAATGCGGAATCGACAAAACCTAAGTGCCGATATAAACCGTGGGCAGGATTAGTTGGGTCAACCGTTAGCAGCACCTGTCGCACATGGCCTGGCAGTTGGGCCAAACATTGTTGTATCAAACGCTTACCCACTCCCTGGCCACGGGTCTGTTCACTCACTGCGACGGATAAGATCCACATACATTCAGGATCGCCACTCTGGGCGCAGAGCAAATACCCTCGCACACAGTTATCTTTATCCACAGCAACTAAAAATTGCTCTGGCCAACAATCAAATCCCTGACGGAAGAAAAAATCGGGATAGCTATGTTCACCAAAAATGGCCTGCTCGAGTTGATAAACCGTCAATAACTCTGACTTTAATACCGGACGTATCGACTGCATTTAAAAATTATTCACCAATTAAGATCTTATCCCACTCCAAATTCGGGGCACCCACAACGATAAAATTAGGATTTTCTAGAGTGTCTCGCTCGTTGTAAGTCAAGGGCTGCAGCTCAGTGTCCATTAGCTGGCCACCCGCCTCCTCGACAATAATTTGCGCCGCTCCCGTATCCCACTCCCCCGTTGGTCCAACACGCACATAGCAATCGGCTCGCCCTTCGGCGACGAGGCAGCTCTTCAAGGCCGCACCGCCCATCACCACCAGCTCACAATGTTTAGGGTGATTAAAGAGCGTTAATACCGATTGCGGATCCTGACGGCGACTCACAGCCAATCTTAGGGAGACCTTTTCACGGTGCTCAATTTGGCGGCTACAAATACGCACTTCCTGTTTATCCGTGCGTTTATAGGCACCTAATCCCGCAATTGCGTAATAACATACCTGCGTCATTGGCACATAGACCACGCCCATCACAGGGCGGTTATGCTCCACCAGCGCAATAATCACCGAGAAATCACCGCTGCCAGCAATAAACTCACCCGTGCCATCGAGTGGATCGACAAGCCAGTAGCGCTTCCACGTTTCACGCACACTAAGGGGAATATCGGCAGCCTCTTCGGACAAGATAGGAATATCGGGTGTCAAGGTGGCTAAGCGTTCACAAATCAGCTTGTTCGCCGCTAAATCCGCTGAGGTAACCGGGGTATTATCAGGCTTCATTTCTCGCTCAAAATTACCTTTGAGATAAATGTCACGGATAGCGCACCCCGCATCCGTTGCAATCGCAATCACCTCGTCGATTAACTCTTCTGGCTTCATAACAACTCCAATCGCAAACTTCGCGAATGTTTTGCAAGCGTTCTGACTTTGAACGCTTAAAAGGAAAAAGATTATTTAAGTTATATACCCAAGCTACCTGAAGATACGAGTTCCAGGTTGTTTGGGTATAAATACTTTTGCGCTAAAAACAACGCGCTGACACTACGGGATTCGGAAAAATCGGCATTATCGAGCAAAGCTTCCCAATTGGCTAATTCCCAGGGCACCACTTCGATAGGCTCTGGCTCATCCCCCTCGAGGCGGCTTTCATAGAGATCTTCTGCAAGGAAAATCTGCATCTTACTGGAAAAATAACCAGGGGCGAGGCTAAGTTCTTTAAGCAGGGTAAGCTTATTGGCACCAAAGCCAATTTCCTCCTGCAACTCACGGTTAGCAGCATCAATGGCAAGTTCCCCAGGATCTATGAGCCCTTTAGGAAAGCCTAGTTCATAATTATCTGTTCCTGCAGCATATTCTCTCGCCAGTAACATTTTACCTTGATGAATAGGTACTATCATCACGGCGCCACGACTGCCGCCTTTCATACGTTCGTACTGACGTTCAACACCATTAGAAAACTTAAGATGTACCTGCTCGATTTGGAATAATCGACTCCTAGCGACAACTTCGGTATGCAAGATTTCCGGCTTTTTCTGCCGCTGCGACATAACTGCCTCTGGATAAAAATAGCGATAAACTAAATAGGATAAGTGACAATCTTACTATCCTGCCTTTAATCTACAACCTGAATTTATTGTGTGCTCTAAAAGATAAGCGGTATTTTTTGCGATAGAACTCACAAACCAAGCCAGGCCTAAGTGAATGGCCTTATCTTTTTTCTAAAAAAATCGGGGATTTTTGATAGCTAAAAAGGGCAAAGACCAGTTTATTGATCACACACCAAGATCAAAAAACTGGCAAAGCCCTTTTATTTTGCGATGCCGTTTAGAACTGATAACGTAAATTAAATTGAGAACTTAGGAAATCATTCGGCTCTATATCCACGTACTGATAGCCAAGCCCCACCGACCAAGCATCGGTGAGTTGATAACTAAAACGCACGCCAGCATACCAATCTGTACCATCCAAATCCGTCTTTAGGCTGGTATTTCCCATAGTACTGCTGATATCCGCTTGCCAATGGAACAAACCGACTGGTACTTCAAATCGCCAGTATTCATGCTGTAACAGGGTAAAACGCAGCCCTAACATCACACCGTCTGCAAGTACCGGAGTCACTGTCTTCACCAACTCGTGGTACTGCTCCGGTGTTAAGCTCGCTCCTTCAATCCTTGCACTCGCTTCACCAAAGTCGGCATAAGCTAATTCCACTGCCACTGTGGGCGTCCATTGATACCCGACACTCACACCAAAGGCCGTATCGCTGTTATCTATCGAGGTAACGACTCCCGCGCCCACCTGTGGCTGCAGATCCTGCATGCCGCTATCGGCCTGGGCCTGTCCGATAAATCCCTCCACATACCAGTCGGAGGCATTGGCCTGCTGGATAGAACTCAGTAGCAACAAGGCCCCCAGCGCTAATTTCTGCCATTCCCTATGGCGCATAAAACCACCAACAAGGATCAAAGCTAATGCCCATAGAGCCATACTGCCTCCCCCCGATTTATTATCTATGACCACCTCTTGATACGCCTTTACTGTGATAAGAGCTTGCCCGCTAGCTTCTCCGCCCAAACCATCACTCACTTGATAAGTCACTGTATCCACTCCATCAAATCCAGTTTTAGGGATGTAACGCAGTTTGTTTGACTCGATAGACACTGTCCCTTGCTGTGCGCTGGCGCCCACCAGAGTTAACCCATTGCCGTCAGCATCGGTGTCATTACTCAACACATCGAGTAACAGACTCGTTCTGTCATCGGTTGCAGCATTGTCGTTTACGGCAATTGGCGCCGCATTACCGTTCACAGTCACAGTCAACTCACTGCTGGCAGTGCCCCCTTTGCCATCGGTAATGCTATACACCAACACATCGGTACCGATGAAATCGGTTGCTGGCATATAACTTAACTGCTGATTAGCTAAGATAACGACTGTGCCGAATTCACTGATCACTTGAGTGACAGTTAAGCTATCACCATCGCTATCCGTATCATTAGCAAGCACGCTGACATCTAGACTTTGGTTCCATGGAATAGAAGCCGCATCCGGATTCGCCACGGGTAAATGGTTGCCATTGAGCATCACCGACACCCCACTTGGGTCGACAATAGTGCGGTTTGCCACCCCATCATCATCGTTAGGGCCGCCATCCTCAATGGTTAACTGTACGCACCAGTGCCCCTCAGTTAATCCCGGTGCCCAACGACTGTCCCCAGGTGGTGGACAGAAACCACGTTCGCCCTCAGTACTAGCAACATTGTTACGTTCGTCGATTACAAAGTCCTGCCAACCATTTGGTGTGTTGAACTTACGGTAAACCGCATTTGCGGGGATCGGCGCGCGTTGTGGCAACACTAAGCTATAACTTTGACCTTGTTGCGGCAACCCAGTCGCAATGAAGTCGAAAATCCCCCCCACATTGGCAGCCAGGGTATCCTCAGCCACGGCATTGGACGGTAACTGCACGCCACTCTGTCCTTGTCTTAGGGCAATATGGCCTAGACGTAAACAGACGCCCGCTTGTCCCTCCGCCAAGAAGTACACTGGTTCGAGTTCCCCCTCGGGCATAACACTACAATCGCCATTAGCATCCAAATAATCTGGAATACCGTCACTATCCGTATCGGTGAAACCTTCCTGATCGTCTGGGATTAAGTCATCGTCGGTATCGTCGCCAGTTAACACAGGTAAACTTGGGCGCACGACAATATACACTTTTTCAGTCGTTGAACGTGCCGGTAGGCCATCATCGGTGGCCGTCAGGCTCACTGGATAAATGCCCGGTTGCACAGCAACAGGTGAGAAGAACATGCCCGCATCGTCGGATTGCAAGCTCAACGAACCACTGTTCCAGGATAGGGTTAAGCTATCTTGCATGTTCGCATCCGTCACTTGTGCATGAATATGTACCTCACCCCCATTTTGCGCCACGATAAACTGGTGCGCTCCCGCCTGAGTGACCGCTAAACTCACTTTAGGGGCAATATTCGCCTCAGTGATCAACACCTGAGTTTGCTTCTTACTGCCCAGATTTAGGCCAGTGTCGAGATTGATCAGCACATCCTCATCCCCTTCAACCACACCATCTTCAATAGTGCTAAAGCGGATCTGTGTCATTTGTCCTGAGATAATCTCTACCACACCATCGACCAAATCGTGGTCAGCATTCCCTGCCGAGCCCGATACGGTATAAGGGATGGATAGCGGATAAATGGGCGCCTCACCATTAAGATGCACACTGACTATCACCTCGTTACCTTCACCGACAACCTGATCCTTACTCAGCGAGATTAAGGGATTGACCTTCACTTTCTGCGCCTTAATTGCTTTATTGCCGTCACGGTCCACTGCTTGCCAGTACGCTAAATAACTACCTGGCGCGAAGAACAAACTCTTGTTCACTAAAGAAACGGGTAACGGATGCCCATTTCGATCGACCGCTTTAGCAAAGCCAAGCTTCACTCGGGTAAATAACCCAGTTGCATTCACTTCGACATCATCAGGCAAGGTGATAACAGGTTGATTATCGGACTCGGCGCCTTCTATCAGAACAATCACCTTGGCGGTTGCCCTGCCCTTATTACCATCGCTGATGGTATAACGCAGTGCAACGGGGCCGACATAGGCTTCAGGTGCCGTAAATATCAATCCCCCATCGCCAATTTGGACGTTACCAATATCCGCTGCTGCGCCATCGATCGTCAGCGGATCACCATCCACATCCACATCGTTGGCTAATACTGCCAATGAATACGTGTCGTTAGCGGTGCTGATTAAGGTATAACTGTCATCAACGGCTTGTGGCTCATCATTCACTGGCGTGACTGTGATAGTCACAGTTCCGGGCTCTGAACTCAGCTCCACATCCTTGGCGATAAAGCTAATCAGATCCGTGCCGTTGAAATCCTTCTCAGGGATATACAACCAAACGGAGCCGTGCTGCTCTAAAGTACCAGACTCAGGCTGGGCGACCACTTCATAGGTTAACGGATCACTATCGGCATCTTCTGCGGCTAAAGTGATCATTAGTGAACTGTCCTCCTCTAACGTCACTGTCGAACCTATCGCAATAGGCGCATCGTTGATGTTAGTCACTTGAATACTGAAGCTTTGCTCGGCCGTTAAGCCGTCCGTGTCACCAACGCGCAGAGTGACCGCATGGCTACCCACATCGCTATTGCTTGGCGTACCGCTTAAGACTCCGCTAGTGGCATTAAAACTTAACCAACTGGGTTTAGTCACCGCGCTCAACGTCAGTACATCGCCCACATCGGTATCACTCGCCACGAAGGTGTAGCTATAGGCCGTATCTTGAGTTGCTGTAGTAATCGCCGTTGAACTAATCGTCGGTGCATCGTTAACGTTAGTCACTTGAATGCTGAAGCTTTGCTCAGCGGTTAAGCCATCCGTGTCCGTCACCCGCAGTATCACGGGATGCGCGCCTACATCCGCATTACTTGGCATGCCGCTTAATACTCCGCTAGCGGCATTAAAACTTAGCCAGTTGGGTTTAGTCACCGCGCTCAACGTCAGTACATCGCTTACATCGCTGTCGCTCGCCGCAAAGCTGTAGCTGTACGCCGCATCTTGAGTGGCAGCTGTGATGGCCGTTGAACTGATGGTCGGCGCATCGTTGACGTTGGTGACAGTAATGCTAAAGCTTTGCTCGGCCGTTAAGCCGTCAGCGTCCGTCACTCGCAGTAACACAGGGTGTGCACCCACATCGGCATTGCCTGGCGTGCCGCTTAACACGCCAGTAGCAGCATTAAAGCTTAGCCAGCTAGGTTTGGTCACCGCGCTCAGCGTTAAGCTGTCGCCAGTATCGGAGTCACTCGCCACAAAGCTGTAGCTGTATGCCACATCTTGAGTGGCAGTAGTGATGGCCGTTGAACTAATGGTCGGCGCATCGTTGACGTTGGTCACTGTGATGCTGAAGCTTTGCTCGGCGGTTAAGCCATCCGTATCGCTAACGCGCAGAGTGACCGCATGGCTGCCCACATCGCTATTGCTGGGGGTGCCGCTTAAGACTCCGCTAGCGGCATTAAAACTTAACCAGCTGGGTTTAGTCACCGCGCTCAATGTCAGTACATCGCCCACATCGGTATCACTCGCCGCAAAGCTGTAGCTGTACGCCGCATCTTGAGTGGCAGCTGTGATGGCCGTTGAACTAATCGTCGGTGCATCGTTGACGTTAGTCACGGTGAGATTGAAAGCGGACAGGCTCGCACTGAGCACTCCATCACTCACACTGATCACTATTGCCGTCGTCACACCGACATCCGCATTCGTTGGCGTACCGCTTAATTCCCCTGTTGCCGTATTAAAGCTCGCCCATGCAGGTCGATTCGTAATGCCAAAGAGCAGGCTGTTACCATCCGCATCTGCACCTGTTGGCACAAAGCTATAAGGTGCACCTTGAGCCACATTCGTCGCGGGTGTTCCCAAAATAGTCGGAGCACTATTCACCACAACCTCGAAGGTTTGAGTACTAGTATTACCCGCACCATCTTCGAGCGTCAGGGTGATGGTACTGGTACCCGAGCCAAGCGCAGTCACAGTCACACTTCTGTCGGCATTGCTTCCTGCTAATACAATATCCGCCAGTGGAACCACTGTGGTATCCGAACTCGCTGGCGTCACAAGAATATCCGTCACAGCGGTTACATCATCGGCAATAGTAAACGCGAGCGTAGATGAACTCTCGCCAGGTTGAATGTGTTGATTATCAATTACTGAGGAAGTGGGCGCGCTCGTATCAATAGTCACAGATAGGGCGCTCGATGCGACACTGCTATTTCCTGCAATATCAGTAGCAGCCGCCGTGATGCTATGGGTGCCCGCACTCACGTTGGTCGCACTGACGCTCCAATCACCACTGCCATCCGCATTGACAGTGCCAAGCTCACCATCAAGTTGGCTGCTAAGGACGACACTGGCACCAGCCTCTGCGGTCCCCGTCAACACGAGTGTCGTATTCTTGGTGATGTCATCCGCGGAACTCGTCCCCGAATCGCTTGCTGCATCCAGATCTGGCGTAGATGGAGCAGCTGGCGCCATTGAGTCTTGAGTAATAGTAGGGACATTCTGGGGCGCAGAAACATTGCTCGCAGCATCGCGGGCAACCACAACAAAATTATTGTCGCTGTCCGTCGATAATGAGGCACTCAGGGTCCAAGCGCCCGCGACCACAATAGTGTCATCCAACACAGTCGCATTATCGGCAACACCGTCATTATCCACATCGGCATAGAGGCTGATTGTCACCCCATCTTCAGCGTGCGTTCCACTGACCAATGTCGTTGCCTGATTGGTACTTATGGTGCCAGCAGGCGTAGTAACAATAGGATCGACGGGGGCAGTCGTATCGACAATCACATTGACACTGTCCCACTGGCTATAGCTTAAGTCGGCATCGTTGCTGCCCGCATCTCGCATGGTGTCACCATTAAGCACTATGCCATTAGCATCGACAATTAAACCACTCGCCCCCGTGTTATCGCCCGCTTGGACCGTATATCTATAGGTCAGTACACCACTCACCGCAGATACGAATATCGCTTGACGTGCCATACCATCGATATCGAGCGACAGCGTAGAAAGTGTGCCAGAAACCACCACATCCTCGGTCAGTGTAAGCGTGATATCGATAGCACTGCCGACGCCATAATGACCATCGTTAACATTAACCACACTCACTGCCGGGATGGCAGCATCCTTCGAAATAGTATCGGTCACCGCGGGACTGGAAACATTACCCGCCGTATCGGTCAGGGTCAGACTTAAGGTCAGAGTGCCATCCCCTAAGCCACTCACATTTATATTGGTGATCTGCTGTGACGCACTCACGACGGCAATAGTGCCAGTGACAGGCGTGCCTGAACTACCAGTAATAGTGTAATTTGCACTGGTTCCCACCTCAGCACTCGCTAAGGTCAAGCTAATCATGCCTTGATTTGCCTGGGTGACCGATGCCTGATCAAAACTGACGCTGGCAATAGTCGGCGCATCCGTATCGACCGAGTGCGGAGTACCCGCACTATAGACTCCGAGTGCATTACCCGCATCATCGACAATATCACTAGCTGTATGGTCTACCTTCAGACTGCCCGTACCCGATATACCATTAACTGTCACAGCAACACCCGCTCCTGAACTGACTGAAACACTCGAAATAGAGCCAGATGCTGTGCCTGTGCTCACCAAGGCAAAATCATCCGTCGTCAGACTATTCACAGATTCACTAAAGGCGAGGTTGAATATCACACTGACATCCGCAGCAGAGGCACCACCAGCGGGGGCCGAACTGGTTATAGTGGGAGTTTGAGTATCGAGCGTAAGCACAAGTGCCGTCGATGCCGCGCCAGTATTACCAGCGGCATCGGTCGCAGTGGCCGTAATATTATGCGCTGAATTACTGGTCAATAACGGCGTGGTAAACGACCAATTTCCAGCACCATCTGCAGTTGTAGTGCCCAATGCGCCATCGATGCTGCTCGTTAGCGTCACTGTGCTATTCGCCTCTGCGCTGCCAGTGAATGTCGGAGTGGTATCCTTGGTTACATTGTCTGTGCTGCTGATCCCCGAATCAGAACCTGCGGCAAGATCGAGTCCCGAAGGGGCTAAAGGTGGATCACGATCGACGGCATGACTTGCGCCACCGGTATACGCAGCAGTATAGCCATTAGTGCCATTACCATTACCGGATGCATCTTGGATATTGGAGTTCGCTTTGACATCGAGTCTCAGACTACCCGTGCCACTCACAGTATTCACAGTCACATCGACACTAGTGCCGGATGCCGCAGAAACGCTGGCAATACTGCCACTTGCCGAGCCTGTTGCCGTGAGCACAAAATCATCGGCAGAGAGATTGTTCACTACCTCATCAAAACTCACAGTAAACACTAGACTAGCCGCATTCGCCGCGGGTGAGCCCGATACCACCACGCCAGTAACAATTGATGGAGTTACATCGGCAACGGTGAAGTTCCAATCGGTTTTATTACTAATGCCGGCGTAAATGTTATCCGCCAAATCGGTAATAGCCCCATTGGCGATTTGAATATAATAACTGGTGTTTTCAACTAGATTCGCGGTTGGGTTAATAGTCAGCATGCCACCAGCAGTACTTAACTGTCCCGCATGTGCAGTCACATCAATGGTCGCTACGGCCAGATCATCGGCGTCGTAGATCACTATATTGCCGGTACCGAGTTGAATATCTTCATTCATAGTCAGTACAAAATTAGCACCAACTGCCACCCCAACATCGCCATCGACAGGATTCAAGCTCTGCACTGTCGGTGCGGCAGTATCTACGAGAATTGCGATAGTTGAACCAACCGAGTGCAACGTGAGCACTAAATCATTACCCGCACCGTCAAGTAAGGTTCCTCCGTTGGCATCAATGCTAGATGCCAAGGCAATACCGTCGGTATCGTTATCACCAACCTGTACTGTGTAGCTAAAGACTAGATTAGTGGTTCCAGAGCCACTGATATATGCGGCATAACGGGTAGTTCCGCCAATAGTTACGGCGATACGCGGCGTCCCCCCGCCCGTATTCACAGTCACATTTTCAGTGCTGCTCACCGTAAAACTCAAGGTTTCCCCAACCACATAAGTATCATTTGCGGGGACAGTAACACTACTCACAGTTGGCGCTATCGCATCCACTAATACGGCCGTGGTATTACCGACCGAATTTAAGGCTGAGTTCAGAGTATTACCCAGACTATCCTTTAAGATGCCACCATTGGTTTCTATCAACCCCGCGACTGCTATTCCATCGGTATCGAGATCACCACTCTGCACTGTGTAGCGGAAAGTCAGTGCGTTGCTGCCGGAGCCGGAAAGATAACTGGCATACACAGTGGCAGAGCCTATCGTCAACGCAATCCGCGGCGTACCACCAGCAGTACTTACAGTAATCGCTTCTGTGGTATTGACGGTAAAATCGAGGTTTTGCCCTACAATATAAGTCGCATTGGCCGGAACGCCGACACTGCCCACCGCTGGTAGCACATTATCCACAACGGCATTGCTGCTGTCGGCCTGGGTTCTGGTATTGCCGGCATTATCCGTTACGGTGACCGACACATTACGATTAGAGGAATTAATGGCACCGGCAACCAAGGTATAAGTGGCGGTCCAAGTACCGCTGCTATTGGTGGCAGCCACGGCCGCACCGCCACCAAATTGGCTAAAGTCGACGGTCACGGCACTCATGGTATCGCTGTTGTTATCGCCAATGGCGGTGTTATTCCAGCTGGCCGTGACTGTATCACCAGCGATATAAGCACCCGCAGTACCTGTGCCGCCGGCAATGCTGATATTGGCATCGGTGACTGTGGGAGCTGTGGTATCAATAGTTACCACCAGCGCAGTAGATGCTACTGACTCATTGCCTGCCGCATCTGTGGCTTTTGCCGTCAAACTATGGGCCCCGTCAGCCAGCGCTGAGGAGGTCGTCAGCCAGTTGCCAATGCCATTTGCAGTAGTGGTCACCAGCACTGTGGTGCCGTCTGTGTCATAGATCCTGACTGTGCTGTTGGCTTCCGCCGACCCGGTAAGAGTGGGGGTAGTATCGCTGGTATAATCATCGGTGGCGCTACTACCCGAATCTGAGCCCGCCGTTAAATTAAGGCCAGTAGGCGCATTCGGCACCACGGCATCGACCAGTACCGCGGTCAGGCTACCCACAGAATTTAAGGTTAAGGTCAGATCGTTATTTGACCCATCTTTTAACGTACCGCCATTGAGTTCAATGCCAGCAGCGGCAGCAATGCCATTGGTATCCAAATCACCCGTCTGAACGGTATAGCGGAAGGTTAAAGCGCTGCTGCCTGAACCGGATGAGTAACTGGCATACACAGTGGCAGCACCAAGCGTCAGCGCTATGCGTGGAGTACCACCGCCGGTATCCACTGTGATGTTCTGGCTGGTGTTGACGGTAAAATCAAGGTTTTGCCCGGCTATATAAGTGTCATCAGCTGGAACACCTACGCTGCTGACGGTGGGAGTGGTAGTCGATGTCAGTTGACTGCTGTCGGCAGTGGTCAGTCCACCGGAAGAGGCACGCAAATTAAAGGTTTCATCACTGCCGCCAGAGGCCGTATAGGTCATTTGCAAACCGGTAAAAGTAGCTACGCCGCTACTGGGAGTAATAGACACAGTGGCGCCATTCCCGTCGGTATCACCTGTACCAGCCATAGTCGCACTGCCCGCGCCATTCATTTCAGCCAAGGTAATGCCAGTAGCATAACCCGTGTCCACAATGCTGTTTGCATCGCGTGCCGACACGATTGGCACAGTAGAGAAAGCGGTGTTCTGACCGCTAATGACGCTAGTAGGTGCAGGTTGAGTATCGAATACTAGTTGGGTCGCTACTACATCCGAGGTTACAGAGCTGGCATCTACTGTTGGTAAATTCGAGCCCACGCCATCCTGATCATTCGCGGTCAAGGTGAATGCTTGCTGGTCGGCGGTGGCGGTATATGTCAGGTTGGTAAATGTTGCCACACCCGCTGTCGCCGCTTGGGTAGCGTTAGTTAAGGTACCCGCGCTGGCCTCGGTCAAAGTAATAGTTTCAGTGAAGTCCACATCGGTATTACCGAAGGCGTCACGCGCCGCAATAATAGGTTGGGTAGTCAATGCCGCGCCGGAAACAGAACCCGCAGGCTGGGTAGTGAAAACTAGCTGGCTGGCTACAACGTCAATGGTGGTACCGCTGCCATTGGTGACTGGTGTGGTTGCGCCCATCTGCGTACCAGCACCTCCGACCGTGAGATTGGTATCGCCATCTACACTCAAAATAATAGTGTGATCTTCTGTGAGCGTCGTATTGTCGTTGTAGTAGGCATTTACCGTGTAGGTTTCATTGCCGCCGTTAGCAACGGACATACTCAGACCTGAGAAGGTAATAGTATCGGCACCCGCACTGTAGGTACCAGTCACATTGCTAACGTCCGGCCCGTTCAGGCGCCAGGTAATTTTTCCGCGCTCGGCATCGGTACTGGTGCCGATGACGTTGACCACAATTTGCGAGACCGTGGTCGCAAGACTGTCAGAGGTTCCACCGTCGGTGATGGTGAAGTCAAATATATCCACTGCTTCGCCGACCGTATCAATCGTGGTTGCCAGCCCAACGGGTTCACTGACACCACCTGCGGCAGTGAGGGTGGCGTCGCTGTCAGCCGCTGGAGTATCTATTGCATTCACGATTGTGAAGCCATAAAACTCAAAGTACCCAGGGTAATCTGAAGCAAGGTTATTACAAGCACTTGCACAATCAAAAAATAATTTGAACCCTTTTAGTTTAACGCCAGAAAAAGATCCTAACTGCCCAGCTCCAAAGGTGAAGGTCTCTTTACCTCCGCTTCCGTCAACAGTCAAAGAGGTAACCGTTCCGCCGCTATGCAAGTAACCCACAATACGCAGATTAGTAAATTGAGAAGTATAGGCAGGATCAGTTGCCTCGCCCCCTGTTAATCCAGTTAGCTCAAATGCGGTGGTATTGACACCATCTGCGCGCAAATAAAAATAATGATTAGTGGTACCCGCACCACCTAGCATGTAAGCAAAACTACCAATGTCATTACCTAGGTTTTGAGTGGCGCCATCACCACTTTTGGCCGACAAGTTGAAATGAGTGGTGCTGAGCTGTGCAATCCCAGTCCAACCTGCAAAATTATAAGTACCATTTGCAACTGGAGCCAACACACCCGAAAAATCCCTTAACGCTTTTTCAGAAAACGCCAAAGTGGATTCAATATTTCCGCGGGTAACTTCTAATTCCCAGTCGCCCTGTAATTCGGCATTGCCGGTTAAATTATTGGAGGCGGCAATATCCAAACCAGTTTTATTGCTAATGATATCCAGCAACTCTTCACCGGCTTCATTCGCAGCCAGATCGCAACCGTAAAATAATAAATCGCCCCCCTCACGCACCGCGCCTTTTAGCAAGGCAAACGCGTGAACTTCTTGCTGGATTGTTTCCGGTGTAATACGCGAATTACCCAGCAGTATCACACCCGCTTCCGCATGGGAGACCACATGAATAGCAGCGAGATTTTTGTGGCCATCAAGTACATTAATTAACTGCGGTAATCCAGCGGTAGAAGAATCTAACTCAACCAATTGCACACCAGGTTTAAGGGCGCGACGCAATACCGATTTATCAGCCTCAGTCACTGCGCCATCAACAATCACCAGCTCACGTACCGGATGTGCACTCTGGATATCCAATTGATCGCCAGATAAATCAATTAGATCCTGTGGTAGAGAGTTGTCTGAACGCAATAATAGATCGGTCGATGCACTTATCGATGCACTCAAATAGGAGCGTTGATAACTCGGCGCCGCGATTGCACCAGCACCATAGAGTCCGAATGGTAGTAACAGCGAGGAAAGCCCACTAAGCAGTGCGTGTCTCATGATAAGTGATTCCCTTCATTTTTTTGCGTTAGGTGCTACAGTTTTTTTACTCGCAATAATATTGGCGGCAGTACCGGTTTGATCTTGCCAAAAATCCATCTCTTGATATTTCATAAATAAGTCAGGCGGTAAAATACTGCGTCTACTTTTGTATTCCACTTTCCGCTTAACGCTGTGCAAACCTTTGACCCCAAGATTGTGGTCAAACTCATTTTCAGCATAGTCGACATGATTAAAATCGTGCTCAAATTGTGGTTCGCCAATAAAACGATAGATTAATTCCAGCGTGCGGGTCGGATGCTGGGTAAGCAGATCATAATCCACTAATAGCAAGCGATCAGAAAACTCGCCGTAATAGGCTTCCTTGAGCGCCATCCATGCACTTCCAACCGCGCCACCGGCATTGATTAACGAGTCGCAGCGGCTATAAACCGTCTGACGCGAGGCCGCATTGAACATACGGCTGTAATCAAAAGGGTTTTTACGATAAATCACTTCAAAACTATCCATAATCCAAGCCGGATTACGCACACAACAAATCACTTTAAAATCGTCAACCAACTCTACCAATTGGTGTAAACGGGCAGTCCAGTGACGGTTAGTGTCGAAAACCACCGGATGGCTTTTATCTTGGTAATATGCGTCAATTAATGCCCGACAAATGACCTTACGTTTATGTTCATCGAAAAATGAATAGGACTCACTACCTGCCCCCATCTGTTCGAGGGCGCCATTCACAAGCCCTGCCACAGGGCTACTCATAGCCGCATGAAAGCGTGGATTTTGCCGAAGTATACCCGCGAGCAGCGTCGAGCCTGCACGCGGTAAACCTGAAATAAAATGTAATTTGTTTGGCATCAATGTGACTTACTAATTAAAAATATTTATTAAAAAAACTTCCCGGCAAAAAAATGCCGGAAACCATTCATCAATTAATTGCGTGCCGGAAATACACCGTAAAGGGCAATGCAATAATTCAGGGCTATAAACGGCTGACGGTTTTCATGAGCCTGACCACCACCACTAATACCTAATGTCTGCGGTGCCATAGCGGTATTTAACGTACCGGGTGCTGCCTGCATATAATTGACAAAACCACCACTACGGCCATCCTTCGCCAGATAGGTGTTAGCTGCCGGAGAAGGCAAAGTACCCGGATTATTCAAACCGGTCAGCGTATGGTTATGCGCAGGCATTTCAGTAGCAAGCAGGGTTACATCATTCTCGCCAAACGGTTCGCCCCAATCCCAGGTTCTCAGCCCGGGCCCCTGACCTACGCCCGCAACGACCTGCCCCTGCAAATTAGGCAATTGGAACGTGGTTGTCCCATTGCCACCGTAAGTAATTCCAATAATTGAAAACAATGCGGTGTTACTTGCGATTGACAATATCTGACCATTACACAGCGCCCAATTGTGGGGAGCGAAGCTGAATGGCAACAAACGGATTTCACCAATAAATGGATCCATAATTTCGCTCCTTAATTACGCGATGGGAAAATGCCTTCAATACACATGATGTAATTTATCGCTGTGGTAGGCATGATGTTATTGTGTGGTTGTGTTCCCCCGGTAGGCTGCACACTGGCCGCATTCATAACCTGGGGATCGGCACCGGTAGACGGCAAAGGAGCATAAATATTATCGGTATTACTGTGGGCAAAGACATTACCCGTAGGGCTGGGTGATGTGGAGGAACTTGCTGTACTCGCCGAAAAACTATGGCTATGTGAAGGTATTTGCGACGTCAATAAGGTCACAGATTCAACACCAAATTGCTGGCCAATAATGCGGGGAGTAAGGCCTGGGCCATTGCCCTGCCCAACCGGCAGCCGGCCGCGTAAATCAGGCATCTGGAAAGTAGTGACTCCATCGCCACCGTATGTCGTTCCAATCAGTGCGAAAAGCGTAGTCTGCTCGCTAATACTTAATAGCTGACCCGCGCACAACAACCAACCTCTCGGTGCATAGCTACCCGCAAACAGGCGAATATCACCAATATAAGCATCCATAGTGATTCTCCTCTAGTTACGTGAAGGGTAAATGCCTTGAGTGGCAATGCAATAATTCATCACCAGTGAAGGCTGGCAGTTCTCATGGGGTTGATTACCGCCGGTATTGGATACCGTTGCAGGATCCAATGCCTGCAGGCTTGAGGCTGGCTCATACAAATTGACATCGCCCGTTGCGTTCTTGGCAGCGGCAATATTATTGCCTGCAAACAACGTGGTATCGCCTGCCGTAGAAGAGGCCACCACAAGGTGATTGTGCACTGGCAGGTTGTTGGGTACTAGGGTTACATTTTCTGCACCCGCCTTACTACCTTGGAGTAAACCCGCAGCAGTATTCGGGTGAACCGGCGCACGGCCACGCAAATCAGGCAACGCAAAGGTATTGACACCGTCGCCACCGTAGGTCGTACCCAATAACGAAAAAAGCGCTTGATTGGAATTGATTGGCAATAATTGCCCGGCACACAAAGTCCAATACTTAGGTGCCCAGTTGTATGGGAGAAGCTTAATTTCTCCGAGAAAAAAATCAGACATCCATTACTCCTTGATAAAAGTAAACCTGTCTAAACATCATCAGGTTGATTACACACGCTTTCCTCTTCCCTCAAAGCAAAACAACACTACCTATGGTGATGGCCACGATAGCCACTCTTGTGTAGGTGATATTTCAAAAGGTAAGAAACCCAAGCGAAGATATAACTGTTTCGCACGCATATTTTGCCGATCAACGCTTAGACTCACACTCGCCTCTTTTGCTTGGGCATAGGCTTTTACCGAGTCCAAAATGACTGAACCATAACCATAGCCACGAAATTGCGGCGCGATGACAAAGTCGACGATATGGACACCGTTAGTCGATGGATTAAGTATGATTTTGCCAATAGAAATTGATTGATATTCAATGATTAGAGTCACAGCTTGAGGATATTGGGCTGCGTAACCCGCTTGTTGTAAGCGGTATTGTTGTTGCACTAATAGCTCTCGTTGCTGTGGGGAAAGCGGTAATAGAGACAGTTCCGCCCTTGCAGAACAAAATAGTGTAAATACAAAAGCATCGTCATTTTTATGCGCGTAACGCAATGAATAGGCTTTAGGTAATACTATGTCTTCTACCATCAAACACATTCCCTGTAATAATTAACTCTGGCAGCGCTGTATAGTTCATTAATTCGCCGTGGCAGCTCGGGGGCACCGAGCAAAACTCGACAAATCGAATGACAGGTTTAAAGACCGACTCAGGGGAATGCGTTCGCAGAATAAAACGGCTAACGGCTTGGAAGTACATGATTGCATTTTCCATCCCTAGAATAAAAACGTTAACTTTCCGATATTTTTTAAATATACACCGTTGGCTAAAGCTAGTTTACGTTACTCTAAAATACAAGACGAATGTTAATTTTTGGTTTCAAAAAGGTGAAGATTAGACCAGTTGCAATAGCTGTGGATCTGTTCTTTTTGCTTAGCCGTAAAAAAACTTTGCTTAGATTGTGAATCAGCCATAAAGGGTTGCGTGGCTGTTTTAGAGTGTATTAACTGGCATTGTTCGACTTGACAGCACTCTTCTTGAGAGAGATCCAACGAAAACCAGTTTGCGATTTTATTCGCTATCGCGGGTAACAACTCCCGATAATCCACGACCATCACTTGGCTACACTGACTCATCTCTAAGCCATAATCCAATAACAAGCGCAATACCTTGCATTGATACTCCAGTATCGACTCCTCCTCTGGTACTGATAATTCACGGAATAAAGGTCGAGATGGTTGTCGCACCATATGATATCCAGCAGACTTTTGCTGTGAGGCTAAGATCTCGACGGGGTCTCTAAGTAGCAATAACACAGGAACTTGAGGATAAAGTGATAGGATCAAGGGCCAAAACTGCAAATCCCACGCATTCCATTTAATCAACAAATGCTGTTCAGGATGAAACAACTGACCTTGAGTGTTAATGCAAAATGTTAAAGCCGCACGTCTTTGTGTGTCTGATAGGCTCCCGTCCAGTAACACTTGAGTCAGCAAAGGCGATTCAGATAACACCCTGCATTTAGATAACCCCGCAAAACTGCGCGACACTAAGGTAGAGCCACAGCGGGAGAGGTGAAATATGAATCCGGCAGGCTGCACTTGTTCTACTAGTCCCGAAAGATTTGACGCAGGTAAGAGAGCGGTTTTAGGTTTGATCAAGGCTGACAATAACTGACCCCGCACGGCAGAAATATGCTCCGAGTAGAATGGGCGAATCGGTTTTTCTGCGGCGGACATCCACTCTAATACTCTGCGTTTAGGGTCATAGTCTGCTGGCGCCCAAAACTGGCATAAAAGGGAAAAATCTGGAGCTAAAGTTTGCCGATTCCCTGCCCACAAAATCGCCAGCAACGCCTCATCACCATAATCTGGCAAACACCAAAATCGCCGCAAATATTGGCAAAACCCAACCATAGTCGTCGCCTTGCCTAGCTCTCTCAAGGCTGCGGGGTTATGGACTAACGACCAATAGCATTGTTCTGGATTCATAAGGGATACATGTTTATGTACTGCACCATACGCGGTAGTTTAGCCAGATTCGGGCTTGCGCCATGGGGCAAGGCATGGTGCCAAATGATTAAATCCCCCGCTCTAGCCGCGATGGGTTTAACTGGCCAACGTGACCAATCCTGTTGCTGTAACTCTATATCAGACTTGTTCTGGCTACGCAGCCACTCCTCTATCTTGAGGTGAAATCCAGGGACGCAACAGAATGCACCTTGTTCCGCACTGGTATCGGATAAATAAATTAACCCTTGAGTCGCAAACTTAACGGGTAGCTGTAGCGGCATATCCCAGTGCATATCCGGACCAGGGAAGTGCCAAGTTTTTGTTTCGGGGGGATTAAAGCTGACCCTATCGGTCGTCATTACCAAATCAGTTCTCTGCCACAGCTGTTCAAACACTTGGCGGATTTTGGGCTCTTGTCGGTTCGCATCGAGTTGTGGATGGCGAAACAGCTGCAGCATAATTTTCTGCATAAATGCATGGGATTGATACCAAGTCGCGGGCTCCTGTTCATTCGCATCTAACTGTTGCCAAATAAACTCCCTAGCCTGGGCACATTGCTCTGCCGAAAGCACTTGTGGGACCACTAAGTAACCTTCACGTTGCCAAAACGCAAGTTGGGCATCGCTGAGTACTTTACTCGGGTGTAATAGGCTCACTTGGGTTGGCACAGTCCCTTGGGATAAGTCACGCAAATGTTGATTAATGCCGTCAATATCCGCGGCAGTGAGTTTAGTGATCTGTCGAATAGCATTGATAAATTCTTGTGGGTTATCATATTGGTAGAGCACTTTCATGCCAGGCTCTAACCCCATGCCACAGAGATCCAGCAAGGCCTTATCTAAATGCCATTCATTAGCGAGTTCAGTGAAAGACTCACCCCGTTTACGCAGTTGTATTTTTTGCCAGAGTCGCTGTAGATGATAAATGCCTAAGCAGCTCAGATCATCACTCGCGACCAGTGCCATGTTTTGCTCTATATACTCGAATTTAACATCAGGATATTCCCCTTGCTGATAGCTAAAGCTCACTCGACTCAAAGGCTTAAGCCAAAGTGATTTTTTATATTGAGGCAAGGTCAATTGGGACTGATTTTCAGCTAACCCATGCTCTGCATACACTCGCACTTGAGTAGTGAACTTCAGAGTGACCGCTTGGGGATGAAAGTCGGGCAACAGCAAACTGCCAGCAAAGATACTGCGCTCCCCCTGAGCGAGCAGACGGGCATTGGGCAAATCGAGGCGAAATAACGGCCCTAAATAAGTAAGATCCTTGCCCTTAATATCGAGCCATGCATCCAGTTCAATCGACTCGGGAATCAAGCTGCCGCCCGCCCCCAAATAAGCCTGCAGATGACTAAAGATCTGCACCTGAGGCTCCTGCTGTAACAGGTGCTTCATGGTTTCCGAGACAATGAGATCAAAGGTTTGCTCCGACTCGGGTTGCCAAAGGCTAGCATCGGCACAGACAAATTCCCCCACTCGGTCGGCTAACTGAAAATGTTTAATCAGCTTAGCGACTTTATCTAACGAGGCTTGATGAATGTCGAGCAAAGTCACTTGCACTTGACTCGCAGAAAATAACGGCAGCAAAGGCAATAACAACCAAGCAAATGGCCCAGTACCCGCATACAAAATCCGTACAGCACGCCCAGGATTTAGCGCTAGCTTATCCTGAATCGCTTGATAAATACCCTGAATAAACACCCGCCCGCGTTCGGGATCTTCGGCGCACTGAGCCGCAGTGGTGAGTGATACAGCCTTACCAAAAGGGGTAATACTCGCCTCGGTATCCCCAAAATACTCGGGGTGAAGCTCAATTTCCGTCATGGCGCATAATTGCGCCAGCATGGGATCGATAAGTCGTTTAGCATCCCCTGCCGAAGAGGCCTGTAATAGCGCGTTGGCGAAGTGAATTAACGCTTTAATATCTGCACTCTGTCCTGATTCAAGCTCTGATCTTTGCCGCATAGACTAACTCCCTTAGCCAAGTATTCACTTCACAATCAATCACTAGGTTGATGCGTGCTTCCTGTCCTTTATTCTCGACCCAATGGACTTGGTCGGCATTGATATACCAAAGCTCTCCGGCCCGCATAGGCACACGCTTGCCATCCACATAAAAATTTAACGCATCATTGGTTTGCAGTGGTAAGTGTAACCTTGCTTCACCCTGTGCTAAACAGAGCCCTATATCTCTATGGGGTTTAATCTCAGCGCCCGAATGTAAGCGCATCAAGCGCACGGATTTCACCGGACAGGCTAAAGATTGGATCACACTGAGTAGCGCAGGGCTAGATTCGAGGCAAGGCAGATCTTGCCACTGTGATATTTCAGTGATGGAGAAGGCTTGCAAGATAGGATGTGCGACTTGATACTCGGCGGCGCAGCGCAAGGCGAGCACATCCCAACCCCCTCGATGCCCTTCACGATAATCACGGTGATTCACATGGGACAACCAATTTTGTCGCAGCAAAGCCGTTAGCTCTTGCTGTAAACTATGGGGGTTTGAAACTCGATCTAATAGGGCAAAAGAGCAGATATCCATATCCAAGTGTCTTATTTTTAGGCAAAAAACGAATTACCCAAGCCTAGCACAAAGCGTTCAGCATACAAGATATACTGATTTCCCCCCCTGTAGACACTCAGCTTGGTCTGCTTAACAACACAGGAAATACCATGTTTGACTGGAAGACGATTGATACTGTACTACTCGATATGGATGGCACGCTCTTAGATTTGCACTTCGACAACCATTTTTGGTTGAGCCTAGTGCCGCAGGAGTTGGGCAGACAGAGGGGAATAAGTCACGACCAAGCACAGCAATTAGTGGTCGATGCCTATGGTAAAGTGGCGGGCACGCTCGATTGGTATTGTCTCGACTATTGGCAGACGCAGCTTCAGCTCGATATTATGGGCCTACACCGCACTTTGGTTGACCGCATTCAGCTGCGCCAAGATAGCATGCCCTTCCTCGATGCCCTAGCCACAGCGGGGAAAAAGCGGATTTTAGTGACCAATGCCCACCCTAAGAGTCTTGCCCTAAAGCTTGAACATACCGAGCTTGCGACAGGTTTAGATGCCATGCTCTCAAGCCATGAAACGGGTTACCCTAAGGAACATCCGCAGTTTTGGCGGATCCTATTTGAAAAATTTGATTTAAATCCAAGTCGCTGTCTCTTTATCGATGACAGTGAACCTATACTCAATGCTGCGCGCCTCGCTGGGGTGGCCCATCAACTGGGGATCAGCAATCCCGACAGCCAAAAGCCGCTCAAAACCTTTAATGATTTCCCCGCGATTGACGATTACCACTTGCTCTTGGATGATCTTCGCCGCTAGTACCGAATTGACTCCCATAAAAAAGGCACCGCGGGGTGCCTTTCTTGCTGTTCTTATCAACAGAGGCTTAGAGCCCAGGAATTCGCCCTTGATAAACCACAGGGAAATAGCCATCACTCGCACGTTTACCTAGCATGCTTAAGGAGTTGCGCATATCTTCTGGTTGCTCGGCCGTTTCTTTAATCTTAGCCGCAACCTTAAGCATATTGCCTTCATCCAACTGCAGAGTGCCGACAATCCCTAGCTGGTTTTTGGCTTCATCTGTGGCTAATTGCGCTTTACCGTCAACACAACTTAGGCCGAGTTCGATATTACCAAGAGGGTAATCGCCAAATTGGTTCTTCACATTGGTTTGATTTAAAAACAGTTTGCCCGTTAACTGCTCACACCAAGGCTTGCCCTGTTCTAGGGTTTCAACCAGCAGACTCACCTCCCCTTGGATCTCGGTCCTAAAGGGCAGCTTGGCATTGCCAATCAAGAAACTATCGGGCGCCTCAAAGCGTAAACCCTGGGCGCTAATGCCGCCCATGGACCAAGTCACTACCCCTTTGGCACTCACAGGTGTAGCGCGGCTACCAACTTGAACATCGATGCTCACTTTACCTAACAACAATGCCCATGGGCTAAGCTCCCACCGCACTTGCTCGAGTTGTCTTTGCTGTAAGTTCAAGCTCTCAATACTGCCGGACCAAATACTGCCGCTCACCCCCGATACGCTCATGTTTGCAGATAACGGTGCTAGACTCAGCGCGATATTGGCAGGGAATAATGCCACTAAAAAAACTAAATAAATCAGTACGCCTATGATGATTTTCTTTATCAAACTCACAACTACACCTTACCTATTGCGCTAATTGGATGCGTCTAACTTTGACATAACCTGGCGCGTCGGCCTCCGCCAAATCCACACTTTCAAGGGACAGACCCTTTGTTTGCACTAGCTCGCCGAGGTAACCGAGTAAGGCATCGAATGGCACATCGTCCATCCACACTTGGATCTTATCGCCCTGGGGCTGCATGCGAGTGATCACTAACCCATAGTTGCCCGCAGTTTGGTTAACGACCGAACTTAAACTCCCCGAAGCAGTAGGTTTGACCCCGGCTTGCTTAAGGCCTGCGATTTTATTGGCCGTCTGTTTGACGTAGTTTAGGGTCTGTTGCTGCGCACTAAGATTACGCAGCGCATCCGCCTCAGCTTGAACTATGGGCGCCCAAATGCCCCAGTAGAGCACACCAACCACTAAAAATGCGCCACCAAACCCGATTAACTGTTGCTCACGGGATGCAAGCCCTTGCCACCAAGTCCGCAAATTATCCATCTTATTTGCTCCTCAAGGTTAAGGTGCTGGTGACTTGATCTTCACCACTATTCATAGTGCCGCCATCCAGTTGGAACCGACGCCCAACAATCTCTTTAAACTTTTCAATTTGTGCGTAGTCCTTAGCGATGACCTGCATACGGATCTCGTTGCGGGCGCTCTCAAATCTTAAGGTATTAGGTTTCAGTTCTGGCACTTGCTTAAAGGCATCCTGCAGACCATCGAGCATGGCAAAAAACTCGGCGCCGCTACCTTGCCCCTGCAGCGAGCGCAATTGGCTTTTCATCTGCGAGCGTAGGTCCACTATCCGAGCGTTCCCCGGCACCACTTGTTGATAAATCGACTCACTCTGGGCTTTCAAATCGGCAATCTGGCCGTTCACTTGATATATGGTCAGCCCTTTGTTCACTAATGCCAGCAGACAAGCGACGGCAAGCACTATCGCGGCATTTTTCCACTGGAGTAGCTGCTTACTGTACTCGCGCTTGGGTGTATACACCCCAGTGAGTAAATTAACCGGCGCATGTAAAATGCCACGGGCGAGCACTAACATGGGCAGATCTAAGGGTTGAGGTTTAAGTTCGACCCCTTCGAGGGCCATCTCGGTATAACTCGCCACTGAGACTTCCTGCCCTTTATCGACGAGTTGCTTCATCGCCACGGGTAGCCAAGGCAGAGGCAGGCTTTGCCCCGTGCCTAGACCCGTTCTCAACAGCAGTTCATTACCAAAACTCATTGCCGCCCATTGGCATTCCTGCAATGGCAAGGCTAAACAATCGGGAACGATACGTTTCACTTTTAAGCCAGCTTCGGCCAAGCAACTGAGCCAAGTTTGCATCTGCTCGTGGGCGACCGCGATCACACTTAAGGCATCGCCACTGCGTGGCCCTACGGTAAAATGCATGGCGTCCACATCATCGGCGATGGATTCCTCCAACATAAAAGGCAGTGCCTTTAGGGCTTGGCGTTGGCCTTTTTCGGGCAGATCCACACTGGTTAATGTCATTGCCGATGCAGGCACCAGCACGTCGATGGGACGATTTCCCGCCCGCTCGGTTAAGGTTGATAAACCTTGGGCGTTGGCAAGTTCGCCTGAGGCGATAATTTCTTGTTCTTGTTCGGACCAAACCAGCCAAGAGCAAGCCTGCTCTGCGGTTCTGCCTAAGCGAATAAATAGCCGTTCACTCACAGTTTTTCTCCACCAGCTTCAACCTTAAAGATTGAGCGTGTTTGCTATTATTTTTGTCCACCAAACTGACGGGTGAGCACATCCATTTTGTTGCCGCCGCCCTTTTTGAGCACACTCTCCATTCTAAAAATGGCGTTGTCGACCTTAGCGCCCGAGGCGAGGAGGAAATACTGACTGTCCACCACAAAGCTGGACTTCATCGCATCTTCCCACTTGATCGACCCCATGGAGGAGGATTCGTAAAAATCATCGATCTTGGCAAAACCATCACCGGGGCGTTGATTGATAATGCTTTCTGCCTCACCGACGGATATCTGATTATCGACCATGGCGGCGAGCAGTGCCGCTTGCTCGACTTCTAGGGTGTTGACATTGAGCAGTTGTCTATCATTCCCCGGAATAACACAAATATAAGGCAATAATTTCAGATAAATATCTTGGGTGTAACCTATCACGGCCCTTAACTCGCTGCGGTGGTTCATCAAGGTATTCGCGGCGCGATAGGGCACGTTACGGGCTTCATATTCCGCATCTTCGGCGCCATAGGGACTCGCCACTGTGTCTTCATCGATGTAATCTTTTAGGGTTTGTGTGAGATGGTCTGCACTAAAGTCATCCATCCCTAAACTCACCAACAAGGCCTTATATTGCTTCGCCGCTAACGGCAGCTTAGGCTGACCGTTTTCCACCTCTTTCGTGGTCGCCGATAGGGCATTTAAGTTAAAACAGGCACGCATGTCGGTGATCTTGCCAGCGATTTCACCGTATTCAGCCGGAAACACCACATCGGCCATCGCCCAATATTGCTGCCTGTGCACCCGACCCTCAGAGTCATCTAAATCTTGTTTTAAAATCTTCTTCGCCAGCTCTTCGGCGGAAATCGCATACCAATAGGCTTGATCGTACTGGGCTAAGTTTAAGGTTCGGCGCATCGACAACTGATTGCGACTGGTAATATTAGTGGCAATAATGACCACCATAGCCACAATCAATAGCACTACAATCAAGGCAACACCGCGCTGTTTAGACCTAGACTGGGTTCTCATTCGCGGCCCTCTGCGTCTGGATCACCGTCTCCGGAATCGCCAGAATCTGGGTCACCGGAACCATTGCCTGTTCCATTGCCTGCTCCATTACCTGAGCCGTTTTTATCTTTGTTCGCATCGTCCGGATTTTCGTCTTTATTGTCCTCATCCTTGGACTTTTCAGGTGCTGCAGCACCTAAAGGCAACAAGAACTTACGTTGGATTTTGCCTAAACCTTCAATTTCAATTTCCATGGCAATCGCCTTGGGCAGCTTAGTTGCCTCGACTTTACGCTCCCATTTATCTTCCATAAAGAAGGAGTATTCCACCGATAACACTTTATCGATAATCACAGTTTTAAGTGGCTCGGCGCCAAATTCGGGTTCTGGGTAGGGAAAATACCAACGCTCCAATCGCCCTTCCCGCACGACATAGGCCACCGACTGCAAACTACCTCGGGGCAACAATCCATCGGGATTTAACCAACCTACACGGTAAAAAACTAAGGCTTCGGACTCCGACTCTAAAATATCATTGCCGGTCTGGAACACGGTCGAACCGCGCCCTCCCTCTAGCAGCCTAGGCGTACGCACTACCATTTGCCCTAGGTCACGCTCAATGGCACCAAAGCCCTGTTGCAACGCCTTCAAGCGTACCGAGAAATTACGGGTCACTTCATCATTGGTCATGACTGTGCTTAATACCGCATTGGCGGCTAAACCTATCATGGCAAAAATCGCAATCGCGATCAGCATTTCAAGCAGGGTAAACCCCCCGTGAGCCTTAGTTTGTTTTAAGGACATAACTGCTCACTTGCGCTGCAATACGCTGATAACGCTCATCTTCACTAACGCTAATGCGGATCATCCGAAAATTATCATCCGCGGTTTTGACCACTTCTTTGCGCCAATACCAATCCTTGCCGGCCAGTTCGACTCGGCCCTCTTTTCTCCCCACATCGGGGAACTGCGGCTCGAGTCTGGCGTCCACCATCTGATTATCTGCCACCCATTGGGCCAAGGTTCGCGATTCCAGAATGGGCATATTTGCCATCTGCTCACCTAAACTCTTAGTAATAGACACCGCCGCGATAGAAAATACCGCCAGCGCGACGATCACCTCGAGTAAGGTCATACCCTTAACGTACTTCATCTGGGCGTCCTAGGGTTAAGCGGCCAAGCGCATCACCAACAACCAACACATCGATCTCACCATTATCGGTCTTTGCGATAAAGCTGAGTTCGAAGGCGCTCATTTCACCACTGGGCAGCAACAGGATCTGTGGCTCTGGGTGTTTCTTCTTATCCTCGGTCGAAGGCTCTATCAACGGTTCTTCGAACCAAGATTCGTCGCTTTCATCCTCTTGCACTAAGGGCAAACCATCGAGCACCAGATTGAGGGTTACGCCTGGATCCATTTGTTTTTCAGACAGTATTCTGTCTTTCTCCAGCGGATTCCATTTACTGTCTTTATAATACACAAACTGATAGCTGGTTTTTTCAACCACAATACCGACGAAATAGCCGCTCAATACGGTTTCATCGAGCACTAATTCGGTGGCGGCAATAAACTGCTGTGCCGTTCTCTCTAGCGCCTTTTGTGGCCCAGAACTACTAATAGACATAGTCACCGCAGCAGCGGTGAGTCCCATCAGCAGGATCACCAGCATCACCTCCATTAAGGTGAAGCCGGCGTGGCGCAGTTTTAACATCCTATTGGAAGTTCTGTAGGTTCCAGTTACCGATATCATCTTCGGTACCTGGTTGGCCATCTGGCCCTGCACTAAAAATATCGAGCTTGCTGTTTTCGCCTGGGCTCAACAACAGATAGTTACTGCGCCATGGATCCTGTGGCAAACGTTTCACATAGCCCTCTTCACGGTAGTTACGCGGCTCTGGTGAAATCGTTGGCTTTTGCACTAAGGCTTCTAAACCCTGCTCGGTCGTTGGATAGACACCGTTATCCAGCTTGTACATATCTAAGGCATTTTCGAGTGCGACTATGTCAGACACCGCTTTTTGTTGGTCGGCCTTATCTTTGTTACCCATTAAGTTTGGTACCACCATAGAGGCTAAAATACCGAGGATAACGATCACCACCATCACTTCGAGTAAGGTAAAACCTTGATGTTTCTTGTTCATTTGCATTTATTACTTCTCCTAAAAATCCTATGCCAATCGACTTGGTCATAATCCATATATCTAAAAAATTAACCGCTAATCAAATTATTCAGCGCCAATATAGGTTGCAAAATTGCCATCACGATAAAGAGTACAACCCCCGCCATGCTCACCACCAACATAGGTTCAAATACACCAAGGGCAATAGCCACATTCCCTTCAAATTCCCTATCTTGGTTATCCGCGGCCCGCTCTAACATCTGTTCTAGCTGGCCACTCTTCTCTCCCGAGGCAATCATATATAACATCATTGCAGGAAACAGCTTAGTGTTAGTCAACGCGGTGCCTAGGCTAGTTCCTTCCCGCACCCGAGCGGTAGCATCATCCACGGCCGCACGAACCCTAACATTCTGTAATACTTCGCTGGCGATACGCATGCCATCGAGTAAAGGTACCGAACTGGCCGATAAGATACTTAAGGTGCGGGCAAATCGCGCGGTATTTAAGCCCTTACTGACTCGACCAATGACGGGCATTTTCAGCAAAAAACTGTGGTATTTCATCCTAAATGCCGCGGATTTCAGCATCCGCTGAAACACAACGAACAGCATCACAATCGCCAGCACTAGGAACAGGCCATAATTTTGCACAAAGTCCGAGGCGGCAATCAGGAAGCGAGTCGTCGCAGGCAGTTCGGCGCCCATATGCTCGAATTGCCCCACCACCTTGGGCACCACAGCCGCAAGTAATACCGAAATGACCCCAATAGCCACCAGCGTTAACACTATGGGGTAGATCATCGCCTGCTGCAGCTTAGATTTGAGTTGTTGGCGGCGTTCGGTGTAATCAGCCAGCCGATTGAGCACGACTTCTAAGTGGCCGGACTTTTCACCCGAGGCCACCATGGCGCGGTATAAATCATCGAAAATATGTGGAAATTCTGCGAGGGAGTCAGCTAGGCTATAGCCTTCGACGACCCTAGAGCGCACCGCCATAATCATGCTCGCCAAGCGGTCCTTCTCACACTGTTGCCCGACCGCTTTGAGGGACTCCTCAATGGGTAAACCAGCAGCGACTAAGGTGGCAATTTGACGGGTGATCAGTGCCAGTTCAGCGACCGAAATCCCCCGCTTAAAGAAGGCAAAACCACTGCTCTTGGCTTTAGCTTCTTTCTCGGTGACGGGGAGAATTTCCAACGGCATCATGCGCTGATCGCGCAATTGACTGCGGGCGTGTCTGGCAGTATCCGCCTCTATCACGCCCTTAAGCTGCTTTCCCTTGGCGTCCAGCGCCTTATATTCAAATGCTGGCATAGCTTACTCCTCGCGGGTCACCCTGAGCACTTCTTCGAGTGTGGTGATGCCTGAGAGCACTTTACTCATGCCATCGTGGCGAATACTCGGTACAAACGGACGAATATATTTCTCGATCGCTAATTCACCGCGGCCACCGTGGATAAGCTCGCGCACATTATCATCCACCAGCAATAACTCGTGGATCCCCGTACGACCGCGATAACCGCTGCTACCACAGGCCTTACAACCGTTAGCGCGGAAAATATGTCGATGATCATCCGCGCTTATCCCGAGCAATTCACGCTCACGTTCATCGGGAATATGCTCTGTCTTACATTTTGGACAGAGGGTGCGGATCAAACGTTGGGCCAAGACGCCAAGCAAGCTCGAGGACACGAGGAATGGCTCGACGCCCATATCCTGCAGACGGGTAATAGCGCCGGATGCGGTGTTAGTGTGCAGAGTCGAGATCACCATATGCCCCGTCAGTGACGCCTGCACCGCAATTTGCGCGGTTTCAAGGTCACGGATCTCACCTATCATCACCACGTCAGGGTCTTGACGCAGGATCGCCCGCAGACCACGGGCGAAGGTCATGTCCGCCTTAGTGTTAACTTGGGTTTGACCTATGCCCTCTAATTCATATTCGATCGGATCTTCAACGGTTAAAATGTTGGTATCTTTGGAGTTAATTTCGGTAAGACCCGCATATAGCGTGGTACTCTTACCCGAACCCGTAGGGCCCGTGACTAAGATAATGCCGTGGGGACGACGGATAAGTTCATCGAACTTAACGCGGATACTATCCGTCATACCTAATTGTTTTAAATCGAGATTGCCGGCATTTTTATCGAGTAAACGCAGCACGACCCGCTCACCATGGCTCGATGGCATAGTCGATACCCGCACATCCACAGCACGGCCCGCAATTCGCAGGGAAATACGACCATCCTGCGGCACACGTTTCTCGGCAATATCGAGGCGCGCCATCACCTTAATCCGCGACACTAGCAGCGACGACAGCTTACGGTTTGGCTTAAGCACTTCCTTGAGTACACCATCGATACGAAAACGCACTACAAGTTGTTTCTCGTAGGTCTCAATATGGATATCCGAGGCTTCTTCTTTAATGGCTTCGGATAGCAAGGCGTTGATCAGCTTGATAATTGGAGCGTCATCATCGCCCTCGAGCAGATCTTCGGTTTGCGGCAACTCTTCGGCAAGGGTGAATAAATCCATCTCGTTGCCAATATCTTCCATCAGTTGCTGGGCCTCTGAGGAATTAGCTTGATAGGCCTGGGTTAATTTAGCCTCAAATTTACCCGCCTCGAGTTGCACTAAGGGTAAATCCACCCCCGAATAGCGGCGGGCTTCGAGCATGGCTGCCAAGGGGGTTTTAGCCGTATAAAACAAGCTCAATTCGCCATTATCACCATAGGCTAAAATCACCTCATGGCGGTGGGCAAAGGCAAAGGGTAAGCGCTCTTTACTGCTGGAGCGAAATACCTCATCGCCTTCGGCTTCTAGGCCTAGCTCATTTGACACTAGGCTTAAGTCATCGACTTGGGATACTTGTATTTCACTCATGGGTTTTATCTTTATTCTTGTTTTCATCCAGCGTTTTGAGCGTTGAATCCGTTTTACGCATCTGGGTATCGAGACCTTTACCTTCTTTGTAACGCTCTAAAATATCGTTTACTTCTGGAGGTAGATATTCAGATTGATTCCACTCATCTAATACAGGCACTTGAGTCTCCGGCATAAGATTGACGCCGCGTTCCTGCTGCTCAAGCTGCAAGGCTCTGAAATAGTTATATTTGCGACCCGCGATCCCTTCCATAGTCACACCATCACGGATAATGGTTGGCTTAATAAAGATCATCAGATTCTTCTTGGTCTTCTTACTGGAAGAAGATTTGAACAGATGGCCTAGGATAGGAATATCGCCAAGGAAAGGTACCTTTTGCACGCTTTCCTGTACTTCTTCGTTGATTAAGCCCCCGAGCACGACAATTTGACCCGAATCGGCCATCACTGTGGTGGTTAAACGACGAGTGGCAAAGGAGATATCCACGCCCGTGTTGCCATTAACTCCAGAGACTTCCTGCTCGATAGCCAGTTTAACGGCGTTGCCTTCGTTAATTTGCGGCACCACTTTAAGCTTCACCCCAACCTCTTTACGTTCAACGGTTTGGAATGGATTACTGTTACTCGAACTGGCGGTTGACCCCGTCAGGATAGGGACTTCATCACCGACGATAAACGAGGCTTCTTGGTTATCTAAGGTGGTGATAGAAGGTGTGGCGAGTACGTTAGAGTTAGTGTCGCTCGATACGGCCTGAATCAGCGCACCAAAGTCGCCCATGGCCACACCCCAAGCCATACCGTTTACTTTGCCTAAAGCTTGGGCAAGTAAGGTGACATCACCTTTGGTATCAGGGTTTTCTGTACAGGTCTGATTATCCCCCGAACCAGTACAAGTTTGGGAAGCTTTCACATCCTGCGCCTGCCAGATACCCGCACCAATCTCACCTATGGTCGGGCCTAGGTTATTAAACTGAGTGCCACCGCCGGCTTTCGCGGCCCATTGCACACCGAAGCCGACATTATCACCCTCGGCGACTTCCACAATAATGGCTTCAACTAATACCTGTGCACGGCGAATATCGAGCTGATTGATCACGCTCTCTATGGTGCGCATCTGATCTGGCTCGGCGCTGATCACCAGAGCATTGGTATCGGTATGCGCCATAATATTGATCTCATTACGACGTTTTCCACTCGCCTGGGCACTCTGATCTTTATCACCCTCAAGCTTCTGGGCAAAACCTGTCAGCACTTCAACTAAATCTTCGGCCTTGGCATAACGTAAGTAACGCACCTTAGTGTTGCCCGTGCTGGCTTGCTCGGCATCGAGACGATGAATAAGCTCGACCACACGTTGGCGGCTCTTTTCATCACCACTCACCACCACGGCATTAATGCGCTCATCCGCGACCACTTTGGGTGCTTGGCCGGGTAATTGCGCTTGGTTAGCCGTTGCGCGGTAGAGGGTATCAATAATCCGCACCATCTCACCGGCGGAGGCGAACTCTAATGGGACAACTTGTACCGAGGTATCGCCCTGCTTATCCACGCGGCGGACAATTTCCACTAACTTGTTGACCACAGCGGCGCGGCCGGAGAGCATTAACACGTTTGACGGATCGTAGTTAACCACGTTGCCGCCACCGGCGTTATCGTTTAACTGACGTAGTAGTGGTGCCAGTTGCTTTGCCTCTGTGTTATACAGCGCCACAATACGGGTCACCATCTCATCCCCAAGGCCTGGGTCGTTATCGTTGGCAACGCGGATAGCGGCGGTTTTGGCGTCCTTGTCCTTGATGACCTTAATGACGTTATTTTCCATCTCGACTATGGCATAGCCGTAGACCTGCAGGACGTTGAGGAAAAATTGATAATACTGTTCATCGTTCAGCAAGTCGTAGCTGCGCACGTTGATTTTGCCGCGAATCGTTGGATCAACAATAATGGTCTTATTCAGATTTTTACCAACGATGTTGATAAATTCTTGGATATCGGTGCCTTTAAAGTTGGCCGCATATTGTTCGGACCAAACAAATTGGGAGGTGAACATGGCGGCGCCCGCCACAACTCCGGCAATCAGTTTGCGTCGAATCCTTTTGTTATTCATTATTTTACTTTCCTCTAACGCGTGTTATTGCGGCAAACTAAACATGATTTCAACCAATTGCCCTTCCCGCTCGACCATAATGGAAACTTCAGTTAGCTCAGGTAATTGGCTCATCATTTCTAATGCCTGACTCATCACGGTCAGGTCATATCCATTAATCGATTTGGCGAGGTCATTGGCTTTAAAGCCCGCTTGTTTAAATAAATTGACATCTTTACCGGGGTTCAGACGATAACCGACCACATTCTCGCCCTGTTTTACCGGAGAAATAGCAATGTAATCAGTAATTTTACTGGGGTCGGCCAATAGTTCGCTACGGGATTCGGCCAGCTCTTGGGAAATTTCGGCATTTTTACGCTGATCGACACGGCTGGCGACTTCACCCCTATCGCCCTTGGCTTGTTGTAACTGCTGATTGGCGGGGCTTTGACTGGTATACACCAGACCGTCGAGCATCAAGGTCTCATAGCGGCCGGCGTTGGTGATAATAATACGGTCGGCGTAGACTTCTTTGAGTGAGGCGGAGGTGCCTTTAATCTTATCGCCGAGGCTGTAGGTTTCTTGACTACCGCCAGATTCGATAATCGCTAGGCCCTTTTGATCGGCCGTCGAAGCCACCACCCCTGTCAACTGGATAGACAAGGTTGTCTTAGGTGCATCGGTCACAGTCTCAACGACTTCAGCCTTAGGTTGCTCGGACTTAGGCGCGGCAGTGCCAAAGAGTCCCAGTTGCTGTAAACCAGCGAGATCGATTTGCCCAGCCCCTTTTCCAGCCGTAATGGCCGTGGGGGACCAAGCGCTCGGGGATGAGGTTGTCGGTACGAGTTTCCATGTAATTTGCGCGGCTAACAGTAAACTCACCACTAAACCCAGCCAGAAAACAAACTGACTCAATGGCTTATGTGGAATACTGGCGGCTTTCGCGATAACTTTATCTAATAAATCCATATTTATGTGGACCCTCAATACAGGTCTCTGTTCTGATTAGGTAATAATAATGCCCGCCACATGCTAACCTAGGCTGCATTTGGCAACAACCCCATAACAGTATTGCAATTGGCGAAAATTGCCCAATTATGCTAACTTTGCCGGCCTTAAAAGGGTGTGAAGCACGCCTCCCTTTAACATAATAGAAATGCGACTCACGCATTTTATTGCTCAGCGTGTGAACTCATCGATCTTTTATCTTGGAGACACTATGACGCAAAGTTCTAGCGACAACACCAGTGTTCGACTCGACAAATGGCTGTGGGCCGCGCGTTTCTATAAAACCCGCGCCATTGCCAAGGAAATGATCAATGGCGGCAAAGTACATTACAACGGCGCGCGCACCAAATCTAGTAAGAATGCCGAGATAGGTGCCGTCCTTAAGATACGCCAGGGATATGACGACAAAGAGATCGTCATAAAAAAATTATCAGAACTGCGCCAAAGTGCGTCAATTGCACAAGAATTGTACGAAGAAACGGCAAACAGTGTGGCAAAACGCGCGGTAAACGCCGAAGCCAGGCGATTGAACATACTCAATAATCCTGCGCCAGACCATAAACCGGATAAGAAACAACGACGCCAGCTTATTCGATTTAAAGACTTCTAGGCTTTAAAAGTTACTCAATAGTGAGACACAAGATGAACCAAGATATTTTACACCGCTACCTATTCGACAATGCCGATGTGCGTGGTGAACTGGTGCAACTGCAAGACAGCTATCAGCATGTGATAGGCTCGCATGCTTATCCCCCAGTGCTACAGGTTTTGCTCGGCGAGTTGATGGCCGCGACCTCACTGTTAACCGCCACCTTAAAGTTCAGTGGGGATATCAGTGTTCAGTTACAGGGAAATGGCCCAGTTTCATTGGCGGTGATCAATGGAAATAACCTGCAACAGCTCCGTGGTGTGGCGCGCTGGGATGGCGCGTTAGCCGATGATGCTAACCTTGCCGATCTCTTTGGTGAAGGCTATATGGTGATCACCCTCACTCCAGATGAAGGTGAGCGCTATCAAGGGGTTGTGGCATTAGACAAGCCAACATTGGCCGCCTGTGTTGAGGAATACTTCAATCAATCTGAGCAGTTGCCCACCTCACTCTGGTTATTTGCTGACGGTAAACAAGCGGCGGGGATGTTCCTGCAAATTCTGCCAAGCCAAGAAGATCACAACCATGACTTCGAGCATTTGAGCCAGTTAACCTCCACCATTAAGGCCGAAGAGTTATTCACTTTAGAGGCACAGGATGTGTTACACCGCTTGTATCATCAGGAAGAAGTGCGCCTATTCGACCCTATCGAGGTGAGCTTTAAGTGTACTTGTTCACGGGAGCGCAGCGCCGCAGCAATCAAGACCCTCGACCGAGCCGAAATTGAAGCCATTCTGGTTGAAGATGGCAAAGTCGCTATGGGTTGTGAATACTGCAACGCAAACTATGTGTTCGATGGCATAGATATAGCGGCGATATTCGCCAACGGTCAATCGGCAAATACCCAACAGTAATCAATACATTGCCTTGTAAAGGGGGCTTTAAGCCCCCTTTCTTACCCGCTTCAATGATCTAGCTCACACTTTCTCCCCCGCTTAGGCTACAATCGCCTCACTTTATCCCCTAGCATGACTCAGGTGATAAATAAAACAAATCGGCAGACGATCGATAATAAAAATAACCTCATAAATACAAATACATGGAGACCTCACTATGGCGGATGGATTACACCGCGTTCACTACAACCCCTCAACCGCACAACTTGTCGAATTTGCCCTGCTACGCGGCGAAGGTGAATTGACAGCCAATGGTGCACTAGTCGCAAAAACGGGCGCCCGCACAGGTCGCTCACCCGGCGATCGTTTTATTGTAAAAGAACCCGGTTCGGCAGCCGACATCGAATGGGGCCCAGTTAACCAAGCTTTTGATGCGGGAGCCTTCGAAGGTTTATGGGCGCGGGTGGAAGCCTTTCTCGCCGATAAGGAACTGTTTGTCTCCGACCTCGAAGTGGGCGCCGACACAGAACACTACCAGCCAGTAAGAGTCACCACTCAATACGCTTGGCACCAGTTGTTCGCCCGCAATCTTTTTATCATTCCAGAAGAATTCAATCGCCAAGATAAGCCCGTATGGCAAATCATTAATGCCCCTGACTTTGTCTGCGATCCAACGCGCGATGGCACAAATTCAGAAGCGGCGGTGATCTTGAACTTTGCCGAACACAAAGTGCTGCTCGCGGGCCTGAAATACGCCGGCGAGATGAAAAAATCCATGTTCTCGGTGCAGAACTTCCTGCTGCCAGCCCTGGGCGTGCTACCCATGCACTGCTCGGCCAACGTAGGTAAAGACGGCGACACTACGCTATTTTTCGGCCTATCTGGCACGGGTAAAACCACGCTATCGGCCGATCCCAAACGTTTCCTGATTGGTGATGATGAACACGGCTGGGCAGCGGGCGGCGTATTTAATATCGAGGGTGGTTGCTACGCCAAATGTATCGATTTAAGCCAAAAAAATGAGCCCGTGATTTGGGATGCGATTCGTTTCGGCACTGTGCTCGAAAACGTGGTGATGGATGAACATCGGGCGCCAAACTACAAAGACGGCAGCCTGACGGAAAACACCCGCGCGGCCTACCCGCTGGAGCATATCGCCCAACGTAAAGAAGATAACCGCGGCGCCGAGCCCCATGCGGTGGTGTTCTTAACCTGCGACGTGTCTGGCGTATTGCCACCGGTTTCTATCCTGAGTAAAGAACAGGCGGCATACCATTTCTTGTCGGGTTATACCGCCAAGGTGGGTTCGACCGAAATCGGCTCAACCTCGGCCATTCAATCGACCTTCTCAACTTGCTTCGGCGCACCTTTCTTCCCTCGCCCTGCAGGCGTGTATGCCGAACTGCTCATGAAGCGCATTGAGTCCTTCGGCAGCCAAGTGTACTTAGTCAACACCGGCTGGACAGGCGGCCCCCATGGCGTAGGTAAGCGTTTCGATATTCCAACGACCCGGGCTATCGTCGATGCGATTGTTAGCGGTGAGTTGAAAGAGGTTGAAACCGTCCACTTAGACACCTTGAACCTTGCCGTTCCTGTCGCAGTGGCGGGTGTGGATAGCAATTTACTCAATCCAATGAATACCTGGAGCGATAAAGCGCTATACGCCGAATACGCCCAAAAACTGGCCGAAGCTTTCACAAAAAACTTCGCTAAGTATCAAGTATCCGACGCTATCCGCAACGCAGGCCCAAAGGCATAAGCACTTAAGCCAAAGGATTAGTTATAAAAAAGCGCCTATCCAGTAATGGATCGGCGCTTTTTATTGGCCTTGAATATCATACGATTTTGGGCGATTAATCCGCTTTTATCCCTTTAAAAAACAAAAGTAATTTTATTTTAGGTTGAATTTTTTTCTGAAACGCGGTGATTTGCACCGAGAATGAACTCACAGCCGCCCGCTTTCAACGCGCAGTGGATGCCGCTGTGGTAATGGTCAATGCGTCATCGCGTTTTTCCGATGGTAGCGAACTCGGCCTCGGTGCCGACATCGCCACCACTAAACTACATGCCTACGGCCCCATGGGACTCGAAGCCCTAACCACGGAAAAGTTTCTAGTTTCAGGCACAGGGCAGATTAGAGCTTAGCTTTCTTACTCCCAAAGCAATTACTAAAGCCTTGCGAATGATTAAGCACTGACATTCCAGTGCTTAATCATCAACAATCTGCGTACAATCTAGCGATGAATATCTGGTTAAATTTAATGGTTAAAGCCAAAAATATCCTATCCTTCCACAGTCCATTTCATTTCAGGCTTTAAACTAAATTGATCGACTACTATTGGATGAGCGTCAATTGATTTTAATTTCTGTTTTAATTTTTGTATTACATCCACAGGATTTATTGCCCTTGGGAATAGTCTCGAATGTTTTTGTGGTTGTTCCAAATGTAGCACCACCCGAAGTTTATTAGTTCCTAATGCCCGCTTTGCAACACGCTTCTCTTCTTGATCATTAGCGTTGAATTTAGCGGCGACTAAACCAATTAAAGTATCACGTACTTTACCGAGCATTTCATCACCTATATCAATAGGTTTCGTTCGTTGGTATGCTCGGTAGTCTTTGATTTCGATGAGCCATGTTGTATGACTATCTATGACGATCAAGTCGATTGCTTTTGCACCACCAAAAGCATTGTTAAATTGGTTACGATAAAATGACCAATCGTCATACTTTGTTGCTTGGATCAATGGTTCAAAATGAAAAGTTAATCTACCTTCGACAATAGCATTATTTTCTTCAATCAATTTTAGGCCCCTGCTTCCATGAATCGCTGTGATTGACTAAGTTCCTCATCCAATAGTACTAAAGTTTGTATTTCTTCGATGGCATCTGCTTGCTCGACCTCAACACCATTTTCATTTGGGCGAAGAGAAAAATAACGTTGTTTGATTTTCTTAAACTGTTTGTTTTCTGACAACACTTCTAGTTCGCGCAGCAAAAACAGTGAATGTGTAGCGATAAATACTTGAATGCCGTTCGCACATAAATGCAACACCATCTCAGCAATCAACTTTGTCAATTTAGGATTGAGATTGCTTTCTGGCTCGTCCCAAAAGAGATAACCTTTATCCAATAACGAACCTGTTCCAATTAAACGCGCAAGCATTGAAAGTTTTCTCAAACCTTCTGCGACAAGGGGCATTTCCATTTTTCCTTGACCTGGAGAGGACAAGTAGAAACGACCATTGGAGTCTAAAATTACTTTCCCACCCATAGAATCTTCTAAAGGCTTTAATAGAATTGCCGCTTTACTCTCCCTTGGACCTTTTAAAGCTGGTGCCCCCAACAGTAAACACGCATCACGATATGTTTCATCAAACTCTAGGTAATGATTGTCATAAATGGATACAAAACCTGGATATAGAGTTAGTAATTCACGAGTAGGTAAAAAAACAGGAGCTTTAGGTTGCCAATCGCTATTAAGGGCACTAATTTGCACTTCAGATTTACTTGATGTAGAAAAATCAAGAGTGAAGTTAAGATTAGGGTTATCGAACTCTAAGGATAATTCACAACGTTCTCTTCCCTGTCTACGGCGTGCCAAACGTCCTAGCGATTCAGGGCGAAGGACATTAACGAGTTTTTCAGCATACACCTTCTGCAATAATGATTTTGTCGGTGTAGTTGCGTTAGGCTTTCGCCCCTCTTCTGCACTTGCAGCTATTAAAGAATAGGCGGTCTTTAATAAATGAGATTTTCCGCAGCCATTCTCACCAATAATTACATTTAAGCCAGGTGCAAAAGAAAGATTTGCTTCGGCAAACACTGTCAAATTCTTAATAGTCATTCGTTGCAGCACGGTTACTCCTTAAAATCTACACCAATTCGATGATAGGCTTGAAATGTTAGTCTATCTAACAATATCTCAATCGTGTATATCAAATTGAGTTGTTGCCGACACTTATCATCACTATGCGGTTTTAGTTCGATGAAATTCTCTAGTAGCCTTAGTCTAGAAGTGCTTTTTATTCAATGTGATACTACAAAGATTCAGTTAAAAATCCAAATATAATGTAGATTAGCACTTAGTAAGAGGGAACTCTAATCATCATTACTAATGAGCCGAGCTAGTTATTTTTTAATCTGCTAAATCCAAGAAATTTAATAGTTAAATTTTTTACCTATGTGCTGACTAAGAAACATACCAGAGTCCAATGAAATTAAGCACTCTCGCGGCAGTGACCGTTGGCGGCATGGATGCCGCCGTCGAGCCCTCAAGGACGAGTTTATGGCGTGTCACTGAAGTGAGAGTGCTTAATCGCAGCCATTAACTAAACCTGTGCAAAACTTCGCGGCATAGTTTACTCCACCCCATCACATTGTGATTTCCCCGCTTGATAACAGCTGGGTTGTCTTGGGCAGACGGCGCCGCGGGAGCAGATAAGCCGAGCATCGTTTTTAATGCCGCGTTCAATCCAGTTGATATTCAAAATCTTAGCCACGCTGACTAGATCGCTTTTAATATGCTTGGGAATCGCGACTGAGCCGCCACCTGAGACGCAGGCGGCTTTTAAATCATGGGCGATAGAGAGCGCATCTTTACCTTGGGCCTCAATGGCCGGGTTTAAGTCGATGCCAGCGCAGAGCACATGGGGGTTGCCCGCCGAGTCTTCGACCTTAATCGACTCGCAGCAGTAAATCCGTGGCTCATTACCCACATTTAAAATCGAAATCTGCGCCGAAGTACCGACCGTTGGCTCGCTGATCATTCTAAAAACCGCCCAATGCTGGCAGGGATCTTCCACCAGCCGCATATTGCCCCAGGGCAGGGGAATACCATTGCCACGGTAAACGGCTTTGAGTTTGCCCGGCGCGTAGGCATCAAAATAATGCCAATGGGGATAAGGCGATACGACCGTCATCCGCCGCATGGCGACCGAGGCTGACACTTGCAGCTGTTTATGCACCTCAATTTCGTAGCCATGGCGGTCGAGCAATTGCCGATAGGGCACTTTAGGGCATAGCAAGGCCCCGGCAAAAAAGCTGGACTCAAAGTCGCGCCACGCATGCAAAATATCCTGTGCGTTCAGGGTATTGGATTGCATGGTAACTTCTTCATCCATCTCCAGTTTGCGGCCCGAGATCATCACACTCTTAAGCCCATCTTTATTGTGTAATACACAATGGCCGATATGGGCGGCGAGATCGTACTTAAGCCGACTGGGGCGATTTTTCAGCATTTTATTGACATAAATCGTGCTGGGCGGCTCGAAGAAGGAGGTGACTAGCTGATGCGAACTGATACCACGCTCGTCGATGACTTCCTGTGGCGTGCTATCTATCCACTTGATTTTTAACCCTACGCCCTTAGCAATATCCAGCATATCCTCGAGGGATAAGGGCATGCGCTTAAGCCCAACCTCTTCGGCGGCACGTTCAAGATCGGGGAAATGGTTTTGATGATGTTCCTGGTGAGCGCGGATCAACAAATGGGCGAATTGCCGACCCGAGATCCCGGTCTGCGATAACATTTCCGGGATCGCTATTTGCAAAATATCATTTGAAAACAAAAAGCTGGGTTCCAGCGCCATGCCACTAATACCACCACGGCGGCCCTTATCCGGCGTGATGGCACTCTCCTCGGGCGCATCGTCCAGAAACCAGTCAACGTCCTTTTGAAAAACCGTGGCAATCACGGCCAACATTTCGGCACTGGGCACGCGTTTGCCGCGTTCGATCATCGACAAATATGACACAGAGGGCGCACTTCCGGCGTCGACTCGGATGCAGCGTGCCGATAAATCTTCCATGGTTAAATTATTACGTTTCCGTAGGTTACGTATTTTTGTCCCGAGGAAGTGTGATTTTCTCATCAAGCTCTGGTCATTGCGCATTTTGTAAAATTCACAGTGTAAAATTTTTATTGTGAAATTGTAGTCAAAAAAAGACTAGACTACAAATCAAGCAATCAAGGAAAGACTAATGCGCACAAGCTAAGCCATTCCAGTATCAGAAATGCTTAAGGATTCACCTTAAAAGTGGATAAGCACTTAAAGCGGACAAACCAAATTGAAGACAAACTTTGATAGGCCACAAGTTAAATCAAAACCCTAATTTTTTAAATTGGAAAGTGTAGAGGAACGAGCGATGAATATGTCAATGATCAAGAGCAACCAGATCCAACCGAATCTAAATAGCCTCATCGCAGAAGAAGTGCTCGCCGTGGCCCAAGTGAATGTCGCCGAGCACGAAAAAATCGCCAAGGCAAAACAGTTCCTCGACAGCGCCTTTCCACTTAACTCGGGTTCACATCAGGATGTCAGTAGCTATGTGGTTTACTATCAACACCTGTTGGCCTTTTTTGCCGATGGTAGCCACAGTGGTTTACGTCAGCCAAAACAGTTTGTGGCCTTTAACGGCACCAAAGACTCCCCCAGTGCCATAGTATTGCAGGATCAAGGTTGCCATGTAGAACTCAGTTTCGACCGCAGCGGTATGATAGGCGCTAGGGATCTGGCCAATCTGGAAGATGTCCAAATCGAAGCACCATTATCGATGGAAACAACGGAAGCCCGTTCTAGCGCTTCTCGCCATTGGCTCAGTTTGCTGCATGCGGGTATGTCTAGCGCCAACGATACCCAAGATAAACAATTTACCGCCAAGGATGGTGGTGATTACAGCTTGAAAAATATAGTGAATTTATAATCTATCGAGGAGATTAACGGATTAAGTTAATCTCCTTCCCTTTTCTGTCCGTTATCCGTTATCCGTTATCCGTTATCCGTTATCCGTTATCCGTTATCCGTTATCCGTTATCCGTTATCCACAGAATAGTAAATAAAACTGACTAACTAAATAAGTTAAATTGATTTTATTGAAGCAAGCAGTCACAGCTATAATGCCCCTCACTCAGCCTCCAAGATCCATCCCTATTAAAAGCCATATTGTGACAGTCGCTTAATATGAAGATCTGTGTTGGAACGATAAACCCTAATCGCTCGAGCCTAAGGTGTTATGAATTCTTCGTCGACATTAACCCAACAGAATAAACATCAGCGTATTATCTTCATTTGTGCGGGTCTGTTATGCCTCGCGCCCTTTATCTCGTCCCCCATGGCGTTAGTGCTGGGCTTCACCTTAGCCAGTCTTGGCTGGGTACCAATCCAATGGAATATTGCCGCACTCACCAAAAAACTCCTGTCTTATTCGATCATTGGCCTCGGCTTTGGCATTAACTTAAACGCGGCAATCGAGGCGAGCAGTAACAACCTTGGCCTCATTGTCGGTTCCATCTTTTTTACCTTAGCCCTGGGCTTTGTACTCACCCGCGCACTGAAATTTGATCAAGTCACTGGCCATTTGATTGCCTCCGGTACTGCGATTTGTGGTGGCAGCGCCATTGCCGCAGTGGCGCCAGCCATCAATGCCCGCAACGATCAAATCGCCACGGCACTGGCCTGCGTATTTGTGCTCAACTCGGTCGCGCTGTTTTTATTCCCCGCACTGGGCCACTTGCTCAATATGAGCCAATACGATTTTGGTGTGTGGAGCGCCATCGCCATCCACGATACCTCATCGGTTGTTGGCGCGGCTTCGGCCTACGGCGATGAAGCCTTAAAAACCGCAACCACCATTAAACTCGCCCGCGCCCTGTGGATTATCCCGATCGCACTGGTCAGCGCTATGCTGTTTGGTGGCGATAAGCGCAAACTTAACCTACCGTATTTTATCGGTTTTTATTGTTTAGCCATTGTGGTGGCCCATTGGTTGCCACAGTTCCACACCGTTTATGACATCCTATTTATGCTGTCGAAACGGGCCTTAGTGCTGTGCTTGTTTTTGATAGGTGCGGGAATTACAGTGCAGAAAATGCGCGCGAGTGGTCCCAAACCGCTGTTGCTTGGGGTGATGCTGTGGGCGGCGATAGGAATGATATCTTTAGTGTATATTCTGTATTTTCAATAACTAAGACTCAGGCTTACTCAATACTTGGTTTGATCCGCCAGGCCCAACTGAGGACGCCAACAAAGGCAGAGAATTCGATAAGTGAACGCACTAGCCCTGTGGTTTGCGTCGAAGCAACCAAGGCAATCAGGGAAAACACAATAATCAACCAGTTTTTCAATTGCATCTTCCTGCAAACTTAGGGGATGCTCATTATTGTTTAGAACTAAAAACTCAGCAAATATCGATTTTCAATAACAAATAGCTATAACAGCTAAGCCCATGCTGTGATCATTAGGCCGCCTGATGGCTTGACCCCGCTTCGTTAGCAGCAAGATCTTGATTATGCTCTTGAATAAAATCTTCCATAAACCAAGCACAAAAAGTATGGCGTCCATCGACTGCCGCTTTGCCATAAATGGTCGATGCCTGTTGTCTGACGGTTTTTTCCTTAGTCTGACGCACTTCGGCAATCTCTTTAAAACTTAAGCCTTTAAGCAATAGAAATGCCACTTGCTGCTCACTCTTAGTAAAGCCCCAAGTCTCGAATTGCTGCGACACAGCTTGGCTGTATTCTTGTCTGGCAGAGCGCATTTGCGTCGACATATTGTCAATTTTCTGATCCGCATGCTCCAGGCGTTTAGCCAAGGCTTTGACCTCGCGGGAGCGACGAATAAGATCATAACTTAAGTACATGGCACCAATCACAGTGAGCACTAACAGCATGGTTTCCTGGGCAATATGCCAGTGGGGAATGCCCAATTGAATGTCGGATGAGATGTCAAAAAGCTTAAAACACATGATTATGGCCAGCAAACCAATAATGACCAGATCCTTCATTTAAAACTCCTAAATAAATGCAAAATCAACCAATTATTTTATGGGACATATGTACCATAG
>Ga0210050_1000429_pt1 | contig 53931 bp, 47 predicted proteins | sample CryGey132114_all_FD_185463 | JGI IMG/M metagenome (GOLD analysis project Ga0210050, IMG submission 185463) | Groundwater microbial communities from aquifer - Crystal Geyser CG22_combo_CG10-13_8/21/14_all (SPAdes) (version 2) | ecosystem: Environmental > Aquatic > Deep subsurface > Groundwater ... | reverse complement strand
CACTTAATGCTAATCCAGTTACCTTAACATATGTAGATACAAAAGATGCACTTAAGGTAAATAAGGCTGGTGATACCATGACTGGTCAACTAGTGTTACCAGGTGCTCCTACGTTAGTTACACATGCTACTGATAAAGGTTATGTTGATACACTAGTAACAACACATACTGCTAATGTAGCATTACACCTTACACCAACTCAAAATACACTATTAGATGCAGTAACTGTAACATCAACTGAAATCAATACCTTAGCTGGTGCTACATCTAATGTGCAAGCACAAATAAATACCTTATCAACAACACTTGTACCAACAGGCACTGTTATAGAAATTGATACTACAACTACTCCATCTAACTATCTTATAGCTAATGGTACACAAGTAAGTAAAACTACTTATGCTGCATTATTTGCAGTTATAGGTGAAAGATATGCACCACTTATGTCCGGTATGAAAGGACAACCATGGTTACAACAATATAGTTTTAATACGGCTAATAGTACTATAGGTACATGGGTGGCCAATACTCCTTTACCTATTAGTGTAACTAGTTCACATGTTATAGTAACTAATAATAGAGTATATTTATTAGGAGGATGGTTTAATAATACAACTACTACATCAGCTATAGTATATACTGCTCCTATAAATCCAAATGGTACATTAGGTGCATTGGTAAATAGTACACCTCTACCTGTAGCTGTAGGATATTCACAAGCTATAGTAACTAATAATAGAGTATATTTATTAGGTGGATATGTTAATGGTACACCATTAAATACAGTATATACTGCACCTATAAATCCAGATGGTACATTAGGTGCATGGGCAACTGGTGTACCTTTACCTGTCACTATATATATCTCACAAACCATAGTAACTAATAATAGAGTGTATTTATTAGGTGGAATTAATAATGGTGCATATTCATCTAAAGTATATACTGCTCCTATAAATGCAAATGGTACATTAGGTGCATGGGTAAATAGTACACCTCTACCTGTAGCTGTAGCATATTCACAAACTATAGTAACTAGTAGTAGAGTATATTTATTAGGTGGGTATAATGGTAATATAGACTTAAATACAGTATATACTGCTCCTATAAATCCAGATGGCACATTAGGTGGATGGGTAGTTGACACACCTTTACCTGGTACTATAACAAACTCACAAGCAATAATAACTAATAATAGAGTGTATTTATTAGGTGGTATTATTAATGGTGCATATTCATCTGCAGTATATACTGCTCCTATAAATCCAGATGGTACATTAGGTGCATGGGTAATTAATACACCTCTACCTGGAGCTGTAGCATATTCACAAGCTATAGTAACTAGTAGTAGAGTATATTTATTAGGTGGGTATGATAGTACTATAGCCTTAAATACAGTATATAGTACACCATTTTCTGGTGGATTAAATAACTATTTAAATCCCATTAGTATTAATGCTACTACATTTGCATTACCAGATTATACTATTATGGATACAGCATCTTCACCTAAGTCATATCACTATATCAAGTTCTAATATAACACACCTCTCTGTAACCTTATGGTTACAGAGAGGTGTGTATCTATCTATTATTTTTTTATTATTCTTAAAGATATTGTGAGACTTTTAAATAGACATATACAAATGATATCATATATAGTAGTTTCTGACATACATTTAGGTCATCAAAAAACTCCAACTAAACATATAGTTATTAATTTATTATCTAACTTATTAACTGAAGAAAATAAAGTATTAGATATAATATTTATAGCTGGCGATATATTTCATAGATTATTAGATCTTAATTCTAATGATTCACATGAAATAATTTATTTTTTTAGAAGTTTATTACATTATTGTTCTATTAATAATATAAAACTAAGAGTATTAGAAGGCACACCTAGTCATGATTGGCAACAAAGTAAGATACTATTAAGATTAAATGATACTTGCGATTTAAAGTACATTAATATATTAGATATAGAATATATGTCAGACCTTAATATTAATATATTATATATACCAGATGAATGGAATAACGATCATTCATCTATAGAAAAAGAAATAAATGCTAAATTAATAGAATATAATATATCTAAAGTAGATATAGCTATAATGCATGGGCAATTTAAATACCAAACACTTGGTAAAATGCATGTAGGTTTTTATTATAATGAAGAATACTTTAATAATATTGTAAAATACTATATACATATAGGGCATTACCATACTTATAGTTATAATGGTAAAATAATAGCTGAAGGTAGTTTTGATAGATTATCACATGGCGAAGAAGAAGATAAAGGATATGTAAAAGCATATATAGATAATAATATTTGTAACTATGAATTTATAATTAATAAGAATGCTTTTATATATAAAACTATAAATGTTAGAAAAGGAATGACCTTAAAAAAATTAGATGATATTATATTTAATTTACCTATAGGTTCTCATGTAAGATTATTAATGAGTAGAGATAATGAGTTTAATGTAAACTATTCTGAAATAAGTTTAAGATATATTGGATATAATATAAAAAGATTAATTAAAGAAGATACTGAAAATAAAATATCTGTAAATTATATATTAGAAAATGATGAAATAGATTTTAATACTGATAGTTATTCTAATGGAGATATAATAAATAGTATATATGATATACTTATAACTAAGTATAATTTTAATGAATTAGATATAGAAAAAGCTAAAGAATATTTAGATATTTTTAAAGATAAATTAAAATTAGAATAGATTATGATACTATATATATTATATGTAAATAACTAAGGAGTAATAAAAAATGGACCAAACTTTAAAAGATAGACCAATGTCAGGTTTTCCTCTTTCCATAGGTACAGGATTAGCATTAGAAAGTTTATTAGATACAACTATACCTGTATTTGATGAAAATAGAATAATGCCTGATAAAATAGATATAACTAAATATAATACATTTTTTATAAATATAAGTACTTTATTACGTAATATTTTATCTAGTTTACCAAGTGCTAATATTACTAATATTTCATTAGATGATTATGTAATTACATTAATAGATGAAATTAATATTATACAAGACTTATTAACTTTTAGTGATATGGAACCAATATTCTATGTTAATAACTATACAGCAGTTACTGGTAGATTTAGTTTAAATAAGTTAAGATTACCAACTACACCTAAACAATTAGCTTTAGCTAATGTGCATGATAATTGTTTAAAAAATAAAGTAATAAATGATTTAGCAACTATTTTTGATGATAAAATATATAGTACTGATAATTCTAAAAGTTTAATACTTACACATCACCCATGGGACCTTCTTAGTCACACTAAACATATTGTATTAGATTTATTAGAATCTCATACTGGTGTTCTTAAAACAAAAAAAGATTGGTATACTAAATATTATAAAATACCAAATATGGATATGAGTTTTATACCTTTTACAGAATTATTATTACCTATATTTGGTGATAATGTTTTTTTACATCCAGACCCTATAAATAAAAGACTTGAAATGTATGAACGATTAAGAAAAATGAAAATAAATCCATTAACAAATGATGGTGTATTAAAAATATATCTAAGTAGATTCTAATTAAAGGAAAAACAAAATGTTTAAAGTAATAAAAAATAAACTTAAATGGTTATTTGCGAGTGATGAATTAAGTGAATTAAATAGGTATAAAGTTAATATTAGAAATTATCAACATTGTTTAGCTTCTTTTGATAATATAAATATGGTATTAGAAAATTTACAAAATGAATGTGAATATAACCATGATAATAAAATAGTATCAATTTCTAAATTAAGAAGAATTATTAAAAAATCAGAATTTATTGAAACTAAAAATACTAATGTAAATTGTATAGTATGTTCTGCTATATATATTCCAGATTTAAATATAATTATACCTGGTATTAGACATTGTGATAAAATAATGATTAATCTTTATAATGTTTTAAATATAAGTAATGATGATCTTAATAATTCTATAGAAGGTTTTTTAGATAAAAATGGTAATTTTGTAAATAGACAAGAAGCTTTTATTATAGCTAAAAAAGCAAATCAAATATTTAGATTAGTAAAAAAACAAACAAAAATAAATATTGAAAACGGAATTACTAAATTGTTTAGTGAAAATATTTATTAAAAAAACAAATGTGTAACAATCAAAAAGGAGAATTAAAATGAGTAATGTAGAAATCTTTAAAAAGAAGTTTGTTGATATCAGTACATTTGTTATTTGGGGGGATGGACCAGTCGAAGGTAAAAAAGCTAGATTTATTTTAAGTTTTAGAGATGGTAAACCTAGATTTACTGTTTACACTGGTGTAACTGGTAAAGATGGTGTTATTTCTTTCCCTGCTGATATTGCAACTGCTACATATTTCTTAAGTGTTCTTAAAGAAATTGCAAATGGTGTAAATGGGTCAAAAATGTCTATTGATAGCTTAACTTCAATTTATGAAAATGATAAACCAACACTTAATAAAAAACTTGTATCAACATTACATGTAGGTAAATCGGCTGAAGGAATTGTTTATATTGCAATGATTTCTGAAAATAGACCTAAAGTTGTATTTGAAATTAAACCAGATGAATATCATTTGTTTAAAGATAAAGATGGTAACAAAGTAGATGATACAATTGTATCATCTAGAATGGCTGCAGGTATGGCTGATTTAGCTCTCAATGTTATTTCTGATGTAATGACAAGACATGCTATTGAAGATATTAGACCTCAAACTAGTAATAATGTAAATAATAATTACCCAGTAGTTACACCATCAAATACTTCTATAACATCATTAGACGATATACCATATTAAAAAAATTTGAGTGTTTCTGCAGTTATAGCAGAGACACTCAATATAATTAAGTTTTAGCTTATTTTATAGTACCATATATATAACATGTAATAACTAACATAATTATGCACAGTATTACTTTTTTAAGGAGAAACAAAATTGAAAATAAAATATAGTATAATTAAATCAGAGTTCCAATCAAATATACTAATTGTAGAATATAATGACATAAAATTAGATTTTGATATTGATGCACTTAATAATAAACAATTAAGTGACCAACTATTTGTAACCATTAATAAATATTTATCTTGTAGAGATAATGAAATTAATGAAAAAATATTTTCTATATTAAATGAATTCTATTTATTCAAATCTAAATATACTAACTATAATGATAAAAATACTATTAAATATATAGAAGATACACTATGTATTTTAAATGAATTATTTAACTTACCAGATTTCAAAAATTGGTTAAAATGGAATACTAATGAATTTAATTTCCCAAGTGATCTTATAGATGAATTTATTTATGATCAAGATTTAACAGTAACTAAAGAAAAAACATATACTAAAACAGAATATCAAAATTTATTAGCAAATATACTAGATATACGTTTTTTATTACCTATTTTAGCAGATATATATACATCAGTTAAAGGTATTAATAAACATGCATATTTTCAAACATTATGTATGTTAACTAACACTGATATTATTAATAGTGAAGAATTAACTAAACTAAGAACATATATATTAGAGATACAAAAAAGTATAAGTACTGGTAATAATAAAAATGAATATTATATATTATTAAAAGGACTTTCTAGTGATGATGTAAATGAATATATATTAGCTGAAATTATTTTTACTAAATTATTATTTATAGATTATTTAAATAGTAAAAGTAATATTATAGGTTTTATTTACCAAACTATCAAATTTAAAACTGGGTATTCTTCTGCTGACTCAGAGGTTATAAGAAGTATAGGTGTTAAAGGTGAAAATAAAAAAGATGATACAAGTTGTTATGAAGATTATAGAAAAACAACTAATATTTCATTAGGTAATGTAGTTGAAATACAACATTTTCTAAGTAACAATAATTCTATTATAAATAATCTTAAATTAACTAACTTTTATAATGAACAAGAATATAAAAATGAACTTGTGTATACATATAAACTTAATAAATTTAAAATAAATAAAATACAAATTATATTATTAGGTTTATTACTACATAAATATGTTAACCCAAGAACTTTATACTACATAGATAATAAAAAAATAATAGAATTATTAACTCTAATGTCTGTTGTATTATGGAATTCTAATCAAAAATTCATATCTATATTATTAACTAGTAATGTTAATGAAACAAGTAATTATATAAATAATGTAATTAAATTTTCATTATCTAAAGAAGAATCAAATATGCTTAATTCTAAATACTCTTATTTTGCTGGCAGTAAAGCTTTAAGCTCATCATCTAAAAATTTAATAGAAGATAATATAATAGAAATTGCTAAAGAAATAAATAATAATATATGGATTCCTAATTGTTCTATTGAAAAAATAAAAGAATTTAATAATGATAATGTAAAAGGTTTACATTTATATGTACCATTAACTTTAATAAAAGAATTAGTAATATTTACATTATTTTGCAATAATTAAAAATTTGTTAAAAAAGGAGTAACAAAGTGAACAATTTTACACAAGAATTTGTAATAGAAGATTTATATTACATACCAACTGGTGAATATATGCCTGTGTTAACAAGACCATATATTGTTAACCCAACTGGTAGTGATATAGAAAATTTTAAAAACAAATTAGATAGTAATAACATAGGTGCAATAACACCAGAATTAATGTCTGGTTTTGCATCTAGTTTTTTACAACCAAGTGCTGTTGGATTTAATAGTACTATAAATCAAAATTGGGTTACCACTAAACGTTTTATATTCTTTATGAAAGTAGCTCATATGAGCAGGGCTGGTATACTTAATAAATATTATTTACAAGGATTTACTAACTATGATGGTATAACACCTAATGGAATAGCTGACCCATATTTAATACATAATATAAACACTATAACAGAAACATCAACATATAGTTATCAAACGCCAATGGGAGTTGTGCAAACTGAAAAACTAAATAAAATATATAACGTTATAACTAATTCAGTTGAATTTAATAACGATATATACCTACAAAGACCTACAGATATTTATAGCAATATTTCTACAATTGAAGCATTTAATAATATGCAAAATTCTGATAATTATATTACAAGTGTAGAAAATAAACAATTTCAACTTAGTTCACTTGATAATAGGTCTGTTTGTTCAAATATTAATAATAATGTTCCAACAAGATATCTTACGTCAGTATTTAATGCAGGTTTAATGTCTAGAACTGAAAATGATTTTAGTGTATCAGATAACTTTAATAATCCAATGATTACTTCTAGTGGTAAACTGCTCGAACCATCATCTAATGAGAATATGTTTATTAGAACCTTATCTTTATTAGAAGGTTTTAAAATAGGTTCAAGTAAATTTAAATATAGCACTCTTTTACAAATAGACCAATCTATAGATAGTAGATTCAAATTAATAAATATAACTAAACAATATATTAATCCATTAATAGCTCAAACACCTAGTACAGGTGAATATTGGCATGGTCAAGATATGATAACTCTTAAAGCTTATAATTTTATTGAAGCAGCGGTAGCTATGTCATTAAGATACGGTTTTAATAAAATGTATTTTATTGCTAGTAATATTACAGACATTACTGGTATGGCTAAAATGATTATAAGTGATTTTAATTCATTATTAAAATTAGAGCAACAAGATTTTAATAAATTACTAGCTTTGTTTGAAACTAACTTTATGAATGAAGTATTTTTAGATGAAGTAATATCTACAAATATTCCATTACATATGGAAGTATATGTAGATATAGTTGGTACTACTAAAATTAATTTAAGTTATGCTGGTTATCCAGCTACATGGTATACTATACCTACTTTTGCTAATAGTCAATTTTCACAAGTAGTAACAATAAATAAAGATAGTTTTGATAATATGTCTATGATGATGGATAATACAGTACAATTATTATCTAATAAATCAGTACAAAACAACGTTTACATTTAAAAAGGATATACATTATGCAATTACACAAAGAAATAGATAAGTTTTATTTATCTATATTAGATTATGCAGGTTTGGAATATGATGAAACTATAAATAATAAAAATAAACAAATTGGCGAATTTACTATAACCGATAAAAAAATAACATTACCATATTTATCTAATCTTAAAAATCCAAATGGTAGACATATTTTCCATTTACTAAATGAAAGTTATGTAAAACCAGAAAATCCAATATTTAATTTATATAAGAAACGTTTAATTTGTGAAATAAATTTAAAACTTTCTAATTTGATAACTACACTTGCAAATATTGCTTCATCATTAGAATTGCAAAGTAAAATAAAAAATATAAAACTAATTGAAATAATTTCTGAATTTAAAGAAGTTGATATGTTATTTATTGAAAACTTACTTAAAATAATGAAAGTTAGTAAAGATAAAAATGATGAAGGTTTTATTATTGACATATATATAAAGAAAAATGGTGAAATAGATAATATACCATATTCAGCTACTGGTAAAGTAATGTTTACTTTATATGAAGAGGTTAAAAAAGTATTAGAAGATACATCTAAAGAATATAGAATTTATGGATATAAAGCTAGAAAAAAAGATCTTATTACATTATATACTATATTAAATATTTTATTCCCTAATATAGAAGATAAAAATGCATATGTAGAAAAAACAGATAATAAAGTATTTAGATGTTTAAATATCTTATTAACAACATCTTATATGATTACTAGTAGAATAAATGAACTAAGTAAATTAATAGAATCAATAAGTGATAATACAATCAATATGGTTGATTTAAGTTTTAATACTGATTGGGTATCATCTTTAGATACTATATATACATTAACTAATCAAATTAGATTAATACCTAATCAAGTAGATATAAGTTCAGTTGAAACACCAACAGTGCATCATGTTAATTCAAATGAACAACTTATACAAAACAATACGCAACAAGTAGTTACTACTACACAAACACCAATTTATAATCCTATAAACAATAATATGCAACAACCACCACAAACAACTAATCAACCTCAAGATATAGATCCATTAGATATTTTAAAAAGAATTAATAATAATCCATACGGTTATCAGCCTGTTCCTATGCAACAACCTATGTATATACAACAACCTACACCTAATCCTACACAAACACCTATGTGGATGCAACAAGAAATGCGTAGTCAGCAACAACCTATGTATCAACAACAACCTCAACCTATGTATCAACCACCTCAACAACCTATGGGTCAACAAGTTGTTTATGATCAACAAGGTAGACCTATGATTTATGATCAACAAGGTAGACTTGTATATGCACAAGTTAATCAACCTATGCAACAATCTAGTATTTTAAATCCACAAATAATAGGTAGAGCACCTGGTAACTTTTAAACATACATAAAATACACATGTATGGTAGATAATTAATATACTTTACCTAGATATGTTAAATAACCACCACACCTAAAAAGTGTAGTGGTTATTTTTTTTTTGTATATACTTAATAAAAATTTAGTTACTTATATAATATGTACCAATCTATAGTATCATATTTATTTCTTTATTTTAATATTTTGATTTAGATTTTTTAATTATTTTTAGCAAGGATGTTTTATATAATGGATAATGTTGATTTGGCTCAAATTGAAATAAACAATAACGATAATATTAACATTGATTATCGGAAGGATGTTATGATAATTAAACCTAATGGCACTTGTCATTTTTGTTTTACTGATATAATTTACCCTAAGATTTTTTGTAATTCTACTTGTGCTAAAAGTTATGAAGAAGAAGAAAAAATACATAATAGACTTAAATCTAAAAAAACATTACTTAAATTTAAAAAAGAAAAATATTTATGAACACACTTAATCTCGACCCCATATTAACATTATTTATAAGAAATAATTATTTACAAGAAGAATATGTTGATATTTTTAAGGCGTTTACATTAATAAAAACATTTAATACTTCTTTCTATTATGATAATCTTATAGAACTAGTAGTAGATGATAATCTCTATATTGAAGATAAAATAGATATATTTAAAATAAAAATATATACTGAACTTATATCTATAATAAATAGTCATGGTATAAATACTAATAAATATATTATACCTAATTTAAATATGTTAAATACTATAGTAGAATGTTTGTACATTATACAACATTTAGAAAGTTATAATATTATAGAAGATATAATATATAGCATAAATTCACCTTTAGAAATTGTACTAGAAATAATTAATCATTATACAAATTTAGAAAAATATTTATTAATGGATTATATAATAACTGTAGATAAAGAATTTATAGATAATTTAAATTATATAGTTAATCAACATAAAGAACTTATAACATATTGTAATCCATGTTTAAATGATATAAAAGCATTTATAGGATTTACAAATAATATTGATTGTTTAGGTAAACAGTTATTTATACATACTTTAAATAACCTTACTTTAAAAGATTTACAATTGGTTGTGCATGAAAATATAAAACAACATTTAGTTGAAAATGTTAATAATAAGGGTCAGGTCGTTGTAGACATACTCTCATTACTAATTAACTGTACAGATGCGTTTATGACACCTGTAGAGGCTTTTAAAGAGCATTATAATATATTTATTGATGATGAAAATACAATGTTATTAATAGAACCAATGTTAAGAAAATTAGTAATAGATTTTACTAATTATAAAACAAATATAAATAAATAAATTACTTCACATACCACTATTAGGTATGTGAAGTAATTAAACATTTAGTTACATAAGTTCAAACATAGGAATATTAGGCACATCAATAGCATCAAGTTCAGTTTGTGTAGTGGCTGCTGCAATTTGACCCTTTAATGTTTGTGCCTCTGTAAATCTGGTAGAAAAAGCTTGAGATATTGTTGCTACAATCTCAACTAAATCAGCTAAAGCACTTATAGGGTATAATGAATTATTATGTGTTATCCATGCTGGTGGTAAATATCCAGTAGCTGAATTTACAGTTAATGCTTGTGTAAGTCTAGCTCTAGCCATTTCATCACCATCAAATAAAATATTATTAGCACCAACTGGAACAGGTTGTTCTAATAACCATGTTTTATATTTATTTACAGAATTTAATTTATCTAACTTATTAGATTCAAATGTTTCTAATTGAACAGTAATAGGAATTTGAACCCAAGTGTTACCAACAACTGTTACATAATTACCAGTTAATGGTATTGGTTTTTCATCAACTGTTGTATCTGGTGGTAACATAGGTAAACCTGTTGTCTCGTCTACATCTACTTGAATTTCTATTACTTGTCCATTAATATTTCTATATGCTAACATTAAATTATTCCTTTTTAAAAGTTTAAAAATATACTTCAGATAATTTAAATATTGTCTAACTCTTCTAATGTAGGTAAACCTAACATAATTGAACAATATTCTAATGCGGATACATCACCTAATATAAAACCTAAATTTTGTTCCCTAAATATTTCTTCTTTCAAACCTTGTATTTCTATTATTTCATTTTCTGTAGTTTCTTTACTTACATTAGCAACTAATGTGCAACTAGGATATGATGATGATACATCACTATCAAACACTAAAGCATGTATATTAGTTACTATATTTGGATTTTCTTCTATACATTTCATACCATTATGTACTAATAAATGCTGAGGTAATGTTATAATCCAATTTTTAAGATCAAGAACTTTATATTTAGATACATCTATATCGCCATTTTCATCATATATATCATCATCTGATATATCATACATTATTTCATCTTCATCTATTTTTGAAACTCTAGAAGCTGTACCTATTATTCTTTTTTTATCTAAACAAAATCTAAATAAAGCATTTACAATTTTAGTAGGATTAGAACTAAATTTAGCAAAATCAGTCATATCAGAAAATGCTGGTAAAGCATTAGTTAGATCTTTAGTTTTATTATCTAATTCTAACATAGATAAACAATCATATAAATTATACACTGTATATTCAATTGGATATTTTTCACGCATAAAATTATGCCATTTTAATCCAGTTAAACCATCTGCTTCAGTAAATTTTAATTTTTGTGTATTTAATTCTTTTTTCAAAATTGAGTCTAATGAGTAACTAGGTTCATCTTGTTTAGCTATACGTATTTGTTTATAAACGCACATTGCATCTATAACATAAAAAGGTGCTGTTAACTCAAGTGTATGCCATTGTAAAGCTGGATGTATAGGTTTTATAACACCACTAGCAGTTACTTTTTTCTTTATACCTTGTTTATAATAACAATGTTTATATTCTTTTGGTAAATTACGGTCGCATAATATATCTTTAGCATCTACTTTATATTTCTTAATTCTATCTAGAATATATGGGATATCATAATCCATATTCCATATAGCTAAGAAATCTGGAGCCCAATCTGTCGCTACGTTAAATATAGCTTTTAATAATTGTATCTCATTGTTAAATATTTCAACTTTGTAGTCTAGATCTTTATATTTAGGTAAATACAATTCTACACCTTTATGTACCCTATTAATAACATCAGTAGATTTGGATACAAATGATTTTAATATAGCAGTATATGCTTTTCCTTCCATAGCTATAGTTGCTAATATAATTTCTTTAGTTATAACATTAGTTTCAATGTCAAATGTAGCAACAGTATATGGGCTTTGTATATTGTTATTTTTTAGTAAACTTTTGTATTTTATATATGCTGTAGATGTTATATCATATCCATATAAAAATACTTCATCTTTTATAGATTTTACATTAGATGCTAAAGATATTTTTTCTAATGCCTTAGCTATTGTGACATTAAGATTAGATTGTGATGATTTTAATTCTACAACTTTGTCTAGATCTTCAAATTCTTTTTTCTCTTTATGATTACGATATCTAGGATGCGTTATCCATATAGGTCGTTCAAAGTTAATAACAGTACTAACTCTTGGAGTTTTTGTACCATCTGTATGTGTTATACATTCTTTTAGATAGTGTATATCAGGGTTATTATCACTAGCTTTTTTATATACAGCAAATCTTAGTTCTAATTTTGCTATTTCTTTAGACATTGATAGTTATCTCCAATTTATTTTTAGTACTACTTTGTATTCAGAGCATTAAATATATTATTACTTTTTTATTTATGATGGTTGCATACTATATGTTTTATATAGATATAGAACTATTTGCTATTTATTTCTTTTGTGTAGGATTTGCTGAATCTAATAAAATTTTATTTATTTTATAAATAGAGTGGATTGTCACGAGAGACAAAACACCACCCTTCCAAAGTTGTGATATAAAAAAATATATACATATATATACTGCTATATTATGGAAAAGTTATGGGGGAAAGGGGGTAGGAGAAGAGAGGAGATTAAAAAGAGGAGAGAAGAGGGAGGGGGATTGCTACTAAGCAATCCCCCTCTTCATTAGTTCATAATACTATTCTAACATGTTTTGAAGAATTCAAAGAACTAACTATTGGAGAAATATGTGAAAGTATTCAAGAAACAATTAGCAAATGAAACTATCTATTATCAAAATAATGATCCATTTGTAGATGAAGCTACAATTATATTAGATAAAATAGAAAAAGAAATAAATACAGGACTATATAAAAATAATTATGAAGTAGCTAATAATAGTAAGCACATAAAAACATTAAGTTATCTTATAAAAAATAGATTTGGATTAGATTGTTCTATAACTAATTCTAAAGTATTCATGGGTAATACAGCTGCTATATTTGTACCAGTATCTGTAAATATGTTAGACTATACACTTATCAATCTAATGTATATAAGTAATATTGAACAAAGAAACTACTTACAAAAACATCAAGAAATGTTAACTACGTTAGAAGTAAGTAAAAGTGTTATATCATTTAAATATGCTACAGTAAATGGTTATTATAGTAAATTACCAACTGTAATAAATTTAGACTTATTAACATTATATAAGAAAATAGGCTTAACTAGTAAAGAAATTGTAGCTGTATTATTACATGAAATAGGTCATCTATTTATGGGATTAAATTATCATTATAGAACTAGTGTTAACAATTTAATAGTTAGTACTGTTATAGATGAACTTAATAAAAATAATGTGGAAAAAGCTGTATATATCCTAAATAACAATATTACTAACCCAAAACAAAAAGTAGCTTATAGTATTAAAGAAGATTCTGTAAGATATGACATATCATCATATATATTCCATCAGACAATGAATATAAATGATGAATATAGATATATGTCACTATCTACTAATAATGAAGCTATGGCTGATAATTTTTCAACTAGATTTAATTTAGGTAAAGAATTGGTAGTTTCATTGGATAAAATGGATGATTGGTTTTTAAGAGAATATGGTATATCCGATAAATCATTTACTAATAATATTAGGCATAATACAGAATTAAATGAAACTGTAGATTTTTTATCTATGTATAGTTTTATAAATGTACCTTTATATATTCTTAATCATGTATTTGTTAACGTAGCTAAAGTAGCTACAGCTATTTTCTTTATATATGATGTTCATGATAGAAGTAATGCTAGATTCTTAAGAATAAAACAAGCTTTAATTAACAAAATAAAAAATAAAAATATAGATAAGAAAATAGCTGTAGATGTTCTTAATCAGTTAGAAGTAATAGATAAAATAATGAATGAATATTCTAATGATGATAGATTAGTTGTAGAAAAAATATTTGAAACTATATTTGGTGTAGGTAGAGATATTAAATATTACAGAAATATGCAAAAGGATATAGAACTATTTTTAAACAATGAATTATTTGTAAAAGCAACTAAACTTAAACATCTCTGAAGAAAAAGGAAATAAAAAATGAACGAATTATTGAATAATTGTATATCTAAACTTAACGGTACAGTGTTACAAAAAGGTGAAATTGTTTTATTAGCCAAAGCTATATGTGATAATATACCATTACCTTCTAAAGATATATCTGAAGATATTGACATGTATATGATTACTAATAAACTTAAAATTATGGAAATATTAGATGTAATTTCTACAAGAATCTACATTAGTAATAAAGAGTTTATATATAGCCTTGTAAAGAGATTAATGGCATGGCGTATATCTGTAGCTTATTCTTCCACGTTAGTTCTTTTTAATTTAGGTAATACGGCTATAGCAGAAGACTTTACTTCATTATCTAGATACTTAGATGTCACTGAGTTATCTTCTATATCTGATATTTATAGTAATGCTAGTTATATGTACAGTATTTTTAATTCTATTGCTACTTGTGTATTCAGGGGTGTAAATAATGAATACTAATAATATTTTTGATGATATTATAGGTAATGTAACAAAAGATAATAAAATATCTACTGAAAAATATGTAGATAAAAAATCTATTAATGAACCAGTAGTTGATACTATTAATTGTACATTTAAAACTAATATACAATTAAATAATGATACTAAAAATAAACTTATAAGATACTTAGATTTAATAAATTTAACTAAAGATAAATTATGTATAAGAAATATAGATTTTAAATTAGCTAATGAAATGTTTGCTATGTTACCTGAAATTATAAATAAATCAGAATCTATTAAATTAACTAGATTACCTAGTGAAAATAATTTAAATTTAGTTAATAAATTAGTAGTTAATAACTTAGATTCTTATTACCTTAATATTTTAGATGAAACTGTAAGTAACTATAATTTAATATATTTTACTTATACTGATATGAAAACTGATATTAATTTAATATCTAATTGTTTACAAGATTTTATTACTTCTAATAAAGCAAAATTAGATTATGCAACTAATAATGATATTGTAGTTTTAAATGATAATAAATTACTTAATATAAATAAAAATTTTATAGATGAAATAAATGCTATATTAAAAATTTATGATCCTGAATATAGTCAGGCGAAACAAATTACAGATTCTTATAAAGAATTTATCTATGATCAAGATTTAGATAATTTAATAACTATACTTGGGTCTACTAGTACACAAGTTGTAAATAAAAAACATATAACTTTAGTATGTTTGCTTAATAAATTAACTGACTTTAATTTAAATAATACTAAAGTAAATAATATAGAGTATACTTATAGTAATCTATTAAGTATCAGATATGAAAAAGAAATAGATGGTAATAAAATATTAAATATAATCAATTCTATAGAATCAACTATAGAAGAATTAATAGCATTTAAATGCATTATTAATAATATATCTAATAGAACAAATAAAACTATTCTTGATAAGTTACAAATATTTTTAGATAATCCTTTATTAAATTAACAATATGTTATACACTGCAACCTAATAGTTGCAGTGTATAACATTCTTAATTTTGCAATATATAATTTATATTAATATCTTCTTTTAAGTTATATTTACCATCACTATCTATCCATAACAATTTATTGATAGATAAATTAGAATTTAAATCAGTAAGTTCCATATATTCATTATTTAGTTCAGTAAAATAAGTAAATGCAATATTTACTATAAAAGAACTTAACTCTTTATATAACATTGTTATTAACTGGGATTTACTTATTTTAACATTATTAGATAAATAATTATCTATAGTTGTAATAATAATGTAATTAATATTATTTTTTGTATTTATATCATTGTATACAGTATTTAAAACATAAACATCTAAACTAAATTTTTGTTCAGCTTGTATTCTATTTAATAAACTACCTGATAATACATTTACATAATCTATTTTTTTAGGTACTGTTACAAATGCTTCTGTATTTTCTAATAAAGTATTATTAACAGTTAGAGCTTTAACTGTTACTGCGTCTATAAGAGTTGTATTTATATAGTTAATGTAGTTAACTAAATCAGTAGAAGTTACTTTAGTAATTTTATAATTAACAACCATGAAATTAAAATAATATATTTTATCTAAAGAATCTATTACTATAGGATTATTATTGGAATCTAAAATAACATCACCCATTTTATATTTTATCATAGGTATATTATTACTATCTAAAACAGGATCACCTATATGGTGGATTATTATATCATTATTATCATATACATTAGTAGTATAAACCAATGGTTGATCTGCTGTATATGTTTTATAACTTTGAACATTATTACTTATATGTATATCTCTTTTTAAATATTTTAATTCTTTACCAAATTCTAATAATAATTCTTCTTGTGTAATTATAATAAGATTATTAATTGATAGATAACTACCATTTATTATTTCATCAGAAGTATTAGATTTATATGTAGATGGTTTATAATCACTTAAATATATTAATTCTAGTTTAGATACAAAATTAGATGATACAGTAGTTGATATACCATTTATATCTTTAGTATCTGTAAATATTAAATTGTTATTTTTATCAATACTAAAATTTGTATTTAAATAAAAATGATATAAAGGAGTATCATTAATATTAGAAATTAAAGAACCTTCTAAATATACATTAGTACCACTACTAGATAAAAAAACTATAACTGGTTGTATATTAGTAAAGTCAATTAAAGGATTATAACTTTTAACATTAGCTAATACTTCTATTAAATATCCAGTATCTATTTTTGTAATATTAAATGTATTAGTATTTACAGAAATATCTGAAGTACTATTATAATTTTTAAAATTAATATTTATAAGTTTAGGGGTATCAATAGAATAAGCTCTTAAATCAACGTAATCATTAGTTACATCTAATATATAATGATACATTGTAGATAGATATTTATTATTATTAAGTGTAGTTACTATTGCTTGAGGGTTTAAGTTTAACAATGCTGTAGATTCAGTTTTAGTTATTAATCTTAATTTACCATTTTCTTCTAAAAATATAGTATTTTTAGGTATCATATATGTATATGGTGAAATTTGTATTACATTTAATGTATTAACCATATTAGCAATAGTATTAGCATACTCAATGTTATCTAAATTAATCCTTGAAATAGGGTATATAGTAATAGCTTTTGGTACATCTATTTGTAAATTATAAACTCTATTAGTTATAGTATCTATTGTTTTTACAAGTTTAAAATTATTTTGGTTAACTAAAAAGTTTAACTGTTTTTCAGTAATAGGTAATAATCTATCTCCTATACTATTATTTATAACACTAGTTTTTAAATCTACAAATGATAAATTATTTTTACCACCGGTAACTAAACCTTTTATAAACATTACTTTACTTATTAATTCAAATGGTGAGGAATAAATATCTAAATCTATATCAGGAAATACAGGGTTATATTCAAAATTAAAATCAGTCAGATTGTTATCATTATAATTTATATGTATATTACCAGATGTAGTATATAATAAAAATTTAACTTTTGATCCTATTAAATTGTTATTAACATAAATTGGTGGTATGTAATATTCTACTGTATTTGTGTCTTGTAGTACTTTTAAAATAACTGTAGGAACTTGTAAATCATACACTTCATCAGTGTGTGTTACTAACATTTTATTCCATATACCATTAACTAAATAAAATGCTTCTAAATAATAAAACATTCTAGTACTATTAAATACAAAAATATCTTTAAATAATTTAGCTTTTTCTATAGGTATTTCAATTGGTTCAATATCTAATTCTAACATAGTAGTATCAAATACTATATATTTCTCATTATTAAATTGAGTAAGTAAATAATATTCAATATAATCAGTTGTTAAATTTTGTACTACACTAGGATTACTATTATCATATCTAACATCTAAAATACCATTACTTGTTTCTCTTATAATAATAGGATATAACATTGTGTATATTTGACTATTTACTAATATTTTATAATGTCTTGGTATTTTTAAAATATAATCACCAGTTACTTGATCTATAATTGCATTAGATTTAAAACTAGTATATAAAATATTAATTGTTATATTAGCCACTGCTGGTTCTGCAAATCTTCCTAAATAATCATAATCAGACATATGATGATATAAATCAGATTCTGTGTTAGCTAATCTAGGATATAGTTTTCTGGATAACAATGCATATTCTTGTATAGAAAAAGCTGTATTAAGACAACTAGTTTCCAACAAATATGTAAATGGATTAGATGGATCTATAATTTCAAATTTATTATTAAGCATTGTTGATAATCTATCTAATGTTATAGATACTATCCCACTTGGATTATATTTATATTTATCTAAATCACCTAACATATCTGATATAGGTATAGGTGTATAACTATTAATATTGGCCATTTTTTCACTCTCCTTCGTTTTGTGTTAATGGTGCATTACTTTTTATATTACGTATAGCTGAGTCTATAATACCTGTAGCTTCACCAATTGTAGTGATAATTTGTTCAAAATTTTTATTACCACGAGTATTTTTTGTACCAGTCATGTCTTTTGAGATATCACTACTTTTTACCCACCACTCAAGTTCATTTGTATGTAAATTTATCCAAGGTATAGCTCTATGATTTATTTTATTAATAGAAGAACCAGTTAAATCTACAGTATCAATAGCTGCTGCTAAAGATGGTGGTATTCTAGACATTCCTCCATTTGTGTAAACTTTAGTTTTATTTTCTCTAAGTACATTATCTGTATTACTTGCTGAGTCCATGTCTTTTTCTAATAAAGTTCTTAAATCAGGGTTAAATATTGCAGATGTTGCGTTAAATTCATATTTAAGTATATCTTCAAATGCTGTAAAACCATTTGATTTAAATCGTATATTTATTTCTTTATTTTTATTATTATAAACATCATCTACACTAAAATCAAATATAGATCCAATTGGTACATTTAATGGGAATGATGCACCAGTAGCTGCTATATAAGTAACATATTTTTTTTGTTGATCTAATACTAATCTATATATTCTAGTTTGATAGTCTATTTCATTTTCAGTTATAAAATCTGGATATGGGTTTAATATACCTTCGTAAACCAACGTTTGATATTTTATCCATGTGTAAAACATATATATTAATGGATTACCTCTTGTATTTCTAAAGGTAGCATCTATATCGAATGATTCATAATTATTTATTACACCATCAACCGTAGAGTGTTCTTCACCGTATAACCCAGTATCTGATGTTCTTGTTGGGACTATCATATCTGGCCATCCAGATAATGAAACTATATTGTTAGTTAATATAGGTATAAATGGATTATAAATATCTACAAAAGGAGATGTTAATTCTATTTCACCTTGTATTTGGTTATTTAAACCTTTTATTGCTATTCTAGGATCTAACATTAATCTACAGTATCTTTGATAAGATAATGCATTATCAGTTAATAAATTATAAAAACCTCTATAATTAGATAAATTATAAATACTTAAGTTTAATTGAGGTCTTGTAAAAAAAGTAAAACCATATGCATCTCTAGCGCTAGGAACAGCTGCTTGAGATTGTGTCATGTTTATGCCATATAGATTATTACCTATAGCTTTTCTTATACTACCTACAGGTAAATTTTCTAAAAGTTGGTCTATACTAGAATTAATAATTGTTTCTTGATTATTTATATTTGTAACATTATCAGTTTGTGTATAAAGTGCATCTACCATTATGATTACCTTTTATATATAATTATAGTCAAAAGAATGTACATTTTATTTAAATATATAGTTTTTTACTTAATATTTTGGTCAACATATATAAGATAGAAGGAGTAATAAAAATGGCTGTAAAATCAACTAGTAATGAGCCTACATTTTTAGAAACAATGTATGATGTAATTAGATTGGCTAAATCTACTACTGGTAATATATCATTAGTAGATATTTCTAAACATGCAAGAGTAGAGCCAATAGCAATTGTAAATAAGAATCTTTTAAAAATAAAAGAATATGACAATATTGTTAATGGTATTTTAAATATTTACTTAGGTTATTATTTACAAGCCATTCAATTATTAAATGTTTATTTTACAGATGCTAAAGTGTTGAAAGCTTTAGATTCTGTTAGTCCTGATAGAAGTTTTATTGTTGAAAGCTTTGGTTCAAAAAGTTTTTCATTAGAAGATTCTAAATTTGAATTACCAGGTATGAGAGAAGATTCAGATTCTAACGATGTTAAATATTCTACTTTAAATAGCAAAATAGACCATATAGATAGAATGGTAGCAGTTGGTAAAACAATTGAAATTACATTTAATCTTGAAGATGATATTGATGTAGAACAAGCTAAACAAGTTACTATACCAGTAACTATTAGATTATTATCTATGTTAGTAGATGATAGTGTCATTGCAGCTATAGCTACTAGCAATGAAGATGAGATTTCATTTAGTAGTAGATTAAAAGATGCTTTATCTGGCAGAATTAGGTTCTTTAAAGATTTTATTTTAGTGCAAGATTTAATTAAAAAACAAAAAAAGATTATCTTTAAAGATGGGGCAGATGCTTATAATGATATATTAAAACGTTATAATAATTCGGCCATGTTAACTATTTTAAATAGAGGTAATGTAGGCTATGGTAAAATCTCTAGTATATATATTATGTCTGATGCAGATGAAGATCAAATACGTAGAAAATTTGGTACTGGTTTAAATAGCGAAAAAATAAGACAAATGGTATTTGATAATACTTTAGCTATGATTATTGCAGTTGTAGATACAGAATGGGAAAGAGTTACTATTTATGTAAGAGATACAACTGGTTATAGTCAAAATACTTTTGCTGAATTTAAATCAATGAAAGATAAAGATTCTACTGCTCAATTAGGAGATATTATTAAATCGTTAATGATGGGCAATGCCGCCACTATTTAAAAAAGGAAATTACAATGCAAATGTCAAATATCTTCTCATTTATTAATAAAATAATGCCATCATTTAATAAATCTGATTTAGAAACAGATTTAGAAGTTTCTATTTCATATATAAATGAAGCAGTATTACCTACATATAAAGATTTAGAAAGTTTATATTCAGTTAATGATATAATATCTACTAAAGGTAAAAAGATTGTAACTGATTTTTATAAAGAGTTATCTATTAAAGATAGTAAGGTTAAAATTACACCACAGAAGAATATAGGAAAAGATATATATACCCTAATTTCTAATGTTGGATTAAACGCTTTGTATGTACAAGTAGAATTTAAAAAATTTTTAAGTAATACAGTTATTACTTCTAATTTAACTGCTAAAAAAGCTTTTTATTTAAGAGCTATAGGTCATATTTATTTTATGAGTAAATATGCTACAGATTTAGCTAATTATTTATATATAAATGAAACTTTAGTTGTTCAGAAAGATTTAGATACTAGTTATAAATTAGCCCCTAAACAAGAAAAATATATTGTAGATAATATTTGGGTTTTTGCTAGATTATTATCTACATATGGTCTATCTAATGAAAACTTTAAAGATAAAATTTATACTTTATCAGATGTAGTTATACCAACAGAAGTAACTGAAGATACCGGAATGCACACTGGTCCAGAAGTTGATATAATTGATAATATATCTACCAATTTTATAGGATCACCTATTTATCAAATAAGACTTGTATTTGCTCAATGGGAAGCTGATAGATATAAAGATCTTAAAGATAAGAAAAAACTTTTAGAATTAAGAGCTTTATATTTTAGGCTTCTTAAGGAAAAAGGTCAAGCTGATGCTACAATAGAAAAAGAATTAGAATATTTACAAAAACGAGTAACTGATTTAGATTATAAAATTTCTAAAATGGAAGAATCTGTAAATGACTAACTTTATTACTCTCACATCTGGTTTTATTATAGCAGAAGATCCAAGATATGTATTAATAGAAAAAACAGATAATAAAATATTAACTTTTTTATCTGTTAACCATATAGATAAAAAAGAACAATATTTAAATAAATTGATAAAAAATAATGCATATAGTTCTATTGAAGTATCCGCTATACATGAAGATTATATTAATAATCCTTCTTCTGAAAATTATATAAAAATAATAGATACTGTATTTGAATTAACAGAAGATATACCTTTAAAATTATGGCTTAAGATTCAATTAATTGAATCTAATATATCACCGCTAGTTAAACATTATCTTTTAGATTTTATAACTAATTTATATATAGAAAATAGTGATACTTATAAATTATTACCTATACCTTTTAATGTTAGATTTAACTCTGATAGGCTAACCTCTGATGATGATAAATATTTAAAATTATTAGATGATTTATTAAAAAATAGTGAAATTAATTCCTGGAAGAATTTTATTATTAAATTAGATACTGAAAATAAATTATTAGAATTTTTTAGATTAGTGTTTATTGATTACTATTAATTTAAAACCCACAGTGTCTTATTTGGCACTGTGGGTTTTAGATATTTTGAATAGATACTATTTTTAAAAGGAAAATAACATGAGTATATTAGAAAAAGTTATAGATTTAGATAAATCTGAAAAACAAGAAGATGGTATTGGTGTGTTGGCTAATATTATTAAAAAAAGAGATGATTTAAAACAAGAAATAGAAAAAAAATTATCTAGTGATAAAAATACAGATATTGATTCAGATAAAGAAGAATCAGTTGATGAACCTAAAGATAAAGATGTTGAAGAAGAATCAGTTGATGAACCTAAAGATAAAGATGCTGAAGAAGAATCAACTAAAGAACCTAAAGATAAAGATAATGAAGAAGAATCTCCTATGGATGATTTTGAAAAATCTTTTGATGACGATTTTTCTAAAAAAGATAAAGATACTGATAAAAAAGATGATGATAAATCTGATAAAAAAGATGATGGACCAAAAACAGGTTTTGGCGCTTCATTAGATAAAGCTATGTCATCTGAAAGTATTGCTAAAAAGGCTTTAATAACTATCAGGAAGCTCTCCAGTGAGAACTTCTTCCAAAGTTATATAGATGAACACACTAGATATTTAGACAGCCTTAAATCGTTTTCTATAAGTAAAAGAATAAAACATATTTCAGTAGAAAATCAACCAGTAGTTTACACTAAAGATAAAATGATAGAGTCACTTAAAAAAATATTAAATACAGCTAATGTTTATGATTCAGTTATTAATGAAATGTTTATGTCATTATCATCTTCTTTAAAAGAAGCTATGGAAACAATTACTATATATAAAACATATAAAGAACAAAATAAAATTACATTTACAAATAAGTTAATAGATAATAAAGATATATTAATAAATTTATATTCAGATATTAATTGTGATTTTAAATCATCTTTAAGAATAATGGATAAATTTAATACAGATACTATTACTCTTATTAAATTTCTACTTACTAATGAATTAAATACTATTACTGGAATTCTTAAAACTGCTAATTTTATTTTAAATGATAATGGCGAATATAATTACAAAGATAAATTACCTGGTTTTAATTTAGTAACTATTAATATAACAGAATATAATAATTATATAAAAACTATTTTAGAAGAATATAGTTGTCATTCTATAAAGAATATAAAACCAACTGAAATGTTATCATTAGATGCATTAGCTATTAAAGATGAACAAATATTAGATTATGTTAATAGTTATTTAACTAAGATTATAACTTCAATGGCTATAATAACTGATACAATGAAAGATGTTAATAAAACTATGAATGAAACTTTTAAGGAGGTTAAACTTAAGATATATGATTTAGAAAACAATAAAGTAACAGATATGCCAAGTTTAAACATAGATAAAACTATAAAAGATATTATAAAATTAAAACTAGCATTAGAATCAATCTTAGTTAATATAAGCATTTCTAGTAGATTTATTACTAGTTCTACCACTGTGTTAAAAGAGAGCGTAACATTTTAACTATATATTATTTGGTCAAAAAAGAAATTTATGACTATACGTATAGTTTTTTAACAATTAATTTTTAAGGAGTTTTACAAATGGCTAAATTATTCGCATTTGAAGATAATGAGTTGGATCAAAGTGTTGATGAAGTTGTAATCCCAGAAGAAACTGCATCTGAAGCAAGTGATGCAGTAGAAGAAGCATCTGAAATTGACGCAGGTATTGAAGCAACTGACGATGGTGTAGAAGCTGCTGACCAATTAACTGAAGTTGCTAGTGTAGTTGAAAGTACAATTGAATCTGGTGAAGGTCTTGAACCAGTAGCTGCTGAAGCTATCCGTCTGGCTGTTGAATCTATCTGCTCTAAAGTAGGTACTTCCTCTAAAGCTATGTACCCATTGTATGCCACAGAGAATTTTGCTTCTAAGTCTTCCCGTTTAGCTAATAGTAAATTAGCATTAGAAACTATTTCTGATACGATTAGAAATATTTGGGAAAAAATCATGAATTTCCTGAAGGGCCTAGTACAGAAAGTTGTTAATTTCTGGAAAGGTTTTATGTATAATGTAAAGAGAACTCAAAATAACTTAACAGCACTTAGAAAAGAAGTAGATAAATTTAAGACTTCTGGTAAAGTCATTGAGGATAGAAAAATAGGTATAACACCTAGCTCAGCCATGCTTGCAGCTTGTATCCTTGGTAAAGATGATGCTTCTGTTAATAATGATAAAAAATCTGAAGAAGTTCAAACTTGTTTTGAAAAAGCTTCTAATAGCATAATTACAGCTTCTGAAAAATTAGACGAGATAACTAAAAATGCTAAATCAATAGCTAATTCACCTGTTTATAAATCTTTCGATGTTAATAATACGGTATTAGAGTTACCATTTGCTAAATCTTTACATATTGAAATAAATACTAAAAGTGTAGATAGTACATCTCCTAATGAAGAAGTACAAACTTTATTAATAAAAATTGAATCTAATAATTATCAAATACCAGAAGGTATTAAATTTGATGTATTAAAAGCTCCTGATATGCTAAAACTAATTAAAACTATGCAGACTTTACTTGAAAGTACTGGTAAAAATTCCGCTAAGTCAAATGCAATAATTAATGCTATGGAAGAAGCTAATAAGAAAGTCAATACTAAAATTTCTGAACTTATTAAAAAAGATGCTGGTAAAAATAGTGAAACTACTAATAATGACATTGATGCTAAACGTGTACTTATTAAAAATATGGGAAAACAAAGAACAGCAGTAATTGCACAAATGCAATCTGTTTCTCCTGGTCTAAATGTATTAGCTGTTAAAACTGCTAATGCTGCTATTACATATATTAAGAAATCTATGGCTTTATATAAGTAATATTAGTATCTAAATAGTTATCCATCCAGTTACCACAATGGTAACTGGATGGATAACATACATTTTTTGAAGATTTAAAATATATAAGGAGAAACACATGAAACTTTTTGCAATAGAAGAAATTGGGTCAATTGAATTATCAAATGTTATACAACCTATAGAGTTAACTGAAAACGATGAACAAGCTTATAGCTATAATACAACCGATATAGATATAGCGGAAGAATCATTAAATCAATTTATTAAGTTAAATGAAATTAAAATATTTATGTCTAATAATACTTTAGACAACATATCCATAGAAGGTATTAGAATAGCAACTAAATCAATTTTATGTAATTTAGGGGATACTTCTAATACAGACTTATTCTTAGCTAATGAATGTTTTAAACATAAAACAACAATATTAGATAGTAACAAACTTGCACTAGAAGATATAATTGATAAAATTAAAGAAAAATGGATTAAAATTAAAGATATAATTATAGCTATGTTTAATAAAATATTAGTAGGATGGACTAATTTAATAAAAGTATTTCCTCATAGATTAGAAACAATAGAAAAATTAATATTAGCAATTAAAGGTAAAAATTCTCCTAAAGAAAAAACTATGGTAGGTAAAAGTGCATATGCTAAAGCTTTTATAGAAAGTGATGTAAATGCTGCACTTATTAAAAAGTTTACTGATGCTCATTTAGAAATGACTGAGTTTAATTTACAAACTTATAATAAATGGATAAGTTTTTTTAAAGAATCACAAGTATCAGCTGATGGAATAAAAAATATGGAATCAAATATTCCTAAAAAAGAAATAGATTTAGTTTTTGGTAATAAATATATTTATTCTTTTGATCATATTGTAGATGATAAAGGTGAAACTGATGAATCTCATTCATTTATACCTAGTATAGAAATTAAAAAGACTGGTTTAGTACCACCGGAAACTGTTACCTTAAATGTATTAAGTGGTAGTGAAATGAAAAGTATTTTAGATTCTACTAAAAATTTAGTTAATAGAACTACAGGTGCTCTTACAGATATGTCTAAAAAGAAAGTAGAAATAGATAAAGCTATAGATGATCTTTCTAAAATTATAACTACTAAAGAAAATAAAGAAAAAGATACTAGTAATGAAGATAAAGCTATGGATGTATTAAATAATTTTAAATCTGCTGTTACATTACTTAGTAAATTATCAGCACCAGTGTTATATAGTCAAAATCTTAAACTTATAGATTTAAATATTGATTATGTAAAAATTTCATTAGCTAAATATAATTAAAAGGGGAGTGGAGTGAGAAAGATTTTTGTTGTAGAAGAACTTCAACAACAAGTTGAAGATAATAGAGATTTTGATCTTATAAATGATAATGTTGATGATTTTAATAATGAATTTGAAAAAGAAGTTTGTTTAGAAGAATTTCATTTAATAAGTTCTAAATTAGAAAAACTATCTGAACAATCAGATATTGTTAATAAAATAAATAATCATCTTATTAGTAATTATGATAAAATAAATGTGTCACTAGAATGCCTTAAACCAGTCATAGAAGGCATAGCTAAGAATCTTGGTATATCTTATACCATTCCATCTATGGAAGACTTCCATGGGTGTTATTCTTATCATATTACACGTAAATTATCATTAGAAGCTGGTAGAGGTTTCTTTGGCGAAATATGGTATAGATTCTGTGAATTTATTAAACGTATATTTAAGACTATCTGGGGACTATTTGCTGGATATGATAAAGCTGATGAAAAAACAGTTGATAATGTTGAAAAATTAAATAAAGAATTAGTAGAAGCAGTAAAAAAAATATTAAATAATCCAAAAAAAATAATAGAAAATATAAATACACAAAATGTTGCATCATCAGTAGATGTTAATAATAATGTTTCTTTATCAGATGGCACCACTGTTAATCAAGGTGTTTCTGTAGTTGATAATAATATTATAGTTATTACAACTAATAATGATATAATAAGATATATAGAGACTAATAATGAAGAAAGAGCATATTCAATAGTAGAAATAGAAACTATGTTAAAAAATACCACTAATAGATATAAAAAATTTACAGATAATTATAATAAAAATATTAAAGAACTATTATTTAAATTTGATATTATAAATGATTATTATATAAGTACTATTAAAAATATTAAATTATATATTAATAATGATGAAATATTAGATAGAGAAAATGATTATATAGAAACTGCATTAAAAGATTTATATGGTGAAATAGATCAATCATCTATCATTGATATATATAAAAAATTATTTAACTTACAAGCTGAAGATAATAGTGAAAATATATTTAAAGAAAGTACACCATTTTTAATAGATAAAATAATGACACTTAAATTAGAAGAAAATGAATCAATTGAAGATAATATACAAATTCCTTATAAAAGTATAACTTTAGCATTAGAAGATAATTCAAAAACTATTAGAGAAGTATCAGATAAAGATGTTATTGATTTTAAAGTGGAGTATGATAAATTAGTTACATTTAATTCAATCAATAATACAATTAACGAATTAAATACTATATCTATAACAAATGAAAAAGACTTTAAAAATAGTTCTAATAAATTTAATACCATAGAAAAAGTAAATAAAGAATTAGAAGATTTAATAGATATTTTAGAACGTAAAAATAATAACACAAATATAGAAACTGATAACAATAATAAATCAAAAGAGATTATAACTAAGCTTAGAAATGCTTTAAATACACTTAAAAATATTTTTGTTATAAAAGAATATAAAAATGTTTATGTAACATTACAGAAATATTCTAATGAATATAGTAAAAATAAATCAAATATATTAAAAGCTGCAGAACAATTGGTTAGAAAAATAAATAATGAATTATCAAAGGTTAAATAATCATGAGCGGCGAATGTGCTTCAATAGCTGATAAATACTATCATGTATCAGATGATATTAAAATAGAAATTGTAGATTTTGATAACAATGATACAATAGAAGACACACACATAATAATTTCTTTAAATAATTGTTTTATAGATGACTATAATTATAATAATGATTTTTATCAGATTTATTAATACTATTAAATTTCTAAACGGAATGTTAGTAATGTTACTATTATGGAGGTTTTGAAAAAAGCCTACAAGTAAAAAACACCCTCTCTTGAAATAATAGAGAGGGTGTTTTTTTTATCTATCATTTTTTGATACATTAAAAAGAGGATACCATGCCATCAGTTAGTTTACCATTAACAAGTATAAATACATTAATAGTTAGTAATTCTATTTACGGTATAGCTAGAGAAATAGCAGATATTATTAAAGTAGCAAATACATTAGATATAATTACAATGTATAACGGCAATGAAGTTACAGTTACAGATGGTAAAGTTAATATATCTGATAAAAAAGTAACTAATTTACCAACTACTATATCTACTAGAAGACTACTAGTTAATATAACAGATAATTATAATGAAGACGCGTTAGGTACTACATCTACTACTCAAGAAGAACAGTTTGCTATATTTAGAGATAATAGCATAGATGTATCTATATACCCTATATATATTCAAACTGATTACAATATAGAATTTACGTATATTACTCCATCTAAATCTGAAATAATTAAGATAGTAGATGATATAAGAATGAATTTATCAAGAACTAGAAATATGTTTATCCATGACATAGAATATGATTACATCATACCTTCTATTGTAGAAGATTTTATACTTGATGTATATACAAATAAAAATAGACTTGTACCTTCTTCGTTAGAAATATATTTTAGAGAAAATTCAACAGGTAGAATACATATAGTTACAGACCTTATAGGTAATAATAGTTCTATAGCTATAAGAGAAAAACAAGTTAGAATAGTTGGTTTATTTGACTTTTCACCTATGCCAGATAAACCATCTAAAGAAGATGAAGTTTATAAATTTGTATTTAATTATAAACTTACTTTAGATAAACCTAGTCATTTAGTGTTAAGATATCCTATAATGATAGGTAATAAATTATTACCACTTAAATATATAGATTTTCTTCAAAATAGGGACATTAAAACTGAAAGTAATAGAAATCTTTCTTATAGTAATAGTTTATATTCATTATCTTATTTTGAAGCACATAGACAGTTAGAAAATAGAATTAACATAACGTTACCTATTAATTTACCATCTATAGATGAATATAAAACTAAGTTTATACTTAAAGGATATATTATAGCTATGAGTTTAATGACAGAAATAGATGAGATAGATAATGTTTCTTTACTTAATTTAAATGACATTACTCCTTATGTATTTAATCCATTAATATTAGAATATATAATTTTAGAAAAACAATATATTACTAAACCATATTCATCATTTATATATTTAGGATTATATCAAGATAAACTTTATTTTGATGCTGATATTTTATCCATAGATAATGCTTTAAATATTAAATCAACTATACCTTTAAATTTAATGAATAATACTAGAGTGTTATTTAATTATGCTACAGATATAAGTATATTATTGGAACAAGTTATGAATAGACTATTAACATATAGACAAGATATAATAATAGCTGTTTATACACACCATCTTATTTCTATGTTAAGCATAGCTAATACAGATAATATACCATATACTAATAGATTTGAAACTTTATTTAAAATAGTTTACAAATTTATTACACTAAATGACTATGTTTCTATAGATAGTTTATTATCACAAATTTATATTATAGATATTAAAACATTTGGTGATTTTGTAAATACTATGCAAGATAGTTACCATGTAGATATATATAATAACTTAGTATTATCAGTACCTATATTACGTACTGCTAAATATACACAAAGTAATATGTTAACTAGAAATTATATTCAACAATTGCCAGGTAAAAGTTTTATGAAAACAGTTGAAACTTCATACATTGTGGCACTTAAGGTGGGAGATTAAAAAATGGCATTAGTTACTATACCAGAAACACCTATAAATATACCAAGTACATTACCTGTACCTATGATTGAACCTATAGGTTCTAATTTTACAACATTAGTTCCTGAAGCAAGTACCTTAAATTCTTTACTTAAATATGTAGAAGGTTATCCTTGGACAGTAAATTATTATGGACAAATATTAAATACATCTAATATACCATCTACATTTGATCCAACAAATATAAATCTATTATCACCTTACTACTTAATAAATAAATTAATATTACAAGTATCTGCACCATTAATAAGTAATTATAATTCTAATACAGGTATTACTACTGTAGAAGGCACGTCTATTATGCCTTATAATATAAAACCTATAATAGGAGATTTATTTTTAGTTAATATAGATAATGGTGAAGATGCTATATTTGTTATTAATAGTGTAAATAGAAAAACTTATAGAAAAGATACTATATATGAAGTTACTTATTATTTACTTTATTATGTATCTACTAATCAAAGTTTCTATGATACTCTTAATAGTAAGGTACAAGACCTTTATTACTTCAATAAGGACACAAACTTCTTCAATAGGGATAATCTATTAACAACACTTACTAAAGAAGCTGTAGACCGTTTAAATGACTTCCTATGGCAATCTAAAAGCTTTTATTTCCAATCTTTTACTAAACAAGGTTTAGGAGGGTTATTATTACCAAATAAAAGTTATAAATTATACGATCCATTATTAGTTGATTTTATAATGCAAACAGTTGAATTATCACATGAGTATAATAAATTATCTTTATTTAATTATAGTGATGAACCAGCGATAAAACAACCAACTATTTTAACAGCATTAATAAAAAGAGATAAACAATTATTAACAATATTAAATAAACAACAAATATTTACACCTGCTAGGAATTTATCTAATAAAGCTAGATTAGGGACTTTAGTAGCTGCAGGTATTAATTATGTATTATATCCTATTAATGCAACTGAAAAATATAAGATAAATAATGCAACTACTACATTTGATCCATTAGCTGGTGCTATTACATATTTAACACCAGAAAATTATACTGGTTATAATATAAACATAATGACAACTACTGGTACAAAACCTTTATTTCCAATATTAGGTATTAATAATACTTATATAGTTAGTAATGCTTTTTATTCATATGCTATAGATCCTAGTTTACCAGAATCTTTAAATATATCATATATAGAACTTATTATATATAGATTCTTAAATAATGAAGCTATTTCTAAAAAAGATTTAGTTATAGCTATACAGAATTATGAACAATGGGATTCTATTACACAATTATATTATTTACCAATTTTATGGTTAATAATAAAAAATACATAAAGGTAAAAATGTCAAAAAAAATAATAATGGTATATACAAAACAAGAACTAATAAATATTATTAAAAGTTCACCAATTGATGCTGATTTAAACCATCTTGATATACACAGAATAAAAGATTTTTCACGTGTATTTCAATATTCTAAATTTAATGGGGATATTTCTAAATGGGATGTTTCTTGTGCTCGATATATGAACTTTATGTTTTCTGAATCTAAATTTAATGGGGATATTTCTAAATGGGATGTTTCTAAAGTAGAAAATACTGAATATATGTTTTTTAAATCTGAGTTTAGTGGTGATATTTCTAGTTGGAAATTAAAGTCAGTAAAATGTGTTAATTGGATGTTATTATATTCAAAAGTTAAATGTAATATTATTAGATGGGATTTACCTGACTGGTTTTTTAGTGTACTTCGTTAATATTATTATACTGTTACCTTTTTAAAAAAGGTAACAGTATAACATTTTACTAACTAAATGTTTATGTATTATCTATTCTATTTTTTCTTTTTTTAAATAGATTTTTTGAATTTAAAAATAAGGAGAAAGTTATGGTATTTCCAAGTAGATATGCCACTCTTATCTGGGATAGATTATATTTAGTAAATGTTCCAGATGTCTTAACTCAAAACCCTGAGTACATAAAAAGATTTGGTGTTAGAATAACTGGTAATAAAGATATTGATAAAGATACAGCATTAAGACCAACAACTGTAATGATACCTATTATAAAAATATTAGATTATTTTTTAGAAGGTGTACAAGTATCTATACCTAATAGAAAAGATATGATAGAGATACATAAAAGTATAGAGAATTATTTACAAGAATGGAGAGAACATATAACTTATAGTATAAATACTTCACATGAGGAGTATAAAGAGTTAATAATTTCATTAGAAAAATTAAGTAAATATATTTATGATAGATCTACTTACATGGAATCTGTTGATAATAAATTAAAACAAATTAAATTAGGTATGGTAAATAGATATGTAGAAATGGAACAAAATAATAATATAGTTGATAAACCAAAACCTAATTACAATGGTATTAATCAACTTATTAAAGATAGAGAAGTTAAAACTAGATTTGGGAATACATAAATTATGTCTACAAAATTTAGTAGTAGAAATAGTAAATTAACTGATGATATACATGATATTATTAACAATAAGAATATCACTAAACCATCTATAGAAATGGAAGTTAAAATACATACAGAATTAAAAGACTTAAATGTCAATGACGGTATATCTTTAGATGAAGTATTTATATTTAGAGACTACGTTAACAATGTAACTGACTATATAGAGCTTACAGTGAAAATAAGAATAGGTACATATATACATGATATATATGATTACTTAGATAATATAGAAATTAGTTTAATTTATCATGACCAATTATATAAAAATAAAAAACCTATTAAAAAAGTAGATAGATATAAAGCTATATATTTAATAGACCAAAATAAGAATATACCAACTATATTAAATGGTACTAAAGAAGATTTAGAATATATAGCACCTATTACTGTTAAATTTCAATTACTAGATAGATCTGTTGAAGCTATTCGTATAAAAACTACTCAAGGGGTTTTTTCTGATATAAATGGTAAAAGTACAATAACTAATTTTTTAACTACAGTTATATCTGATCAATGTAATAAAATAAGAATAGAAAATAAACCTGTTATAGATGGTATAGAAATAGAAAAACCTGATAATATATCTCCTCTTACATCTGTAACTATACCAAGTGGTACAAGAATAATAGATTTACCAAGTTATTATCAAAATAAATCTCATGGTGTATATTCATCAGACATAGGTACATATATACAAATATTTGAAAATAGAAAAATATTTTTTGTTTATAGTTTATATAATAGTGTTAAATATAAGAAACAAGAATATAAAGTTATATTTTATGCGCCTATAGATAATGTTTATACTAATGCTGATAAGACTTATGATTTTACAGATAAAATTTTAAAAGCTATAATTAATCCAATTAAATATATTAACGATAATAAAGATACTTTTTTTATGTCAGATGGTTCTGGTATTAGAATATCTAATGCTAATAGTTTTATGAAAAAACCAGTTATCATAACACCAAATGGTCCTAAGTTTAAAAAATCTGGTCTTAATACTGAGATAGTTTTAAAAAATAAAAAAGATGGTATTAACTACGCACCTGTTGATAATATAAGTACTGCTAATTTATTTAGTAAGTTAAGTAACTTAGTAAAAAAAGCTGGTTCTACTTTGACTTTAACATGGAATAATTCTAATCACAATTATTTGTACCCAGGTCAAGCCTGTAAAATAGTTTATGAAGATAAAGTAGGTAAATTAAAAGAAATAACTGCAACTATACTTAAAGTTGAAGTTATAATTAGAAGTGAATCTCAAACAGAAATAACTAAATTTATAGGTAAGACTAGTTATTCATCTGTAGCAACTATAACAGTTTTTATTGATGGTCTTTGAAAGGAATTTTTATGTTATTACAATTAGATCTTAGAAATATACTAGCTAATAACTTAACTAGTATAACTGGTTATTCTACACAATTAATAGTTACAGAAATATTAGAAAGAAATAATTCTGATGCTGCAAAACCAGCTTCAAGAATAACTATTGCAGGCACTCCTGTAATTAATTTAACAGATTTGATATCAAAAATACCAACAGCAGTATCTTCTACTACATTTGGTTATGATTATATTAATGCATCACAAGAAGCTAGTCCACCTTTTATTTTAATATTAGAAAATGCATTAGTAACCTTAAATAAAATATATCCTGAAGATAATCAATTAACTTTTAGATTTGGTGAAGGTGTATTTAAATTAGCATTTGTAATGGGTTATTTAGCTGATGGCGATTTAACATTACCATTAAAAGTAATTGGCATTAAATTAATTAAATAAGGTTAATAAAATGCCACTAACTTTAGTATTAAATAATACATATAACTTAAATACATATTCACCAGTTATTTTTGGTTCTAATCTAAAAGGTTTAAAATTAACTGGTATATTAGATTATAATACAGCTGTAAAATTTGATAATATACCATCTATACAAAATCAAATGTTGCCATATTTACCAACTAATGCAGTAGGTGGTGCTTTTAATTATGCAACTGATATTTTTAAATACATTTATTATAAATTTATAGATTCCAATAATAAAGAATATATTATAGCTGATGCATGGATAATACCTTCAAGTATAATATTGGTTACTAATATAAATATACAAGTAAATGTAACTAATGCGCAAATAACAGATATACCTATTATAAGAGATCAATTAAGAGCTTTAGGATATATATTTACAATTAGTCAAATATAGATATTTTGGATTTAAAAAAGAAAGGTGGTATATATGATATTTTTTATAGAAAAAAATATGTATAATTATTTAATTAATAAAGATCTATCTATTGAAACATTATATAATAATGTAACCAAAAATATAAATAATGAATTATCAGCTTCTACTATATATAAATTAATAGCTACTAATGACTATATCTGTAGTTTAATATACTACAGTAAAAATATCAGAAATCAATTTTATATACATGATAACCTTGATGAAAAATCTAAGAAATATATAATGACTGATATAACTCATTATAATGAAAATAATAATAGCAATACAGTATGTGATAAAGTAACAATTAACGATACTTCCAACTACACAACAACTATGTTACCAAATGGTTGTATTGTTATTATTTTTGATATAGGATTTATGGATATGTTAAAAAATAAAGATTCAGTTTTATCTGTATTAAAACAATTAATAATAGAAAAACACAATTTTAAATTTAAATATATTGATTTACTACAATTATACTTACAAATAAAATCAAAACTTTTTAGTAGTTCCATGTTTCAACTTCGCAATATTTAATTTATAAAAGGAATGTTAATTATGAGTGTTTCTAAAATTTTAAGAAGCAAAAAGGCTAATGCTTTTAATCCAATTGGTGATTTAATGGAAAAGGTTTCAGCCATTACAGCCAATCGTTCATTAAGTGATGGTCAAATCACTAAACTGGCATTATCAAATGAATCATTAGATGGTACTCAAGAACAATTGATTACTACAGTTTTTAATAGTATTGAAACTAATCTTAAATCTACGGCACAAGATTTTAACATAGCTGCTGAAAGTTATCAATTAGAAGCAGCTTCTATTGCTGGTGTTATGTGTGCTGATCCAAAACTGTTTATGTCTACAGGATTGAAGAAATTTAGCAGCATGGAAGGTTTCACGTCAGCTGGATATTCCGCAGTTGATGGCATCCTTGAAAATCCATTATCTATGGAAGCATATGATGAACGTGATAACCGTAATGCACAAGTTTTTAGTATTGTTTATAATTTGTTAGCATCTAGACAAGATGATTTTGCTGAAATGTTTTTCCCAACTATTGTTATTAACCCCAATGAAGTTGGTATTACATTAACAGTTAAAATTTTCTATGCTTTCAATGACTTTAAGCGTTCTGTAACTGGAGCATTAGCTAATTTTGGTCGTAAAAATATTATCAGAGCATACACTGATGCTACTATTTTACTCAATGAACAAACGAGAGCAATTCCTGTTCTGAGAGCAACTGGAGCAGCAGATGATAACAGTGCGGTATTTGTACCAGCAGCTACGTTAGCACCAACTTCTGTTACTAATGGAACAAGTGTATTTACAACCTCAGCTATATCTGTAGGTAAAAAGGTTGACTTGATTGGGTTGTCTGAAACTCAAGAACTGTTAGCTAATGGTCTTGCTGATGTTACTGATACATTAACAGCTTACATTAAGTTAGAAAAAATTTATGTAAGATTTACATCTGGTACTAATGTTGATATTGTTGAATTTGATGTTTCTGAACTACCTGGTTCAACATTCACATATTCACCACAAGGTAACTATCGTAAGATGATTCTTACTTTAGATTCTGAATCACTTGTTGTTAAACCTACTACTACTAAAGTTGATGGTGCGCCATTACTTGCTTTGTCTGAATTTGCTGCTAATAATTGGAATGGTTTGTTACGTGCAACTATTTCCGGTCATTCTATTATTGATAAGGGTGAAACTTTAGTTAACCCTGGTACTTTAGAATTAGTTGCTGCACGCGATTCTTTAAATAATTTAGTACCATTCACTGCTCCAGCATATGTATCTGCTGCGGCTACCTGTTCTACTGCGGAAGTTATTGGTTATAAGTTAGAAGCTTATCGTGCTAATACTAACTTGAGACAACGTGGTCAGTTAATTGATAGTCAATTGGAAAATCAATCGGTAGCTGTTATGTACCGTTCGCCTATTTCTACACTGGCACCTGCTGCAAATAATACAGTTGATGATTCTTCTGCATTGCAAACATTGATTACTACAACTGGTATCCGTGTAAGTAATGAAGCTGTAACCGCATTGTTAAAAGCACAAGTTAGTTTGGCATCGTATACTCCTGTTGCTAATATTAGTGGTGACGTACCTGAAGTATTTGGTATTGGTCGTTACTATGTTAAACCTACATACTTCACAGAAGCTATTAATTTACCATTAACTGTAGATAGCCAAAAATCTCATGAAAGAGCTAAAGATATTAAAGCTGCTATTGTTGAGAAATTGCGTTATTATGCGTCTGAGATGTATCGTAGTTCTGAATATAAACCAGCTGCTATGGTACTAACTGGTAATGTTGGGTTTAAACCAACAGTAATAATTGGTACAGACCCAGTTATTTATAACTATATTATGGTTGATGGTGATTTACGTACATTAGGTGACCAATTTGATGTTAAGGTTGTTTGCACAACTGACTCTAGAGTCTCTGGCAAGATCTTTATGTCATTTGGTGCATTTGACGGTGCACGTAATACTACTGTTAATCCATTAAACTTTGGTAATATGTTATGGGGACCTGAAGTAACCACTACATTGCCTATTTCTAGAAATGGACAAGTTTCTAAAGAACTTACAGTTGCACCTAGGTTCTTGCATCTTGTTAACTTGCCATTGTTAACAGTTTTAGATATCACCGGTATTCCTGCTACTGTTGGTAAGGTACAAACTAATTACCATGTTATTTAATTTGTAATTTAATATAATGCTATGTAACTACTAGGGTAATACCTAGTAGTTACATAGTGTTAATATTTTTTTGTTTATTTATGTAATATATTGATATTTTTAAAAACATTAAAAAGGTATAAAAACATCATGATTACATTATCGCATTTAGTTCATTATGCATACCATTATATTAAATCTTTTTTTCCTTCTAAAATAAAAAAATATAGTTTAACTATAACAGATGTTAAAGAAGGTACTGATACTAAAAAAGATATGAGTAAAGAAATTAAAACTATAGTTAATAATTTAAAGAAAGATTCTACTATATCTAATATTAATCTTAATAAATTAATTGATTTTTATTTTAACACTAAATCTATAGATAATACACTTTATACAATAAATAAAAATTATATTGACTCAATGTGTTTTAGTATAAACGCTATTAATACAGTAATAAATAAAGACAATAAAGATGTAGATGATATCAGAATAACATTAATTGAATTAACATATGGATTTGATTTTAATATCACAATTTCTGTAAAAGATTTTAATGAATTGTTTAATCAGTTAACATTAAAACTATAACTAACATATAAATTAAAAATTAGATATATTTTTAACACCATATATATAATATGTAAATTCATAGTTTATATATTTTAAGAAAGGTAATTAAAAATGCTATCCATAAATTTAAAACCACTTGTTATAGGTGTAATGCTTAACGATGAAATTGTTTGTAACGTATCATTAAATACTAATAGTATTAAAAAAAACTATATAGATGATGAATACCTTAAATTTATACCATCTATGTTTATATCTTTACAAGATAAGTCTAATAACAATAATAATAATACCATTAATTATAATAGTAAAATAAGAAAATTAAATTTTCACATGGATACTACTTTTATTCTTAATTACACAGATGCTCCTATATATGTTAAAAATAAAAATAATGTACCTATCAAAATAGATATGATGAAAGATTGTATAAACTTAGAAAAATATAATGTAAATACAAGAGATATAGATATTATTTCTATACAAACAATACATAACCCATATGCAACATTAAGTAATACATTTAGTAATAATTCACAAAGTAACTGGATAGAAATAAAAAATAAATTTATAGAATCTTTAGTAGAAAGTTATAAACAAAATAATGAAGAAGCTACTGCTATATATGAATATATGATTAAAAATGTAAAACAATTAAGTAGCACTATTAAAAATATAAATACTCATGAATCTATTATGAATAATTATTTAAAAGTAATTGTTTTACATAGAGTACTAGCTTATGATATTGATACTAAATCTACAAATAAAACTATATATGTAGAAAATAAAGATTTACTTATATCTAGAAAAAATTTTACTGATATACAAGATCATCCTTTTATAAATAATAAAAGTATATTAATGGCTAATACACAAAAAATTAATAATAGTACTAAAAGTGTTTATATTATAGATTCTGATAATATACTTGCTCGTAAATTTTATAAATTGTTAGATAGAGTTTTAGAAATACCAGTTATACATATGAATAAACCAAATGGTCTTTATGTAGAAAGTTGGGATGGTGAAAAAATAATAAATAATGTTATTGATATAAATGATGTTAATTCTTTAACGTATATTTATAATAGTGTAGAAGAAGCAGAAAAAGGTTCTAATATTGAAACAGTTAGAAAAACTGAATTAGTTAATAAAGAATTTGAACTAGCTATGCTTAATAAAAATAATGATATAAATAAACTATCTATAGAATTAGAAAAAATAAAAGAACAAAATAACCTAGCATTATTAAATAATGAACTTAATACTGAAAAAGCTAGACAAGAAAAAATAAAACTAGATAATGAATATCAAATTTTAATGGCTAAGAAAGATTCTGAACTTGAAAAAGCTAGATTAGATTTTGAAAAAAATAAACGTGAAATAGAAAAAATAAATTATACTGCTCCAATTGAAAAAGACCTATATGAAAGAAAAAATAAAAACGAAAAAAATAAACATAAACTAGATAAGTTAATAGCTGAACTTAAACTTAATGAAATACAAAAAGATAAAGAATTAACAACATATAAAACTTTGGCTGTAGTTATACCTATCAGTTTAGGTTTAATTTATAAAGCAGTAGATATGTATCAAAAAAGGTAAACATATTATATGTTTAAATTGTTAACATAAAAAAGGAAAATCAATTGAAAACCCTAGCTAGTTTTATGGCTAATGATTCACCTAAATTTAATAAAGAAATGGTAGAAGGTCTTTGCTATCATAGATTAAAAAATGTTATTAGTTATGTAGATAACTACATTAAATATAGTTGTACACATAAAACTAATACTAAATTAAGATATTTAGGTTATAGACAATTATCTCCTAAAGATGAGATTAAACTATTAATTAATAAAAATAATAAAGCTATTTTTGATATAGCTGAAAATGATATATTTCCAATTGAATTAATATTTCAATATGGAGATGAAATAAATAATAGATATTATTATCTATATTTACCATATGCCAGTAAAGGAAATTTAATAAAACTAAGTGGTACTAATTTATTAGTATCACCAGTTTTAGCTGATAAAGTTATTTCTATTGGTGAACATATCGTGTTTATTAATATAATGACTGCTAAATATAATTTTGAAAGAATAATATACACAATTAAAATAAATGATGTTTTTAAACGTACACCTATTATTGTAACTAGATTATATAGAAATCAATCTAAAAAATTAGCTAATACTACAGAAGCTGTACCTACAGTAATGCATTATTTATTAGCACAATTTGGTTACAGTAAAACATGTGAAATAATGTTAGGTTTTGTGCCAAAAGCAGTATATACTGATAAATGCATAACTAAAGATAAAGTTACAATATGTAGTACTGGAAATAAACCTAAAGGTTATATCAAAGATAAATTTAATTATGCTACAACTAATATTAAATTTCAAATTGATACTAAAGATTTTACTGAAGATGTATCATATTTATTAGGTAACATCTTATATTTAATAGATAATTTTCCTGAAGCTGTAACTATAGACCAACTTGATAATACTTTTTTATGGAAAAATATGTTAGGTGAAATTATACACAGTGGTAACCACCAAATAGCATATATAATGGAAAAAATAAATGCGCATTTTAAAGATATAAATAGTAGTTTTGATAGTGTTACTTATCAAAAATTGTTAGATATAGATATAAATGCTAATAACTTAATAGAATTAATGGTTATAATATTTAAGAATTTTAATACATGGATTTTATCTGCTGATGTTAAAACTATTTATAATAATAAAGCTTATGAATGTGAACTTTATGTTTTAAGTAAAATAACATCAGCTATAACTAGAGCTGTTCTTGATATAAGTAAAGAAGAATTACGTTTGGAATCTAAAATGTTAGAAAGTAAAACTGTAGATAAAATATTAAATATGTATTTAAGACCTAAAATAATATTTTCATTAAAAAAAGAAATATTATATGTAAGTAGTGTAAATTATAGTGGTGATCATCTTTATCCTAAAAATACATCAATTATTACTGAGCAACAATCTGACCCAATTAGTGCGATAACAGCAACTACAAATATAAGTGAACGTAAAAAAATAACAGCTAGTATGATAACTACTGGTTGCATACTTGGATTACCTAAAAAGAATCCTGTTCCAGTAATAAGGTTAAATCCATTTGTAACAACAAATAAATCAGATGGTACAGTTTTACCACATCCTGTTTATAATGATATAATTGAAAAAACAAATATGTTATTTTCTAATATTGTTGATTTAGATATTAAAGATATTAGTTTAATAAATATACATGAAAATGATGATAATGATATTGATAATGAAAAATTTGAATCTGATGATGACGACAATGATGACAGTGACAGCTTTACTATTGAAGATTAACTAAAGGAGATTTATATGTATAGAAATAACCCGCACCAACCTATATACCCACAACAACCTATATACCCACAACAACCTATATATCAATCACCTCAACCGCCTATGGTGCAACAACAACTTATGTATGACCAACAAGGTAGACGTATGGTTTACGATCAACAAGGTAGACTTGTATATGCTCCTGCTAACCAAACTATGCAACAACCTGTAGTTAATCAACAAATATATCCTAATTTAAATATAACACAACAAAATAATAATAATATACCATTACAACCATCTAGGTACGAAGTACCTGGGCAAACAATACAACAATTTGTTAAGCAACAACAAATTGTACAAGAACCTCAAAAACAAAATACACAAATTGTAAATGACACTATAAATATACAATCAATTAATTTTGAATTACAAAAAATAAGAACTATACCTATTAAAGATAGTAAAATTAAAATTACAACTAATGTTACTAAATCTACTAATGATAGTCTAATTAAACATGATACAATTTTTATACATAGTTGTTTAAATGATGCAATCGATTCAGTAACTCAACATATTTTTGAAGATCCTGATGTAGTAAATACAACTACTCCAAATATTTATCAATATACATGTATTTTATATTTAAATGATTATAGTAATAATCATAATCTATTAATAAATCTTATTACTAATAGTGATTCAAATGCTACAGTATTGTCTAAATATATGAAAGATATGTATATAACAACTACTGATAAATATAAATTAAATTTAATAACTATTATAGATACATTATTAACTAAGTATTTAAAAAATATTTTAAATACCAATACATCATTAGAAATTAAAATTGATAGTTTTATGTTAGACTATATTGATTTAATACAAGCGTTATCAGAAATTAATGCTTCTTTAGTAGAAATAATTGAACAATTATTAACTAGTTATTTTAATAATATTGTAGATTCTTTATCTATATACAAAGAAGTTTTAACAGATACAAATGTAAATAAATTGCTATTTTTAAATAAAGTAAATATAAATTATATACATGCTTTACCTGAAGAATATAATCTAGATATTTTACCTAAAGGAGTAATAATTAATATTCCAAATGTTAATAATAAAACTTATACTGGGAATGCTTTATTTAGTGTAGTTGATGTTATCCTTAGTAATAAAGATTCATTAGATGTTACTATTGAATATCTTGTAACATGTGATAAAAAACATTATCAGCTTTTAAAAAGTGTAGATAATAAATATTTTATACGTAAAATGAAATAATAACAACATAGTGCTATTACCTATATAGGTAATAGCACTATGTATGTTTATCTTTATTCAGTTAAATCTTTATCCGAAGCATCTTTAAATTTCTCCATACCTGTAAAAATGTTAGAAATATTAGACATAATAGTTGATAATTCTGTTTTTATAATTTCTACAGAATTAGTATTTGTTGTGTCAAGTGGTCTTACTATATCAAAAAGCTCTGGGTAATAATTATTATCAGACATCCATTTACGTAATAAATGATGTTTATATGTAGTTTTAATAGAATCTATATGTGAAGATAATTCACCTGATAAATCAGAAGTTATAACTTCTGATGATAATACAGAATCTAGTACTACATCTAAATTAGTTTTATATGTTTCATAATCACCTCCTAATGTTACAATATTAGTATTTTCAGGTTTTGGTAATTCCACATTTAAATGTTCAACAATATTATCTATATAGTTATCATAAAAATCTGTTTTATTAGATAAATACAGTGCTTTATTTTCTTCATTTAGATTTAATTGGTCAATATTTTTTTCTATAAAATTTCTTAATTTAAATCTAAGTTCTTCATCATTAGTAACAATTATTTTAATATACTTTTTTAAATGTACACTTAATTTTTTTTGGTAAATAGCAATACGTTTTGATAATAAAATATTATTGTTTACAATTGTAGTAGCAAATTCAGGGCTATAACCATTATCTATAATTTCTGGTGATAAACCTAATGACATAATAGTTAATTTACGTAATTGTTCTTCTAAATCATCAGATGGCACAGTGTGTGCTAATTCAACGTTCTCAAAATCTAATTTAAGATTAGGCATACCTGGTATAGAATCATAGTTAAATTGTAACCCAGCTCTTTGTATCCAGTCTATTAAATCAACTGGATTATTTAAACCTAATGGAAAATAACTTTGTCTCATTTTAAGAACAGAATCTTGAACCATTTCAATAGTTTTTTCTGGATCAGGATCTTCTGGATCTAACCCAACATTTACTTTAGTTAAATTAATAGCCATTTTAGATTGATTCATAATCTTTGAAAACATCATAATAGCTCTTAAACTACTAAGTATACTAAGATTATCTAATAGACTTTTTCCTATACCTGTAGGGGCGTAATAAAATGTCATATATGATACTAATTCTGATGGTATAAATACAATAGATGTTTTTTGTTCAGCTAAAGCTCTAGAAAACATCATAAAGAAAATATCATTACGGTTAGCTATAGTTACATCTGAACCATATAAACTATTTTGCACAGATGTATATAGCTTCTTTTCCATAATTTCTTTATAAGAAAAATATACTTCTTTTATACTAATATTAGAATTGTTACCAATTAGATTTTTATAAGCTTTTTCTGTTAAAGATGTAGTAGTAGAAGTAGAACCAGTATTAGGGTTAGTTGGATTATTATCACTACTACCATTAGTTGTAACTATAGGATGGCCATTCTCATCTAATAAAATAAAATAACCAATATGTTCTTTAACATTATTAGGTGATGCAACAGGTATAACTGCTTCCATACCTATTTTTAAAAACATAGGTCTACCTATACTTTTTCTTTTTGTTTCAGATTTATTTTTAATAACATCTATCTGTTTATTACGATTAATATTATTTTTTTGCCTAAATACATCAGTATATTTAATAACATCTATATCCTCAGTTGAAATAGCTATGCCATTTTTTATAGTTTTATTTATTATACCTTTTCTTAATGTTTCTTTAAATTTCCCATATTTAAAAATATTAAAATTATCAGTTATATTAACATATTTATCACTAACTAATTCTTCTAATGCAGTTAATTTTGTATCGGTTTTAATTGTTTTAAAATCTAAAATATTAAGATTTTTATTCATACTATCCAATACATAATCAACTCTAGTTTTTAATTCTTCATTACTATACTTACTAACTATATCAGAATTTATTAACTCATCCACAGATGATTCTGGTATAATTACAGATATAGATGCACCTGTTTCAAATAAAGCTTCTCTTAAATTATCCGATAGATTATCTTCTAGTTTATATTCTTTATTAATATCTACTTTTATTAATTCTATTAATTCACTTGATATAGAAGATGGTATATCTAATTCTTTATCTAATTTATAATTTAAAACTATATCTGTCATATTTTTTGGTGATAATATAGAACTAACTAAAATTTGAATACTTAGTTCTATGTCAGGAAACATTTTAATTATATAGTCATTATTTTGTTTATTCTTAGATAGTTCTTTTTGAAGTTGATCAAATATACTTCTATTAATAGTAATTTCATCAATTGGTTTTACATCAGTAATATTTGATGATTTAATTAATTTAGGTAAAATTACTATATTATTATTAGTAGCTTCTATTATCTTAGTAGCTTTTAATTTTTTATCTTTATTAGCTCTTATAATGTCTATAAGTTTATTAGTATTAATTGTCATTTTTTATTCTCCTTTATTAAATAACATGTCACAATATAATAAGAAAAGTAAAATATAATTTAGTTTTTTTAGCCATTTTTTGATAAGTATTTAAAAAAGGAATATCCATGCTTAAATCAATAATGACTGATAATTATTACATATTAGATGATTACATCTCACAAGTAATAAATTTAACTAAAAGTATAATATTAGTTAATCATATAGAAGCTATTTTATATAATAAGTATATTAATATTTATCATCCAAATTTTACCATAAACTTAGATGATAAAACAACATGGAGATATTATAAACATATTACAGGTTATACTCATCAATTAGATGAACCTATATTTATTCAATCTATTGATAACTCAGAACAAATACTTTTAAATAAAAGTACTATGCTAATACATAGTAAAACAAGATTAGAATTACTTAAATTTGGTAAATATTATAGTGAAGTAGTTAAAAAATATCCTAATTTAGAATTATACATTAAAGCTGTAATAACACTTGTTAATATATCTACTTTAGAAATTGTTTTATTACCAGATTTAAGTATTGTTGGTTATAATTCTAACCTAATAGAGAGTAATGAAGAAAATTTTATACTAAATTTACAACAAAGATTAAACAATTATAAAGATACTTGGAATCTAACTGCTTATAGTGAAGTAGATACATTATTTATTGCATCACAAATATGTATTTTATATAACTATATAGTTACAAATATTATAGCTTTAAGATTAAAAAATGCTAAAACAATAAAAGCCCATAGTTTCCATATTAAAAACTATTTAGCATCTCATCATGAATTACATTTATATTATGATTATTTAACTGATAAACAAAGATTATTCCTTTATAAAAATTTATTATATTTAGATAATCATGTTGGTAGCGTTAATACTTTTTCTATCATTTTAAAAGAATTATTTTTTAATAGAAATATAAGTATACATGGTTTTGATTATAGACTATTAAATAAGTTAAATGTATCAAATATACCAGATTATGCTTTTACAAAACGTTTATTTAATAATGAAAATTTAATACCATATAACTATTCTATTAATGAAATAGAAACTAAAGAAACATTATTACTACCTGATAATTCTAAATATATTATAGATGTACATAATGATATTGATATAAAATTTAAAAGTTCTATTTTAAGTAAATATCCTACTAAAGATTTAGAAACAATAATGTATGAATACACTGATAATGTAAAGTATAAATTAATGCAAACTATATTAGATTATAGTGCATATTTTTGTAAATATAATCTAATAACAACAACTATTCGTATACCTAATATTTCTAATAGTTATCTATATATATTAAATTTTCAAGATGTTTTTAAATTATTAATGGTATTAATATATAGAATAAATGGTATAAACATAATAAATTTTCAACCTTATAAAATAAATAGAGTTAAAAAAGAAATTTTACCAACTAATACATTTCTTAATGGGTTATTATTTAAAAATAAATATTACTATAATAATGAAATAAATATATTAAAAAGTAATTTTATTACTTACCCAACTATAGTTAGCATAACACAATTTTATGAATTTGTTAATTATCAGTATTTATTAGATATAGGATTATGGTCTTATATTTCTAATATAGGTACAGCTGATGACTCTGGTCAGTTTGAAATGATAATAGATAAAATGTTTAAATCTGAGTTATATAATATTAATGACGAAACTATTGATCAATTTGTAGCTAGAACATCTATAGATGAACTTGTTAATTATGATTATAAAAGTTCATTAACTTTATTTACTAATATTATAAATTTAGTATATGATGATAAATATACTAATTTATTTAATCTAGAGTTTGTACAAAAAGCATTGGTAAATATATTCCATCAATTTACTAGTTATACTACTCAACTTATAAGTGAACATACTGTTTCTAATTTAACATTAACAGAAAGTAAATCATGTAAGTATACAATGACTATTGACCAACATGAATCTCTTTATTACAGTAAAACTAATTTAAATGTAGTAAACACTTATAGTTATAGTGATAGGTTACCTATGTATTTAAATACAATATATAATAAAAAAGAAAATTATTTTTCTAAATTAGAAGTATTTACACCTAATTTAATATTTAATGCAATTCATGTAAATAAAAATAATATCTTTATATACTTATCTAGTAATAATATAATGGTTACCCCTGTAGTATTTTTAGTTAGCCCATCTAGCCAAATTGATTTAGAATTTTTAGCAATGAATTAAAAAAGGAAATTACAAATGCAAACAATAGTAAGAACAATTTATGGCTCACATCTTCAAAGTTGTGAGTTATTAAAGAGACCATTTACAGTATTACCTAATAGTACTATAAATGAAAAATTTAATGTATTTCCAGCAGAAATACCAGCTACTAATGAATACCCTTCACTTACATGTATAGCATTAGGTAATAAAGGTGTAACATATGAAGTTGGTACTAATAATTTTATTTTAACTAATCCAGTGCCACATTTACCATCTCATGCTGGTTTATATAATTATTTACCATTTATAGCTAGATTAACTACTGCAGATTTGACACCAGCAGAAAGAACTAATTATAGAATGAGAGTTTTAGCTACAGTAGGTGGTGTAAATTATGTATTTTATTATTTAAAGGTTTTACCTATAACTAATGTTGTACCTACAGTTGTAATTAGAAATGTAGTTAATGGTGTAATAACAGCTACACCTTTTGTTCCATCTGTTAGCGATTTAGCACCAGCTCAAGTTGTATTACCAACAACAACTATTAATAACCCTAATGGTGATTATTTAGTATCTACCTCTGTTATAAATTTTAGTTTAAATCAAAACGATGTAAATGAAATTATTAATGCAGCTACTATTTTATATAATGATCCAAGATATGCTGTTATTTCAGAAATAGCTTTATGTACTGGTATAGATAGAACTTTATCTGGTACATTTGGTGCTACAACAGCCCCCTATACTGAATCTGTTGTTACACAAATAGCTGCTTTTATCCATCAATATCATTCATTAACTAGTACTACAACTGGAGTACAAATTGAATTTGATGTAGGTGCAGTAGAACCATTACTTATTTAAAAAACATATTCTAGTTACCTTAGGTTACAACCTAAGGTAACTAGATATTTTGATTGATTAAATAATAGAGGACAGAATGTATATAGCGATAGACCCTGGGATAAATAACACTGGTGTTATTCTGTTCACATTAAGCAGTGATAAAAAATTTACAGTAATTAATAGTAGATTAATATTAAATATAAGGAAATTTACTATAGAAGAAAAACTTATTATTAAAAAATATGGGGATAGAGTTCCAAAATTGCAATCTATATTAAACGGTGTTAATGAAGTATATAATAGTAATAAAGATTTAATAAAAGGTATAATTATAGAAGCTCCTTTTTATTCATCTTTTAGGCCACAAACATTTGGTTCTATTATAGAAGTAATAACATTAATAAAATATAATATAGCTTATAAATTAAATATTGATTTTAACTTAATAGAACCATTGTTAATTAAAAAGATATTTTCAACTAAAGGCATGGCCACAAAAGAATTAATGAAAGAAGTTCTTGAACAAAAAGTTAAAAATAATGAAATATTTGTACCATTTAATGTAGATATTTTATCTGAACACGAAATAGATGCTATAGCTGTTGGTTATTCACATTATATTTTAAAATTAAAAGGAGAAGAAAGTGTTTAGTATAATTGGTTCACTTTTTGGTACTATGAGTTCAAAATTTATACTTGCTTTAGTTGCTATATTAACATTAGTTATTTTATTTAATTCTGATACTATTTTATCTAAATTTAATTTTGAGAGTAAATCAAATATAATTAAACAATTAGCTGTAGCAAAAAACACTATTGCTGCATCAAATAAAATTATCATAAATCTAAATAATGAGATTGATACTCTAAAGAAAAAAAATGACAATAACTTAAAAAATATAACTGCTTTTTGTGAGGACTCTAAAAAAATAGATTCAATAACAAATGTTTCAAAAAGTAAAATATATCATGGTAAAACTAGTGATAATGGTATAAAAGGTAATAATAATTCTAAATTAAATAACACAGAAGAAGGAACTTTAACAGCTGAGCAAAATTCTTTAAATAATATAGCTATTATTAATAAAACATACACTGAATTATTTGTATAAATTAGGAGATTAAAAAATGATTACTAAAATTACTATTATTATATTTACTTTACTTATAACTGGTTGTTCTTCTATACAACCTTCATTATTACCAACTTCACCATCTAAAATTGTATATGTAAAAATACCAGATTACTTATTAGAGAAGTGCGCGGTAGATAAACCTATAGACCAAGATACATATATGAAATTAACACTTTCACAAAGAGAGTCTATATTAACAGAATATATAATAACATTATATAGTACTATTTCAAAATGTAATAAACAAATAGAAAAAATAAGGAATATAAATGATAATAAATAAAAATATAAAACAAGTATTTAAAGATATAGGACATGAATCAATTAAATATGCAAATATTAGATGTAATGATGTAAAATATTTTAAAAGGTTACTATATACATTCAAAAATACCTTATCTGAAGATGAACAATTATTTATACTAGCTTTTTTATTTCATAATATGCATTTTAAAAATATGTTAGTAGATGATGAATATCTATTTAAAATAAATAATATCAAACTTCGTAGTATATTATTTATTTTTACATTACTAATTATTTTGATATTTATAATATCTGTATTATTTACTAATAATACAAGTATAGATACATTTTTTAAATCAGTAATAGATATTATAAAAATTATTGGAATATAGAAAAGGAAAATATATGGATATACATTACACGTTTATAAATGCTATACTAGCTGGATATAAATTTAATATCGCTAATATTGGTAAAACTATTTTAGACCAAACAAGTTATCTTATTAGAAGTGACTTTAAAGATGTTGAGGTTACTAGACCTAATATAAATACAGATTTAAGTATTATAGATAAAAGATGTTTAATGTCAGTTAATGGATTTATATATCCAACTATATTTTTTAATAATAAATTATATATACAAAATGCTAATTTATCTTTATTAAGATCTGGAGAAAACCAAATAGGTTTACTTAGTTTTAATGGTTTAGAAGCTGATTATGTAAAATATAATATAACACCAGATTTTATTACATCAGAACAAATGTATAGTTTATATGATAAATGTATTATAACATTTAAACAAGTTATTAAAACACCTATACTTATTATAGGTGGTTACATACAATTAGAAGAACCTAATATATTTTATAGAGTATCTGACAATAGTTTTGTTTTATCACTTAGTAAATTGAATTACATAGAAAGACTATATGAATCATTAAAACATATAGATGTATTTAATAATATAGGTATACCTACTGCTACAAATAATCCAACTATGATTGATTCTTCTGTAGCTAAATCTGATCAAGTAATAAAGAATTATTTAACTACTTTTAATACATTTTTAATAGATTTACCTACTACTAACATTAAATATAATAGAATATATTTAGAGCACAATAATATAGTTGATTTATACAGAAGTGACTTATCTATTACTTCTCCAGTTATTACAGGATATGGAAAATTAGTTGACTATATTTCTACTAATACAATTGAAGGTAAATATATTATACATACATTAAATGCATTTAAAAATAACTATATATTATCTAATGGTTCTATTAACCAGGAAACTGTTATAAATGGAGCTAGAATAATAGGTAATAGATATGAACCATCTAACTTGTTTGCCTTAGATATCTATAGTACCATTTAAAAGTGTTTTAAGGTACCAATAATACATCACCAAGAGACTTCCTGTTAACCATCCATTGGTTAACAGGAAGTCTCTATATAGAGGTTAATTAGTTTCATAGATATACTTTAGATCACGAGACATTACAATCTTGAAAGATTTAATTTTTTGCAACTTAAGTTTAAATAAATAAGGAATAGAGTTTAAAATTTTATTAGTTATAATTCTATTATATAGTATACATAATTTGTTATCTAATATAATTTCTTTTATAGTATATGCTTTATCATTATAATATATCTTATCATTTAGAAAAGAATCATTAATAATTATAGAATATGTGTTTTTTGGTAACAAGAAAACATCGGGATTTAATGTTATAAGTAATAATTTATTAAAATGTTCAATATCAACATCTCTATACAATTTTTCATTATTTCTAATATTATTTATAAATGCAATAACTGTCATATATAAATATATCTTAGCAAATTTAATAGGTAACATAAAAAATAATAATTCTAAAATATATATAGAAATAGATTTTTTTATACTAGCAATAGACATTATATTTACCTCAAAAAAAGTTGTTAATTGATAATCATATAATTTAATTAAAATTTGGATTTTATTTCAGTTCTATATATATTATATGTAAGGACTAGTTATTTCACTTACAATCTAATAAAAAAATATTAGATATGTTTATATTGTGGCTATAAAATAGCTTAAGTTAAATAATCATAATTTTTAAAAAAGGAAAATTAAAATGGAAAATACAACAACAGATGTAACATTAAATAATGAAATAGAAATTGAACAAACATTTTTTTCTATTGTAGATATTGAAGAATTTGAACAACTAAAGAAAGGTGAAGTTGAAACAGTTAAATGCCAGTACCTTATTGAAAATAAAATTAACAGTACATCTATTAAACCTTGTTTGTGCATTTTTGGTTTTAATATTATTGACGGTATTTTAATGTTTAATAAATTTGAAAATGTAGATTCAGATGATGTTATTAGACATTCTACAGTAATTAATGTAAATATTGAACCTGAACATGTCAAAAAAGTAATCAGTGATTTTGATTTATCTACCGCTAATGATGTTACTGTAGAACAACTACGTGATATTATTATTGTAGCAACTAGAGATACTTTACTTAAACTTAAACATTTAAATATAGATAATGTTGATAATTCTAATACATTTAGTATAAATATTAGTATTGTACAAATTTTAAAAGATGGATCTAAAGATCTAACTAAAATTCTATGTCTTGTTCCTTTGGAACTTGAACTTGATATGTTTAAAACATACCAAAATGAAAATAATTTAAATAATGTAACTATTGATATTAAAAATATCATTTCATCATTTAATACTACTTCAGCTTTAGATAATACTTTACAAGAATTATTTGATAAATTGTATGACAATGCAGCTATAGCTGCTATTGAAGTTACATCATCTGCTGTCATTAACAATCTTACTTCATCATTTAATTATGATGATCTTATTAAATCTTTTATTCAAAAAAGAGCAGAATTTATAAAACAACAAGAAGAACTTAAAAATACGAAACAAGAAGATCTTAAAGATATGTTAATGGTAAATAATAATGAAAATGATACTATTAACCCAATTATTCAATCTCCTTTTTTACCATCTAATAATGAAGAAATTATTGAATAAGTAACAAAAATATAAAAATTACCATACCACATTTTATTATGAGGTATGGTAATTTTTTTTCTAGTATTTTAATAATATATGTGTGCATTTGATTTT
>Ga0210050_1000427_pt1 | contig 54146 bp, 50 predicted proteins | sample CryGey132114_all_FD_185463 | JGI IMG/M metagenome (GOLD analysis project Ga0210050, IMG submission 185463) | Groundwater microbial communities from aquifer - Crystal Geyser CG22_combo_CG10-13_8/21/14_all (SPAdes) (version 2) | ecosystem: Environmental > Aquatic > Deep subsurface > Groundwater ... | reverse complement strand
ATGGACTATGATTTAGGATATTTTGATGAGGAGGAACGGAAGTTCCAGCCTTTAGACAATCCCTTTGGGGCTAAAGTGTTACCGATGTGTCCGGTATAATCTGTAACCTATGTCTCCGGTACAGACCTAAGAGCTTTGGCGCGCCCGGAAGGATTCGAACCTCCGACCCCCTGGTTCGTAGCCAGGTACTCTATCCAGCTGAGCTACGGGCGCGCGTAAGCCGTGAATTATACGGAGATTCTTGGGTTTCGCAAGAGGTTAATTTTGTTATTCTAAGGGTTAATCACAAGGAGGTTCGCATGAAGATAACGTTGATAGGTTTGGGAAATATGGGCAGTGCGATTGCGACTCGGCTGCTTCAGGCCGGTTTTGATCTAACGGTGTATAACCGAACAACCAGAAAAACTGAGGCCTTGGTTAAACTCGGCGCCAAGACGGCGGATACCGTAGAACAAGCGGTTCGAGAAGCCGACATTATCATGAGCTGTTTGTTTGACGATGCTTCCGTGATTGAGCTTTCAGAAACTTTGTTCAGCAGTGCTACACAGGCTAAAACCTATATTGCAACAGAGACTCTTTTGCCCGACACCAGCAAAACCTTGGCCAAAAAGTACTCGGAACATGGCCTTAATTATGTTACCGCCTGTTGCGTGGGCGTGCCGCCTGCGGCATTGCGTGGCGAGCTTGGTGTGCTGTTTGGCGGTCCGCGAGAAGACTATGAGGCCCTAAGGCCTATTTTTGCCGCCTATTGCGCCATGGACAAAAAATACACGCATGTTGGGGCAACGCCTTTTCTGGCAAATGTGCTAAAGATAGCCACAAACTACATGCTCTATTCTGCCATTGAAGCCATGGGTGAGGTGCATGCGTTCACAGAGTCTGTGGGCCTTGATAAGGCACATCTGCGCGAGTTGTTTGAAAGCATTTATCAGCACAAGGGGTTTTTGTTATACGCCGATCGCATTATCAACGAAGATTTTGAGCAGGTGAACTTTAGCCTTGCAGGCGGCATCAAAGACGCAAAGCTCTACCAAAAAGCGTTTCTCGATCAAGGTGTAAGCCCGGATATTTTAGCCGTCACCGAAAAGCACCTCTTGTCGGCTCAAGCTTCAGAGGCCGATAAGCACAAAGACTTCTCGGTGTTCTCTCAAGGCTCGAAGCTCAAAAAGGCATAAGCCTTTGACTTTGAAGATCATCTCGCTATACTAGCGGGCTCAAATCGCGGAGAAGTGGCCGAGTGGCTGAAGGCGCTCCCCTGCTAAGGGAGTATGGGGCCAAAAGCTCCATCGAGGGTTCGAATCCCTCCTTCTCCGCCAGAATGCACAAATACTAGGCAGCAATATGGCTGAAAAATCAACTGACTAGTTGTGTTGCTTGCTTTGGTGCGTTGCCTGGCGTCGCTTCATATAGAGTTCAAAAACGCCCTTTTTACGCCCGCAAGTTTAGACCGTAGAAAATGTGTTAAATTAAGATGCCTTGTTGTATATAGGAATAAAAATTAATGACAACGATTGGTTTTGCTCTAGGATGCTCTTCACAGAAACTGATCAAACCCTTTAAGGTTCCTTACTAAACCTTCATTGCGAATTTCTTCTGTTAAATAAATATCAATATAAGCTTGTAAATAATCATTAATGACTTGTGGTTCTGCATCATAGTGGCAAGGAATTAACCCGTGTTAAAGGGCCTTTAATAAATCAAAATGCTTAATTTCAGAAAAAGTTAGAGGACATAAATGATATATCCATGCTCGCCCAATCTCGCAAGCGCACCCTTAAAAGCTACGAGCTTAAAGATACGGCTCAATAAAAAGCCCTACCTCAATCGCGCGTAGTAGCTTGAGGTGATAATCGTATTCAATATTGGCGTAGCGCCTACCCTGGCTGTGCATAGCTTGTGTCAAGGACCATTTTTTCATCAGCACTATCAATTTTTCGAGGTCAATATAGTGGGCAATATCCGTTGAGCGCCAATGATGCAGAAGATCGATGATAAACTCTTTTCGATTATCCAACCAATAATACCAATTTGCAGACTGCATACCTCGGCTAGTTCGATCAAGCACACAATCGGGCATCAAACCTTTCAAACCTTCCCGGACCAGCAAACGACTTCTTCCCGTAGGATCTGTAAAGATGGTGTCGGGTACGCGCAAAAAAAACTCAACGATACGTCGATCTAAGGTGGGATCGATATGCGCAACACCGTGAAGACAACGAATAGCCGTATTAACCGGCGTTACAAAATCACAAAAAGCAGTGCGATAATAGCTACCTCGGTCACGGTGCTGCCTGTAGTGTCTTTTACCCTCCTCTTCAGCATAATGGGAAAGCAAGTCAATCGATGCGACAAATTCGGGATGGATAGCAGAAAAAGACGCCCAAGGACTATAACGTTTACGCTGATAATAGCGATACGGTTTACGCGCCAGTGCGCGAACGCTATGTTTTAAAGAGAACTCTCCCGTTTTTTTTGTTGGATAAATAGGCCATGAAATGGTGCTATTACCCGCTTGACCGGTCAGCAAATAACTGAGCCCTAAAGATTGCGCGAGCAGCGCCGCATCAAACATCCACAGCATGTTTGATGGATTTAATGGTGGCTGATCCATGAAAGGATGTAGCGCTTGCGTATAGTGAAACAAGGGCTTTTCTGTGTCGATATAATGCAGCTTGATATTAGGGTTAAAGCGAGCGGCTGCCTCTATGTAAAAACGATCATCGTACGACCAATTGCTTTTTGCAATGACCTTTTTTTCGTATTTCGGCACATGAGCTAAAGCATGAACCGTGTGGTTTCTGGGTTCTAAATACGCTGCGGATAAATTTGTGACAGAAGTCGAGTCCAAGCCACCACTTAAATGGCTTGCCACCGATTGTTTTCCGCGTAAAGAATCGGCGATGACCTCTTGATAAAGCTTACGGAAAGTTTGGTAGTAATCCACCGTTTGATTAAGCACTAGAGGATCGGCTGCAATTTTAGCCGGATCCCAAAAGCTTGATGTAACGATTTCGCCACTGGGTTTAAAGTGTAAGCATGTCGCTGACGGAACTTTTTTAATGGATGAGAAAAAAGTGTTCGTCTTATCAGGCGTGATCAAGGCTAAAAACTTAGCGATAGAAACAGGATTAAGCTGGCTTGACACCCCCTGTACTTCACGTAATGACTTAATGTTATTCGAAAAATACACCTCACCGTTTAAGCCGGCGGCATAATAGAGTGAATATTCGCCGACATAGTCTTTCGCAGCCATAAGCGTGCGTTTGCACTTATCCCAAATAAGACAGGCAAACCCGCCTATTAAGCGGCTAAAACAAGTGTCTGAATTATCCAAATAAAGCATTGCAATGCATTTTGCATCACAATCATGGGTATTTTTCGGCTGCATTAAATGAGAGTCGGCAATCACATGGACTCGATCATTTTCAAATACACTGACAAACCCATGGGTGTGCTTACCCCCACTGGAATGTATGGATGAAAAACGATGTGCTAAATGTGTATAAGCGGCAAGAAAGCGGGTCATGTTCAGGAAAAACTAAGAATGCTGTGTTGCGCCATCAGCCCCATCACCGCCAGCATTTGCTGTTTTCTCAACAGATAGAGATTTTATGCTAGGTTTGCTCCATGTATTCATATTGCTTGTCTTATCTAGGGTATCCAACATTTTTTCTCCAATAAATTTGAGCTGGGTTATTCACGAAGGCAGATCATCGAAGCCACCCGCATCAGCACCGAGCCCTACCCCATTAGAGGTTTCCATCAGCCGCATTTTCAGCAAAACAGGGCTGCTCCAGCCAGTCTTTAAGTTGATTTTGTCTATAAAATTTACTTTTTCCTTTGCCTTTCTCAGCGCCAAGCTATCATGTCAAGCAAGCAGCTTGCTTGTCAATAAGCGCCTTGGTTTATTGCCGGATAAAATTATAAAACCTATCTAGGGGGTAAAGCAAAAGGTAATACACGCACACCTTGATACGATGATTGGGCGACAAATAAAACAGTATTTTCTGTGCGACTTTCGATACATACCTAACGGGCACCGAGCCTTCGTTAAAGCGACTCAACGCGACGCGTTTTCGCAAAAACCACTCGCCATTTAATCGCGCATAGGCTTCAAAAGCTTGCAAGCCAAACACATGGTAAGCCAAGAAAAAGGCTTCGCTAACAAAGCGGGATAAGCCCTTGGAGTGTGCCGCGGCGAGCAGCTGCTCTGGGGTGAGATTTTTTGTCTTCATGAACACAAGTACATCCAAAAGCCATCGCGCACGCGACCAGCTGTGCCTCGCAGCGTGGATCATTAAATACAGTGCATTAAGCTCGTCGCTTAACACAGAAAAATTACGCCCCTGAAAATTGACCGTTGACAGCCCCTCTGGCGATGGAAAAGGCTGGCTATACGCCACATGATCCATCGTTCGCCAATGCAGCTCGACACGAAACGGTGAGCCAGGATGATGGTACACCGTATCTTTTTGACCCAAGGTTTTTCGCTTGGCATACCTGTGCATCGTTTTAATCGAACAATCGGTGGTATAACCCAGCTGAGTCATGCAGATATGCGCTTTTTCAATCTCGGATGGCGGCACTAAAAAATCAATATCGCCTGAATAGCGCAACAGAGTATCACCAAATAATTGCTTGCCGAGCAAAGGTCCTTTGAGAAAAAGGTGTTTGACACCGACGTCTAAAAGGGATTGCTGTATCTTGCATAACTCAGCCGAAAGCTGAAGCTGCCCAAATATAATTTTCTTTGACGCAGCATGAAATTGACTAACAGTCTCTTCGTTTAACGTGTGTTTATAAACCCGTATAAAATAATGATTCACAATGAGCAGCAAACGGTGCTCTTGAGCGAGAAACAATAGCTTTTGGTAATCGAGCTGATCCAGGGAATCCTGAAAAAAAGCGTCTTCTTTGGTGGAGCCGCAAGCTTTTCGGCAGCACGCCCAGAGCAGATTTTCTTCGATGGCGTAATGATTTTTCAGCATAGTTTAGGGGGTGTCCCTAAACCCGTCACTGGGCTGCAAAACAAGCTAAATGGCAAAAATGAACAAAGCTTCTCGTTAAATATGTCCAATATTCGCCTCAAACCTTTATTCATTTTCCCTCACTCATCTTGCTTTTCGCGCCCGTTGAGAGCTTAGGGACATGCCCTAGTATCCATTCCAAGTTTGGATAATAAAGCACCCCCAATTTTCGTCAACAAATTCTCTAAAACATTTTTCTGAAACTTTTTTGCTAACTGTAGTAGAATAAAAACTGACGCAAGGACTGCAGAATCATGAATAAACAAACCCATACACAGATTTATCACTACCGCGCCTTTGGTTTGCGCATCGCCAGTGACTTGCCGTTTCTTGAGTTATCGCATGCAGCCGATGACGGCACACCACCCGATGTCAGCTTGATGAAAACCGACAAGCTAATCAAACAAGAAAACAGCCCGCAGTCTTTTTACTTGTCTGTTCCTACTGTGGCTGACTTTTGGGTTCAGCGGGGGGCATCGATCAGCTATCACCCTCACCCCAGCGTGAGTCAAGATAGCCTGCGCTTATTTATTTTGGGCTCCTGCATGGGTGCGCTCTTACAGCAGCGCGGCGGCATTATCTTGCATGGCAACGCGGTATCAACCGACGGAAAACATTGCAAAATTTTTGTCGGTGAGTCAGGCGCAGGAAAATCCACCCTGGCTTCTTGGTATTACCTTCAGGGCGCAAAAATACTGGCTGATGATGTGTGCTTGATTACGATCAGTGAAGATGGGCAGGCTTACGTGATGCCAAGCTACCCTCAGCTTAAGCTGTGGCAAAAAAGCGCCGACTTATTAGGCGTTGACACAGCACCGTTGCGTCAATTACAAGAGAACTACCCCAAGTTTGCTGTCCCAACCGACGAACAATTTATGCCAACGCCCCTGCCCTTTACTGAAATCAATGAGATTGTTCCAACAGTAGAGCACAGCGTAAAGCTTCAAGGCTTGGAGAAAGTGAAATCGCTGATACAGCACTCTTATCGCTACCCTTTTATTGAAAAAATGGGTCTGATGTCACACTATCATCACAAGCTTTTACAGCTTGCAAGCTGTGTGAATGTTAATCGTGTTCCGAGACAATCGCTGCATAGGTCCCCACAACCGTGTAATCTTGTTCTGGTTGATAACCAATAACCCAGGTATCCCCACAACGCACCCAGGCATGAGCTCGCCACTGATTGCGATCGTCTTTTAACATGCCAAAATACAAGGTGTGATTGTACCCTCTTTTCTTTAGTAAATAATGCACCGTTAAGGCTTGCTCTAAGCAGCGCACTTTCCAAGGGAAATAGTTTTTGAGTTTAAAGACAAAACGCGCCAGTGTTTTGAGTTCTCGCTCGTTATACGCAGGGGTTTTCAATGTTTCAGCTTGAAAAATACCGCAAGCCTTGGACCAGGTTTTACATGGCGTGCAAAAAATTCTAAACGTTGACACGGCAATCGTTAGCCAAATGGCGACATAACTGGGCATGTTGAGCAAATGTCGTTTCATGCAAGCGGCCTTGTAAAATAGTGTGGTCATATATTATGCGTATTAACAAGTCTAAATGTAAAACATTTTTTAAGTGGCGTATGTGCTGCTATGATCTAAGCTTCTTAACTCAAGGACTCAGATGATGAGAGCGACATTCGCACAGCCGCCTTGGTGGGTTTACTCCACTGCTTTCGTCATGTCATTTAATGGCGGGTACATCAATTCCGTCACGCTGGTCAGCATTTTGCACAGTACGGTAGGCTATGTGACGGGCAACCTCACACTCGCAGGTGACGCATTTCAACAAGGGCATTTTCCACTTTTCTCTCACTTGATCACATTAGTGCTGTGTTTTTTATTTGGCAGCATCATTAGCGGAATGCTGATTAAAAGTGAGCATTACGCACTGGATAGGCGCTATAGCGCGAGTCTCGCCTTGCAATTTATGTTTGTGCTTGTGGCGATGATTCTGCTCCTGCACGACGACACCCTTGCAAGCTATTTACTGGCTGGCGCGATGGGGATGCAAAACGCGATGACAACCCACTATGGGTCTGCGCTGATTCGCACCACACACATGACCGGTACCACAACAGACCTAGGTCTGCTTATCAGTCGGTGGATCAAGGGACATGCTGTAGAGCCCTGGAAAGCCTTGCTATACAGTGTGCTGATAGGCGGCTTTCTCATTGGGGCAATGAGTGGAACCTTGTGCTACGCTTTCATTCAGGCGTGGGCACTTTTTCTGCCTCTGTTGATATACGCTGCTATGCTATATCTGCAGCAACAAAGGCAGTGTATTAAACATTAAACAAGCATCTGGACTTTTGCTTCACACCCGTTTTCTTGCTGATTACTTAGTATGGAGTAACAGCTCAAATTATTTGGGTAGCGAATCACTTTAATTGAATCCAGAAAAAGCATTTGTTTCTCAAGCTGATGAACCTCATAGCAATTGTGTGTTGAAGGGTCACAAATAGCAGCGTCGTCATTCCAACTCTTGGGATCATTCAGATCGCCCTGTGTTCGGCCGATCAGTAATACCACGTGATCTGCATGCTTAAACTGTATGAGCTCAAGCGATGTATTGATTCTTTGGTCGTTATTCAGTTGTTGAAAAGCTAGACAGGCTTGCATTTCGCAAGAACCTAGCCTATTTACCAGAGTGAGCTTTGCAATCTCCATTACTCTCTCAGCAGTGGTAAGCCGCTTGAATGGGTGTTGACGAGAAAAAAATAAGCAGCAAGGATAAGACCGATACAATTCGAGTGTATCGGGCCCGGTGGGCTTTAGAAACCCAAATTTTCTCTTAATGTCTTTCAAGAGACGGTTTATCTTTTGGCCAAACGATTTCTCAAGTGATGTGACATCACCTAGATTTTGCACAGTTTTGTCACCGAATACTCCGCTGACATAGTCTGGTGCAAAACCCTTACCACTGTTTTTTCGTTGGCGGAATCGGCTATCGACTTCATCAGAAAGCTGTGCTGTCTCAAACCCATGAAGCTCAGTACATAAATAGATAAGTAACGGTGTATGGGCGGAACGAATACCCTTTTGTTCAAAATCCTTGATCACAGATTGCGCAATCGCTAAAGGAGTCATAAGTAATCCAAGAAAGGGGCTTAAAAGCCCCTTTTATCAAACGTTATTCTTGAGTGTCGCCCGTTTCCGTGGTTTCCTCAGGCGCGGTTTCATTTAAAATGCGCTGGTAAATTTCTTCGCGGTGCACCGATACGTCACGAGGCGCGTCCACCCCTACACGAACCTGGTTGCCTTTAACACCTAAAACAGTAATCGTCACATTGTCACCGATGACAATGCTTTCTCCGATACGGCGAGTTAAAATGAGCATGAGGTAATCTCCCTAGTTATGATTTTTTTGATATCCATTATGCAAGCAGGGTGGCCCCGCTTACGGGTATAAATTATACGCAGCTTTTATTAAAGAAACCTTAAAAGCATCTCTCGAAATCAAGCTGCCACACAAACTGGGTAAAGAGGTATCAATAGAAGATCAAGCCTGGCCCAGCAATCGCAACATTTCCTTGTAAACAAGCCCTATGGGGACTCAATGAAATGCTGGTGCAACAGTGCAACTACCGATTCTAAGGCTTTTTCATTGAAAAGCAATGCTATTTTTTGCGGTGAGCTCATGATCAAATCCGGCACAACCAGCGCCTTGCGCATCACCCCTTGGAGCGCCAAAAAGTGACCATGATCCAAAGCATCCCCAATAATAGCCACCTCCGCACGATGCTGCTCCTGCGCACATTTCATCTGTGGCCAGCGGTGCAGAAAATCATTCATTAAGGGAGTCACCCGAGCAAAGTCATCGGCCTTAATCACCAGATTTAAAGTTAAACCATGACTAAAGAATTGCTGACTAATGTGCTGTATTTTAATGTTTTCTCTGGATATTATCGAAATGATCTCAGGCAGCTCACGTGCCGGTGACTGCGCCGAAAACGACAACAAGACCAAGCCACGTTGCTGGCTGACCGCGCTGACCTGGCTGGTCTGGAGCTGGCAGCGAACCGGGGCATCAACCAAGGTGCCTTCTGAACGATGAAAGCTTGACCTCACGCGCAGTGGCACATTCAAGGTTTTGGCAATTTTGACCGAATAGTGCTGCAAAACTTTAGCGCCAGAATCGGCCATCTGAAGCATGGTGTCAAAATCTAGCCGCTCGAGCTGCTTGGCCGACTCACACACACGCGGGTCTGCCGTGTAGACCCCCTCCACGTCGGTGTAAATTTGGCATTCATCAGCCTTTAAGGCATAGGCCAGGGCCACGGCAGTAGCATCCGAACCACCACGATCTAAGGTTACGATATCATTGAACTCGTTAATCGCCTGAAAACCTGTGACCACCGGTACCTTGCCTGCAGCCAGCAAGCGCTTGATGGCGTTCGTTTCAATCGCTTTGATTTGGGCATACTTGTGCTCATTACTGCCCAGTATTCGCACCTGGGCCGCTGTTAATGATTGCGCCGGACAGCCTTTAGCATTTAATTCAATCGCCAGCAAAGCCGCACTTTGCATTTCGCCAGTAGCCAATAGCGCATCGTGTTCACGCAGATTGGGTGTTGAGGCAATGGTGTGCGCAAGTGCTGTGAGCTGGTTGGTCATGCCTGCCATGGCAGAGACAACGACGAGGATATCATGCCCTTGCGCTTTGGCTTCGATAATCAGTTTGGCCACATGCACGATACGAGATAATGTGCCAACCGAGGTGCCGCCGAATTTTTTAACGATTAAGCCCATGGCGTGTTTAACTCAGCTGTGATTTTAACCACGGTAACATGTTTTTAAGCGCCTCATCCAGCTTTTCAGGCTGTGTGCCGCCCGCTTGCGCCAAGTCCGGTCTGCCACCGCCTTTACCGCCAACGGCTTGCGCAATCTCTTTGACCACATCGCCGGCTTTGATCGTTGACGTTAAGGCATCGCTCACGCCGGCAATTAGAGCCACTTTACCTTCAGCTGGCACGGATGCCAATACAATCACCGCAGGGTTCAGCTTGGCTTTAAACTTGTCCATCATGTCACGCAAAGCATTGGCGTCCGCCCCTTCGACATTTGCCAATAAGACATTGGCTTGCCCAATTTTCACCGCTTGATCGACCAGCGCATCGGCGGCCTGCATGGCTTGTTGTGTTTTTATGGCTTTTAACGTTTTTTCCGCCTCTTTGAGTTGCTCAACAAGCTCACGCGTTTTTGATACAAAGGTTTTAGGCGTGGCTTTAACGAGCTCTGAAGCTTCACGCAGATCATCTTCTTGTGTTTCAAGTAAAGCAATCGCTTCAACACCGGTTAACGCCTCAATGCGGCGCACACCGGCGGCAATACCGGATTCAGACACTATTTTAAATAAGCCGATGTCACCTGTGCGAGACGCATGCGTACCACCACAAAGCTCAATCGAAAACTCACCCATTTTTAACACGCGCACCAGGTCGCCATATTTTTCGCCGAACAAAGCCATCGCGCCCATATCTTTTGCACTTTGTGCATCGGTCTCGTGAGTTTCAATAAGATGATTCGCGCGAATGTGATCATTCACCACGCGCTCAACATGACGCAATTGCTCGTGACTCATCGCCTCATGATGTGAAAAGTCAAAGCGCAATCGTTCGTGCGTGACCAAAGAACCTTTTTGAACCACATGCTCGCCCAACACTTTTCGCAAAGCGGCGTGTAGCAAATGCGTCGCCGAATGATTTAAACGCATAGCCTGACGTTTTTGGCGATCCACTTCAGCCAACACACGGTCACCTGCTTTAAACTCACCGGCTTCGATATACGCAAAATGTAAAATAGTTTCGCCCTGTTTTTGCGTATCATGCACACGAATCACGCGTGCTTTTTCATCCGCATAGAGAAAACCGGTATCGCCAGCCTGACCACCTGATTCAGCATAAAACGGTGTTTTTTGAAGGGTTAATACAATTTCATCGCCGGCAACGGCTGCTTTTACGGCCTTACCGTCTTTAAATAAATGTGTGATATGACTGTCACTGCTTAAGCTGTCATAGCCGACAAATTCACTAGCTTGATCAACATCAAAACGATCACGCGAGGCTTTAAAGTGGCTGGCCGATTGCGATCTCTCACGCTGTGCCTGCATGCAAGCCTCAAAGCCTTTTTCATCCACCGTGTAGCCTTTTTCACGCGCGATATCATTGGTTAAATCCAACGGAAAACCGTAAGTGTCATACAACTTGAACACGACGTCGCCGGCAATCGCGCCACCTGCTTTTAAGTCTTTTAAATCGCCCTCCAGCACCTTCAAACCTTTGTCCAAGGTTTCAGCAAACTGTTGCTCTTCAATTTTCAGGGTTTGCTCGATAACCGCTTGTTTTTCGAGAAGCTCTGGATAGGCTTTGCCCATCGCATCACACAAGCTTTGAACCATTTTGTGGAAGAAGTTTTCACGAATACCCAGTTTATGACCATGACGAATGGCACGGCGAATAATGCGACGCAGCACATAACCCCGCCCTTCGTTCGAAGGTCGCACGCCATCTAAAATTAAAAAAGATGTCGAGCGAATGTGGTCTGCGATCACTTTCAATGAGTGTTGTTTATGGTCATCGATCTTTGCAAGCTTGGCTGCATCGGCGATCAATAAACGAAACTCATCGGTTTCATAGTTGGTGTGCACACCCTGCATCACCGCCGCAATACGCTCAAGGCCCATACCCGTATCGACTGAGGGTTTTGGTAATGGCGTTAATTCGCCTTTTTCATCGCGGTTAAATTGCATGAAGACCAAGTTCCAAATCTCGACATAGCGATCGCCATCTTCATCAGGTGAACCTGGCGGGCCACCAGCCACATCCTCACCGTGATCATAAAAAATTTCTGTGCAAGGACCACAAGGGCCGGTATCACCCATGGACCAAAAATTGTCTTTCTCTCCACAGCGTGAAAAACGCTCAGGGCTGATCTTCATGTCTTTCAACCAAATATCGGCCGTTTCATCGTCTTTGTCATACACCGTTACCCAAAGCTTTTCTTCAGGGATGCCCAGCGTTTCAGTGAGAAACCCCCAAGCCAGGCGAATGGCATCGTGCTTAAAATAATCGCCAAAACTAAAGTTACCCAGCATTTCGAAGAAGGTATGGTGGCGCGCGGTAAAACCGACATTTTCCAAATCGTTGTGCTTACCACCGGCGCGCACACAACGTTGGATGGATGTGGCACGTGTATAGGGCCGTGCTTCGTGGCCTAAAAAAACTTCTTTAAACTGCACCATCCCTGCATTAACAAACAGCAAGGTCGGGTCGTTAGCCGGAATAAGCGATGAGCTCGCCACGGAGGTGTGACCAGATTGTTCGAAATACGCCGTAAATTGTTCTCTAATCTTTTGTGCGCTAAGGTGCTGTTTCACGAAAAATACCCTGTCAATGTTGGTCAAGAAAGCTGCGATCATAACAAACTCTAGGAGCGGTTTCACGCTTTATTCAAGGCCTTGGCTGTGGTAAAGTGGCCGGCATACACAACGGGAGCAAGCCCCATGGCCTTAGATCGAAAATTTGTCAGCGAAGCCGATCGTTTTTTGAAACAATTTGATCAGGCGCACCCTGAACCCACTCCTAATCAAGAGCGTGAAATCATCAAGCACCGCGAGTTACACGAAAAGCGTGATAACACTGTTACCGACGATGCTTCTGATAATATTCTTGACGGGTTTTAAGCCTGCATTCATGAACCCAATGTAGCCTGTATATTGGGTTGAAATGCGAAGCATTGAAAACCCAGGTTTGCTCCCCCGGGTTATCGCTTCGCTCAACCCATATACAGGCTACGCCAACGACTTACTCGCCAGCTCATACACATCTTTAGACACACCCGGACGTTTTAAAATGGCCTCGAGTGCGGCTTTCATCATGGTTTGTTTGTCGGCGTCATAGCGCTGCCATTGTGTAAACGGTGCCATTAAGCGCGCTGCGGTCATTGGGTTAATACTATCAACCTTCATCACCACCTCACGCAACAGGGCATAACCCGCCTCTGTGTGAAAATGGACCGGGTTAAATTTAGCAAATGTAGAAATCAGTGCGCGCACTTTATTCGGGTTTTCAATATTAAACACCGGGTGATTCATCAACGCTTTTACTTGATCCAAGGCATCGGCTTTTTCACTCATGGCTTGTGCGGCTAACCATTTATCCATAACCAAGGTTTCTTTCTGCCATTGATCATGAAACGCTTGAATAGCCGCCTCTGCTTTCGGATCGTCGTGGTGAACCATAGTGATTAAAGCCGCATATTGATCCGTCATATTATCGGCCGAGGTAAATGCGTTTTCACTGACAGCCACATCGTTAATGTAGCTCAATAAAATACCTCGCAAGCTGCGGGCAGCCACTTGATCGACATGATAGGCATACGTTTGATCCGTGGATAAATCGGCATACCGCGACAAGATGGTTTCATTCAGCGCTTGGCCTATCGCTTGTTTTAGCGCTGTTCTAACACGATGTGTGGCTTTGATATTCACCGTTTCCTGATGATCAGATAAGTCTTGCTCGCTAGGTAAATTAATCATTTCAGCAATCAGCGCCGGACTACTTTGCTTGTCATTAATCAAAGCTTCAAAAATACCGATCATCCGATCAGGCACGACAAGCGCATCACCCTGAATCCAGCGCAATAGATGGCGACGCAAGTAGGTTTGCATCGCTTCAAAGCGCACGAAGCCATCGTTTTCATGCTGTATCAACACCGCAAGCTCTTCATCGCTTAAATCTATATTTAGCTTGATAGGTGCAGAAAAACCTCGCAGCAAGGAAACCACGGGTTTTGAAGCAATGCCCTCAAAGCTAAAGCGTTGCTCTATTTGCGTGAGCTTTAACACGGTTTCATCGAGCATCCTCTGACCCTCGCTATCCAACAAGGCCATCGTGATCGGAATAAGCATCGCTTGCTTGTTTTTTTGTCCTGGCGTGTTTGGCAACGTTTGCTTAAAGTCCAAATGTAATTGCTGAGCATCAGCATCATAATCGATGTTAACATCAACCACTGGCGTGCCCGCTTGGCTATACCATAAACGAAATTGTGTTAAGTCTTCGCCACTCGCCTCTTCCATCGCGACCACAAAATCTTCGCAGGTGACAGCTTGGCCATCGTGCTGATCAAAGTAAAGATCGGTCGCTTTACGGTACATCTCAGGACCCAGCAATGTTTTAAACATGCAAATGACTTCGGCGCCCTTTTCATACACTGTTGCCGTATAGAAGTTACTCATTTCAATGTAACTGTCTGGGCGAATTGGGTGCGCCAAAGGACCAGCATCTTCAGGAAACTGTAGTTGGCGCAAAGCTTTAACGCTTTGAATGCGCACCACATCGCGCAAGCCTACGTCTTGCGAATAACTATGATCACGAAACACCGTCAAACCTTCTTTGAGGCTCAACTGAAACCAATCGCGTACAGTCACGCGGTTGCCGCTCCAGTTATGGAAATATTCGTGTGCAACTACCGCATCAATCGCCGCGTAATCACTGTCTGTTGCGGTTTTAGGGCTTGCCAAAATATACCGGTCATTAAAAATATTTAAGCCCTTATTTTCCATGGCGCCGAAGTTGAAATCGTTCACGGCCACGATCATAAAAATATCTAAATCGTACTCACGCCCGTACGCTGTTTCATCCCAACGCATGGATTTTTTCAATGCACTCATGGCAAAATGACATTGTGGAATCTTGTCGTGCGCGGCAAAAATTTTAAGCGTGACATTGCGACCCGACATCGTGGTGAACTGATCTTCGAGCACACCCAAATCCCCAGCGACCATCGCAAACAAGTAAGACGGTTTGGGGTGTGGATCGTGCCAAGTGGCAAAATGCTGCCCGCCGGCCATATCGCCGTGAGCCATCAAATTACCATTAGCCAGCAAAACAGGGTATTTCGCTTTGTCAGCAATCAATGTGGTCGTAAATACCGACAACACATCGGGCCGATCCAAATAATACGCGATCCGGCGAAAGCCCTCTGATTCACATTGAGTGCAAAAGTTACCCCCCGATTTGTACAAGCCCATTAATTTTTTATTGTTTTGCGGCTTGATATTACAAGTGGTTTTTAATGTGAATTCTTCCGGAACATCAAGAATAAGCAGCTGATCGGGTGTGGCGGCAAACGCCTCTGAGCCCAGCTCGCGCTCATCGAGAAAAACAGAGACCAAATCCAGCTCGTCGCCCATTAAGGTTAAAGTGCGTCCGCTGGCCAGCGCTTTTATGTGTAGTGTTGAGACAACTTGCGTACTCTCCTCGCCCAAGGTGACACAAAGATCAACAGATTGAATGGCAAACTCTGGGGCTTGGTAGTCGTTTCGGTAGTGAATCACAGGGGTCGTTTGAGTCATATCACCTTCTTGTTACTATTTCAGTGTAATGGTGCAGGCGATGGTAACGCAAATGGGTCTCAGAATCCATTCGGGCATCATTCCCAAGTAAGCTCAAAACGGCAAAATGTGTTTATTTTTTCTACACTTTATGGTAGAGTTCAGCCCAAGTCGTTGATTTAAACCGTTAACGACCCTAAGATGAATAACAATGATAAGGACAAGGAAAGAAATCGATGCGCGTTTTGTTAGTGGAAGATGATGAGTTATTGGGTGATGGTGTCTATCACGGTCTTAAGCAATATAGTCATGTGGTCGATTGGGTTAAAGATGGTCGCACCGCAGAACAAGCCCTCAAGATTGACGAATTCGATGCCGTGGTTTTAGACCTCGGCTTGCCCAAACAATCTGGCTTAGAAACCCTTCGCCACATCCGATCACGCGGCATTCTAACTCCCGTCCTAATTCTAACGGCACGTGAAACCATCGATGACCGTGTGGCAGGCCTTGACTCTGGTGCTGATGACTACATGACCAAGCCTTTTGACCTGGATGAATTAGCGGCAAGATTACGTGCCCTACAACGCCGTTCGCGCTCACGCGCAGCACCCCTGGTTGAGCATGGAGACATCACCTTAGATCCTGCCTCGCACACCATCGAAAAAAATGGCGAGCCGATGCACATGTCGCGCCGCGAGTTTGCACTCGTTCAGCGATTATTAGAAAATGCCGGCCGCGTCTTATCACGTGAGTATTTATCGCAAACCTTGTATGGCTGGGATGAAGAAGTTGATTCTAATGCCTTGGAAGTGCACATTCACAAGTTGCGCAAAAAACTAGGGAATGACTTTATTCGCACCATCCGCGGCATTGGTTACATGATCGATAAAGCGAAATAAAGCGACATGACGCGATCGATTAAACACTTCCTGCTCTTTTACCTTCTACTGAGCATCACCTTAACATCGTCGCTAACCGCGCTGGGCAATTACTTTTTGGACAATCGTGTCATCAAGCAACACTTTTCATTGCAACTTCAGCAAGCAGCAAATTTTTTAGATGCGCTTGTCAGTGAAAACCCAAGCCAAGCTTATCTGAACAGCCTGCAAAAACGCATAACACTGTTGCCATTAATCAGTGATGAGCAAGCTTTCGAAGTCTGGAACCATCAAGGCAAAGTGATTTTACGCTCGGAAAATGCCAGCATTATCCCTGTCGATAAGCTTCGTCCGGGCCTTACACCCGTCAAAATCGACAACATGAGCTGGCTTGTGGTGGATGTCAGCAATTCTCGTTTGAGTCACTATCGCATCGTTGCTGGGGCGCGGTATGACGTGCACACCATGCTCAAGCAACAGATGACTTGGGTGAACCTATTGATGTTGTTATGGAGCTACCCACTGCTCGGCTTTTTAATATGGTTTATTATCGATCGTGGATTAACCACGCTTAAACGGCTCACTTCGACGTTGTTTTCTCGTGACGCCACAGAATTACAGCGTATTGATATTCAAAATGCTCCGATTGAAATTAAGCCGCTGATCGATGCGCTGAATAATTTATTTAATAAACTGCATAATGCCTTTGAGCGTAATATTCGCTTTTCAGCTGACGCGGCCCACGAGTTGCGCACCCCACTGGCCGCGTTAAAAACGCAGGCACAAGTCGCACTCGGCGCCCCCAACGATGAGCTGCGTAAAGCGGGTTTGCGCAATGTGATCTCTGGCGTTGATCGCTGTACACACATCGTTCAGCAGCTCCTTACACTGAGCCGCTTAGACCCTGAAAATGCACTACACAACCCACAATGGTTTGACGTGGCTAAGTTAGCCACGGAAATTATCGCTCAGCTCGTGCCTAGTGCCATCGATAAAAATATCGACGTCAGCTTTAATCAACCCGAATCCGACAGTTTAGTGATGTACGGCTCTGAAACAGCCATCAGTATTTTGGTCAGAAACCTTGTCGATAATGCGATTCGTTACACGCCTGATGGCGCTCAAGTTAGCGTATCGCTCTATGAAACAAGCCGTGACATTGTGCTGAATGTGACTGATTCCGGCCCCGGCATTCCTAAAGAACTGCGTAAGCGAGTGTTTGAGCGCTTCTACCGTGTTTTAGGCTCTAAAGCTTCAGGCAGTGGCCTAGGCCTTGCGATTGTTCAACAAATTGCAAAGCTGCATAATGCACGCATCATCTTAGGCGAGCCTCAAGACGGCACAGGGCTTGAAGTTGAAATTCATTTCCCTAAAACACACACTGACAAACCCTCCTACGTGGCTTGACGGTGTGTGACAGCCTGCTTTAATGCACTAGACACACTGAGCTCATCATTAAGCCTAGCACTAAAGCTTAAAACACTGGCTTCAAACACAGACAATAGCACCATCACAATCAACAGCATCACGACTCCTTTAGAGCGTATGAGCTAAGCATTAACACATAACAGCGTGTTTTTTGGCACAACTGTAATCTCGGCTTCTCAAATCTTGCACGCGTGATGCGCGCCAACCACTGCCGTGACGAAGCCTTATCAACTTTCAATCTCAGCGCTTGTTCTTGCGCTGAGTATTTCAAAGCTATCGTATGATCATCGGCAAGCCAGACTGCTTTCGAGCGATGAAAAGTAAAATCTGTCACGATCCTATTGTGATACACCGAAAGCACAGTGATTACCATTGGTGCCTTATCGCGAGAAAAAACCTGAACACTGTCACCCCGATGAAATGGCTGTGATATTTTCTGAGCTTCAAGCAATACCTCAGCGCTGTCCTTTGATACGTTTGCACGAAACAGCTGGTGGCGAACATGCTCGATCGTGAGCATTGTATCACCCCACGCTAGCGTGCTCTGAGTCCGCCCAGCACAACCTGCTGGTGCCTGCGACGAAGCATGTGCTTTTCTTATGACGTGAAAAGCGAAAGCCACGGCCTGAGCATCATCAAGCGAGCTTATCGCGTGACGATAATGCCTATCCACGGCAAGCGCTGTCCTCAGCAAAACAGAAACCAATATTGAGCCTAAAACAAGTGCTATGAGCATTTCAACCAGACTAAAGCCTTTATGGTTTTTCATACTGCTGAAACACATAGTTATCATTTTGCTTGATACGTGCCAATATTTGGCTCATTTGTCGCAGACTATCGGCGGCAATGCCCGTAAATACCGCCAACACCATCATTAAAACTATCAGCTCCAATGAGCCAAAACCCTCGGCTAATTTAGGCATAACACATCACTTGTGATTTCAATGCCAGCCTCGCTAAGTCTCACACGACTGTTACCACAGCAAAACTCAATGCTTTCTCGTGCATTCAACGCGATCGTCTGTGTGTTAATCGAAACCGATTGCTGAGCGCTTAGCAAAACACTTTCGGCATTAAGGTTTTGTGTATTGTTTGCTGACAACTCTAAAGATTTTGCCGAAATGCTCAGGCTCTCTTTTTTCTGCCGCCAGAAAGCCCGCTTGGTTTCAAAATGAAACGCAGCCTTAGCGGTTGATGATGATTTCGCACCAATAACCACAGGCTCAAAATACGGAAAGGTGTTTTCAAGCAAAACTTTTGCATTTCTAACATTGTACATGGTAGGGTCGCACTGATTGAAATACGGCAGGCGAACACAAAAACTAGCTGGCTTCTCACCAGGCTTATCCGGGTAAGCTTTCAAAGATTGCGCTGCACCGTACACGGTATATTCTGTGTTTTTTGATGCAATGAACTCTAGATGAGCGACAACTGTGCTAGCAGCGCGAGGCGTCAAGCTCATGGGTGAAAAAGTCAGATTATACTGCCAAGAAACACCGTCGTACTCACACACAATGGTTTTAAGAAACCGTTGCTGATAAACATCCAATAATTGCGCGCCACCTGCTGCCATACTTGCGCGAAGCAGGCACCCTTGCGCGTGGACCCGTAAGGCTGATGCGCAAAGTTTTCGACGACTATCATAGTGTTGATCAAACACGGTGAAGATAATCTCTTCGCGACAATGATGAAAAGCAAAATTTAAGCCTCGGCTCATCAGCAGCCCCTGGAGAAATGAAAATGATGATTCGTCGTACTGTCGAGCAGAATCAATCAACACAGGTTTAGCGCGGTAGGCTAAGTGAACCCTTGATGGTAATAATGAAGCCATCAAACTCTCCAGGGTACAAGAAGAAAAATACTGTGTTCTAGCTTCGTGAGAAAACACAGGAGGCAAGCTGAGAATCAACTGAGATTGATTGCAGGTCATATCAAAGACTACACTGATCACAACACCTGAAAATAACACCTGATGTGAAGATGTTAGACTTACGCTGACAAAATCACTCAGCCACGCTTTTTGATCGGCTGCCACGGTAAGCCTAGCCTGCGGTACACAGCCCAGTGCTTGCTCAGAACGGTAACTTAATACAGCAGTAGCACGATTGGCGTTGCGCAAACACAGCAACGCCTTCGAATCGATATTCATAAAAATCAGGGGAAAATCAGAATAAGAAAACCCTAACCCGCGCCGCTAGGCTTTTCAAGCAACTTTTTTTACCAAGATATTGCCTGCAGAATATCCTGCGCCAAAAGAAGACAACAAGCCGTAATCGTCCACCGCTAAATCGTTATGGTAACGATGAAAAGCGATCAAACAACCTGGCGAGCTGGTGTTGCCAAACTCATCCAAGATGATCGGTGCTTCGTCTGCGCTGGGTTTTCGGCCCAGTATTTTTTCAGCAATCAACTCGTTCATATGGGCATTAGCCTGATGCAACCAAAAGCGTTTAACTTGCTCAGGGCTTAAGCCATTAGCTTTAAGGTGTTCGACGATCATGCTGGAAACCAAGGGCACCACGTCCTTAAACACACGACGACCCAGTTGTTCAAACAAATATTTACTCGTATAAATGAGACCGAGATCCGCTTGTACATCGGATTCAACGCGCGTTAAAAAACCAAAATTATTGCGAATATTATTCGAAAACTGCGTGGTTAATCGTGTGTCGACGATTTCAAACAAATCATCTTGTTTGCTGAGCGTGTTTTCGCACTCAACGATCGTGGCCGTGCAAGCATCGCCAAAAATAAAATGGCTATCGCGATTGCGAAAGTTTAAATGGGCAGAACAAATTTCAGGGTTAATCAACAGCGCGGTTTTCGCAAGACCCGTTTTGATTGCGCTATACGCTTGGGCAATCGCAAACGTGGCCGAAGAGCAGGCCACATTCATATCAAATGCAAACCCTTTGGCACCCAATGCCTGCTGAACTTCGATCGATATGGCCGGATAGGCTCGCTGAAAGTTCGAGCAAGCCACGATAATCATGTCAATATCTTCAGCCGATTTGTTGGCATTATCGAGCGCGCGCTTTGCGGCGGCGATGGCCATTTCTGCTTGAATTGACATCTCATCGTCTTTGCGCGGCGCGAACGAGGGTTGCATGCTGTTGGGGTCGAGCACGTGCTCTGCATCCATGAGATACCGGCTTTTGATGCCAGAAACTTTTTCAATAAACCGCGGGTTAGAGGCCTTTAAAGGCTCAAGCTCACCGGCTTCAATGGCCTTAGCATGTGCATCGTTATAATGTTCAACATAAGCGTTATAGCTTTGAACTAAAGCTTCGTTGCTCACAGCGTGCTCGGGATGATAAAGGCCTGTGCCAGAAATAAAAATGCGATCGTTCATTGCGTGCTTATCGTTTTCGTTACGCTATGCTATCAAGCTCTCATTCTTTAATCAATGTTGAACACGCCCTTACCTTGACGAACTAACGTTGGACTGTCGCCCGATAAATCAACCACCGTGGTGTGTTGATCGCCGCATACCCCGCTATCAATCATCACATCAGCATGATGATCCCAGGCTAGGCTAATGTCATACGGCTCACTTAACACTTGCGTTTCACCCGGTAATAACAGGCTGGTGGTGATGATCGGCTCGCCCATCGTTTCGAGCAAAGCCATGGCAATAGTATTCTCAGGCACACGTAAACCGATGATTTTACGCTTAGGGTTGAGCAACAACCTTGGCACTTCTTTGGTGGCGTTCAGTAAAAAGGTATAGGGCCCCGGAGTATACTCCTTGAGCAAACGAAAGCTTGGCGTTTCCACTTTCGCATAGCGACCGAGCTCAGATAAATCTTTGCAGGCCAGCGTAAAAAAGTGCTTATCTTTCAAGCCACGAATTTGGCACAAACGCTCTAATGCCTGCTTATCGCCCATCTGGCAGGCCAAGGCATAACTCGTGTCGGTGGGATAAATCATAATCTCACCGCGCTTGAGCGCTTCAACGGCTTGTTCGATCAAGCGTTGCTGAGGATTGTCGGGGTGGATATATAAAATTTTAGCCATGCTTGCCACTCGCGCGCTTACCGTTATAATCGCTACACTATAAAACCTTAGAGCCCTTATGCAATTACTTTTTGATCTTATCCCCATCATTATTTTCTTTTTGTGTTACAAATTAGCCGGCATTTATGCAGCCACGGCCGCCGCCATGGTGGTCTCTGCTATTCAGCTCATTTACTTTCGCTTGAAGTACAAACGCTTTGAAATGCTGCAAATCGTGACGTTAGTGCTGATTTTAGTGTTAGGTAGCGCAACCTTGCTATTGCACAACCCCTTGTTTATCAAATGGAAACCCACGGTGATTTACTGGATTTTCGCCATTGTCTTTCTGGTCAGTGGTTTTTGGGGCAAGCAGCCCTTGATACAGCGTGTTTTGGGCCACAAAGTCACCCTGCCTGATCACGTTTGGCAAACATTAAACTGGAGCTGGTTCGGGTATTTTTTGCTGCTCGGTGGGGCGAATCTTTATGTGATTTATCATTTTTCCACCGACGCCTGGGTAGATTTCAAACTCTTTGGTACTTTGATTTTGACTTTTATCTTTATCATCGGCCAAGGCCTGTATTTACAACGCTACTTGGATAAAACTTCATGACACCGGCTGAGCGTAAGCAATATATCGAAACAGAACTAACCACACATTTAGCACCCAGCGTGTTAAAGGTAATGGACGAAAGCCATCTGCACGCAGGCCATGCCGGCGCACAAAGCGGCGCCAGCCATTTCGCTATTGAGATTGCTGCTAAGGTTTTTGAAGGTAAAACGCGCGTGGCCGCGCACCGAATGATCTATGCATTGCTTGCCGATGTAATCCCTCACGAGATTCATGCGCTTAGGATCGTGATGGTGCATCAAGGGACGTAGGAAAAACAAACCCGGGTTTTTAAAAATAAACCAAATCTTCTTGGCGGAGCAAAAACACCCCTTCTCCGCCACGCTCAAACGCCAGCCAGATCAGTGGCGCGTCGGGGTATCGGCGCATCATGGCGGCTTGGCTGTTCCCGACCTCAACGATCAACACGCCTTTAGGGTTCAGGTGCGTTTTGGCGGCCTCAATAATCTTAAGCGCAATGGCCAAGCCCTCGTCTTGGGCATGCAGTGCAATATCGGGCTCGTGGTGAAATTCATCCGGGCGAGACTGAAAATCATGATCATCCACATACGGCGGGTTGCTCACAATCAAGTCGTAAGTTTTTCCTTCTAACGCGCTGAATAAATCCGACTCAATCAGGTTCACACCCGAGCCCAGCTCGGCTTTATTCATCTTGGCCACAGCTAAGGCATCAGGCGAGATATCCACGGCATCCACCTGACAATTTAAGTATTTTTCCATCAGAATGGCTAAGCAGCCGCTGCCGGTGCACATATCCAAAACCGCAAAAGGCTGATCGCCTAAGTGCTCCAGCCAAGGGTAAAAGCCCTGCTCGATCAACTCGGCAATCGGTGAGCGCGGGATAATCACCCGCTCGTCCACGTAAAAACGAAAGCCGCTGAGATAGGCCGACTGGGTAATATACGCCATAGGTTTGCGCTGCTCGATACGCGATACCAAATCTTTTTCGAGCTGATCGACTAAGCCCTGCTCAACACTATCGTTTAAATGGTCATCGAGTGTGTTCAGGTCAATATTCGCCCGTTCGCACACGAGCCAAATGGCCTCGTCCAGGGGGTTGTCCACGCCGTGACCAAAACAAAGATCTGAAGCGGCCAAACGGTCTGCAATCGCCTCAATCACAGCCTTTAAATGACCGCCGGCTTTTAATGATTTTTGGGCTTGCGCCATACGATTAATCCAATTATTATCAAACGCTTATCAAGAGAAGCCATTAGTATGATCAAACGTTTTATCATTGTCATCATTTTACTTATTATTATCTTTGGCGGTGTTTTTGGTTTTGATGCCTTTCGCAGCATGATGGTCAAAAACTATATGGCGCACTTTTCACCGCCAGCCGCTAACATCACTGCCACCGCCGCGAAAAATGAAAGCTGGCAGCCGCACCTTTACGCCATTGGTAGCCTTGAAGCGTATAACGGCGTGGATCTCTCGCCTAAACAAGACGGCGTGATCGACAAAATTTATTTCCACTCCGGCGAAGAAGTGAAAGCTGACACCCCCATCGTGCACCAAGACACCAGCGTAGATGAGCAAGAGCTGAAGAACTACGAAGCGCAATTATTGGTGAGCAAAGAAAACTTCGCACGCGCGAAAGAGTTAAACAAAAAAGGCTTTGTGAGCGATTCGGACTACGATGAATCGCGCGCCACCTATCAGCAAGCGATTGCCAATGTTGATAAAACTGAAACGATCATCGATGAAAAAACCATACGTGCACCGTTTGCCGGCAAGCTCGGTATTCGTAATGTGAACTTGGGCGAGTATGTAGCGCCGGGCACCAACACCGTTGTCAATATTCAGCAAATCGATCCTTTACGCGTTTTATTTAATCTGCCGCAGCAAAATTTAGCGTCTATTTACGTCGGCCAACAAATCAAAGTCCTACGCGCCGATGACCCCGATAAAAAGCCTTTCTACGGAAAAATCACCGCGATCGATTCTTCCGTGAATACCGACACACGTAACATCCAAGTGCAAGCGCGTGTAGACAACAAAGCGTTGACGCTCGTGCCGGGCATGTACGTGAATGTTTATGTTTTAATGCCAAAAGAAGACCAAGTGCTCACCATTCCGCAAACCGCGGTGAGCTATAACCCGTACGGTGATTTCGTGTATGTCATCGAGAAAGGCACGCAAGAGATTAAAGGCAAAAAAGTCACCGGCGACTTTGCCAAGCAAGTCTTTATCACCACCGGTGACATGCGCGGCGGACAAGTCGCTATCCTCAAGGGCCTGAAGGCCGGCGACTTGGTTGCGACATCTGGCCAGCTCAAACTGCAAAACAATTCGCCTGTAGTGGTCACACCTGACAAAGGCTTTAAAGCCGACAAAAAAGCTAACCCGGCGGAGCTGCACTAATGGCGTTTACCGATCCGTTTATACGCCGCCCAGTCCTTGCGGCTGTTATCAGCTTACTGATTTTTATTTTCGGTTTATTCGCTGTTCACGAGCTGCCGCTCCAAGAATTTCCACAAATGGACAACACGCTAATTACGGTGACGACAACCTACTCAGGTGCCAGCGCAAGCCTGGTCCAAGGCTTTGTGACGAACCCGCTGGAAACATCCATTGCGACAGCCGACGGTATTGATTATATGACCGCGACGAGCACCAAGGGTTCAAGCACCATTGATGTGTACGTGAAACTGAACTTTGACCCCAACGTGGCCTTTACGAACGTAATGAGCAAAGTACAACAAGTCGAAGGCCAGCTACCGAGTGCTGCCGAACAACCTGTGATCGACAAAAAAACCGGCAACACTTTTGCGATTCAATACTTAAGTTTTACCGATAAACACTTAAGCTCTGAGCAAATCACCGACTATGTCACTCGAGTGGTTCAACCACAATTAGAGAGCGCCTCAGGTGTTGCGCAAGCCCAGATTCTCGGCGGTAAAGTTTTTGCCATGCGTATTTGGCTTGACACGAAGCGCTTATCGGCACTCAATCTAACCCCTGCCGATATTCAAAACGCCCTGCTTGCGAACAACTACCAATCGGCTGCGGGTAACACCAAAGGTCAGTACGTCGCCTACGATTTGAACGCCAACACCGACCTTGAAAACGTTCATGCGTTTAGAAACATTGTTGTTGCACATCAAGGTGACAGCGTGGTGCGATTAGGGGAAGTGGCCAAAGTGCAGCTCGGCGCACAAAGTTACGACTCTTCGGTCACCTTAAACGGCAAGCCTGCTGTGTTTGTGGGCATCTACCCCACACCGTCAGCCAACCCTTTATCTGTAATCAGTAATGTCGATAAATTATTACCGGCCGTTAAAAAACAGTTGCCGCCTGGCTTTGATATGGTCAACGTGTACGACCAATCAGGTTATATTGGTTCGTCTATCCGTGAAGTGATTGAAACCATTTTGGAAGCGGCCATGATTGTGATCATCGTAATTTTTGCTTTCTTAGGCTCTTTTCGGTCCGTGCTCATTCCGGTCGTTACCATTCCATTATCATTGGTCGGTGTTTGCACCTTCCTACTGGCACTTGGTTACTCGCTTAACCTTCTCACTTTCTTGGCAATGGTGCTCGCGATCGGACTGGTGGTCGACGATGCCATTGTGGTGATTGAAAACGTGTATCGCCACGTGGAGGATGGCTTGCCGCCATTTAAAGCCGCAATTGTCGGTGCGCGTGAAATTGGCCCGGCGGTGGTTTCTATGACGATCACATTGGCGGCTGTGTACGCGCCTATTGGTTTCATGGGGGGCTTAACTGGCGCGCTCTTCAAAGAGTTTGCGTTTACACTCGCCGGTACCGTGATTTTGTCGGGCATCATCGCGCTCACACTCTCACCCATGATGTGCTCGAAGTTTTTAGACAGCAGCATCAACGATTCCAAAATTGTAAAGTTCATTGACCGCTTTTTTGATCGCTTAAAAAACCGCTATCAAGCCTTAGTGACAAGCTCACTAAACTACCGACCAGTCACAGCACTGTTTGCCATAGTTGTGCTCACCAGCTGCGTGTTCTTATACGCGCTCACGAAAAAAGAATTAGCCCCTGCAGAAGATCAGGGATTGATTTTGGTCTCCGCCACCACACCAGTGTACTCAAACTTTGATTACATGAGCTACTTCTCGAAAGAGCTCGAAAAGCAAATGGCGAAAACACCTGAAAAAGCCAACTATTTCACGATTAACGGGGCGATGGGTGCAAACTCGATTTTTGCAGCGATTACCTTAAAACCCTGGGATCAGCGCAGCGTCAAAGAACAACAACTGATTCCGTTGGTGCAAAAAAATGTGGCCAAAGTGCCTGGCCTTCAAACGGTTGCATTTGGTTTACCCCCATTACCGGGCAATAGCGGTGGCATGCCGATTCAGTTTGTGGTGACCAACATTAGTGGCGACTACTTAAGCCTTTGGAAGCTTAGCGACGACATTCTAATGAAAGCGCTTAACAGCGGTATGTTCGCGTACCTGGATAACTCGCTGCAATTCAACAAAAAAGAATACAATATTCAAATTGATCGTGAAAAAGCGGAATCCATGGGCATACAAATGCAAGATATCGCCAATAGTTTATCGACGGCCATGAGTGGTGCTTACATTAACTACTTCAGCATGGCCAATCGTAGCTATGAAGTGATTCCACAAATCAAGCGACCGTTGCGTTACAACCCGGATGACATCAACCACATTTATATAAAAACCGGCTCAGGCGAATTAGTGCCTTTATCAACAGTGGTAAAAATCACCAGTCAAGTTCAACCGAACAGTCGAACGGAGTTTCAACAACAAGCCTCAGCGACGATTGAGGGCGTGGCCTCACCGTCTGTGACCATGGGCACTGCGCTGGACTTCTTAAAGAAAACAGCTGACGAAACTTTGCCTAAAGGCTATAGCTACAATTACGAAGGCCAATCGCGCCAATATGAAACCGAAGGTAGTGCGCTGATCTTCATTTTCTTCTTTGCGATTGTGGTGATCTACTTAATCTTGGCAGCTCTGTTCGAAAGCTTCCGTGATCCGTTTATCGTGTTAATTGCCGTACCGATGTCGATTTGCGGCGCCTTGATACCGCTAAACCTCGGCTTAGCCACGATTAACATCTATACACAGATTGGTTTAATTACCTTGATTGGTTTAATCAGTAAGCACGGTATCTTGATGGTGGATTTCGCCAATAAACTCCAAGAAACCGAAGGGCTTAATAAGTTCGACGCCATTGTGAAATCGGCCAGCATTCGTCTGCGCCCTATTTTGATGACCACCTTTGCGATGGTCTTTGGTGTGATACCACTGGTGCTCAGCACCGGCGCGGGTGCTGCCTCACGAAATAATATGGGCTTGGTGATTTTCTTTGGTATGTTAATCGGTACTTTGTTTACCTTGTTCGTGGTGCCAACCATGTACACCTTCTTTGCGAAGAAGCACGAGAAATTGCCCGACATTGAGGATTAATCGCATGCAAAAAATCACAGTGATAGGCGCAGGCTCTTGGGGTTGTTCATTGGCCATGCACTTAGCACGCGAGCACGCAGGCATTCATCTTTGGGATATCGACACCTCGCTTTTAGAAAACATGCAAAAAACCCGTGAAAACACGCGTTATTTGCCAGGCCTTAGCCTGCCCGAAGCCTTGATTATCGAAGCGGACTTAAGTGCCGCACTTAAGCAAACGGACTTGGTGCTTATTGTGGTGCCTAGTCATGTGTTTGCTAAAGCGCTCGCATCAATCAAGCCGCACATTGCATCGCACACACCCGTGATCTGGGCGAGCAAAGGCATAGCGCCTGATAGCCTTAAGTTGCTACATGAAGTTGCGCACGAACTGCTGGGCGCGCGAGCGATGGCAGCCCTTTCGGGCCCCTCTTTTGCGCGAGAGGTCGCCGAAGGTTTGCCCACGATTCTAGACATGGCTTCAAACGGTACAGCGCTGAGTGAAACATTACACAGCCTATTCGATCACGGCAAGCTACGCCTACACGACAACCCCGATTTCATCAGTGTGCAATTAGGCGGCGCCATGAAAAACGTGGTGGCCATTGCCGTGGGCATGGCAGATGGCTTAGGCATGGGCACGAATGCGAAATGCGCACTCATGACCATCGGCCTGCAAGATGAAATGCGCATGGCTAAAGCACTAGGTGCAGACTCTGGCCAGGATTTAATGAGCTTTTCGGGTGTGGGCGATCTCATCCTCACCTGCACGGATAATCAATCACGTAATCGCCGGTTTGGTAAATTACTCGGTGAAGGTCAAACGCAAGCAGATGCCTTGGCCGAAATCAATCAAACCGTGGAAGGCTTGGACAATTGCCCATTGATGCTAAAACTCGCCGAAAAACACGGCGTAGAGCTTAAAGTGACACACGGTTTGCAACGTGTTTTATCGGGCGAATCGGCCCCAGATCAAGCGATACAAGCAATGCTCGGTTTTATTTAACCGCGTGCATCACTGAAATCATTTCCATCGCGCAATCAGCTGCATCACGCCCTTTATGACCGTGACTGCCGCCCACGCGCTCTTCGGCTTGTTTTTTGTTTTCCGTAGTCAGTACACCAAAAATGACCGGTAGGCCTGTTTCCAACATAACTTCTTGGCAACCGGCCGAGACTTGCTCGCACACGTAATCATAATGACTGGTTTCACCACGAATCACGGCACCCAAAGCAATGACAGCCGCATAATGCTTAGTTTGAGCGAGTTTTTTGGCCGCCAGCGGAATCTCCACGCAACCCGGCACATACAATACCGTAATGTCTTCAGTGCCCAAGCCCAACTCACGCAAGCGATCCACCGCGCCTTTTAATAGCTCATCGGTAATCGGTGAATTAAAACGGCTAACGACAATGGCCACAGGCGCCTTCTCTACACGGGTGACTTTGATGACTTGCATGGGGTTTAACCTCGTCGTTTATAGCTTTGGCAGCCGGTTTCTTTAATGAATCGGGTCATGATCATAGCAAGCCCTTGGCAGATCGGCAACGCCAAAAAGGCCCAGCGATAGGCCACAAGCTCACCCGTGCTCGCATGCAATAAGCCATCGAGCAAACGCCCCACAAAGGGCTGAAATACCGTACCACTGAGCATGACGAGCATATTCGTAAAGCCCACGACCACACCCGAAGCCCAGTCGGGGTGATATTCGCGATTAATCGCAAAACACAAAATCATGCTGCTAGAGGCAAAGCCGAAGATAAATAATAACGCGCCCAGGAGAAAGTCATTAAAAACAGGCAAATAAATCACGCAAGCCAAGCTCACGAGCGCCACAAGCGCGCCATAAAACAGCTGGGGCTTGCGCTTGTTCAGCCTACCGGATAGCCAACCGTGCAAAGGCGCACCAACACCAATGCCCACAAACACAAACGACGATAAAAACGCGGCTTCAGGCTTGTCGAGCTGATACGCCACCGTTAAGTACGGCACACTCCAAAGCTCTGTAAACGCCGCAATGGGCGCGACGATTAAGCCACCGAATAAGGCTACCACCCAAGACTGCCGGCAACCCGCCACACGTCTCAAGCCGACCAATAATTGATGCCGTTTTCGACATTGCTTTTGATTCGGGCAGCCAAACACACGCGGGCCGTCTTTGACAAGCAGTGCAATCAACAATGAAATAAATAATCCTACAATACCGATATACAACATGCTATCGCGCCAGCCCCAATGCTTGACCAGCTCAGCCAAAGGCCCCTCACCGATCAAGGCGCCAATGACGCCGAGCAGATTCGTTAAACCCGCGACAATCGCAAACTGACGATTCGAAAACCAAAGGCTTGCAAGCTTCAAACAGCCCACAAAGGAAAATGCAGAACCCGCGCCCATGAGCAATCGGCCAATAATCAGTAAATCCGCATGTTGGGCGATCGAGAAAAGATAACACCCCAACGCCACCATGACAGCGGCGACCACCAGCAAACGCTTGGTGCCATAACGATCGAGCAAAATACCGACAGGAATTTGCAAAATCGCATAGGCCCAATAATACACGCCCGATAAATAGCCGATCATGAGATGATCCAAACCCAAATCGTACCCGAGGTTGGACACCATCACCGAGGGTGAAATACGGATAAAAAATTCGTAAGCGTAAAAGCTCGCTGAAACGATCCAAATCAGCCAAGCCTGGTAAACCAGCAGTTTTTTCATTCAGCGCCTATCGTGATTAATGACGGACATGGTACCGATATTTTGCTATTTAATAAAGCGCGAAGGCTTGCTCATGACACGCCAAAGCTGCTCCACTAGGCAGAGGGCGCGCTGGGCTGAATTTAATTAGCCTTAAAAGATAATATCCTGTAAACTCGACGTCATTAATAATGATAAAAGATATGATATGAGTGCTCCCTTCCTTGGCTTATCCGCCTTGATCCTTGAGGCTATTGCTGAAAAAGGGTACGACACACCCTCACCTATTCAATCGCAAGCCATTCCCCCTATATTAGCAGGCCGAGATGTCATGGCGGCTGCCCAAACAGGGACAGGTAAAACTGCTGCTTTTGTTCTTCCCATGTTAGAAAATCTTTCCAAAGGGGCTGCTGTGAAGCCAAACCAAGCGCGAGCACTTGTGCTAACGCCTACTCGTGAGCTAGCCGCGCAAGTTGCCGAAAGTGTGGCAACCTACGGAAAAAATCTTCCTTTACGCTCAACCGTAGTTTATGGTGGAGTCAAAATTAATCCACAAATGATGCGGCTTCGAAAAGGCGCGGATATTCTAGTGGCGACGCCTGGCCGCTTACTTGATCTTTACAATCAAAACGCAGTGAGATTTGCGTCGCTTGAAATTTTAGTATTAGATGAAGCCGATCGAATGTTAGATATGGGGTTTATTCATGATATTCGAAAAATAATTAGCCTACTCCCTAAGCAGCGCCAAAATTTAATGTTTTCCGCTACTTTTTCGAAAAAAATTCGGGCACTTGCCAGCACTATTGTGAATAATCCCATTGAAATTTCTGTAAGCCCACAAGTCACGACCGCTGAAACGGTTGAGCAATGGATTTGCCCTGTCGATAAAAGTCGAAAACCCGCGCTATTGATGCAAATCATTAGCGAAAACCATTGGAGTCAAGTGTTAGTTTTTACTCGGACTAAGCACGGTGCAAACCGGCTAACTCGTTATTTAGACGAGCATGGTATTCAAGCATTAGCTATTCATGGTAATAAAAGCCAAGGAGCGCGAACCAAAGCGTTGGCACATTTCAAAAGCGGCTCTATTCGAGTGTTAGTTGCAACAGACATTGCTGCTCGTGGACTAGATATTAATCATTTGCCTCACGTGGTGAATTTTGATTTACCAACTGTGCCAGAGGATTACGTTCATCGAATTGGCCGCACTGGCCGAGCCGGAAAAACCGGGCAAGCTATTTCGCTCGTGAGCGCGGATGAAGCCAAACAACTGTTTGATATCGAACGCTTGATTAAACAGCCTTTGACACGTAAATTGATTGATGATTTTAAACCAGCCCAAAATGTTCCAGAATCAGGAGCAACAGCGGCGCCAGTAAAGCCTAAGAAACCGAAAGCATGGAATCACAATAAACCGCGAACTGAGAATAACACTCACCGATTCAAACCACGAAATAAAAGCACGAGAAAAGACTGATTTGTGTAAAAAATAATAGGCCCCCCAAAGTCTCGGCAGGAGCGAAAAACAAAGCGGTCAAAGTTTAACCCGAGCTCGACAGATGTCAAACCAAACCTTTAAGATAACAGCACCCTTGTGCTCACGCTAGCTTATCGTTAGAATCAACGCAGTTTATCACGACTCAAAAAGGGTAAAACATGCAGTCATCTCGTTATTTAAAGACCATCGCCGCAGTACTACTCGGTTTATCCACCAGCTTTGCCTTGGCTGACAACGGGCCCGTACCCAGCACTGACACAGCGCCACAAAGTGCCGCGCAACCGATGCTTGTGCCTTCACCACCGAATGTGCCGGCCAAAGCTTATGTGTTGATGGATGTGGACAGCGGCAAAATTATCGCTGAGAAAAACATGGATGAGCGCCGCGCACCCGCAAGCTTAACCAAATTGATGACCTTGTATTTAACGTCACGCGCCTTGCATGCCGGCGTGATCAAAACCAGCGACAAAGTCTTGATCAGTAAAAAAGCCTGGCAAACCGGTGGCTCACGTATGTTTGTTAAAGTGAACTCTCAAGTACCCGTCGACATGCTGACACAAGGCATCATCGTGGATTCAGGTAACGATGCGACCATGGCCTTGGCGCAGTTTGTGGGTGGCTCGATTCCAAGTTTTGTGCAGATGATGAACCAACAAGCACAAGCCTTAGGCATGAAAAACACGCATTACACGGACCCCACCGGCCTTCCTGCGCCCAAACATTATTCCAGCGCGCACGATTTAGGTATTTTAGCGCGTGCGATTTGGCTAGAGTTTCCAGAATACCACGCTTGGTACGGCGAAAAATGGCTCACGTATAACAACATTCGCCAACCGAACCGTAACCGCTTATTGTGGCGCTACCCGTATGCCAAAGGCATGAAAACAGGTCACACCGATGAGGCCGGTTATTGTTTGATTGCTGAAGCGGATAAGAACGGCATGCGTTTAATTTCTGTGGTCATGGGCGCACCAACAGATGAAGATCGCTCTTCAGACAGCATTCGTTTACTCGAGTACGGCTTTCGTTTTTACAACACGCACTTGTTGTACCAAGGCGGCAGCGTTGTGGCCACACCACGCATTTGGTTTGGTGATAAGTCGTCTATCCCAGCCGGCGTATTGGATAGTTTTTACGTGACGATGCCGCACGGCCAATTCCAAAAAGCAAAAGTGAACGTGCAAATGGACACCAACATCCATGCTCCAATCGCTAAAGGCCAACAATTGGGTACGGTCACTGTGAGCGTCGACGGTAACGTGGTTGAAACACGTCCTTTGGTTGCCTTAGAGGCTGACTCAAAAGGCGGCTGGTGGCGCTACTCAACCGATGCTGTAGGCTATAAATTCCACCAATGGTTTGGCTCTAAAGATGAGACAGTGAAAGTGGCCAAACCGGCAGACACGCCAGCGCCTGCTGCTCAAACACAACCTGCGCCAACCGCAGCCGATGCAAGCACAAACCAAGCTGACGCCAGTATAGCAACGGGGCAAAACGGCAACCCACCTGCACCTAGCATTGCGAATGCGGGTAAAAAGTAGCAAGCTGGAACCGTCTTTGCGAGGAGCGGAGCGACGTGGCAATCTCCACGTTACTTAACAAGATTGCCGCGCTCACTGGCGTTCGCTCGCAATGACATTAGCGGTGTCCGGGTTGTCTTTAGGAGGCCGACGCTCACCGCATTAAACACGAAATATTAAGCACCCGATGAACAAAACACCCGAAGACATCTACGAATTCCCTTGCACCATGCCGTTTAAAATCATCGCGCATCGCAAAGATGATATCGAAGCCATTATTCGTGAGATTTTAGACACACAGGGCTTTGACTCGAAAACCTTGGAAGTCAGCATCCGCCCCAGTAAAACCAATAAATACTGGGCAATCACCATGCCACTCACCTTTGAATCCAAAGAACAGCTCGATGCACTGCACAAAGCCCTCAACGATCACGAACACGTGATCATGACCTTGTAGACCTCGACAAACGTTTGAAAATCAGGTGATAATAACACTCAATTTTCAAGTGACAACGCCATGAGGACGAGCGATGCATTCAGTTTACGAAACCTTTACACACTGGCTGTTCCAACATGTTTATTGGGCTGCGTTTTTCACTTTTCTGATTGCGTTTTTAGAATCACTCATCATCATCGGCACTATCATCCCAGGCTCCATTACTATGACCGCTGTCGGTATCATGATGGGTGCAGGTGTTATCAATATTCCGCTTTCGCTGTGTTTGGCCATTGCCGGCGCGTTTATCGGCGATGGCTTAAGCTATTTTATCGGTTATCGTTTTCGCGACACACTCCCCAGCAAATGGCCCTTTCGATTAGTCCCCAAGCTGATTCAAAAAGGTAAAGCCTACTTCGCTGAGCACGGCGGTAAAAGCGTGTTTATCGGGCGCTTTGTCGGCGCGATTCGTGCGATGGTGCCCGTCGTGGCCGGCATGATGCACATGAAACCCTGGCATTATTTTCCTATCAGCTTTTGCTCGGCCATTTTGTGGGCCATCGTGTATTTGATCCCAGGTTTTTTAATCGGTTTTGCCTCAGAAGCCTTACCGCCAGGGCTTGCCACACACGTTATTTTATACGTTTTAGGCTTCTTGGTGCTGATCTGGTTGATCTATTGGGCGATCAAAGAGTTCAGTATTCTGTTTGGCCGTATGATCGATAAATTTCTCGATCGCTGCTGGAATAAGCTCTATTTCAATCGCCGCTGGCATTGGCTCACGCGCCTCATTCAAAATGCACAAGACCCAGGTCATCATGGTCAATTTGTGATGACCGTCATGTTTATCGTTTCCGCAGCTTTATTTATTACACTCTCAGTTCAAGTCATTTTTCAACACGGCCTCACGAGCCTAAACGCGCCGATTTTGCATATCATGCGCGGTTTGCGTGATGTGGGCGTGCAAAAGTTCATGATTTTCATCTCTATTTTAGGCGATGAACAAACACTGCTGCCCGCCATACTTTTCACCAGTATTGTTTTGTGGTTTAAGCGTTATCGCCACGCAGCTATTCATTTATTCATGGTCACCTTTATCGGCTGTCTCATCGCTTGGCTAATGAAAGAAGGCATTCCCAGTGCGCGACCGTCTGGCATTGCTTTTATCAAAGCCACGGGCTCATACCCTAGCGGACACACCGTTTTAGCGGTTTTGTGTTTTGGCTATGTTGCCTGGCTCGTGGGTCATAGTCGCCCGAGCTTTAAAAAAGTGAGTTACTGGATTGCGAGCGCGATGATCGCACTCCTCTTTCTTTCGCGATTGTACCTGTGTGATCATTGGTTCACCGATGTGATCGGCAGCTTATTTTTAGGATTAACGGTCGTCTTCGGCGGTATCATTTCCTACAAGCGCTTTCAAGGGCGAAACTTCACACCCAAAACCTTGCTATTGCCGTTTCTATTGTTCTTCGCACTTTTTGCTGCGATCAATATGATCCGAAATTTCCACAGCCTCTATCGCCACACTCAGCTTGTCTGGCAAGACAGTCAACTATCTCAAACACAGTGGTGGAAAACACGCACCATTATCATCGGTCGATACAGTAAAACCGCGCTCAATCGTAATGAAGATTTTTTAAACCTTCAGTGGGCCGGCAAACTGGATACGATTATTAGGGATTTACATGCTCACAACTGGGTCGTGTTTGTTCGCAAGAAAACCTTAGAAAACCAAAACACACCGCATCAATTACTGCAATTTGACCTAATGCCCAATCTGTATGAGTCGCGACTACCGAGCTCAGTGTTGGTTAACAATCATATGCAACCCTCGCTCGTTTTGCGGCTTTGGAAAAGCGATGTCACGCTAAGCCCGAGCAACACACCGCTTTGGGTGGGGTCTATAACCTATAATGAACGCCCAAAACATATCCTGCAAAAAAACAAAGCGGCTGATATGCAAGATATGCTTAAAGGCTTGTTGCCCTCTCTGGAAAGCGATTACCGCTGGAAAATCATTAATAACTCGCTCCTTATCATTGAGCCTAAAAACCTGGATACACCAACATGATTGATGCCTTAATACATATTTTAGTTTTCGTCGTTGAAGTCGTCGTACTGGCGCTGGCCATCGTGTTTGTCTTGGCCTCGATTATTGGCTTGAGTGCCAAAGCCAAAGCACAAAACAAAGTGAGCGTAAAAAACCTCAATGAACACTTTAATGAGCTTGCTCAAACAGTATTGAGCGAAGCAGACAAGCCCGCGAAAAAACAACACAAAAAAGCGGCCAAAAAAGCCAAGAAAAACCCGCCTAAACACACACTGTTCGTTGTTGATTTCTCAGGCGACATTCGTGCCAGCCAATCGACCGCACTGCGCCAAGAAATCTCCACCGTATTGCTGGCCGCTAAAAAAGGCGACGAAGTGTTTATCCGGCTTGAAAGCCCAGGCGGCTTGGTCAACGCCTACGGTTTTGCCGCCTCACAATTGCAACGCGTGAAAGACGCCGGCCTTAAACTCACCGTCGCCGTCGATCAAGTGGCTGCTAGCGGCGGGTATATGATGGCGTGCGTGGCCGACCGCATTATCGCCGCCCCCTTCGCGATCATCGGGTCGATTGGTGTGATTTTACAAATGCCAAACTTTAACAAATGGCTAAAAAAACACGATATCGATTTCGAGCAACTTTCCGCCGGCGAATACAAACGCACCCTCACCTTGCTGGGTGAAAACACGACGGAAAAACGCGAAAAAATGCAGCACGATATCGATGCAACACACGATTTATTCAAACAGCATGTCGCTGATCATCGCCCGAACCTGGACATTAGCAAAGTCGCCACCGGTGAATACTGGTACGGCAAGCGTGCCCTAGAACTTGGCCTAGTCGATGAGCTTAAAACCAGCGATGATTTTTTACTCGCAGCACGACAACATTGGCAACTGCGCCTAGTGAAACTGCACAGCAAACGTGGTTTCATGCAGCGCTTACGACAAGGCGCTGAAACCTTGCTTGCCACACAACAGACCGCGCCCTAATGCCTGTTGATATCCAGCACAATGTCTGCCTAAAAGCACTCAATACCTTGGCAATGCCGGTCAAAGCCAAAAGTTTTGTCGCACCTAGAAACCTCGATGAACTTAAAGAAATTATCCAACACGAAACGGGCCCGTTTTTTATTCTCGGCGGTGGCAGCAATTGTTTATTCGCCCACGATATTGATGCGTTAGTCATACATCCACAAATTTTCGATATGCGTGTACTGGAAGAAACGCCCCAGGAAGTGTTAGTCGAGTTTGGCGCCGGTGTTCCTTGGCACGAAGCGGTGACCTACTGTGTGAAAGAGCAATTTTACGGCATTGAAAATCTGGCACTTATTCCAGGCCTCGTGGGCGCTGCGCCCATACAAAATATTGGTGCTTATGGTGTGGAACTGTGCGATGTGTTTCACTCACTCGACGCAATGGACATAAAAACCGGCGAGCTTGTGCAATTTAATCGAGACGCTTGTCATTTTGGCTATCGCGACAGCGTGTTTAAACACGAAGCAAAAGGTTTGTACTGTATTACTGCGGTCAGACTGTGTTTGTCTAAAACACCCGCCTTAAAAACACGCTATCGCACATTGGATGAGTATTTACAAACACACCATATTATCAACCCCACAATCGATGATGTCTTTTGTGCAGTCATGAACATTCGCCAAAGCAAACTGCCCGACCCGAAAAAACTGGCCAATGCCGGCAGTTTTTTTAAAAACCCCATCGTCACGCGCGAAGTGTATGAAACACTGAAAGAACATGCCCAACATTTACCGCAATTTTCAGTTGATCAACAGCGGGTAAAAATCCCGGCTGCTTGGCTCATTGAACAATGTGGTTTCAAAGGGTATCGCTTGGGCGACGCTGGCGTACACACCGAGCAGGCCCTGGTCATTGTCAATCACGGCCAGGCTAGCGCCAAAGATATTTTAGCGCTGTCCAAACTCATTCAAACTCAGGTGTATGAGCGTTTCGGTCTTCATCTTGAACCTGAGGTTAATATACCTAACCTAGAAACGGCACCAGGCGTCTGATCATCTGTCATTTTCTTAAGGTTTATTTAAGCTTTTCACCGTAAAATAGGCATCATAGTTATTTAAATGAGATGGAGATTATCATGCCAAAAGTCAACGTAGCCGCCGCCGACCTAGCCGACCTCCTCGGCGTAGCCGGGCGCCGCGATGCAGAGCTTCGTCGCGTTTTTAAAGAGCAGATCTTACGTCGCCAACAGAAATTAGAGTTGCCGCACCTCTCCAGGAACGCTAGTTTACTAACGCTTAAGACAGAAATTGCCCAAGGGCTAGTTCCCCTCACAAACCTTGTAAAAAAAGCTATTGATCCAAGAGAAGAAGTTAAAGTTAAAACTAACACTGACGAATGGTTTAGCCTGATGGTTTTTTTGTCTTGGTTAAACGAGCATCTAGGGGCTTTTAAAGCTTTAGTGCGATCGTCCACACCCGAACCCGACCCTGAGACCTTGTTGCAACTATTTCGCCTTCTTGAACAACTAAACGAGCTTCATGAAAAATCAAGCTCCTGGGAAGAAGGCAAGAGGGCAACGGGGATAAAACAGCTCACGGATGGCACACGCATGCAGATTCGAGGTATCCAAGGCGACCTGCTTAAGCTTGTTGACTGTCTGGCATTCGATATCTTCTTGAGTAATAATCAGCACCGAAGAGAACAGGCACAACAGGCACCCCACAGTACGCTAACCGTCATGCAGGACGCCTATGGAAGAGAACCAGCAACGCTAACCGTCCTGCAGGACGCCTATGGAAGACAAAAAGCAAGGGTAGGGACCCTGCGGCTAGCCCTGATAAGCCTCTCTGAGCAATATTACGCTCAATCACTAACGGATCAAGCAAGAGCACTTTTCGCTTCCCACCTAAGAAAATGCTTAGGCACACTGTCTTCACTAAGCAATCTATACAAAAGCCTAGACTGGCTGTTAAGAAATGAAGTACCGTTTAAGCAAGAGGAGATAAAGACGTTCCTGGTGCCTGAAAGTGTGCTCATTCAATCGCTTATACTTCTGCTAGACCCAGTGAGAGCCGCTCTGGAAGCAGCCAGGTCTGCTGCTCCACCGGCGGCAGCCGCTCAACCGCCTTCTTCGGCCGCTGCTATTTGCAACGACGCGCCGCCGCCAGCACGGATGCCAATAGCAGGGACACTCTTTCGTGTCAATCATCAACATGCAGTGCCACCAGAGACTCCTCCTCCCCACCCAAAATGAGCCTGAGTTCATGAAGGGCTGTTGACGGAGCGGGCGAAAGCCATGTTGGCCAGCACAAGCCTGCCTTGTGCTGGCGATTAAAATTCGCTAGAATTGCGCAAATTTAAAACAAGGCGAGCAGCATGAGCACCAAAAAAGTCTTCATCAAAACTTACGGTTGTGCGATGAACGAGTACGACTCCAACCGCATGCTCGATGTGTTGGCCGATCAAGCCAACACGGTGGAAACCAAAACCATTGAAGATGCCGATATCATTTTGTTAAACACCTGCTCGATTCGTGAAAAAGCGCAAGAGAAAGTGTTCTCAGAGCTGGGTCGTATTCGAAAGCTTAAAGAAAAAAAACCTGATTTAAAAATTGGTGTGGGCGGTTGCGTGGCGAGCCAAGAAGGCAAACTTATCGCCCGGCGCGCGCCGTATGTGGATGTGGTTTTTGGCCCACAAACGATTCACCGCTTACCTGAGCTTGTTAAGCAGGCAGAAACCTCAAAAAAAGTCGTGGTTGATATTTCTTTTCCGGAAATTGAAAAATTCGATAAATTACCCGAGCCTTCAGTGAAAGGCGTAAGCGCCATGGTCTCCATCATGGAAGGCTGCAATAAATACTGTACGTTTTGTGTGGTGCCTTACACACGCGGCGAAGAAATTAGCCGCCCGTTTAACGATGTGCTTCGCGAGTGCATCGGCTTAGCCGAAAAAGGTGTGCGCGAAATCACATTTTTAGGCCAAAACGTGAATGATTACCAAGGCAAAATGGCGGATGGTGAAGTCGCAGACCTGGCTTTATTGATTCATACCGCGGCTGCGATTGACGGCATCGATCGCATTCGCTTTACCACCTCTCACCCGAACGCATTTTCTGAAAATTTGATCGACGCTTATGCTGAAGTACCTCAGCTCGCCAACCAACTGCATTTACCCGTGCAATCAGGCTCCGACCGTATCTTGGCTGCCATGAAGCGTAACCACACGATTTTGGAGTATAAATCTAAGCTGCGTAAATTACGTAAAGTACGCCCAGATATTTATATTAGCTCGGATTTTATCGTGGGTTTTCCCGGTGAAACAGAAGCTGACTTTGAAAAAACCCTGGATTTAGTGCGCGAGATTGGTTTTGATTTTTCATTCAGCTTTATTTATTCACCACGCCCCGGCACACCCGCGGCCAGCTTGCCGGATAACACGCCCTTAGACGTTAAAAAAGAACGCTTAGCACGCTTGCAAGCACTGCTCACTGAAAACACGCAAAAATATTCGCGCGCCATGGTCGGTACCGTGCAAAAAGTGCTGGTTACCGGGGCAGCTAAAAAACACGAAGGTCAGCTCACGGGCCGCACGGAAAATAACCGCATTGTGAACTTTGAAGGCAACCCACGCTTGGTGAATACTTTTGTCGATATCCACATCACACAAGCGCAACCGAACTCTTTGCGCGGAGAAATTGTCACGCAGGGAGAATAGGATGACGATCGGTCTGATCATCGGCGCCACACCAGAAGAAACGAAGCGGCGTGAAAAGCAAATCCATCAGTGGCGAGAGGCTTTAAACGCGCAGCTTGCACCGGGCGAGTTACAAGTCTGGCCCAACATCGACCAATCCACCATTGAATACTTGATCCTTTGGAATCACCCTATCGGCATGCTCAAGCAGTGTCCCCGCTTAAAGGCTGTGACCTCGCTCGGCGCAGGCGTGAACCATATCCTGGCCGATGAGTCACTACCCCGTGATTTACCCGTTGCACGTGTTACAGACACGGTGCTCTCACGTGATATGACACACTATGTGATTCAGGCTGTGCTTAACCAAAGCCGCATGCTGGATCGTTTTCGTGAAGGCCAAACGCGTAAAGAATGGCGACAAACACCGCCCTTTACACTGAACGATGAGCTCACTGTGGGCATCATGGGCTTGGGCGAAATTGGTCAGCACATTGCTCGCGCCTTGCAGTCGATTAATATACCCGTGATTGGCTGGAGTCGTAGACTGAAGACCCTGGAAAGTATGCCCTGTTTTGACGAAGCCGGCCTGGATGAATTTTTAGCTAACAGCCATATTTTAGTGTGTATTTTACCGCTGACGCCTGCAACAGAAGGCATTTTAAACCTTGAGCTCATGCAAAAACTGCCCAAAGGTGCTTACATCATCAACATCGCGCGTGGGCAGCACTTGGTGGAAGCCGATTTAATCACTGCTTGCGACAACGACCAGCTCTCTGGTGCCAAACTCGATGTGTTTCACACTGAGCCACTCCCGCAGGACCACCCCTTTTGGACACACCCCAAGATCGAGATCACCCCGCATAATGCAGGCGTCTCGCTGCCCGCCAACGTCGCCCCGTTTTTGCTTGAGAACTACCGCAGAGTACAACGAGGCGAAACCCTGCTCAATCAAGTTGAAATCACGCAGGGTTACTGACTATAGAGACAACCTGCTTTTAAGCCGCTGCTGCTGATGATGATGGAGCAGCTTGCCTTTGCGCCTCTTGCATCTCTTCAATCGCATCAAACAATGCTGCCGCCGTTTTGACGAGAACCGCATAACCTTTGATCTTGGATTCGTGCTGAATCTTTCCTAGCGTGGTTTTGACTTCAGTAAAATCAGGCTGCTGATGGCCTAGATTGCTTGCCGCAGAAAGGGCATCCCCAAGCATGCGCTCTTTTGTCTGGGCAAAATGTAAGGTATGCCTTTTTCCAGCCTTTTCAAAACGTGACTGAGATCGAACGTGCGCAGCAAAAAAACGGTCTTTCGCTGCTTGAAGGCGATTTTCTATGTTACTACTACTTAAGGAAAATGTGCTATCTGAAGCAGCGCTACTTAATAAAGGCTGAGTCTCTCCTGATCGCTGATGCGATTTAAGCATATCGCGCTTGATATTTGGATGAGACTGAAGAAGATCCATAACAGCGCTTTGGCTTTGTGCTTTACTAATCCCTCGGTTTAAATCTGACAAAAAAGGCGCCATGCGGCTCGTTTCGAGACCCCCTTTCATTTCATCTGATCCAGGCGTTGGTGGCTCTGGCGCATCCTGCGGGACAGCGCCATTGCCTAAGCAGAGCATGGGAATAATAATGACAAAAAAGAATATACCGAGAGTGCTATAGCCAGCATAGTGTCGTTTAGCAATCCGCCTATTAATGATGTCGTGAGCGAGATTTTTTAATTCTGATAACTCTAGCTGTTCAAGGCTTGTGTTGATGAAGGCGATAGGATCTTTTTTTCTAGACATGGAGTTAACCTCTCTTTTTCTGCTTCTGCACATTCCAACATTGGTCAAAAAAAAGTCAACCAAAAGCCTCGTTTTTTCGATTGATTTTTGCACATCATTTAGAATGCCTGGAGTTGGCAATTAAAAACATGACGCCTAGCCATCGCTTGCGAGCTAGACCGTTTAATGCCACAATCAGGCCAGAAACCTTACGGAGCCAGGCCCTCGTTGAACAATCTGCTACTTGACCACGCGTTTAAACTCAAACCCCACGATAATCAACGCCTGTCTGCCCTCTGCGGCCCTGCTGAAGAAAACATCAACTTCATCGAAAAGCACCTAGGGGTCACCATAAACCACCGAGGCCACCGCTTTAATATACAGGGTGATGATCGCCAGGCCATCGAGCAAGCCGCTCACGTGCTGGAAGCTCTCTACGCCGAAACTGAAAACGGTGAAGATATCGTCAAAGAGTCCATCCACCTCGCGCTCAAAGAAGACCCTGCCACACCGGCAGAAAAGGACATCACTTTACGCACCGAACGCGGGCTAATTCGTGCACGCACACCGACCCAAAAAGCTTATTTAGAACGTATTTTTGACCATGCGATTAATTTTGGCATTGGCCCTGCCGGCACGGGTAAAACCTTTCTGGCCGTGGCTTGCGCGGTCGACGCCCTTCAAAAGCACTTGGTTCAGCGCTTGATTTTAGTGCGCCCCGCCGTTGAGGCCGGTGAAAAGCTCGGGTTCTTACCCGGTGACTTAAGCCAGAAGGTCGATCCTTACTTGCGGCCCATTTACGATGCGCTTTATGAACTCTTGGGCTTTGAAAATGTCGGCAAACTCATTGCGAACAATGTGATAGAAATCGCCCCGCTCGCCTACATGCGTGGTCGCACCTTGAATGATGCCTTTATTATTTTGGATGAAGCACAAAACTCGACGAAAGACCAAATGAAAATGTTTTTAACACGCATTGGCTTTGGATCCAAGGCGGTGATCACCGGCGACGTAACCCAAATTGATCTGGCCAAAAACCAGCCGTCTGGCCTGACTCACGTGATGCATATTTTACCGGGTGTAAACAATGTGAGCTTTACCCGGTTTAGTGCGAAAGATGTGGTCCGGCATCCTGTGGTGCAAAGCATTATCCGTGCGTATGAAAAAGATGAACATGAACACCGAGCTTGATTTACAACTCGCAGTTGAAGCAGACACACCTTCAAAGCAAGATTTCCAAACCTGGGTCGATTTAGCCAACGAGCAAAAACAGCCGGCCAGTGTGTGTTTGCGTATTTGCTCAAGCAATGAGATTCAAACACTTAACAAAACGTATCGACAAAAAGACAAACCCACGAATGTCTTATCATTCGCTTATACGCTTGAAGGCGACAGCCCAAGCCCTGAAGATGAGCCACCGCATTTGGGTGATATTATTATTTGTGATGATGTCGTGAAACAAGAGGCCTGCAAGCAGCATAAGTCCAAACACGATCATTATGCGCACATGGTGATTCATGGCATGTTGCATTTACAAGGTTATAATCATATTCAAGATGATGAAGCGCGTATCATGGAAGCACGCGAAGTGGATTTATTAAGGAATTTAGGCATCAAAAACCCTTACGAGGAGCACAATGAGTAACACACCATCCAAAGGTTTACTGGAACGGTTTATGGGCATGCTATCAGGCAGTGACGAACCGAAAAACCGCGCAGAGCTGATCGACATTTTAGAAGACGCAGAGAAAAATCGACTGCTCAAGCATGACGCGATGGAAATGATTCGTGGTGCAATCACCGTAGCGGATCGTCGTGTGGAAGATGTGATGATCACCCGCTCGCAAATGGTCACGCTCGAAATGGACAAGCCCTTACCTGAACTTTTGAATGTAATGATTGAAAGCGGTCATTCGCGCTTTCCGGTGATAGGCAAAGATATCGAGGATGTGCGCGGCCTATTGCTCGCTAAAGATGTTTTGCGTTATTTCGTACTGCATGAACACGAAGGCTTTGATTTACACACCCTGCTCCGCCCCGTGGTCACCGTGCCAGAGAGTAAGCGCTTAGACATGGCGCTAAAAGAATTTCGCGCGAATCACACGCACATGGCGTTAGTGGCCGATGAGCATGGTGTGATTTCTGGTTTATTGACGATTGAAGATATTCTCGAACAAATTGTCGGTAATATTGAAGATGAACATGATCTCGAAGACGATGAGCCTGAAAAAATTCGACAAGCGTCAACATCACACTATATCGTTGATGCACTGACAGAAATCGAAGATTTTAACACTTACTTTGATGCCGAACTTCCAACAGATGAGTTCGACACCATCGGCGGCTTGGTCACGCATCGCTTAGGGCATGTGCCTCAAAAAGGTGAACACTGCACCCTCAAAGGCTTAAAGTTTCAAGTGATCAACGCTGATGAACGTCGCGTCTTGCAGCTCAGCCTGCATCATAACCGCGACAGTGAAAACTAAGCTCTAAACGATGATAAAAAAGTTCGCGATCAAAAATCGCTTGCGTGAAGCAAGATTATTTAAGCGTCGCTTATGGGTGGTTGCGATTATTATTGCATTGCTCATTTTAGCTATCATCGTGCGTCTTGTGTATTTGCAAATCGACCAACACCGTTACTACACCACACTCTCGCGCCATAACCAAATTGCACTACGCCCTATCCCACCACGCCGTGGCCTGATCGATGATAGCAACGGCGTATTACTCGCTAAAAATACACCGGTATTCAGCCTCATGGTCAAACGCGATCAGCTCGGCCAGTTCAAGTCGGAACTGGCGATCTTACAAACCTTGATACCCATCTCCGACACCGAACTTAAGCAATACCAAAAAGAAGCCAGGCAACGCCCCCGCTATGAATGGGTGCCCATCAAAGAAAAACTCAGCGAGCAGCAAGTCGCGATATTTTCAGTAAACCGCTATCGCCTGCCCGGTTTTTCCATACAAGCACGGCTAATGCGCGAGTACCCCACCGCCGAGACCTGCGCGAATGTCGTCGGCTATGTCGGGCGAATTAATCCCGATGACCTTTTAAAAATTGACCCTTCCAATTACGCCGCCACCAACTACATTGGCAAGCGAGGCATTGAGCGATACTTTGAATCACAACTGCATGGCAAAGTCGGCTATAAGGAAGTGGAAACGACATCAGACGGCACGACAGTGCGTGACATGGGTAAAGTGCCCGCACAATCTGGTGTGAATCTGACCCTCACGATCGATAGCAGTTTACAAAAAGCGATGATCAAGGATTTTGGCACACTACGAGGCGCAGCGGTCGCCATCAATCCACAAAACGGCAAGGTGCTGGCTTTAGTCAGTAATCCAACCTACGACCCTAACCTCTTTGTGAAAGGTATCAGCGCTAGCGATTATGCAAAACTGCAAAATAATAGCGACAGACCCTTGTATAACCGCGCCATATCGGGTCTTTATGCGCCCGGCTCAACCATCAAGCCTTTTTTTGCGCTGCAAGGTTTAGACACCGGCGCAATCACACCCGAGACAAAGGTCTACGACCGAGGTTGGTTTCGGCTGAAAGGCACCCATCACATTTATCACAACTGGGATCGTGGCGGCTTTGGCTGGGTGAATTTACACGACGCGATTGTCTTATCGGATGATATCTATTTCTACCAGCTTGCTCACACCATGGGCATTAAGAAAATGGAAGACATACTAAGGCAATTTGGGTTTGGTACCAAAACCGGCATTGAGCTAGCTGACGAGGCAAACGGTGTCATACCCTCGCCCCAGTATAAAATGGGCTTAACCGGCCAATCCTGGTACGAAGGTGACACCGTAATCACCGGTATCGGCCAAGGGTATATGCAAGTGACCCCGCTGCAATTGGCAGAAGCCACCGCCACACTCGCCATGCATGGCAAGCGCTTTCAACCACAATTGCTTAAACAGTATCAAATAGCGGGCAATCCTGTGACCGTGGTGACACCTAAACCTTTGCCGCCTGTCACATTAAATAACGCTAAAGATTGGGATATTGTCATTCAAGCGATGCAATCGGTGGTTAGCTCGCCTCGTGGCACCGGCTTTCGCTTCGGCAAAACACCGTATACGGTGGCCGCCAAAACCGGTACGGCACAAGTCTATACGCTCAAAAATGACGAACAAGATAATCGCCTGTTACCCGAGCGCGAGCGCGATAATTCCTTTTTTATCGCTTTCGCACCCGTTGACCACCCGCAAATTGCCCTGGCCGTTGCGGTGGAAAACAACCCCGACGCACCAGTGATCGCACGAAAAATTATGGACTATTATCTGTTAACTCAGCATCATTGGCAGCCACAAGGGTCACACTAATGTCACTTTTCAGCCAATTACAGCGTAAAAAACAAGATAGCGGCACACAGTATCGCACCTGGCTACAAGTGCTGCACATTGATCTTATTTTATTGCTGAGCTTACTCGCGCTAATTTTTTTTGGCTTTTTTGTGCTTTATAGTGCGAGCAATCAAGACTTCTCGATTGTAACTTCGCAATTAGGCCACATTGTGTTTGCCTTGGTTTTATTATTCCTTTTAGCACAAGTACCGCCGCACTTTTATCAACGCCTAGCGCCGATTTTATACGGGATTAGCGTATTTTCTTTGTTACTGGTATTACTTATCGGCCATGAAAGTTTAGGTGCCAAACGTTGGCTAGGCTTTGGTTTTTTTCGATTCCAACCGTCGGATTTAATTTTATTGTCCTTGCCCATGATGCTGGCTTGGTTTTTTTCCTACCGCCCCTTACCGCCCAATTTAAAAGAAGTCTTGGTCAGCCTCGTCATCATCATGGTGCCTGTATTGCTGACGGCCAAAGAGCCTGACCTGGGTTCCGCGATTTTAATTTTAAGCACGGGCTGCATATTACTCTTGCTCGCCGGCATAAGTTGGCGCTGGGTCTTTGTCGCTTTGATTTTAGCGCTGATTGCGGCGCCCGTGCTGTGGCATGGCATGCATGTGTATCAAAAAGAGCGGGTGCTGACATTTTTAAACCCTGAGCGCGACCCATTAGGTGCAGGCTATCACATTATTCAATCGAAAATTGCCATTGGCTCGGGTGGTTTCTTGGGCAAAGGTTGGCTTAATGGCACGCAATCGCACCTGCACTTTTTACCCGAGCACGCCACCGACTTTATCTTTGCCGTGTGCGCTGAAGAATTTGGCTTAATTGGCTGCTTATTTTTACTATTGCTTTACAGCATTATCATTGCTCGCTGTTTAATCATTACCTTAAATGCTCAAGACACCTTTTCCAGGCTTTTAGCCGGCAGCTTAGCCGGGTTGTTTTTTCTTTCGATGTTTATCAACATCGGCATGGTCAGTGGTATACTGCCCGTGGTGGGGTTGCCGTTACCCATGATTAGTTACGGCGGCACCTCGATGTTAACCCTGATGGCAAGCTTCGGTATTTTGATGTCGATACAAAGCCACCGTAAATTATTGTCGCAGTAAGCCGTGATGCTCCAGAAACTTAAACAGCTCATCACCTGCTTCATCGGGCTAAGCATGGCAACCGCTTTATTCGCCAGCACCCAGCAAGAAACCGATAAACAACACTTCATTAATTACATGGTCAGGCATTATCACGTTTCACGCCCCATGGTGACTCGCGCCATTGAGCAAGCTCAATACCGCGCCAGCGTTTTGCAAAAAATGCGTCAGCCCTTCGAAAGTAAGCCTTGGTACGAATATCAAAAAGCCCTGATCTCGCCAACACGCGTCACACAAGGCGTGGCATTCTGGAAGAAAAACATCGACACACTGCAGTTTATGTTCAACCAGTTTCATGTGCCGTCTAAGGTTATCGTGGGCATTTTAGGCATTGAAACACGTTATGGCATGAATCAAGGCAGCTACAAAGTCATCAATGCCCTAGTCACTTTAAGCTTTTACTACCCTGCCCGCACGAAGTTCTTCCAGACACAGCTGGCTGAATTTATTTTGTATTGCGAAAAAAACCACATCAAAACAGACTCGGTCTTAGGCTCCTATGCCGGTGCGATTGGCCAAGCGCAGTTTATGCCAACGAGTATTTCAGCCTACGCTGTTAGCGCGAAAAAAACAGGCGATATCGATTTATCTCACAACGTCGGCGATGTGATTGCCTCTGTGTCTAACTTTTTATCCAAGCAAGGCTGGCGCCCCGACCAAGCCATCGCCACATTGGCGAGATTTAAAGATACCAAAGCACTCGCGTATGTCAAAAAACACGATGCCCACAAGCGACTAAGCTTATTAGCCTGGGAAAAATTGGGGGTGTACCCTAAAGTGCCGCTACACATGAAAGACAAAGCGATTAAAGCGCGCTTGATGGCTATGCCTTTAAAAAAGGGAACAGAATACTGGCTCACGTTTTACAATTTTGATGTTATCAAGCATTACAATCCTAGTAATAATTATGCGCTCGCCGTTGTATTACTCGGCACAGCGATACAAGATCAACTCTTAAAAGAAGGCTACATAAAAACATGAAATGGGTTTTACTCCTTTTATCATTGACCCTGTGTGCCTGCAGCCAAGCGAAAGATGGCGCACCCAGTGGCACCGTGGATCTAAGCCAAGTGCATAACGCCAAACCTCGTATTCTTAAACGCACAAGCTATGGCAACCCTAAGTCATACACCGTGCTCGGCAAAACCTACTACGTCTTAAAATCACCTTATGGTTATCACGCTGTGGGTTACGCGTCTTGGTATGGCACCAAATTTAATGGCAAACTCACCTCATCCGGCGAGCGATACGATATGTACAAAATGACGGCTGCGAATAAAGTGCTGCCCGTACCATGCTACGTGAAAGTTACCAATATCGCCGCACATAAAACCATCATTGTTAAAGTCAATGACCGCGGGCCATTTCATGAAGATCGCATCATTGATTTATCCTACGTGGCAGCCTTAAAGCTAGGTATTGTAGGTCACGGCACAGCCATGGTCTCTGTAAGCGCGATTGACCCGCGCGAGAATGTAGCCAATCAAGGTTTGAAAACCTTATACGTGCAGGCGGGCTCTTTTGCCGACAGCGCAAATGCTAAGCGCTTAAGCCTGAGATTGCAAAAATTGACGCATCAGCACACCGATATTGTACCGATCACGCTCAATGGAAAACGCTACAACCGCGTGTACCTCGGTCCACTTGACACGCTTGAGCAAGCGCTTACCATTGAGCGACAATTGAAATCGATAGGCATTAAGCACCCTGTCACACTCACACACCTGTAAAAGGATAAACATGAGCGCGCTACAAACCACCATCGAGCAAGCCTTTGAAAACCGTCACGCTATATCGCCGCACACTGCAGACAACAAAACCAAACAAGCCGTAAAATCTGTCATCGATCTTTTGAATCACGGCAAGCTGCGCGTGGCCGAAAACATCGACGGCCAATGGCATTGCCATGAGTGGGTGAAAAAAGCTGTCTTGTTATCGTTTAGGCTATTTGACAACCACGTCATCGAACAAGGCTTTAGCCAGGCCTTTGACAAAGTGCCGTCAAAATACAGTGACTACACGGCTCATCAATTTGAAGAAGACAAAACCCGTGTTGTGCCGCCAGCCGCTATTCGACACGGTAGCTTTATTGGTAAAAACACCGTGATCATGCCTTCATTCGTAAACATTGGCGCCTACATTGACGAAGGTTGCCTAATTGACACCTGGGCCACCGTCGGCTCTTGTGCACAAATCGGTAAAAACGTGCATTTGTCTGGCGGGGTGGGTATTGGCGGTGTATTAGAGCCTTTACAAGCCACGCCCACCATCATTGAAGACGATTGTTTTATCGGTGCGCGCTCTGAAATTGTTGAAGGCGTGATTATCGAAAAAGGCTCAGTGATCAGCATGGGGGTTTTCATCGGTCAAAGCACTAAAATTTATGATCGCATTAACGATACAGTGCTCTACGGTCGTGTGCCTGCAGGTAGCGTGGTCGTGCCCGGCACACTACCCGGCCATAATGGTAAATACCAACTGCAATGTGCCGTGATTGTAAAACGCGTGGATGAACAAACACGAAAAAAAACCAGCATCAATGACTTACTACGAGGCGACTAATGTTTATTTTGTACGGGATTAAACATTGCGACACAGTAAAAAAAGCACTCGCATTTTTACAAGAGCACGAATGTGAATGTCGTTTTCACGATGTGCGTGCTGACGGCATTGACGAAGCGCTCATCAACACCTGGTTGCATTTTGTGAGCTGGGAAACTTTAGTGAATACGAAATCAAAAACCTGGCAAGGACTGTCGACCTCTGAAAAACAAGGCTTAAACGAACAAAGAGCCGTGCATTTAATTTGCCAGCACCCGACGTTACTCAAACGCCCCGTGTTGAACACCGGCAAAAACGTGCTAGTGGGATTTGATTCATCATTGTATTTTAAGGCTATCGATGAGAACCGTTAAGGCTTTAACACACGCATTGATCGCTTGCGAGTCTGTGACACCCGATGACGCAGGTTGCCATACCCTGATTGAAAAGGAACTCGCGCTGGCAGGTTTTCGCTGCGAGCACCTTGATCACGCTAGCGTTAAAAACCTCTGGGCCACACACGGTAACGGCGCCCCCTATTTTGTGTTTGCCGGGCATAGCGACGTAGTACCACCGGGCGATTTAGACTTGTGGCACACACCCCCGTTTGAACCCACAGAAAAAGATGGCCTGCTTTATGGCCGTGGTGCCTGCGATATGAAAGCTGCCTTAGCGGCCATGGTGTGCGCCGCACGGGATTATGCAAAGGCGAACCCCAATCATCCTGGCACGATTGCGCTTCTGATCACGAGTGACGAAGAAGGCCCTGCCGAGCACGGCACGCGCCATGCCGTGGAAATATTGCAATCACGTGGCATTCAGTTTGATTGCTGCATTATTGGTGAACCCAGCTCATCTGAGCGACTGGCCGACACGATCAAAATCGGTCGACGCGGTTCTTTGCATGCTGACATTCAGCTTATTGGGCAAAGTGGGCACGTCGCCTACCCTGAGACCGTGAATAACCCGGCTCATCTTGCGGCAGGCTTTATTCAAGCTTTGTGCAATGAACGCTGGGACAATAAAACACTCGAGGCTTTTCCTGCAACGAGTTTACAAATCACCTCACTGGCATCACACAGTAGTGCGGGTAATACCACACCCGAAACAGCACACATACACATCAATTGGCGCTATTCGCCCGCCACCTCAAGCGGCGCCATTGCCGCTCGTGTGGAAGCGATTGCAGACTCGCTTAATCTATATATCAAAACCGAATGGAAAACATCAGCTGAGCCCTTTATGACAACGCGGGAAAGTGATTTTATTTCGCAAGTGCAAAACGCTTGCGAACAACACACTGGCTATCACCCTGTGCTTTCCACCAGCGGCGGCACCTCTGACGGACGATTTATTCGCGCAATATGTAGCAACCTTGTAGAGCTTGGCATGGTTAATAAAACGATCCATCAAATTAATGAGCATATTCCCGAAAAAGACATTGAGGTTTTGAAAGCCATTTATTTCACGATATTGCTCAATGTCTCACGGTTGTCCCATTAAAAATATTTTGCTCAACTTAACCACAAACGTTCAGTTTTGAGGCGAGGTTGGGCGGAAATTTGATGAGAAAACGCAGTGTACACGATAGTACATGAGTATTTCGAAGAAAATTTCCGCCCAAGATCGACCAAAAATGGACGTTTCCTGATTTAATGGGACAGCCCTGCTCAATGTCTTGTGATCGCTTGACCGCAAAAGCACGATCCGTTATCCTCACAGCCCTTATGGTGGCATCGGTCCCCGCGCACTGCTAAATTGCGAACCCCGCCAGGTCCTGACGGAAGCAACGGTAGTGATGGCTGCAGGTGCGTTGGTCAGGCTGATGCTGCCACCTTCTTTGTGTTTGCCCGCCTGTCCTTTTGTCATCCTCGCGCAGGTGGTGGTCAACAAACCCCTGGAAATCTCAGCCAAAAACCAGTACATTTTAGGTCGAATCCGTAGGACCACCCATGACAAATTTAGCCCTTGCCCGTCAATACCGCCCGAAGAACTTCGATGAACTCGTGGGCCAAAATCACGTTCGCCTAGCGCTCTCGCACGCTTTAGAACAAGGCCGCTTGCACCATGCGTATTTATTCACCGGCACGCGCGGTGTGGGCAAGACCACGATTGCTCGCATTATCGCCAAGTCGCTCAATTGTGAAACCGGCATCACCGCCACACCGTGTGGCCAATGCCAGGCTTGCCTTGAAATTGACCACGGTCGATTTGTCGACTTAATCGAAATTGATGCCGCCAGCCGCACCAAGGTCGAAGACACGCGAGACATCTTGGATAATGTGCAATACACCCCCAGCAAAGGCCGATACAAAGTCTACCTGATTGACGAAGTGCACATGCTCTCCACGCACAGCTTTAACGCTTTACTCAAAACCTTGGAAGAGCCGCCAGCGCATGTGGTGTTTTTACTGGCCACCACTGATCCTCAAAAAATCCCCGTCACCGTGCTGTCTCGCTGTTTACAGCTTGCTTTAAAAAAACTACCTAGTGATCAGATTAAACAGCAACTTATCAAAATTCTTTCGGCTGAAAATGTCCGCTTTGATGAGGCCGCCCTCGTATTGCTGGCCAAATCCGCCAAGGGCAGCTTGCGGGATGCGCTAAGCCTCACCGACCAAGCGATCGCCTACTGCCAGAACAACATCACCCTCGATGCGGTGCGCGAGATGCTCGGCACCCTAAACCACGAGCGCTTATGGGCGATTTTTGATGCGCTTGAAGCCTCGGACGCACAGGCCCTGCTTGCCACCAGCCAAGCCCTGTCTGACGATGGCCTCGATTTTGAGCAAGTGCTGGATGAGTTCATCACCCTGATTCAGTACATCAGCCTGTACCAAGCAGCCCCGCAAGCGATTCAGTACGAAGAGCTAGACCTCGACAAACTGGCCAAATACGCTAAGCGCTTATCGCCAGAAGACTGCCAACTGTATTATCAAATCGCACTCACTGGCCGTCGTGATTTGCCCCTTTCACCTGACCCAAAGCAAGGCTTTGACATGCTACTGCTGCGCTTGCTCGCGTTTAAACCGAATGATATTGAATCAGCAGTACCTGCACCAAAGGCCAGCATGAGCACGCCTAAAGTTGGCGCGCAAAAAGCTGTGCCGAAAACAACAGTAGCGCCAATAAAAGCCGTGAACCAAAACCATTGGAGCGAGGTGGTCGCCGCACTCGATGTCGCCGGCATGACCAAATCCCTACTGGAACACACAAGCTTAAAATCACAAGATAAAAATAGCATTGAGCTGGTTTTGGATGAGAGCCAGTCAGCCATGCTCAACGATAAGCAGCACACCCGCATCAGTGAGGCGATCGAAAAACATTTCGGCCAAAAACTGAAACTTGTGATCAATGTTGGCAAAGGCGGCGATACCCCGGCACAACAAAAAGCTGACGATGCGCACTCCAAAAAACAGGCAGCGATTAGCTCGATTCAACAAGATGACACCGTCAAAGCACTGATGGACCAATTCGATGCTAAAGTGATTCCAGAAGCGATCAAGAGCAATACTTAAAAAAACGGTAATTATTCAGCATTTTTTCTGAATAATTACCTTATTTCTTAAGAAAATTGGTCTGGACAAAGGGGGCCACTATGAACCCCTGGGCGCTAGGGCTTTCATAATTGAGGTCTTCGTACACGACACAACTCCTTCTAATTTGAGTCAGGCAAAGCTGGGGGCTGGTATGGTTTGGGTTTAAAAAGCCTCACTGCTTGCTTAAACCACTTAATTTTGCCAGCAAACCAGAGCAGGCAAG
>Ga0210050_1000426_pt1 | contig 54228 bp, 55 predicted proteins | sample CryGey132114_all_FD_185463 | JGI IMG/M metagenome (GOLD analysis project Ga0210050, IMG submission 185463) | Groundwater microbial communities from aquifer - Crystal Geyser CG22_combo_CG10-13_8/21/14_all (SPAdes) (version 2) | ecosystem: Environmental > Aquatic > Deep subsurface > Groundwater ... | reverse complement strand
TCACTGTCACATCACTTGTTGTGGCAAAAGAATGGCCAACGAGGGATGAGCGACCTGTATGTTGTGCGTCGTTTTGAAATGTGGACCAGAGTGGTGCAGCTTGTAGCGGAGTACAATCCAACACAAGCGGATGACACACTGCTGCTAGAGCGTTCAAGCGACAGCCGCGGAAGTTTGGTGAACCGTCATCGCACGCGGAGCCGAGGGTTTTGGTTATTTCATTGATGTCAGTGGTGAAAATGGGGTCTGCTGTTGTCGTGATGATTTGTTTGATCTGCGCAGGCGTGAGCAAGGGGTTGATTGCCTTGATGAGACCGGCGACGCCTGTGACCATGGGGGCGGAGGCGGAGGTGCCGGTAAAAAAGAGATCATAATCACTATCTTCCGAGGGATAATTACCCTCTCCGCGTGGAGCAGGTGAATATACTGCAATTCCTGGAGCAGAAATATTAACCGCGCTTCCAAAATTGCTGAAACTTATGCGCGTGTCTTCAAATCCGTCAGTAATGTCGGTTGCCCCAACGGTGATGACATTATCGAAATTATCACCAAAATTTGCGGGTGTTATGAGTTCTGTATCAACAGCGGGCAAATCATATCCAAAAACAGTGAGCTGGCCGGCTGGAACAATGAATAAAGTGTCTGGTTTTCTTTCAAAAATCCGGGAGTAGGCTTTCTTCCCTATCAGTGAAACCAGAGGGATGGGGTTGGCAAAACTCATGTTAATTATAGAAGCCCCACGCCGATCCATCTCGTCCACCGTATTGGCGAGCGTAAAAAGAGTGAGAGATGTTGAGGGTTTCTTTCCAACAATAAGAGTGTAGTCAAGATTATGGACTCCGCTCAAAATTCCATTCATATGCGGAAACTCATACTCTTCCGGATTTGGAAAGGAGAGATTATTTGCTCCGATGATTCCCGAGACCTGGGTTCCATGTCCACCTTCTTTATCATCTTCGAGAACATCCAGTGAGAGGGCAGCAATAGGAACATCAAGGAATTCCTGGTGCCTATCGGTACTCCCTGAAGCATCTATGCCGGTGTCAATTATCCCTACTTGTACTTCAAGTTGACCTTGAGTGTGGGTATTTATGGCATCCCAAGCCACTGATATATCGATAAGCGAGTACGCTTTAAATGCGAAGGGTTCATTTCTTGCGAGATTGCGTGAGTCCTGTCCGAAAAAGAACAATTGACCAGAAACCAGAATACCTGAAGCAAGTGCCATAATCGCCATCATCGCAATGTTTATATAGAGTCCCACTCTGATTTTCCTCCTCTCTTTGTCAAACTGCTTTAAACGATAGAGAAGATATAGCCCACTAATTACGAGGAGTGGCGGTAGCCCAACCATAATCACTGATAAAAAAAACCATCCCGCATCCGTTCCAATCCGTTCTGAAAACCAGACCAATAGAAATGTATAATCCAAAGCAGTAAAAGGTAGTGAAATAAGCAAGAAAGGAAGAATGACAGCGACAGTCGTCGCTTGAAGATATCTCTCGGTGATTTTATCTGGATTCTTCATAAGACTGTTATAGTGGCAGTATATTATACAAGGTATCTTCAACAGAAGAATCGCCAGAATTTTTAATCTGGTCTATTATTCTATCAAGGTCATCAATAGTCTGTACCGAAACCTCAATTTTCCCCATACCTAAATTCGGAATAAAGCCAGTGACAATTCCATTTACGCTGCCTGCTATGCGGCGCAAACTGTTTAGTGTTGTCCCCACAGCTTGGATAATAACGGCTTCGTTTAATATAAGTTTAGTATCATTGACGGTGATTATTTTTGTCATATCACTCTCCTTCTCAAAACTCTCTTCTCTGGAGAGAATTGCTCCTCTCCCCACCACAATATGCCTGCCAATGAGTTGGCCTCTGTGAAGTGTATTTTGTCCAATGGTGATGGTGGCGTCAGGTGCTGTGATAATGCCATGTGTCATGGAGTTTGTGCCGATGGAGAGTTGTTTTCCGGTAGAGTTAAGAGCGATGCTATCAATTGGAAGAGTGTTCGGTTGGGAGAAAATAATGTTGTTTCCGATAGTTGCGTTGTTTTTGATGTTTATTGTGGCGGCGCCAAGAAAGTGAATAGTGGTACCGTTGCCGAGTGTCAGGGTTTCTGTGTTGTATGTTCCGGGATCAAATGTGAGCGTAGTGTTTGGGGCCGTAGTTATGCTTTTGAATGTACCAGATTGAAGAGTAGTGGTTTCGCTTGGTTTTGTGCGGAATACTGTGGTGCCTATTTGAAATGGCGCAACGGTGGGGAAGTTAATAAAAGGCGATGAAAATGTATCATTTTCATCGCCGAGAACGGTTGCGCCATTTGTTTTTGTCAGATTGTTGAAGGTCGCATTGCCGTTTATGACACTCTGCGGTCCCAGCGTGATGCGTGAGGCAAAGAGATTTGAAGTGAGCGTATCCTTGGAGCCAATAGTGAGAGTACTTCTATCGCTGTCTACGCCGATATCTCCGGAGGAAACCGTAATGTCTGTCGCTAGTGTTATTTTTTCGCTGGCAAGAAGAACAAATTGGTCAGTTGAGTTGAAAAGCGTTTCATTAGAAATATTCAAAAACGCTAGAGTGAGACCGCCTGCAGCTAGAGCAGAGATAATGTAGTGGTGTTTCTTCAACGAGAGAGTGTCCATATTATTTATATTGTATCAATTTATTTTTTAAGCCACAAAAATTTGGTCACTTAATAGTTAAACATCCGGTTTTTGCCATATTCCGCGTCGCGCCTGCGGAGCGGCGTCCTCCCTCGCTTTCGCAAGCGAAAGTATCATTTGGTGCCCTCGGCAGGAATCTTTCCTTACAGGAACGGTACAGTTTTCACATCGCGCTAAGCGCGATATGCTCAAACTCTTCGATTCCCGCATGCGAGCAAAGCAGTTTGCTCGCTCTCGGGCATTTCACTTCGTTCAATGCCCTCGGCAGGAATCTTTCCTTACAGGAACGGTACAGTTTTCACATCGCGCTAAGCGCGATATGCTCAAACTCTTCGATTCCCGCATGCGAGCAAAGCAGTTTGCTCGCTCTCGGGCATTTCACTTCGTTCAATGCCCTCGGCAGGAATCTTTCCTTACAGGAACGGTACAGTTTTCACATCGCGCTAAGCGCGATATGCTCAAACTCTTCGATTCCCGCATGCGAGCAAAGCAGTTTGCTCGCTCTCGGGCATTTCACTTCGTTCAATGCCCTCGGCAGGAATCGAACCTGCATTACAAGCTCCGCAAGCTTGCGTCCTATCCGTTGAACGACGAGGGCGTGTACAAAAAAATATACCGCGCGAGCGGTATATTGTCTATGGGTTACTTGGCTGAAACCGCGCGGACCAGTTTCACAAGCCGTGATTTTTTGCGCGAGGCAGTATTTTTTTTGATGACGCCGCGCTTAACCGCTTTATCAATCGCCTTATACGCCGCAGGCAAAAACTCGCGCACATCTTTCTTGGCTGTCGCGCCATCGCGCACAACCTTCACCGCTTCTTTCAATGCGCGCCGTCGCCGGTCATTGTAGACCTTTTTCCTCGCAGAGCTCCGGAGCGCTTTCTTTACTGATTTGATTACTGGCATAAGTATGTAATATATACCAGTATTTTCTAGAAAAGACAACCCCCATATTTTTCCAATAGGGGGGTTGGTGCTCTGGCATGCCTGCCAATGCAATTCACATATTCATCAAGTCTATCCAAACGGCATAGACCATAAGCGGTGCAAATAGAAGCCACCACCAGCCGCCGAAAAATATGCCGCCTATAATGGCTAAGATGGCACGAGGCACAAAGAACGAGATGATGCCGACACAAATACACCAGAGAACTTCCATATATACCTCCAAAGCATGCGCGATATTGTTTTCTACAGGTAAGCATCTGGAATACGAGTCAATTTGTCAAACATTGCCCCGCGCCGTTTGTGGTGTACCATACTAATATGATTGCTCGATTATCCGGCACTGTTTCCTTCTCCGGCGAACGCCAGCTTATTTTAGATGTAGGCGGAGTTGGATACTCCATCCACGCTACCGGAGAAACTATCCGTACTGCGCAGAAAGCAAAAGAAGTAACGCTCTGGACACACTTGGCCGTCCGCGAAGACGCGCTCACGCTCTTTGGTTTTCTTACCAGAAGCGAACTTGAATTTTTTGAGCTACTTCTCTCAGTACCCGGCATCGGTCCGAAATCCGCGCTCGGCATCATAAGCGTCGCGCCACTTGATACTCTCCGCAGAGCGGTCGGCGCGGGCGATACATCCTACCTCACAAAGGTTTCCGGCATCGGCACAAAAAACGCGCACAAAATCGTAATTGAGCTGAAATCAAAAATCGGCACGGGCGGCGACAATACTTTTGATGCTGCAATACTAAACGAAGAGCGTGAGGTTTTAGACGCGCTTGAAGCCCTCGGCTACTCGCCGAAAGAGACGCGCGAAACACTTAAAAAAATTCCCGCCGGCACCGAAGGCGTACAGGCAAAAATAAAAGCCGCGCTGAAAATGCTCGGCAAATAATTACTATAACCTATATGCTTGAGCGATTACTCTCGTTCTGGAAAAAGATTATTCCAAAGCCAATTTTTTCGGCGGGTCAACCAGTGTACCACTGGCTTCTCGCGTTTTTAGGGGCGCTCCGGTACAATTTCCCGTCGCGCCACCTGAAAGTTATCGCAATCACAGGCACCAAAGGAAAAACAACCGTTGTTGAGCTTATTAACGCAATACTGGAAGAAGCCGGCTACACAACAGCGCTCACATCCACGCTACGGATTAAAGTTGCCGACGCAAGCGAGCCAAACCTCCTCAAAATGACAATGCCGGGCCGCTTTTTTATACAGCGGTTCCTCTCACGCGCGGCGAATGCCGGCTGTGACTACGCGCTAATAGAAACAAGCTCCGAGGCGGTAAAACAATTCCGCCACAAATATATATGGCTGAACGCGCTCATATTTACAAATCTCGCGCCGGAGCACCTTGAAGCGCACGGTTCATACGAAAAATACCGTGGCGCGAAATTAAAGATAGCGGAAGCCCTTGCCGAATCCCCGAAGAAAGACCGCGCACTCATAGTTAACGCAGACGACCGTGAGGCCGACAAGTTTTTGGCAATTTCGGTGCCAAGAAAATTCACATACGCGCTTGCCGATGCGGAACCGTACGAACTCCGCAAAAAAATGCTTGCCATGACACTCTTTGGCGAAAAAATATCCGCGCACTTCTCCGGCAAGCCAGCAATATACAATATCCTCGCAGCGGCAACATTTGCTGAAAGTGAAGGAATTGATACAAAAACTATGAAACGCGCGATTGAAAAATTACAAGGTGTGCCGGGAAGAATGGAGCGGATAGACGAGGGGCAATCTTTTACCGTAATCGTTGATTACGCACACACGCCTGATTCGCTACAGCAGACATATGAAACATTCGGCGACGCAAGAAAAATATGTGTACTCGGTGCCACAGGCGGCGGGCGCGACAGGTGGAAGCGCCCGGAATTCGGCAAAATTGCGGCAGAGCACTGTTCGCAAATATTTCTAACAAACGAGGACCCATACGATGAAAATCCGGAAACAATCGTGCGGGATATCGCAATCGGCATAACCGGTAAAACATATGAAATAGAAATGGACCGCCGCACAGCGATACGGAAAGCGCTCGCCGAAGCTAAGGCAGGCGACGCTGTTATTTTGACCGGCAAAGGCACCGACCCTTATATCATCGGCGCAAGAGGAGCAAAAGAACCGTGGAATGAAGCGGAAATTGTGCGCGAAGAATTGAGAACTCTCACCAGCACTCCGAATAAAACCGCCAACACTTGATACAAGTCGCCAAATACGAAATACTAGAGAGTATGGAAAAGAGTATTGGAAACGAAGCAAGCGCGACAAAAGACCTTTTTTTGCTGCTTTTTATTTTAGTAGTCCTTTTTATCGTATGGGCTTCAACAGGCGGACCGGAACGCGAAGCGGCGCGAAGCGGAGTTTTTATAAAACCTCCAGCGCCGGTTGACACCGGTGAGACATATGGCTCGCTTTCCATACTTGGTACCGGCAAAGCGGATGGGCAAACAGATGAAACCACCGGAGCATTTTCTAACGAAACTGGGAAAGGAGCAATCCGCATTGTATATCTAATGGGTGCGCAATCAAGCAACCCGCAAAAAGAATATATAGAACTCCGCGCCGACACGCAAAACACCGCGCCGGCGCTCTTAAGCGGTCTCCGCCTTCAAAATAGAGCGGGCTTTGGAACAAAGCTACCGGAAGCTGTCGCCGTACCGCTTTTTGGAAGCGTAAATCAAACAGCACCGGCATTCCTGTCGCCTGACGAGCGTGCATACATAACAACAGGTAACTCTCCCGTAGGAATGTCTTTTCGGGTAAACCGTTGTAGCGGCTACCTTGAACAATTCCGTGATTTCACGCCAGCACTTCCGCAATCGTGCCCGTCACCGCTTGAAGGCGTTGATCGCGCCGCCGCAAACATCTCTGCTGAATGCGCGCAGTTTATCAGCCGGATACCAAGATGCACCATTGTAACAGCAGAACTACCGGATGAACTTACGCCGTCGTGCAAAGAATTTATCCTCGGAAAAATAGGTCATAATTCATGTGCCGCCGCGCACCAAAATGATGCAAACTTCTACACCGGCGAATGGCGTATTTTTCTCGGTATAGACAGAAACCTCTGGGGAGACGAAGGCGACATCATACAATTGATAGACCGAAACGGTAGCACTATTGATTCTGTCATCTATTAATCCGGCCTCCGCGCGCCAACAAAAAAAGAAAATAACAAAACCGCCTCGGTCATCTTGACCCGAAGCGGTTTTTCTTTTGCACATGACACATGTGTACCATACCGTGCCATCCGAAAATAGCGAGTGCAATTCTGGGGTGATGTTGCAGCCATTTAAAAAATGTTTTCATGATTCTCCTCCTTACTTTTTCCGAATTCCCATCTGGGAAAAGATTATAGAGCAAAATTTTTATTGTGCAAACAAGAACCGGCAGATGAGCTATCTTAAATCCCGAAATTAAATTATTTAGAAAACATTCGGGCTAAGATAGCTCGCCAGATGGCTCTTTCTCTGATTTATTTAAAATAAAGCATATTTTATGCTATATTGTCAAGCCCATACCGTACCGACAAAATACCGCGTGATAAAAGATCGCTCGACACTTAATATCTATTTAAACTTAAACAACGAACATCAGACATTTACTCATCAACAGCCCGAAAAAGGATAATGCCGGCAGACACAGCTACATTGAGCGATTCTTTTTTGCCGCGCATTGGAATTTCAGCGATTTTGTCGCAATTTGTAAGGATTCCCGATGGAATCCCCTCTACTTCATTACCAAAAATAAAAGCGATTTTTTGTGCTTTAGGAATGTGCCGGTAATCAACCGAGTGTTTATCTTGCTCCACGCCAACTATGAAAAATCCTTTATTTTTTAGGGAAATAATAGCTTCATTTGTGTTTCCTATCTGCTCCCACAGAATAAACTCCTCGGCGCCAAGTGCCGATTTCGTGATATCGCGCCGTTTCCTGCCAAAGCGGTCTATTGGCGCAGGTGTATATCCCGCGCAATATATTTTTGATACTCCTGCCGCATCAGCAGTGCGAAAAATGGAGCCAACATTCTCCACGCTCCGCAAATTGTGCAAAATAAGGACTATCTCTGCTTCTTTTTTAGACATAGCGTGCTTTATATGCTATTATTTATTCGTTGTATGAGCAATCCCCGCCTATAACTGTCTTGGTAAATAACGGTTGAATGGTTAAATCACATCTGCAAATAGCTGTCTTGCCAGATAACAGTTGAATATCACCCGCCCATAGCTCAGTCGGTAGAGCAACAGCCTTTTAAGCTGATGGTCGTAGGTTCGAATCCTACTGGGCGGACATGAAATGGCCGCACAGAGCAAGCAAACTGCTTTGCCTGCGTTAGGTTGAAATGCGAATATGTGGAGCATTTCAAGACCTTTTGAGAGAGCTTTGAGCTGAAAGCGAAAATATATCCAAAAGATGTACTGTTCCTGTAAGGAATTGAAAGCCGGAGCGATGTTTTTGTTTTGCGAAGCAAAGGCAAAAACCGCGAGGCGGGGCCGAGAAAATTCGCCGTCAGGCGAATTATTCGTGGCTGAATCCTGACTTGGCGGACACTTAACGGACAGAAGTAAGAAGTTATCCACATGCTACACTTGCGCGTGTTGGAAAAAGTTTTTATAATAGTTTCAGATTCGTTTGTTTCTGCAAACCGAAGAACTCGCCAGCAGCACGGCAAACACTCGTCGGTTATATTTACAGAAACACACAAACTTGCACCTTAACATACACGCGGCCCAGCCCTCCATTCTCCTACTCTTTTTTTTATTCTCAACCCTCCCAACACACTCTCCTTCGGGAGGGTTTTTTTATACCGCACTCTGTGGTATAGTCGCTTGTGGAAAATAAAGAGACCAGAACATTTCCAAGGAGAAACAAATGGCAACTTCTCATATACCGGATGTCATTCCATTTATCGCTATATGTGGCCCTGCCGGTGCCGGCAAATCAAAGCTTTCGCAATGTATTTTTGAGGAGATCAGAGACCCGCGATTCACGAAAATACCAAGTATTACCACGCGACCGCCAAGAGACGCGGATGAAAAACGAAGCTGGTACAGCGACTATATCTTCGTATCCGAAGATGAATTCATCGAACTGGAAGCATCCAATCAGTTCGCCTGGACAACAGAAGTCGGTGACTACCGCTACGGCACACCAAAAAAATATTTACACACTATCATCTCTTCGTCGCGACACACAGGAATACTCATTATCACTCCGGACACTGTGCCAATATTGAAGAGCTCTATCGGCGCCGAGCATTTTGTCTTGCCTATTTTTGTAAATGCGTCACGGCAGATTATAATGCATCGGCTAATGGTCCAAGACCACTTAACCGAGCGCGAGGCAGACGCTCGGCTGGCGCGGTGCGCTTCTTACGAAAATGACACGCGTAAAACGGGTTTACACTTCGCGCAAATATATAACAATAATACGGTAGAAGAAATGGTGTTTCAGTTTTATCGGATACTCAATTCTTTTTTCCACGAGCACGCTCCTTGAGCGTGCTTTTTACTAAAGTGTAAGCGCGAATAGTTCAAGCGCCACGGCAAAGTCGCCTTCGCCTCGGCGCGCCGCGTGATAAAGCTCTACCAATCGCGAAGAGAGCGCCTCCGCTTCCCCTGCGTTGAAATTAGCCCCCGCGCGGCGCGCTTTTTTATACGGAAATCCTTTCACCCCAGCGCGTGCCGCGTCAGATTCGGAAAGTTTTTGCGATATGAGTATAGTTCGTGCCTGCCAAGCGAGCGTACCGGCAATTTCCTCAGGCGACACACCGGCGCGGCGCGCGCGCAAGAGTCCTGTCCAAAGCGCCTGCCGATCGCGACGCGCAAGCGCGTCTGCAAGCGAAAAAATATTCCACTGCGGCACTTCTTTCTTCTCATCCCGCAAGTATACCGCGCATTTTTCGGCATGTTTTTCTACTTTTTTGACGATACTCGCCGGAAGCGAACCCTCGGCAAGAATAAAGATATTTTCAGAACCACCCATCTCCTGCAACCGGCTCAAAATATGCTTTGCAATATCATCATCAGCCGAGAGTGTGCCGTCCAACAACATGAGCGCGCGGGAAGAAAAGAGCCCCTGCGCACCGGAAACCATTTCATCAAATGAAGCGCGATTGAATGATTCGCTGTCAAGCTCCCGAAATGCCGCGTCTGGCCTTTTAGCGAGAAGCGTACGCGCCATTTCGCGCGCTTTCTTCTTCGCGCAAAATGCGTCAGCGCCATAATAACAGTAAAGCATGGAGCTATAATAACATGCCGTGCATTCTTGACAGATACCGTGGGCGTTGTATGTTGAAGCGAGTATTTTATCTGCACTTTCACAACCTGACACGGGGGTCTCCTATGACATTCGGGACATGCGCGGTTTTCGGCGGCTTGGGCGCAATGGGAAAAGGCGCCGTAATATTCATGAAAGATATGTTTGAAAAGTTTGTCATTATTGACGAACGGGTACCAACAGACGGCGACAGGATATTTTTTGAAAAAACGGTTCCCGGAAGATTTGAGATTATGACGGAATCATTTACGGACGGTACCGACTTCATCGCGCAAGCACTGAAGATGCACAGTGTTTCTGTCTGTATAGGCACATTGCCGTCACGCTGGCAGATTCTCGGCGCATACGCAGCGCTTCGGCAACATTCATGCCACTATTTTGACCTCGGAGCTGACAATGATGTACTGATGGAACAAAGAGAGATATTTTCCAAAACAAACAGAGAAAAAATCTTTATGCCATTCTGCGGATTTGACCCTGGAATACTCAATATTCTTGTGTTGTCAGCCACAAAACACCCAATCTGCGATTCCATTGAAGTGCTGGTTGGTGGGTTTCCGGCGCAAGTGCCGGAAAATGCGCTGTGTCACGAATGGACATTCAATCCAACAAGCACCCTTGAAACATACCGAGGAGAAACCTGTGTGATTGAAAATGGCAAGCTCACGCTCAAATCAGCGCTTACCGGATACTCAAATATTTCGTACGAACATCGCATCATGGGGGCTTTCTACACCAATTGCGGTAATATTCAGCTCATGGAAAAAATCGCGACTAACACAAGTATCATGCGCCGCCTTAAAACATGCGCCATTAGGAGCATACGGCACCTCGGTCATTGGGAGGCCATCCGTAGTATGGCTGAAGGCGGGCTCTTTGACGATGATGTATTTAAAATGAACGCGCAAAAGCTCGCTAAGGCATACCCGCACGCAAAAAACGACATTGCGTTCATGCGAATTATCTGCAAAAAAAACAGCAACTTCCTCGCGCGCATTGAGTGGTCTGAAACATCAGACAAAGATTTCTCCGCAATGCAGAAAGCGACAATGAAATCAACCACGCTTATTGTACAAAAAGCATTGGAATGTTTTTATGCCGACACATCGCCAAGGATTTCCGGCTTCATGATGCCTGAAACCTTTGTTTCTGAAACGCTTAATCTGTCACCGAATAACATAATCAGACTCATGCAAGCATTCGGCATGAATGTGCGTATGTCGGTCACATAATATGCCGTCTAAAAGTATGCAAGACACTATGTAGTTTCAAACCCGTTCCGGGACAGTACCGGAACGGGTTTTTCTTATACAAAAAGACGCCATCATGATTCGGCTATTCCATCTCACCCCAGTTTTGCCCAAACGATACATTCGCGATAATCGGAAGTGGCGCGTCAGGAAGCACGGCTTCCATAATGCGCGAAATATGCGGTGCCACTTCGGAGAATCTATCTTTTTTTATTTCAAAAATAAGCTCGTCGTGGATTTGAAGAAGCAACCGCACATCATCGCGGAGTTTTTCTTTCGCTATCCACCTGTCAATCCGAACCATCGCAAGTTTGATAATATCCGCTTGAGTCCCCTGTATCGGCGCATTTATCGCCATACGCTCCGCCGCGCTCCTTATATATGGAATTTTTGATTTAATCTCGGGAAAGTATCGCCGTCTTCCAAAGTATGTTTCGGTATATCCTTTTTTAGCGGCATCGCGTTTCGTCCGTTCAATGTATGCGGCAAGACCGGTAAATACGCCGAAATATTTTTCGTAAAATGCAGCCGCTTCCTCACGGCCGGTACCCAGATTACCGCGGAGCGCGTTCAAACCCATGCCATAGAGAATACCAAAATTGATAACTTTGGCCTTGCGGCGCATTTCCTTGGTTACTTCGCTCTCCGATACGCGGAACACTTCGGCGGCAACACCCGCATGTACATCCTCTCCACGCCGGAAAATGTTAATCAATTTTTCGTCCCCAGAGAGCACCGCCGCGATGCGGAGTTCTATCTGCGAATAGTCAAAAGCGGCTAAAATATACCCAGTGTCGGCAACAAACGCACGGCGGATTTTTCTACCGCTCTCCGTTTTTATCGGAATATTTTGCAAATTAGGATTCGCCGACGCGATGCGTCCGGTCGTCGTGCCTGTCTGGATGAAATCTGTATGCAACCGCCCGTCAGTCCCGATGAGCGGCGGAATAGCGTCAATATAGGTAGAAAGTAGCTTCTGGTATTCACGGTATTCCAAGATATCGTCAATGACCGGATGCGCTCCGCGTAGCTTTTCAAGCTCGCCGGCGCGCGTTGAACGAGCACCGCCCTCGGTCTTCTTCAGCCCTTTCACGGAAAGAGATAGGCGGTCAAAAAGTACTTCGGCGAGCTGCTTCGGCGAGTTTAAGTTAAATGTGAAACCGGCAGATTTCCAGATTCGTTTTTCAATAACGCTAATTTTTTTGTGGTATTCCTCGGAAAGTTTTTTCAAATATAGAGCATCAATCTTGATACCTCTATCCTCGGCGCGGCGTAGAACCGGCACAAGCGGCTCTTCAATCTCCGTATACACTTTGTCCAGACGGTTTTTTTTGAGTTCGGCAAAAATATGCTCTTTTGCGCGCGCAAACGATGTCGTACCGGCATACTCATACATATCCTCCGGTGCGGGAGATGTCATGCTTGAATCAAGAAGCCAGAGCGCGAGCGCCGTTTTCTCCGCTTCGCGAGAATCAATCGGCGCATCGTTTTGCCGCGGCGTACCGTTTTCTTGCGGCGGTACGACATTATGTGTCGCGCCGGCCGCCATTGCGTGCATACGATCCGCCAAGCTCCGAAATTCAAGTTCATGAAAAAGTTTCTCCACAGGAGCAGGCGCAAAAGATTCTTTCCAACTTTTTTCCGGCAGAGAAAAATCAATAGGAACATCTCGGCGAATTTCCGCAAGCGTCTTTGAAAAGAACGCCTCTTCTTCATTCTCCTTTAGAAGCGAGATAATACGCGGTTTCAAACCTGCTTTTGCAAACATTTCTTCGCCGTTTTTCTTCTTGAGTTGCTGATAAAGCGACTCAAGGGCGCCGAAAGTCCCAATCAGCAGTGACGCGGTTTTCTCGCCGATGCCGCGAATGCCAGGAATATTGTCAGATGGGTCGCCGCGTAGCCCCTTAAAATCAGGAAGGAGTTCCGGCCCGAAGCCGAAACGCTCTGTAACGCGCGCTTCATTGTATAAAATTGTGTCAGACAACCCTTTGCGTAGCGTATAAACTAAAATATTGTCATTTGAGACCAGCTGGAGTGTATCCATATCGCCTGAAGCAATGACAACCTTCACTCCAGGAAAAATCTTTTTTATTTTTTCCGAGATGGTGCCAATAATATCATCTGCCTCAAAACCGGCCGCCTCGTATATAGGGATATCAAATGCCTTGAAGATATCGCGCGAGCGGTTTATCTGGTGAACGAGTGCTTCGTCGGCTTTTGGACGACCGGCTTTGTATGCTTCGTATATTTCCTTACGGAATGTCGGCCCCGGTAGGTCATAGCAGGCGGCAATATAGTCGGGTTTTAAGTCATTTATGATTTTGATAAGCATCGCTGCAATGCCATAGAGCCCGCCTGTCGGCTCGCCCGTTTTTGTGGTGAAATCAGGCAACGCATGATAGGCGCGATGAATAATCGCGTGCGCGTCCAAAAGAACGAGTGTCCGTGTTTCGTTATCTTTTTCAGATTTAGCGCCCTGTGTTGTTTTTTTCTTTGGCATATTCCTCTATAGTTACCGCGCGCATATCGCCATCGGTATGCTCAAACGAAATAACACAAGCGCAGTCCGGAAGCGCGTCACGAATGCGCTCCGCCCACTCAACGACTACGATAGCTTTCGTATCAGCCATAATATCATTCCATCCAAGATGTGAAAGCTCATCTGAACCTGACAACCTATACGCATCTATGTGGACAAAGCGCTCAAATGACCCGTTTCCGAGGATATGATAGGTGCGGGAAAGAATAAATGTCGGCGATACCACCGGCTCTGTAATGCCAAGCTCTCTAGCAAACGCCTTTGTAAAGGTTGTTTTGCCGGTGCCAAGCTCGCCCGCGAGCGCGACAACTGTCGCGCCATCCTTCCGCGGTCCGGCATGCATAATTTTTCGGGCAATGATACGGGCGACGCCATTCATTTCTTCTTCCGCAAGAACTTTCTTTTTTTCCACTTCCATATCTATACCATATACTATACACTGAAAATGCAAGAATTATATGCGTCATACTTGGGCCTCTATCGCTATCATTGTCATATGGATTGCTTCAGCAATCCTCATTACATCCGGCGTATTACCTGACCCGGAAACATTTTTTGGGTTCCTTATGGTTATAACCGTACTACTCTCATACATCGGTCTACGACACGCATAACTATAACCAACCATAATCTTTACATATTATGCCGATGCCAAAATATTCTTGGACTGCATGGTCACTCATTGTTATCTGGACAATGACGACATACATTATCCTGAATCAGTCACCGCTTGATGTAAATCGCATTCTGTTTATTACATTTATTGGTACGGTTCTCATAGCCACATTTGGCTTCAGGCCACCGCGTGTTGACTAACAACATATTTAAAAAAACCACCTGCGACCTAATGGCGCGAGTGGTTTTTTAAAATTTATTCAAGAAAATCTTTGTAATAATATAAAGAGAGAAAATTATGAGAAGCCATTCTGGTAGGTACGGCCCGAAAATATCTGTACCAAAAAAAGCGGATGCCGCGAGCGGCTCTGCCGGCTCTTCTTCAACAAGCGGTTCTATAGCCGGCACGAAAGCCGCAGCAGGTACAACTTTGGCCACAGCGGGCGTTTGCACACTCTGAATACTGCCATGCGAAACGCCGGCTTCGTTTTGCGCGACAAGACGATAATAGTATGTCGTGTTTGGCAAAGCATCAAAAATACTTGCCGACACGGCGCGCGACGGAACAGTGCCAAGCGGCTGACCGGCAGTAGCACTGCCAAGCGAAGACACGATGCCCCACTCAAACCATACAAAAGTATTTCCGCCACCTGATGAAGCGCTACCACGGAGAAGAATATTCGTTGGCGCGGGCGTTTCCGCGTCTCCTGTCACCACAGACGGCCTCGTAACAACTTCAGGAGAAAGCACCTGTGTGTCTTGCGCGGACAGCGCCACACCGATGGACACGGGCTTTACCAACCCGTACGCGGTACCGTTCTTATTTACCGCAGCGGCACGGTAGTAGTACACGGTACCATGCTCCAAACCGGCGAGCGATTCGGAAAAATTCCCAGAGTCAGTGCGGGCAAGAGCACGCGCGGTTCCGTTGCCAAGCGATGAGGTTTTTCCCCACTCAAACCATGTCTGCGTTGATATACCTTTCGTATTTACATAGCCGTTGAACACGACCGCGCTACCGCCGTCTAAAACGGTCGGGTTGGTAGTCGTAACATCAGGCTCGTCTTTTTCCGCTTCCTCTGTAGCGCGTCCGGTATCAAAACTTTGGATATCACCATACGCCGTGCCTCTGGCATTATGAGCAACAATGCGAAAATAATGTGCCGTATCGTCGGAAAGTCCGGACACCGGATAGGCGAGATTCTGTCTGGTGCCATCTTGCTCAAGTCGCACGCCCTTCCGTTCCGGAGGCACGCTTGTGCCCCATTCAAACCACACTTCCGTAGCGGAATCTCCATACGGTTCTACAGAACCGCGGAGAAGCGCCGAACTTTTTGTAACATTCTGCGCAAAACTAGTTGACACATAGGGTAGTTTTGGAACGGATGATTTTGTTATAAACGAGACTGCTTCACCTCGGTATGTGCCGGAAGTGTCACGGGCGACAATCCTCGCCTGATACGCCGTGGCTGGCTCAAGGTAGAGCACCTGCGCGCTAAAGGTAGCCGCGCGGTTTCTAAATACATTACGAAGCGTGGTCTGGTCAAACGAATTTCCTTTACCATACTCAAACCACACTTCCGCGCCTTCATCGCCGGATACATGCGTGTACCCGTTCAGCTGCGCCATTGTCTCGGTAATATTAGACGCCTGGTCCGTAAAAACCGTTTCCACGAGCGCGTACGCCGGTACAGCTGTAAAGTACAAAAAACATGCGGCAAGCGCTACTCCCGCAATCATCAATATCTGTTTTGACATAAAGGTATTAGTCATACTCATGTATTACTCCTTTTTAAACCCGCATCGGCACCGCGCACTCGTCAAAAAAATGAAATGACACGGGCTTAAAAAGAAGTCCATACAGCAATTCACAAACGAGTTGCTGTATGGACATGGTTACCATCTCGGATATCTAGAATAATAATTGCGGTACGGAAGGTTTTGTCCGTAATCAAAGGCGTCGCGCTTGCGATGTTCTCTGATGACCCTTTCCGACCAATTTTGGCCTCGCTTACATTCTGCCTGTTCCTCAATAGTAGGAAATATCGCACAGTTTCCGTACGCACTAGGATAAGGAGCCGGCCCAATCGCAGCACCACCCGGATAAGGCGTATTTGCCGCACCGAGCACGCTACCGACAACCGCGCCAACCTTTGCACCATGCGCGCCGCCAAGAAGTGCTCCTGCGGCTGCTCCTGCGCCACCCCATATTACGGCATTTGTAGCCATATTCCGATTATGTGTCGGGGCCATCCCGGCACAACCGAATGTAACCAAAAAGCTGAAAAGAACCAGTACTGTCAACAACTTTTTCATAGGAACACCCCCTTTTCCAAACCATTGTTTTCAACACTTATTTCTACTTAAATTGTAGCAAATTTTAATGCTTCTGTCAAGGTGCTATCCATATTATCGCTATATCATCGCGGGCTAAGGAAATTCCTACAACAGAAATGACACGAAGTACTTATTTTTAGATGTATATTCTTGAGGCGGCACTTCAGCGTTAAAAAGCTGCGCTACGCGCATGAGTATGGGGCAGATATTGTGTTATCTATTGATGGATTTGGTTAACTGTAATTTATACGACATACACACATTTCTGTCATAAAAATAAAAGTTACAAAAATAAAAACTCCCCCACGAAATATCCACTTGTACCAGATTGTTTCAAAAAGAAAAGTATGTAGTATGAAAAATAAATAATCATTTGGTATCCATGCCGCTTTTCCAAGACCAAAAACAGGAAGACAGATTGAGAGAGTTCCGAAAGAAAGAGGCGGAAGACCTCGCGGAAATTCTTTCTAAGAAATACGGGCTCCCGTATTTAAATCTCTTCGGTGTGTCTCCGCAGGCGGACGCATTAAGAGTCATTGAAGAGGTGGAAGCGCGTGAGGCGTTCGTTGCGCCTTTCAAACGAATCGGAAATAAGCTATTAGTTGCTGTCGCGTCTCCACAAAACGAAAAAACAAAAGAAGCACTCGCCGGACTTGAAAAGCAAGGTTTCCACATTGAAACATTTATGGTTTCAAGAGACGGCCTGGAGCATGTGTGGGAACGATATATGGAAATTTCACGCGCGGACAAAACACAAGCCGGCGTTCTGGATATTTCTCCGGAAGATTTGCGCCAGTTTATGGACAAAGTCAAATCACTCGACGATATCTCCAAAATCACTAAAGCAACAATAGACGACCCTGGCATCCACACATCACGCGTCCTTGAAGTAATACTCGCTGGCGCTCTTTCAACTGGCGCTTCTGATATCCATATAGAGCCTGAAGAAAAGCAAATTCGCATGCGATACCGGCTAGACGGCGTCTTAATTGACATTACATTTTTTGACCTTGAAACATACAAACTACTCCGCTCGCGTATTAAACTCATCTCCGGTCTGAAATTAAATGTGAAAACAGCCGCTCAGGACGGAAGATTTAGTATTAAAATTGACAAAACGGATATTGAAATAAGAACTTCAGTGCTCCCCGGTGCTTACGGAGAATCAATAGTTCTCCGAGTATTGAACCCTAAATCAATATTGGTACCGCTTGAAGAATTGGGCATTGAGCCGCGGCTTCTGGAAGTGATTAATGCAGAGCTCAAGAAGCCAAACGGTATGATTCTCAACACCGGTCCAACCGGTTCCGGTAAAACAACGACACTCTATGCGTTCATCAGAAAAGTATATACAACAAAGGTAAAGGTAGTAACCATTGAAGACCCGATTGAGTACCACATAGAAGGTATCACCCAGACACAAACTCACAGCGAATCGGATTATACATTCGCTTCAGGACTCCGATCTGTACTCCGGCAGGACCCTGATATTATTCTTGTCGGCGAAATCCGCGATTCAGAAACCGCAAACACGGCAATCAACGCAGCATTAACAGGGCACCTTGTGTTTTCAACGCTCCACACAAATAATGCTGCCGGTACTATTCCGCGCTTGATTGACCTTGGTGTGGACGCAAAAGTTCTTTCCGCTGCGCTAAACCTTTTCCTAGCACAGCGCTTGGTACGGAAACTCTGTGACGCATGCAAAAAAGAAGAAGAGCCGACAGCAGAGGAGCGTAAACTGATTGAAGGAATTGCTATAACCATCAAGCGAGACAATGTGCCGAAACTTGAAAAAATCTACCGTGCGGTTGGCTGTACTGCATGCAATAATACCGGCTATCGTGGACGAATCGGCGTGTTTGAAGGTATTTTGATGAATGACCAAATTGACGCTGTCGCCATTTCACACCCCAATGAAAGCGAAATCTGGAAAGCCGCCGAACCGCAAAACCTGCTATCTATGGCACAGGATGGCATACTGAAATTATTATACGGCATCACCTCGCTTGATGAACTCAACCGTGTGATTGATTTGGATGAATGATTGCTCGAGATACCGCTCTTTACAAAAATACGAAGCAGAAATACTGCTTCGTAGCACATACACCATATTGTCCTGAACAGTGAGCCCTTAAGCAAACTTTTAATGGGTATCAAAAGTTGAGCACGCTACCTAAGGATGACCGTCGCACCTCCTGCACCTTTTCACCGCAAGCAGAGAAAAGGTGCAGGATACCACGGCGTCCTCGGAAACGCACCTGTATTGCTTAAGAGCTCACTAGCCGGGACAATGAAAGAAACAAACAAAAATACTTGTGCTGGTATTTTACCACGCACACTGCTGATTTTTCTGGTATTTTTAAATTAGCCGAATCAGCCAAAATCAACCCTTGTCGCACCCCCATACGCGCCCCCATATTTGCGCAACATTTACAGTGTAGCATATTAGACACTCTATGTCAACAGAGCAGACAAAACAGACCAATGATACGGCAAATCTTGACCATACCCTCCGTCCGACGCGGTGGGATGATTATGTAGGGCAGGAAATGATAAAGAAAAATATTACGATACTCATTTCCGCGGCAAAAGAGAGAAATCATCCGCCAGAACACCTTCTATTTTATGGGCCACCAGGGCTCGGAAAAACAACACTCGCTCACCTGATTGCCAAAGAAACCGGCGCGCAGGTAAAAAGTACATCCGGCCCGGCAATTGAAAAAGTAGGAGACATTGCGTCAATTGTCACAAATCTTTCACCTGGGGACATTATATTTATTGACGAGATACACAGACTAAATAAATCCGTGGAAGAAGTGCTCTATCCCGCAATGGAATCCGGCGTACTTGATATCATAATCGGCAAAGGACCATCTGCGCGCACAATTCAGCTCGACCTCCCACCTTTTACATTAATCGCCGCAACGACCCGTATTGCCCTCCTTTCGTCGCCTCTCCGTTCGCGTTTTTCTGGCGGAGTATTCCGGCTTGAATTTTATACGACAAATGAAATCGCTAGGATTATCGCGCGGTCGGCGCGGTTACTTGGCATTGTGCTGCCGGTTGACGCGGCAGCAGAAATCGCAGCGCGAAGCCGGTTCACTCCACGAACCGCAAACTACCTCCTAAAACGCTGTCGAGATTACGCGCAGGTACATAAGGTTGAGCTATCGTGCGGTACGGTAAAGAAGGCGCTTGCACTTCTTGAAATTGATGAAATCGGACTCACTGCCTCTGACAGAAAAATTCTTGAAATAATTATTGCGGTATTTAACGGCGGTCCTGTCGGCGTGGGTACTGTCGCTACCGCGCTCCAAGAAGAAGAGGCGACCATAGAAGAAGTGAACGAGCCATACCTCATGCAAATAGGATTTCTTGAGCGTACGCGCCAAGGGCGGAAAGCAACAGACCGAGCGTACGCACATTTGGGATACGAGTTGCCAAAAGACAGACAAGAAAAACTACTGTAAATACATAATATGTGCCGTAAAAATCGGACCAAATAAAATATATTGAACCTCACTTGATAGACATCGGTGTATATCGCATACTTTTCATATGTCTGGACACAATAAGTGGTCAAAAATAAAGCATAAAAAGGCGGCGACAGACGCAAAGAAGAGTAAAATCTTCGGCAAACTAGTGCGCCTTATTCAAACAGAATCAAGACAAGCTTTTGGAGACACATCCGCTCCAAACCTTCGTGCGGCGATTGAAAAGGCGAAGAAAGAAAATATGCCGGCGGACAATATTGACCGCGCTGTGAAAAAAGGTGTTGGTGGCGAAGGCGGCGAAATGGAGTCGTTAACCTACGAAGCGTATGGTCCGGGCGGTGTTGCAATAATTATTGTAGCGCTAACAGACAACAGGAATAAAGCCGCGGCGGAGCTTAAGCATATCCTTTCAAAACACAGCGCGTCGCTTGCCGCTCCGGGTGCCGCGTCGTGGGCATTTACAAACAAAGACGGTGCATGGATACCGAACCAAACAACAACTCTTTCCGATGAAGATATTGAGAAACTTGAGCGTTTGGTAGATGACATTGAGGAAAACGATGAGGTGCAGTCGGTGTCTACAAACGCTGAATAATTTATTCCCCGACAAAGCTATTTGATGTCGCTATCAGTATATGTTGCGCGCTTTGAATGCAACACGGCTGTCCTGTCTACGCGCGCTTTTATTGCAGAACTTGGTAGTTGTGTTGTGTATAATTAGTAACGCATGAAAACACTTGGTATAGACCCTGGCTTTGGAAGAGTTGGCGTATCGGTCATCTCCGGAACTCGTGATACTCCAGTGCTTGAATATTCCGCGTGTATCATCACAGGAGCATCGCTCCCTTTCCACAAGAGGCTCGCCGATGTAGGACATGAAATTGAGCGGCTCATCAGTCTATATACTCCAGATTCGCTTGCGATAGAGACACTCTTTTTTTCAACTAACAAAAAGACAGCGATGAGGGTGGCGGAGGCACGCGGTATGATTATATATATAGCGGCAAAAAACAATTTGGAAGTATTTGAATACTCGCCAGCAGACATAAAAATCGCACTCACCGGCTATGGGAAGGCGGACAAAGAGCAGGTCACGGCGATGGTTAAAAAAATATTCTCCATTGAGAAAAAAACAACAGATGACGAATACGATGCGGTTGCGACAGGCCTAACACACACTGTGTCGTCAACAAAAAACCGAAAAAGCTAGGTAATCCACAGGCCTCTCTTTTGCCTATTGCATTTTTTATATGGTTTGATACAAAGGATAGGAATTTTTGGCGGACGGTTTTCTGTCCGTTGAAATGGTCGTTTTTACAAGCTAATAGCGCTCCGCAATTATACAATTTACTGTGTGGCGCGCGATAATTCTATGAATGATACCTACGCCGATGACCTTCTTCTGATGGACGAAAAAACGGATATGGAAGACACAAAAAACGAGGATACGGAAGAAGTGGCCGATGATGAAATGAATTTTGACGACGAGGAGATGGGTGAGAGTGACGACAAGGACGACGATGATTCAGACGACGAAGAGGAGTTTTAAAACAAAAACACCCCGATATCGGGGTGTTTTTGTTTTAAACATGTGGAATACACTGCCGTAGTGCTCTACATAATGTGCGCAATATATTAATTTATTTCCCATCGGAAGGAAGTATTCTTACAAATGTCCGTTTCCCTATTTTTATTTCTAGTGGTTTTTTGGTTTCAGCGGTATTTATGTCTGTAATTGTACTGCCGTTAGACAGATTGTGGACGCCGCCGCCTTCAACAAGACGACGCCATTCTGATTTTGACGGAATTATTTTTGCAGACACTAAAGCATCTCCAACCAATACTCCAACCGGCACGCGTATCTCTTGCATGTGTTCAGGTGTTTCTTTTCTGCTGAATGTTTTTATAAAATATTCTTCCGCTTTATTGGCCATATCTTCGCCGTGATACATAAGAACTATATTCCGCGCCAGCTGCATTTTAATATCGCGAGGGTTTCCGCCTTCCGCAAGCTCTTTTTTTATTTCTTCTACATCTGCCATTGGTACAGTAGTACAATCAATGAAACACTGAACAATGGTTTCGTCCGGAAGAGCCATCACACGGCCATACATATCTTCAGGAACCGATTTCAGAGAAATACCGGTGTCCAAGCTTTTACTCATAAGCTTCTCCCCCGTCTTCGGGTTTTCAAGGAGGGTTGTAGTTATAACAAATTTTTCCTTGTTGAGATATTTTTTTACCAAATCCCTTCCTGCGAGCATATTAAATGTCTGGTCTGTCCCGCCTATTTCTAAATCAGCATCCAGTGCCACTGAGTCATAGCCCTGCATCAACGGATAAAAAAATTCATGGACATAGAGTGGCTTGCCTTCCTTCATTCGGCGCCGAAACACATCACGCTCTATCATACGCTGAACAGTAAATGACGACGCAATATCGGTGAGTTTTTTCAAATCAAGTACGGCAAGCCAATCTGAATTGAATCTGAATTCAACCGGATTTTTCTCGTCGTAAAAATCAATCACCTTCCCAATCTGCTCTTTAAATGTTTCCAGATTTTTCCTTACATCATCTTCTGTAAGCTGTATCCTAACAGCTGACTTATCGCTTGGGTCACCTATCGTAGCGGTAAAATCTCCAACCAAAACTATAACTGTGTGGCCAAGCTCGTGAAAACGCTTTAAGAGAATATAGTTTGTTGAATGTCCAAGGTGCACATAATCGGATGTCGGGTCAATTCCGACATACACACGAAGTTTCTTACCAGACATCAAAACTTCCTTAAGTGCTTCTTTTGACGGGTATATTGTGTCAACTGAACGAGAAAGAATCTCGTCTATTTTTTCATCCTGCATAACTCTAAATTATCATGTTTGCAGTGTATTGACTATTTTTGACTATTTGGCATGTATCCCGTATGGTATAGTGCTCAATATGGCAAAACGGCGTGGAACATTCATGCATATATCACTGCGGCTCGTGGCCCTCTGTTTCATTATCGGAGGTATTTTTCTTTTATGGGTGGCGTCTTTTAAAATACCGTCATTTGATACTCTTTCCGGTGGGCGACAGGTTCCGCAATCAACAAAAATATACGACCGCACCGGCGAAGTACTCCTATATGACATTCACAATGAAATTCAGCGAACAATAGTTCCGTTTGAAGACATCAGTCGCAATATTAAAAATGCAACAGTCGCGATTGAGGACGCTGAATTTTATGAACACGGCGGAATACGGCCACTTGCAACATTTCGTGCTGTCTTTATACAACCACTCCGAGGAAAAGGTATACAAGGTGGCTCAACAATCACACAACAGGTAGTAAAAAACTCACTTTTGACAAATGAGCGAAAAATTTCGCGCAAACTGAAGGAGTGGGTGCTTGCGTGGAAACTTGACAAAGAATTTCCAAAAGAAAAAATTCTAGAGTTATACCTAAACGAGTCGCCGTACGGTGGAAATTTGTATGGTGTGCAGGAGGCAAGTATGGCGTTTTTCAGTAAACCGGCAAGTGATGTCACACTTGCTGAAGCGGCATATCTTGCAGCGCTTCCAAAAGCTCCGACATATTATTCTCCATACGGCAACCATCAAGATGAGCTTGTTGATAGGAAAAATCTCGTTTTGAAACGGATGAAGGATCTTTCGTTTATTACACAAGAAGAGTTTGATGAAGCGTATAAAGAAAATGTTGTATTTAATCAGCAAAAAGAGCAGGGTATTTTGGCACCCCATTTCGTAATATACGTACGCTCATACCTTGAAGAAAAATATGGTCGTGACGCTGTTTTAAACGAAGGATTAAAGGTAATCACAACACTTGATTACGAACTTCAGAAAAAAGCGGAGGATATTGTAAAAACATTTGCGCTTGAAAACGAGCAGAATTTCAATGCTGAAAACGCTGGGCTTGTCGCAGTAGACCCAAAAACAGGGCAGATTCTAACAATGGTTGGATCGCGTGATTATTTTGATGATAACATAGATGGTAATTTCAATATTGCGCTCGCAAAACGGCAGCCAGGGTCAGCATTCAAGCCATTTGTGTACGCAACTGCGTTTAAAAATGGATATACACCTGACACTGTCGTCTTTGATGTTGAGACACAGTTTGAAACAGCGTGCACGCCGGAAGGTAAGCCAATTATAGAGACCGAAGATGATAATATATGTTATACGCCTGTAAACTACGATGGTATATACCGCGGTCCTGTCACATTAAGAAATGCTCTGGCACAATCAATCAATGTTCCTGCAATTAAAACATTATATCTTGCTGGTTTACGCGACTCACTTCGCACAGCGGAAGATTTAGGTATAAGTACCCTTACCGACATAAACCGATACGGTTTAACACTCGTTTTGGGTGGCGGAGAAGTAACGCTACTTGATATCACAAGTGCATATGGTGTGTTCGCAAACGATGGCATGCGTAATAATCCTGTTGCCATTCTAAGTGTTGAAAGTATAAATAAAGGTGTGCTTGAATCGTTTTCTCCAAACCCTGAACGAGTGCTTGCGGAGAATGTTGCGCGACAAATTTCAGATATACTATCAGATAATGTAGCGCGTACTCCGGCGTTCGGGTCATTCTCCCCACTTTACTTCCCATCTAGCGATGTAGCGGCTAAAACAGGCACTACAAATGATTACCGTGACGCGTGGACAGTCGGTTACAGCCCAAACATCGCTGTAGGCGCGTGGGCAGGCAACAACGACAACTCATCTATGGAGAAAAAAGTAGCTGGTTTTATTGTTACACCGCTCTGGAATGCGTTTATGAAGGAAGTGCTTGCAAAACAGACTGGTGAATCATTTAAGAAACCTGTGTATGAATATAAAAACGACTCGTCTGTTAAACCTATAATCCGTGGCATATGGCAAGGTGGAGAAACATACACGATTGATGCAATTTCAGGAAAACTTGCTACTGATTACACTCCTGAAGAAACGCGTGTTGAATTAGCAATACAAAACATACATTCAATTCTATATTGGGTAAATAAAAAAAACCCGCTTGGTCCTCCGCTTGAGAGACCGGAAAATGACCCGCAGTTTCTATTGTGGGAAAAACCTGTATTGGAATGGGCTGAATTAAACGGATTCTCAAGCACGACACAAAGATCTGTTCCGGTGGAATATGATTCTGTGCACATGCCGGAAACAATACCTAGAGTTTCTATAGCTTCGCCGGCACATAATGTTGTATATGTTCCAAACCAAAAAATATCAGTATCACTTATACTACAATCAACATACCCAATAAGCCGTATTGATTATTTTGTGAATGGTGAGTTCCTTGGTTCGGCGGGTGTAGTGCCGTTCTCTTTTTCATTTGTTCCGTCTGATATAAAAGCTATCAACGGAACAAACACATTAACTGCTGTTGTTTACGATTCAGTAAAAAATAAAGTTGTAACAAGTGGAATATTCACGGTTGGTCTTTAGCGAATATCATTCAACTTACTCCTTTTTTTATTAAATATATTAACAAGTGCTTCTTTTTTTATAAAAATAATGTTTTTAAGCGCTGGGCTTGTTGTAATGTACGCAGTTGTATTTGAAATCCTTATATTCTTTTTTTCCAAAAGTACGCCGGTCTCTTTTTTAACAGCTGTAATAACATCTTGAATTAGAAAGTCGTCAGATGACTGTAATCCCCTGAATTTTTCAAGGTATTTATTGATATTAAACTCCATATAAAAATGTTACCGATTCATCGGCATAACTAAGTACAAAAAACTTTTGTCTGAAAGTCCGCTTATAACAATCGGCTTATTGGTTCCGTTAAAACGAATGATGACGCTGTCGCTATTAAAAGATTGAAAAGATTCAATAATATATTTGTAATTAAAATTCATTATAATATCTTCGCCGTTTATAGCCGCGGGTAAAAGTGTCGCGGTTTCACCTATGTTTGTGTTTTTTGAGGCGACCTGAAAAGTTTTTTGTGCTATGTCAACAGAAAGTGTTATCTGGTTAAAAGTATCAGCAAAAACAGTTGATGATTTAAGGGCATTTAAAAAATCTTTCTCCAACACAGCAACTTCGGTTGTGTGCTCTTTTGGAACTATCTGCCTGTAATCAGGAAATATTCCTTCTACTAGCCGTGATGTTATATATATACCGGTGCCTGAAAAAGATATTTGATTTTCATTAAAAGTCATCTGGATATCTCCGCTCTGCCCGTCTAGTATACGCATAATATCTGAAATATTTTTTGATGGTATTAGAATTCCATCAAATCTTCCTGGTTTAATATTTAAAATCTTCTTCTCCGCAAGTCGGAATGAATCAGTTGAAACTAGCACAAGATCGTCATTGTCCGGGTATATAAAGACGCTTGCTATCTCTGGTTTTATGTCAGACACAGATGCCGCGTACCATACAGATTTAATGCTGTCAGTAAGTTTATCTGCAGGAATAGTAAGTTTATTCTTGCCTTGTACACGCGGTATGAGTGGAAAATCCTCATAGCTCTCTGTTTTAACTACAACGGAGTTATGTTTTGTTGAAATAAACAGATTATCTTTCACAACTTCAAGTGTAACCACTTCATCGTTATAGAGTGTTGACATAACACTTGAGAAAACAGCGCCTGGAACAGCTGTAACACCCTCACGATGAACACGAGCAGGTATTTCGTATTCAACGCCAACTTCAAGATTTGTTGCCTTTATAACAATGGATTTTTCTTTCGCTATTAGAACAAGTGATTTTAGAGCAGGTAGTGATACATTCTTCCCTGTTACACGATCAGCGAGGACAACGGCATTTTTAAGTTTTTCTTTAACACATTCAATTTTCATAAGTAGAAGTTGTTTGTTATTTAATTAGATTAGATATTTAATTAAATAAAATATGATGATAATAGTTGTGTGGATAGGTGGAAAAATTCATTTTACGGTGTCTAAACATCATATTGTGCGCCACACACATGTGGACTATGTATACACAATGTATGGATGTTTTATGCGCAATAATTATCTGTGAAATATATACACATAATATCCTTATAAACTAAACAAGATATACACCGGTTTATAAACAACATATTCACACGAATACACATACATAAACCTAAAGCATTGTGCGCAACTGCTCTAACTCTTGGACTAACACACTATCTTTCTTTATGTCATTTTTTATTTTTTCACACGCGTGTATAACAGTTGTGTGATCACGCCCGCCAAGTTTTTGACCAATTAATGGAAACGATGTCCCGAAATCCTCTCGCAGAAGGTACATAAGAATTTGTCTCGGTTTTACAATCTCTTTTCTACGCGTCTTTTTATATATTACTCCGTCATCAAGGTGATAAAAATCAGACACTATTTTTGTAACTTCTTTTATGTCGAGTGTTTTTTTAGGTCGCGCGTTACTTCTAACAATTTCTTTTATGTCTGATATTTGAAGCGGTTTTTTATGAAGTTCCGCGTGGCACGATATTGTGTTTAATATGCCCTCAAGTTCACGAATACTCCCTGTTATGTTTGTTGCTATATAATCAAGAATATCATCAGGTACGGCTATACTATAAGCCTTTAGCTTTGTGTTCAATATCATCAGCCTTGATTCATAGTCCGGCTGTGCAATATCAACTGTTATTCCCTGACTAAAGCGAGTTTTTAGCCTATCCTCAACATTTGGTATGTAATTATGGTGCTTGTCTGATGAAAATATTATCTGTTTGTTGTTTTCATATAATTCATTAAACAGATGGAATAATTCTTCTTGAGTTCCCTCTTTTTTTGATAAAAACTGTATATCGTCCATGATAAAAACATCATATTTGCGATATTTTTCTTTAAACGCGTGTCTTTGGTTGTTTAACACCGAACTTGCGTAATCAAGCGAAAATTTTTCAGAAGATGTATAAAAAACCATTGCGCCATTTTTTTTGAGTTGGTTTCCTGTTGACTGTATAAGATGTGTTTTACCTAGACCTGTTTGCCCATATACAACAAACGGGTTATGTGCGACACCCGGTTTGTTGATAACGGCCTGTGATGCGGCGTACGCCAAGTCGTTGAAAGAACCTACAATAAAAGAATCAAATGTATATCTAGGGTTTAAGTTGTCTTCCTTGTTTATATACAGGTCGTGGAGTGGGAACTGTTCGTTTGTCAAAACAGGTTCAATTTTCTGTACATTAGCTTCCCCTGACGGCACATCCTTTGTTATGATATATTCAACATTTCTCACACCCTCAAAAGAGTTTCTGATAGACTTAAGTATTAACTTGTTGTATTTCACCATTAGCCACTCTTTTACGAATGTATTCTGGACACCAAGATAAATAACACCATCCTCTTCCTTTATTATATGAGTTTGTTTGAACCAAGTGCTGAAATTTGCCGGGGAAACATTCATTTCAATTTCGTTCAACGCCTCCTTCCACAATTGTTTTGGTTCTATTGTCTGCATATATACTTTTGATAGTACGCGCATGATATGCATTATAGTATGTTTCAAAAATTGAAAAACTTGTTAAACGTGCGTAGGTATGTTAATACTATGTGTATTAACTGTGTATAGAGTGAAAATCGTATTCCATACAACAGAATGTAATTTGTAGTCAATCATGCGGTTGTTTGTTCCGGCAATTTCCAGGAACGGCGCCGTTAGGACCATATGTCATTCACTTATAAACCAAAAAAAAGAAAGCGGGCTAAAACACACGGTTTTTTAACGCGTTCAAAAACAAAAAATGGTAAAATTGTGTTGGCGCGCCGCAGAAGAAAAGGTCGCGCAAAACTAGCAGTATAGGGTACTCCTTACTAAAGATGTTAAAGAAGAAAAAACGTCTCACAACAAAAGATTTCAATGGTGTTTTTAGAGAAAGCCGTGTTTTGCACTCGAAATATCTTACCCTTCGTTACTCACGAGTAACCGGTACCGCGCCGTTTCTGGGCTCTATTGTTGTTTCAAAGAAGATTGCCAATAGTGCTGTATTACGAAATAAATTTCGCCGTATCGGGTATATTTTTTTTGAAAGGATATCAAATACATTGAAACAAAATACCGCTTGCATTTTTTTCCTCAAAAAAGACGCAATGACGCTTTCTGAAGTTGATTTATCGTCAGAAATGAGGATTCTGTTGGAAAAAGCCGGTCTTGTTGCATAAACAATATATGCGAACAGCTGTTGTTAAATTGATTCTACTATATCAAAAAACAATCTCTCCTGGCCGTGGAATATCCGGTGGGTACAGGCGTGTGTGCGTATTCTATCCATCATGCTCTGAATATACCATCCAAGCTGTCAGAAAATATGGATTATTAAAAGGTATACTTCTATGTGCCAAGAGGATATCCAGATGTCATCCATGGCAGGAAAAACACAATGACCCACTTATGTAGAAAATAGTAAAAACATCAGATGACCGAATTGCTAGTTCTTATAGGAGAAAAAATAATATCGTTGTTTGTTGGCGTAATTATCACAATTGCGGGCGTTTTTAGCATTAATACGGACATGAGTAGTACAAGAATTGTCTATACACCCGATATTTCGCTAAAAGAACAAAAAAGGACCGCTCTTTTTGGTGAGTCATTTACAATGCAAGCGACATCAACAGAACCCAAGAACGGAGTTTTAAAATCAAATACAGATGGTCTTGCGCCAGAAGTGGAGAAAGACGAAAAAGGAAGCATTGGCACTGAAGAAAGTGTCTATGCGGATAGTTTTTCAACCATTATCAAAAAAACACAGGAGTTGGTCGCCGATACATCCCGTACAATGCGCGACATTTCTGCGTACAACGAAGCGCCGCTGATTGACGCAGACAAGCTCAATACACTTATTAGACCAGCTGTGGTGAATTTATATTGCACAGCACGCGCAAATGGTGATATGGAGCCTATTAGCGGTAGTGGCGTGCTTATTGATTCGCGTGGCATCATTCTTACAAATGCACATGTTGCACAATACTTCCTTCTTGATACTGATGGAAATGGTATTGTATCGTGCGTGGTACGGGTAGCCGGAAGCTATTCAAAGGTATACCGAGCACAGCCGTTATATATATCATCAGAATGGATTCGTGAGAATACTGGTGTTATTACAGGACAGAAAGACGGTGGAACAGGAGAAAACGACTACGGATTTCTTATTATCACAGGCCCTGTGTCTGATGCAGAAAGCCGTCCAGATGCTTTTGTTTCTATTTTACCTGAGTTGTCTGAGCACGAGATACAAAAAGATTCATACGCGCTTCTAGCGAGTTATCCTGCTGAACTATTGGGTGGTGTTAGTGTGAACCGCGACCTTTCCCTACTATCAAGTATCGGTGAGATTACAGGATTTCTTACTTTTAACGGCGTCCCATCCGAGAATCTTGACGCGATAGAGGTGTCTGGAAACATTCTTTCACAGCGTGGATCGTCAGGAGGAGCGCTTATCAGCCTACGGACAGGAAAACTTATCGGAATTATCAGCGTGAGCTCAAAAGGCGACACGACGGAGTCGCGTATTCTTCGTGCGATTACTCCGTCTCATATAAATCGCGCGCTAGCTCTTGAAGCAGGCGTTGGCCTCCCATCGGTAATTTCAGGGGACATATTTGAGGCATCCGGTGTTTTTTTGTCTGGCACAGGGAAAGAGCTTCGTGAAATATTATTAGACGCGATTTTTGGCGGAAGTGGCATATAGGCATATTGTTTTTTAAAACTTTTTTTAAACTCTTGTTTATGAAAATAAGCGCGTCGGGATTGCTCCAGTCAGAAAATTTGATACTATAGCGGCAATGGTGATTTCTGTGGCTCCAGAGCCAATTTTTTTTATCGGCAATCTGGGTATTACAAATACAACTATCATTTCCGTACTCATAAGTATCGGGCTTATTTCCGTTTTTATGTTTTTAAGGACGCGATTAAAAATGGTTCCCGGCGGTATTCAGAACTTACTCGAATTTACACTTGAATCACTACTTGAGCTTACGGACTCAATAACTCAAAATCGCGAGCTTTCACAAAAATTTTTTCCGCTTGCCGCCACCATTTTTTTGTTTGTCATTCTTTCAAATTGGGTAGAGCTAATACCTGGCTTGGGAACTGTCGGACTGATCGGTGTGCACAACGGCGAAGAAACAATAATCCCGTTTTTGAGAAGCGGCTCGGCTGACCTGAATATGACGATTGCCCTATCAATCATTACTGTTTTTTTTGTGCAGTTTGTCGGTTTGAGCGCGCTTGGGCTTCGTGGTTATACGGGAAAATTTTTTATTTCACCTTTCAGGCGACCATATATTATCGGTACTTTTACAGGATTACTGGAACTTGTTTCTGAAATATCTCGCCTTGTGTCGTTTTCGTTCCGATTATTTGGAAATATTTTTGCCGGCGAAGTATTGCTCCTTGTGATGTTGAATCTTGTTCCGTATTTCATACCACTTCCTTTTTTAATACTTGAGCTTTTCGTAGGATTTATACAGGCATTCGTATTTTCAATGCTCGCTTTGGTGTTTATGAAAATGGCAACACTGGAAATGGAACATTGAAAGTTTGTAGTTGAAGTGCGGATTATTTGCAAAATGTAGCGCGCTGTGCTTATAATTTAAAACACTATGGAAGAGATTCAAACAGCAACAGAAGTGGTGAATAACATTGAATCGGCGAAAAATCTCGCCGCGGCAATTGCTATGGGTTTTGGGGCAATTGGCCCCGGTATAGGCATTGGACTTCTTGTGGCAAAAGCGCTTGAGGCTATTGGGCGGAATCCGGAAGCAGCTCCCAAAATACAAACAATAATGATTTTAGGCATCGCTTTTACTGAAGCTATTGCCATCTACGCGCTTGTCATAGCGCTTATCGTGAAATTTGTATAAAACGCACGCTTTGCAAAAACACCCCCGTACGGGGGTTTTTTTGACTTCATTGATTTTTTAAGTAAGATAAAAGCACGAACTGGCATTGTTGCCCGTTTTTTCTATGGAGGCGTTATCAGCGTTGGGAATCAATTGGAAATTGTTAAGCATCCAGATACTAAATTTTCTGGTGCTTTTGCTGATTCTACGCAGGTTTGCGTACAAGCCAATGCTCAAAATACTGGACGAGCGCAGAGATAGGATAGAACAAGGATTGAAGGATGCCGATACATCGCGCGAACGGTTGGAACACGCCGCAAAAGAAGAGGCACTTATCCTTGAATCGGCTCATAAAAAAGCGGAAGCACTTCTCCGTAAGGCTGAGGCGAGCGCAAAAAACAATGCTGGAATTATTGAAGAACGCGCACGGAAAGATGCATCCGATATAGCAGAACGAGCGCGAAAGATGATTGAGGCCGAAAAGGCAAAAATTGCCGACGATGTGAAGAAGGATATTTCTGCGGTTATAGTGTCTGCCGTTGAAAAAATAATTGGCGAGAAACTTGATGATGGTAAAGACAGGAATCTTATTGAAAAAGCGCTTGAATAAGCCCATATTGCATGAAAATTACTCCGGTACAATATGCGCGCGCTCTGTATGAATACACGCGTGGCAGACATGAAAAAGAAGAACTTTCCGATATTGTCGGCGTATTCGCGGCGATTGTACGCCGAAACCGCGACGGCCGGCTTTTTAGGAAAATTATAAGTGCGTTTAAGGATATTTTTACTGAAGCAGACGGGATTATTACAGCGCTAGTGCAGACAAAAATTTCACTTTCTGAACAAGAAAAGTTGAAGGTGGAACGCGCTATCACCAGAATATTTGGCGGGAAGTCATCAGATATCCGCTACACGGAAAATCATGGCATCAAAGGCGGTGTAGTTATCAAAACAAAAAATAAAATGATAGACGCGAGTATTGCCGGAAAATTGAAACAATTACAAGCTGTTTTAGACAAATAATATGGCTGATAAAAACACAACCGACTATATTGTGAGCGAACTCAAGCGTCAGATAGCCGGAGCTGATATACAAACGGAAAAACGCGAGATCGGTACTGTTATACAGGTTCTTGACGGCTCTGCGCAGGTTGAAGGATTATCCGCCGCTATGGCGGGTGAGCTTGTTGAATTTGACGATGGAACCAAAGGAGTTGTTCTCAACTTAGAAGAGCGCGAGGTTGGTGTTGTTGTTCTCGGGGAGTTTAGTGGTTTGAAGGAGGGACATACAGTGCGAACAACCGGCAGAATATTATCCATTCCTGTCGGCGAAGCTCTAATCGGTCGTGTGGTAAATTCGCTTGGAAAGCCGATTGACGGGAACGGTTCCGTGACGGCAAGCGCCGTATATCCGATTGAAAAAATTGCCCCCGGCGTTATTGCCAGGAAATCGGTTGATACACCGCTACAGACAGGCATCAAAGCGATAGACGCGATGATTCCAATCGGCCGTGGCCAACGGGAACTCATAATAGGTGACCGTCAAACCGGTAAAACATCGGTTGCTATAGATACGATTGTGAACCAGAAGGGTCAGAATGTCGTTTGCATTTATGTTGCCGTTGGGCAGAAAGAATCAAAAGTCGCCCGTATCACAAAAGAACTGTCTAATCGTGGCGCAATGGAGTATACCGTCATTGTTTCTGCTGGAGCGTCCGAAGCTGCGGCGCTCTCGTTTCTTGCGCCATACGCCGGGTGTGCTATCGGTGAGTATTTTATGGACCAAGGACGCGATGTGCTCGTTGTGTTTGATGACCTCTCAAAACACGCTACGGCTTACCGCCAGATTTCACTGGTGCTCAGGCGTCCGCCAGGACGCGAAGCATATCCTGGAGATGTATTCTATCTCCATTCACGCCTTCTGGAGCGCTCTGCGCGCTTGTCAGAAGCGTTTGGCGGCGGCTCGCTTACAGCGCTTCCGATTATTGAAACGCAGGATGGTGATGTGTCGGCATATATCCCGACAAATGTTATTTCAATCACAGATGGTCAGATATATCTTGAGTCAGACCTATTTAATAAAGGTATAAGACCGGCAATCAACGCGGGACTTTCTGTTTCGCGTGTCGGTTCCGCGGCACAAATCAAAGCGATGAAAAAAGTCGCTGGAAAAATCAGGCTTGACCTGGCGCAGTTTCGCGAGCTTGAGGCGTTCGCGCAATTCGGTTCCGACCTTGATGAAAAGACGCGAGCGCAGATTGAACGCGGTAAGCGCGCGGTTGAGGTGCTGAAACAGCCGCAGTATGCTCCCATTCAGGTTGAAAGGCAGGTGGTGGTATTATACGCACTTACGCAAGGATACCTTGACGGGGTGCCAGCGGAAAAAATAAGCGAATGGGAAGAAAAATTTTATTCATTTTTGGACTCAAGCGGTACAGATACGCTATCTCTGATTGCTCTGGAAAAAGCGATCACAGACGATATTGAAAAGAGTATCATCGCAGATATTCAGGAGTTCAATCAAACATATAGTTTTTAAATATTATGGCAGGGGCAAAGGATATCAAACGGAGAATCAAATCAATCAGTAGCACGCGAAAGATTACGAAGGCGATGGAAATGATTTCGGCGGTAAAAATGAGGCGCGCTACAGAGAGCGCTCTTTCCATTCGTCCATACGCTGACCGAGCTATGGCGGTGTTCTCTAATCTTTCTCTCCGCTTGAATGGTGACGAGCATCCGCTTTTGGCAACACGGCATGCGTCCGGCAAGTTGCTCTACATTGTTATTTCGGCGAATCGCGGTTTGTGCGGCGGTTTTAACGCAAATATTGTCAGAAATATGCGAGATGCTGCTTCTGGAAATGTTTCGCGTATTGACATCGTTGGTATAGGAAATAAAGGCGAGCGAGCGCTTAAGAAATTCGGCTTCAATATTATCGCATCGTTTCCAGAGATGATTCATACGCCAACCGTAGAGCGCGCGCGGCCAATCGTAAAAATGATGCTTGACGGATTTACCAATGGTGTGTACGAAAAAGCTGTGTTAGTTTTTACAGATTACATTTCAACTATTTCTTCTCTTCCGCGGACGCAAACTCTCCTTCCTGTTGAGTCAGATACTGTTGTTATGCATCCGGAAGTCTCAAAAGATGCTGCGGCGCTCTATACGATAGAGCCCGACCCGTTATCTGTGCTTGATACTGTAATTCCCCGTATTCTTGAAATGCAAATTTACCACGCAGTACTTGAATCGCGCGCGTCCGAGGAATCGTCTCGGATGGTGGCGATGAAAAATGCTTCTGACGCTGCCGGCGACATGACAGACTCGCTCAGGCGAAGCTATAACAAGGCACGCCAGATGAAAATTACACAGGAAATTTCAGAAATTAGCGCCGGTCGGCTGGCGCTAGAGTAACAAATGCTCCGGTTGCGAAAAGCTCAATTTACATTAATGTAACATACATACACTTATGAATACTGGGAAAATTATACAAGTAATGGGGCCGGTTGTTGATGTGTTTTTTAGCAATACATTGCCGTCTATAAATGAAGCGCTTTTGATAGAAAACGGTGAGCAAATGCTTACCCTTGAGGCGCGCCAGCACCTTGGAGGTGGCATGGTACGAAGTGTGTCTATGGGCTCTACTGATGGTTTGACGCGCGGTATGGAAGTGCGCGCGACAGGATTGCCCATCTCGGTGCCTGTTGGCGCGCCGGTGCTCGGACGAATGTTCAATGTGCTCGGTCATCCTATAGACGGACAGGAGGCTCCGATAGCTGAAATGCTTCCAATCCACCGTGAAGCCCCTGCGTTTACCGAGCAAAGCACGACCACGGAGCTTTTTGAGACAGGTATCAAGGTTATTGACCTTATCGCGCCATTTATAAAGGGCGGCAAGGTTGGGCTTTTTGGTGGTGCGGGTGTTGGTAAGACAGTCATTATTCAGGAACTTATCAGAAACATTGCTTCTGAGCATGGCGGATATTCGGTATTCGCCGGAGTTGGCGAACGCACGCGAGAAGGAAACGACCTATACCATGAAATGAAGGAATCCGGTGTTTTGAATAAGACAGCGCTTGTGTTTGGTCAGATGAACGAGCCGCCTGGCGCGCGGCAGCGCGTCGCTCTTTCCGCGCTTACTATGGCGGAAAACTTTCGCGACAAAGAAGGAAAGGATGTTCTGCTATTTATTGATAATATTTTCCGGTTTACACAGGCGGGTTCCGAAGTATCGGCGCTTCTAGGACGCATTCCTTCAGCGGTCGGTTACCAACCTACTCTTGCCGAAGAAATGGGGAAGCTTCAGGAGCGTATTACCTCAACAACAAAAGGATCAATCACATCTGTGCAGGCGGTCTATGTTCCTGCCGATGACTTGACGGACCCGGCGCCAGCGACAACTTTTAGTCACCTTGACTCAACGGTTGTTCTGGCGCGGTCGCTTGCGGAATTAGGAATTTATCCGGCGGTTGACCCGCTTGACTCTACCTCAACAGTGCTTGACCCGCAGGTAGTCGGCGATGAACACTATCGTGTTGCGCGCGGCGTGCAACAGGTACTCCAGCGATATAAAGATTTGCAGGACATCATCGCAATTCTTGGTATGGAAGAGCTTTCTATTGACGATAAAATGCTCGTTATGCGCGCCCGAAAGATACAGAAGTTTCTTTCCCAGCCCTTTTTTGTTGCCGAGCAATTTACCGGCGCACCCGGCAAGTATGTAGCGCGCGAAGATACTGTGAATGGATTCCGGCGCATCTTAGACGGTGAAATGGATGCTGTTCCGGAACAAAATTTTTATATGAAGGGTAATATTGACGAGGTGGAACACGCATAACCTATGAAACTTTTTACATTCAAAGTGCTGACTCCGGAACGAATCGTTCTTGAAGATGACATAGAATCGGCGACTTTTCCGACAGCTGACGGCGAAATAACAGTTCTTGCCGACCATATCCCCTACATCGCACCGCTTATGGCCGGTGAAATGCTCGTCAAAAAATCTGATGGTAGTGAGGCGGCGTTTGCCATTGCAGGTGGTTTTGTTGAGTTTTCCAACAATGTATTGTCAGTCCTCGCCGATACGGTAGAACGGGCGGAGGAAATAGATATTGTCCGCGCGGAGCAGGCGCGGAAACGGGCAGAAGAGCTTATGAGAGAACGGGAACGAATGGACGAAGAAGAATTTGCGCGTACAGCGGCAGTGCTCGAGCGCGAGCTCGCGCGAGTCAAAGTAGCAAAGAAGTACCGCGTGTATACGCATCATTGACAAACGCATGCAGTATGGCACAATCCCCTTCAGGAAGAACTGAATCTTGAACAAAAATGAGAGGTCGCTTATGTATGGAAAGAATCTTGGCAATCTAGCCGATGATTTTTTGTTTTTAAGCGAGCAAACAAATGCGGTTCTTTGTATTCGTGATGAAATCTTCAGGTTTGCAAACAGGCGTTTTGAACAACATATCCGCCTCAACGCAAAAAAAGAAGAATGCGGGTACGACATGGTGTTTATATCTTCCTCAATTCCACATATTTTTTATGATATCTGGTTTGAACGAGGTAGAAATAGGTTCTATAGAGATAATGTGTTCATTGTAGGCAAGATGTTTGAAAAAGAAGTTGAACTGTTGCCATCGGTATATCTTGCCGCGTGGAAAGATGAACGAAACGAGGACGCCATACACGCCATTTTTCCGGTGTTAACCTGCGCTCTTCAAGGGGAGAAAGATTTTTATCTTATCATAACTGTGAGTGATAGTACGGGAAGTATTCGTATTATGCAGGGGTTGGTTTCTGACTATGTGCGCCATGAATATATCGGTAGATGTAAAAGAGATGGCGTGGGGCATTTTTCGGAAGAATCGGTCGTGATAGAAATGAAACGCCAATCGTCTTTCTCTCACTTAGGAAAAGCGTTTTTACGGGCTATTAAGGAAGAGATATTGAAGTACACATGATGTGCTGAAAGCCGTTCCGCGCTCGCGGGCGGCTTTTTTATGCATTGGCAAAAATATTTGAGCCGGTGTATAGTGTGTTACTGCGAGCGTCACCAGACTGGAATCGGAAAATACGCTTTTCGGGTTTCCGTAACGAGGCGCTGGCGGACTATTATTACTACGGTTTCTTTTGGGGGAGGTTTTGGTATGTGAATACGAACAATGGATAGGAAGAATCTCATCAAACCAAATAATGTGTGCGAAGCGCTTGTCGTTTCGTGCATGGATTATCGGTTTTGGTAGAGTGTCGGCGAATTCGTAAAGCGAGAGCTCGGTATACCGAAATTTGACTTTGTCACTGTTGCCGGAGCAGCCAAGCCTGTTAACGATTCAAACTGTTCGGAGCTTGCCGGAACATGTGTGGATATCGCATGCGTGTTGCATAAGGTTGAAAAGATTATTATCGTCAACCACAAAGATTGTGGTGCCTACGGCGGGAGCGACAATTTTACAAGCTCCGACGAGGAAGACAGCCATCATCAAAACGAGTTGCGCAAGGCTCGGCACATCATTGCAGGGAAATATCCCGATAAAGAGATATTCATACGCTATGCCGATTTTGGTGAACAAGGCGCCACAAGAGTAACCGTATTGTAATATAAAAAAGCCCCACGGAATGGGCTTTTATTTTTCTATAAAAATAGTTTGTGTCGGGTAGGCAAATTCTATATGTTCTTTTTCAAATGTCTCTTTGAGTTTGAAGTTTATCGCCTGCTGGATATCCATGTGAACATTGTAGTTTGCGGTTTCCGCATAGTAGACAGCTTCATAATCAAGCGAAGAAGGACCGAACGATTTGAAATGCACACGATCCGGTGTCGTTTGCCCTGCACCAGTAATAATATCACGGACAAGCGTCGGTATTTTCTCAATTTTTTCTTGCGGTGTGCCGTAGATAACTCCGAACGATAACGCTACACGCCGTTTTTCCATCCGTTTGAAATTTTGAATGCGCGCGTTCGTGAGTTCGCGATTTGAAATAACTATTTCCTCGCCTTGGAGCGCGCGGATGCGAGTCGTTTTGATGCCGATTTTTTCTACCGTGCCCATATTGTTGCCGACAACAATGAAATCTCCCGGCTCAAATGGCTTGTCAAAAAATATCGCGAACGAACTGAATAGGTCTCCCAAAATATTTTGCACAGCGAGCGCTATGGCTATGCCACCTATACCTAATCCTGCTATGAGCGAACTTATATTCACACCAAGGTTTGAAAGTATCAAAAGAATACCGATGAACCAGAGCGATATTTTTGCGATTTTTCCTAGAAGGGTTACAGTGCCCGCTGTTCCGGATCCTTCCCGTTGGGCGTATTTTCGTGTGGCGTAATCAATTAGTGCGTGAAGCGCCATAATAACTTGCCACACAACCCAAATAATGAGGATAACATTTATAATCCTCTGCCAGAACGGCTCAATAGCGATAAAATTTAGCGCCAGATAGAACGCGAGAAATGAGTAAAAAGCAGGCTTGACGGCCTTTACTATTTCTATCAGCTCGTTGTCTAGATCCGTCTTTGTTTTATCAGCAAGTTTATTAAGTTGGTGGAGAACAATTGCCTGAAAAATTTTGAACGCAATGAGAAAGACGATAAAATATCCAAGCGCAAGCGCGTAATCACCGACAGGGTTGTCTAAATATATTTGGTTCCAGATGGCGTGTTCCCAAATGGCGGCATGTGTTACTGAATTTATAAAGGACTGCATATCTATGTAATATCAAGTAATTCTTTTAATTTTATTACATATGCGGTATTTTCCTTATCTTTTGACAGGCGAGTAATTATTTCTTTGCCTTTCTCACGAACCTCTGTATCAGAAAAGAGCGCGTGCGGGATAATGTGATAATATCGCTCTATCATATTCGCAAAATTTGCATCCGGAAGTTTGGCAAGAATCCCATCTTTTAACGCGCTATTGATGCTTTCACGAGCGTACGCGCGCGGCTTTGCGTATTTTCGAGCGAGTTCTTCAAAACGGTAGAAATCTCCACTCTTTGCGTATTTGGTCAGCTGTTCGTATATGGTATCTTGAAAATCAATATCTTCTATAACACGCGGAAGGACAAATTTGTTGAAATCAAAATCCGTATCAAATGAAGTCGCGCCTTTTTTGATAGCATCTGTGGCGGCTTCAACAGCCGATTCACGCACTAACACATCGTTGAATATCTCCCCGGAGCTTTTTTCGTCAAGAGCACCCATCCCAATACCGCGTCGCTCAAAGATAGGAGTAAGTGCAAGATTTCCATGCGCAAATGAATCTATAATCTCTCGTTGTATATCGCGTTGTGCAAGCGTCAGGGTTTGCCGCTCCCCTTTCTCTTCCTTTTCTTCCTCAACCGGTGTTGCGGTGCGGAACGCTTCGTCTAATACGCCATCAAGCCACTCCGGTATAGTTTGTGTTTTGTCCGTGTTGGTTTCCGACTTATACTTTTTCCTCTGTTGTACCGCCTGATCAACTTCTATAGCTGTCCGTCGCCTTACTTCTTCTTTTGCCTCTTCTGTTTTTACTTCAGTCGTTGTTATTTTTGTGAGTGGTGCTTTTTCAAAATGAGACATGATAATTATATCGTATATCGCTTGCCTGCGTGCCGCAAGGCAAGGACACCTCTACTCGCTTGTTTCTTGTGTCGGGCCGCTGGGAATCGAACCCAGACTACATGCTCCCAAAGCATGTGTACTGCCACTATACTACGGCCCGCGCTACAGCTTAAAGCACTATATTCTCTGTATACCTTATTTTTGCAATTTTGTCTTTTAGATTCAAAAAGACAGCAACCACATCGCATTGCCACGGGATATCCCCGCAATTCTTCTCAAGGACATATGATTGTATTGTGCGGTAAAGCCTTCTCTGCTTCCAAATATGTACATTTTCTTCCGGCTGATACGCGGTTGTTTTACATGAAACTGTCTTTACCTCAACAAATCGTAGCGTTTTTCCTTCAATGGTGATGATGTCAATTTCTCCCCATTTCTTACGATAATTTCTGCAGATGACTTTATGGTTGTGCTTTTCAAGGTACCGGCACGCTATATTTTCGCCGATTTTTCCAATTTCTGACCTGCTAAATCGTTTTTCATTAAACATTTAAATCATAGTATTACCGATGTATAGATACGAATGTATGTATTTTCACGTGTAACACATCATATTTGTTTCACGTGAAACAAATATGATGTGTTTTTGGAATGTCTTTGAAAAGATTAGCAAATCACTCGGTTTTTAATGGTCACATAGGACAAAAATATGTCTTTTATGCACATACTCACAGAGTTGTCCACAGTTCACTGAGTTTAGTGCAAGATTGCCGGTTTTTTCTTTGCGCCAACATCCTTATTAACCTTGCGAGACGCCTACAGAATATGAATGTGATATTTTGAGCAAAAACGATGTAAGGGATACTTTATATATCCTGGTGCGGGTAGGGAGAATCGAACTCCCGTCTCATCCTTGGCAAGGACGTATTCTACCACTTAACTATACCCGCGCATTCACAGCGGTAAGGCAATTATATCCTACACAGTTTACCCAAGCAACTGGCTCGGCTTCTTTTTCGCGCTATTTTAAGATATACTGTATATGTATATTTGACGCGCCTGTGGTGAAATGGATATCACACGTGACTTCGGATCACGCGTTCCGGGTTCGAGTCCTGGCAGGCGCATATAAAATAAATGACAGTCAGGGTATAATAAAAGACATGTCTTTTTAAGGATGTCTTTTAAGATTTTAAGATATGGATACAATAGAAAATTTTAAAATTCCAAAAGAAGTTACACATGTAACGAAAACACTTCAAAACTCTGGGTTTGAGGCGTACCTTGTTGGCGGCTGTGTACGAGAACTGTTGCGCGGAGAAGAACCGAAAGATTGGGATATCACCACAAACGCACACCCAGAAGATATTATAAAGCTGTTTGAGGATACTTTTTATGAAAATGACTACGGGACAGTTGGCATAGTAGTTAAAGAATTGGTTGAAAATGGCAAATTGAATGTTGCACATGAAACGGGTCAGACAGTTTCACAAGAAACGGATAAGATTATAGCCACACACGAAACCGATACAGTCACTGCTGAAGAAGACGAAGAAGATGATTTTCTTGCACCCGGAGAATACACAAAAGAGAAAAGCGCTGTTATTGAAGTTACTCCGTATCGTCTTGAAGCAAAATATACTGATAGCAGGCATCCTGACGAGGTTGTTTTCAGCCAGTCACTCGGAGATGACCTTAAAAGACGGGATTTCACAATGAATGCGATAGCATATGACCAGCATAAAGGACAATCAGTGGACCCGTATCAAGGACATCATGATATAACGGACAAGATTATTCGCGCGGTAGGGGAGCCGGTTGATCGCTTTGAGGAAGACACACTTCGTATTTTGCGAGCGGTGCGGTTTGCAGCCGAGCTTGGCTTTACGATTGAGCATAGTACGCGGGAAGCAATAAAATTGTTCGCACATAAATTAAAAAATGTGTCAATTGAACGGATACGCGATGAATTTACAAAAATTGTTATGTCCGACACGCCTATGTCTGGAATTATGATGGCCAATGAACTTGGAGTGCTTGAGCATATTATTCCAGAATTGGAAGAGGGAATACATATTGAGCAAAATCATGCGCATTCGTTTGATGTATGGTCGCATAATTTACGGACGCTCCAGCACGCGGCGAATAAAAAGTGGCCGCTCAAAGTTCGTCTTGCCGCGCTTTTGCATGACATATCAAAGCCGGTAACCCGCCAATGGTCAGAAAAAAACAAGGACTGGACTTTCTATGGGCACGATGTTGTCGGTGGACGGACAGCGAAAAAAATTCTGACGCGTCTAAAATATCCTAAAAAACTGATTGAGGAAGCGAGTTTACTCGTTCGCTACCATCTATTTTTCTCCGATACGGAAGTGATTACCCATTCCGCTGTGAGGCGCATTGTTCGCCATGTTGGTAAAGAAAATATCTGGGACTTGATGCGCGTACGCGCGTGTGACCGTATTGGTACCGGTCGCCCGAAAGAACAGCCGTATCGTCTGAGGAAGTATCACGCGATGATTGAAGAGGTGATGCGCGATCCGTTGTCTGTTGGCGCGCTTAAAATAACCGGCAATCGGATTATGGAAATAACGAAATCAAAGCCCGGCCCGCGCATTGGTTGGATGCTCCACGCTTTTTTGGAAGAAGTTCTGGAAGATCCTGCAAAAAATACCGCTGAATATCTTGAAAAACGCGCAGGTGAGCTCTCACCGCTTCCAGACAGTGAGCTCTCTGTACTTGGCGTTAAAGGCAAGACGGCGAAAGAGCAGATTGAAGAGGAGGAAATTTCAAAAATTCGCAAAAAGCACTGGGTTAAATAAATACAAGCGCAAAAAACCGCCCTTATAAGGGCGGTTTTACGCAAGATACTTTTCCTAATGCAATCAATGTTCTTATTTCTTTAAGTATTTTCTCATCATGTCGCCGACCTTTGTCGGTTGATGCTTCTCTTTGGCTACCGTTGAATCCGAATCTCCACTTAAGCCGTTTCGCGTCTTTTGCGTGGAAGTAGAAAAAAATTTGCGATGCAATGGCGCGCGCTTCGTTAAGAAAAATAGCCTGTTCCGTTTCTTCAATGGTGTGCATGCGGCTTGGTAGTTTTTCGTGGAGCGGTATGACCTGCTCTTTGCCTGATCGTGTATCTAAGACAGTCGTTTCAAGCGGTAGCACGGATGTGTTCACTGCGCAGGTGACATTTGTTTCGCTGTATCTTAGCGGTTCTTTAGGAAGGTGAGCCTCCTTACTTTGATTCTGTTGATATTTTCTCATATCAAGAAATATTGCTGTCGGCATGTGTATAAAAGAGGCCTCCCAGCCGATCTGTTTCCATATAGCGCTTTTGATCCAGAATGTAGCGTATGTTGAAAAGCGCAATCCGCGTGTAACATCAAATTTATCAACAGCTTGCAGAAGCCCTATATTTCCAGCCTGTATGAGGTCGGGAAGTGGTGTGCCGGTGTAGGCGTATTTATTGGCAATAGATATAACAAGACGCAGATTTGCTAAAATCAGCTTTTCCCGCGCATCGGGCCGTGTGTCACGCTCTGTAAAAAGTGTTTGTTCCTCCGACCGAGACAGCATTGGTGTTTTGTCAATTGTTTTAGAGTAACAACAAATGATATCTATCGTTTTCATGACCACTCCTTAATGTAAGAGAATAATGTAAGAGAACACGAAATATATTCGGTATATTTATATAATAAAGATACTGTGTTGTAAAGGTCTTTGCTGTTCTGGTTTTTAAAGAACTATATCAATGCCGACAGGCGCATGGTCGGATCCTGGTGTGTCGGCAAGAATAAATGCTTTCCGCAAGCACTTTTGCAGTGCCGTAGATACATAAATGTAATCAATTCTCCAGCCAACATTTCTGTCACGGGCGCGGGTTTTCATATCCCAGTATGAGTAGGCGTCTTTCGTGTGTTGGTGGAGATGCCGGAATGTATCTATCCAGCCGTGATAGATAACTTCATCTATCCATGCGCGTTCTTCGGGGAGGAAACCTGTGTTTTTCTCATTTTCTTTTGGTCGCGCCAGGTCTATTTCTTCATGCGCGGTATTCACATCACCCATAAAAATGATGTTTTTATGGTGCTTGCGGAGGCGCTCAATGTGCGCTAGAAACGCATCGTAGAAATCAAGTTTATATTGCAGGCGCTCTGGCCCACCACCTCCGTTCGGGAAATATACATTGAGGAGAATAAATGTGTCAAAATGCGCCTCAATCATACGGCCTTCAGTATCAAATTTTTTTATTCCCATGCCGTATATCACGCACTTCGGCTGTTTTTTGCTGTAGAGCGCGACACCGCTGTACCCTTTACGGCCTTTTGATGAGTCAAAGTAAGTAACATATCCTTTCGGAGCGCGGAGCTCTTCCGAGAGCTGTTCCGGCTCGGCTTTTGTTTCCTGAAGACCCAAGATATCGGGATTTTCGTTTTCCAGCCACTGGATGAAGCCTTTTTTATGTACAGCGCGTAGGCCGTTTACATTCCACGAAAGTATTTTCATATCGTTAGTATATCGCACGCGCGCCGGAAAATAAAAAGCCGCCCTCCTTATTCTTGAGAATAAAAAGGGCGGCGCTCCTGTTCGTTTGTTCGCTAAAAATATTTTTTTGCGAGCTTAGTTCTCAATGCCTTCGCACGATCGCTCGCGATGTTGTGTGCCGCCTCAAACCACGCGTACCATTTTCCGCTTGTTCTCGCGGCAATGTCTTCAAAATATCGCGGGTCCGTGCTGTGAATATAAGATACTGTTTGCGCGACGACTATAGGCTTCCATTCTATCTCCGATTGGTACACCTTATTGTTGAGGATAAAATCAATGACGGTCGTGAGAAATACCGTATCGTTCCGCATCGCTTTAATGCCGGCAAGTCGGACATACAATGGTGTGCGATTATTCATAATGGTTGCGCCCCACCACATCTTATCGCGCACAGACGACGCAAGACGGTCAACAATATCTTGCCCTTCATTAGTTTTTGAGAGCGTATCTCCACATTGCTCCAGTATAACTGTTGCTTTGTTTGTCTTCTCGCTCGCGCTCATCTGCGACATATCAAGGCAAGCGGTCTCATTGTTTATTGCTTTTGTCGCTTCAGCATAGAAGGGAAGCGATAGAACATATACGAGTAAGCACAATGTGATTGCGGTTTTCATGGCCGCCTCCTTTCCATGTAATTCCGTGGAATGTTTTTAATTTTTGCAGAGAACTTGTTTTTGCAGAGAACTTGTATGCTTTACATTATATCAAAATAACAAGCTTTGTCAATGTCTCCGTTGCTTGCCGTGGAATGTTTTATGGACATCGCGGAGGTGTTTGTCGGTAATGTGGGTATATATTTGGGTTGTGGCAATATTCTGGTGCCCGAGCATTACTTGCACTGCGCGGATGTCGGCACCGTTTTGGAGGAGGTCGGTGGCAAATGAGTGGCGAACGATATGCGGAGTTACTTTTTTATCAATTCCAGCTTTGATGGCGCAGTGAGCCACAATCCGTTCTATTGAGCGCGGAGAGAGACGAAGCGAATCTTCGTCGTTCGGTCGTCCGCCAACACGGATAAATAAGGCATCGTCCGTATCTCCACGCTTTGCGAGATAGGAGCGCACCGCCTTTTTTGCTCGTGGCGATAAGAACACCACGCGCACTCTTTCTCCCTTGCCGCGCACGGAGAGCTCGTCTCGCGAGAGGTCAATATCGCGTGGGAGCGACGCAAGTTCTGATACGCGGAGACCGGTGGAAAAGAGTAGCTCAAGCATTGCGCGGTCGCGGAGCGCGGCGATTTCTTCTCCATCTGGAGCCGAGAGGAGTCGGTCCAGTTCTTCGCCGGAAATAAGGTCAATACTTCGCTCGGGGATTTTAGCAAGCTCAATCCGTTCTGGCGAAAGCGTTGTGATACCGCGCTTTCGCAGATACTTGAGGAACGCGCGGAGCGCGATGAGGTAGTAGTTTTGCGTCTTTTTTTTGAGCGGCACGCCGCTCTCGGTCTTTATTCTGTTTAATGTAATCCGAAATTGCCGTACGAGCTCGTCGGTAATGTCTCTTGGCGCGCCGGCACAGGTGAGTGAAAGAAAGCGGGATAGGTAGCGGTCATAATTTTCAATCGTCTTTATACTTCGCCCCTTCTCAATTTCCAGATGTTCTAAGAATTCCGTTTTGAGTTCTTTTAAGTTGTGCGACATTATTCCATCGTAGCATAATGTAGCATAATGTAGCATAAAAAACGCGGCAGATTGCAGTCTGCCGCGTTTCAAGATGATGAGCATTATCCACATTCATTGAGGTACGATTAAGGTACGAATGCGCCAGCTGCTCCCTTGGCCGCATTACTAATCATATCTCCCGGTCCGATTAGGAGGCCTTTTTCACTGAATGTTTTGTTTACATCGCCACCGGTCATCGTTGCCTTTTCCACCTTTCCTTTGAAAAAAAGAATCGCAAATGTAATATCGTAGCCGTCCTCACGCTTATTGTAGGTGTTGATGTAGATGCGGTCGTCAACGCTTTTAATATTCTTTTCGGTGAATATCCATGCTTGGTATTCTTCAAGCATCTGTGTAAAATGTTTTGTTTCTGCCGTGTTGGATAGCGCTGGCTTGCCGATATCAATGCCGATAGCCTCAAGAGCTTTACTACCGATGAGCATGGTCGTATTTTGGTGCCATGTGGCGCATCCATCGTCTTTACAGATTGAAAATCCTTTCCTACGGACATCTTCAAAAGAATCTTCTTTCTTAATCGTTTGGAACATTTGTTTCATCTTTGTGATATCAACCGTGTTGCACGCGGTTTGTTCCAACCGGCAGTCCATAAAAAGGCCCGTGGTCGCAAATGTATGGGTATCCTTTTTTATGATCGGCATACCGCAGGCGGTTGTAAGTAGAATAGCGGCAAATGTGGTGAAATATACAATACGATAGCGCATTATACTCCACTCCAATTAATGATTTTTTATATAGAACAAGTTTATATCATACTATGCTATGGCGTGCGCTTTGGGAAGTGCACGATAGTTTGAAAAAGTTGCATCTTTTTGTATGGTATGTTATTATGTCTGCAATGCTTACGAGCAAGAAAAAAGAGAAAGTCATTAAAAGCGCGCAGGCGCACGAGAAAGACACCGGTTCACCGGATGTCCAGATTGGTATTCTTTCTACGCGTATTGACGAACTTTCACAACATTTGAAGAAAAATAAGAAAGACAATCATTCGCGGCGTGGGCTTTTGAAACTGGTGGCCGACCGACGACGGCATTTGAAGTATCTGGAGAAGAAGAGTCCGGAGCGTTACAAAAAAATCGTCAAAAAGTTGGGTCTTAAGAAGTAATCAAAAACCCGCGTGTGCGGGTTTTTGAAATTCTGGTACAATTATAATAAGGTGTGTTTCTCGCTGCAGGCGAGTTTTTATAACGGGTTTTTATAAGTTTTTATTTTTTTATATGACAATTATCAAACATCCAAAACAGCGCGTGGGAGTATTTATCGATACGCAGAATCTCTACCACAGCGCAAAGAATTTATATAATGCAAAAGTAAATTTCGGTCAGATTGTGGAAGACGCGGTTGACGGCCGTGAGCTTATCCGCGCCATCGCCTATGTTATCCGCACGGAATCAGGCGAGGAAAAAGCTTTTTTTGAAGCGCTTGGCAAGCAGAAAATAGAAGCCAAAGTGAAAGATTTGCAGGTATTCTTCGGTGGCGCGAAAAAGGCGGACTGGGATGTTGGCATTGCGGTAGACGCGATACGACTCGCTCCCAAGCTTGATGCGGTAATTATTCTCTCTGGCGACGGTGATTTTGTGCCGCTCGTTGAGTTTCTGAAATACAATGCGGGTGTGCAGGTGGAGGCGGTATCGTTTGCAAAATCCTCATCCGCGCGACTCAAGGAAATAGTTGATGACTTTTTTGATTTGGGCGAAGCGCCGCAAAAATACCTCATAGGCGCGCGAAGTGGCGTGCGTCGGCGGAAGAAATAAAACTTGTTGAAATAAAAGTCCGTATCAAATGCGGAAGAAAAACTACGCAGCAAACTGCGTAGTTTTTCGTAGCACATTGCATATTCCGCTTTTTATATTCCGCTTTTTCCACGCGAGATAGCAAACATTGGGCTCATAAAACTTTTTAATCCGGCTTTTGTCAATATCTCAATTAGCATGAAATCTGCTACCCTCAAGGGAGCATTATCAGTAATCGCTGGCTTCCGGATATGGAGTATTGAATAGGAATTCAATGCTTTAATCCGAAGGGCAGCGCACCACATCCATCATGCAAAAGCGCGAATTTTCCACGGAGATCGGCGGAAAGTCTTTGACAGCTATCTTCTCTGACCTGACCGACCAAGCGAACGGCTCGGTTATTTTGAAGTACGGCGAAACAGCAGTGCTCGCGACTGCTGTTATGTCTTCGCACGCGCGCGATGGGATGGACTTCTTTCCGCTTGTCGTGGATTACGAAGAGAAATTCTACGCCGCAGGCGCCATTTTGGGGAGCCGCTTTGTGCGGCGCGAAGGGAGACCATCTGACGAAGCCATACTCTCCGGTCGCGTTATAGACCGGACTATCCGCCCGTTTTTCAACCATGCGATGAGGAATGAAGTGCAGGTGGTCATCACTGTGCTCTCAATAGACAAAGACGACCCTGATATTCTCGCGGTTAACGCCGCGTCTTTAGCGCTTGCGGTATCGGATATTCCGTGGGACGGACCGGTCTCGGCAGTGCGTATCGGAAAGCACTCGGGCCAAGATAACTTTTCTGTGAATCCGGAATATGATTTCCGCCATGATAACGACCTACTCCTTGATTTTATTGTTTCAGGAAAAGACGGAAATATCGTGATGATTGAAGGCAGTGCAATGCAGGCCGAAGAAGAAACAGTGGCGCAAGCGCTAAGGGCGGCGCAGGTAGAACTAGAGGAGATGCAGGCGTTTCAACAGCGTATCGTATCTGAAATTGGTAAGGAGAAAGCTCGCGTGGAAATGAAACGAGCTAGCGATGAAGCACGCGCTCTTTTTACAGAACGCATGATGCCGCGCATGTCGGCGGCAGTTTTTACGGGAGAGACCGGCGGGCGCGGCATAAACGCACTTAAAGATGAATGGCGTGAGATGTTAAAGAGCGAGTTGCCGGATGAGCCGATAGGACCCGCGCTGGAACTCTTTGAAGAAGGTGTTGACGCCGCGCTTCATACTGGCGCCGTGGAAGAAGGGAGGCGTCCGGACGGCCGTGGCTTTGATGATGTTAGACAAATTTTTGTTCAGGCGGGCGGTATTTCAAAAATTTTACACGGTTCCGGTATTTTTTATCGTGGCGGAACGCACATTTTCTCCGCGCTGACGCTTGGCGGCCCGGGCGACGCCCAGCTTATAGATGGTATGGAACAGAAACAGGAGAAGCGCTTTATGCACCACTATAATTTTCCGCCGTTCTCGTCGGGTGAGACGGGGCGTATCGGTGGTTTGAATAGGAGGATGATCGGACATGGCGCGCTTGCCGAACGAGCGCTCAAGGCGGTTATTCCTCCAAAAGACATATTTCCGTACACGATACGCCTCGTATCCGAATCTATGGCATCAAACGGTTCCACCTCAATGGGCTCCGTGTGCGGTTCCACGCTTGCGCTTATGGACGGCGGCGTACCGATTGAAGCGCCGGTTGCAGGCATCGCGATTGGGCTTATGATGTCTGAAGACGGCGGGAACGGATACAAAGTGCTTACTGATATACAGGGGCCTGAAGACCATCATGGCGACATGGATTTCAAAGCTGCCGGTACAAAAAAGGGAGTGACGGCAATCCAGATGGATATTAAGGTTGGAGGTATTCCACTTTCTATACTTGAAGAGGCGCTGGCGAAAGCGCGCGACGCACGATTAAAAATTTTAGATATTATGACCGCGGAAATTTCTGTGCCACGATCGGACATTGCGCCTTCTGCGCCGAAGATACTTACTGTAGCTATTATGCCTGACCAAATTGGCTCGGTGATTGGTCCGGGCGGGAAAGTGATAAACAAAATCCGCGACGAGACCGGCGTGGAATCAATTGATATTGAAGAAAACGGCATGGTCTTCATCGCCGGAAAAAACGGCACCGCGGAACACGCCGCGCGTATTATCAAGGATATGACGCGCGAATACAGAGCGGGCGAGCGCTTCACCGGTACGGTGGTGAATATTTTAGAATTCGGCGCGATTGTTAAATTAAATGAACATAAAGATGGTATGGTTCACATTTCCGAGCTTGCACCATTTCGTGTAAGTAAAGTGGAAGATGTGGTGGCAATCGGCGAGCAGTTGCCGGTGGTTATCAAAGAAGTTGAAGGCGACCGCATCAAGCTTTCGCTCAAAGATATTGACCCTGAATACGCTACGCGGAAAGGCGCGAAACCTGCTTCGCAGGACGCAAGTCGGCCGCCTTACGGCAGGCATGACGGCGCGGGTGGCGGATTTCGAGGTCCAAGAAGAAACGGTCCGTTACGCGGTAGATGATGATTTTGTCATCAAAAACACAGCACTTACATTACGCCGGTGCGGTGTTTTTTGATATACTTATTATTGCAAACGCATATGGCAGATACTCCTCAGAAAAATACGCGCGACACGCGTGAAGTTGGCGAACCGCAGGTTATTCGGCCCGAGGAACTTGACACGGCTCTAGCCGAAGTGGAGTTTCAGGAGCCGAACAATCTTGCCGGCGAACCTGCCGATGACAATATGGCGCAGGTTCCGGCTGATGTGGCGGAAATATCCGCGCCTGTTAAACTTGCCGCGGCAAGTTTAACAGGCGCGACATCCGATGGATCCAAGGCGTCTACTGTAATATCAAAATCTCAAGCGGTTACTCGGCCGTTGCCAACATCTGTTGAATCGGCCGTGCGGGTACCAAAACCTGCACTCAAATCACCAGCCCGTCCTCTGTATACCGCGGCACCTGCCGTCACGCAGGCGACACCATCTGCTCCAAAACCATCCGCACCGGCTGTACCATCTGCTCTAAAACCATCAACACCGTCGATAACATCTGCTCCAAAACCATCCGCACAGACAGTTGCAAAACCTGTGGCGCCACTTGTGGCGCAACCAGATGTTTTTTCCAATAAAGACAAACCACAGCCACGGCTTTCTGCTCAAGTGGCGGAGAGCGCCGGAAACCCACCACGCAAGGACATACCTGCCGGCATGTCAGAAATGTCGCGCTCGGTGGATGTTCGCGCGCACGGCTCTTCGCCCATGCAATCGGCAATTCAGGCAGGTGGAAAAGAAGCATCGGCTGGCATAGCGGATGTACGAAATGTTGCCGTGAATGAACATGGGCGCAGCTCTACGGTGCGGACATTGCAAAGTGATATTGCGGATGTGTTAAAGAGCGGCAAAGTGTCCAAAGCTGATGTTGTTCTCGCCGAAGAACGCCGTCGACGGAAGAGAGGTACGCAGAGTGAAAGTACGCCGGAAGAACGGAAAGCGGATAGGAAGAGCATTATCATCGGCTGGTCTGCGCTTAGTTTGCTTGTCATCGGCATCGGCGTTGTCAGCTTCGCGTTTTTTGAGAGTCGTCCTGACAAGCAGACCGTTACTGTACAGCCGCCGCTTGTGGTGCCGCGTCTTATTTTTGTGAGCGAACAGCAGGGGTTTGATATTACAGGAAAGGATCGCGAAGAGATTCTCAAGAATTTTGCGGTTATCAGAAAAATGTTTGATTTGCGGTTGAATACCATCGCCCAGATTTATATTGTGAGAGATATCGTAGGCATACGCGAATTGGTGCCGGCGGATAGGTTTCTTTCCGATATTGCCGAGCATATGCCATCTGCGTTAGGGCGCTCTCTCACAGGTGAGTATATGTATGGAATCCACGCGTTCAATGGCAACACGCCGTTTCTGATTTTGAAAATTGAATTTTTTGAAAACGCATTCGCGTCAATGCTCCGCTGGGAGAAAGATATCGTAGAGGACATTATGCCCATATTTGGCGTATCGCCGGTTCCAGCGTGGATGTTTGGCGCATCATTTGAAGACATGACATATAAAAACAGGGATATTCGTGTTATTCGTGACCAGATGAATGAAGCGGCGCTCATCTACGCTTTCACTGACCGCGGAACTCTTCTTATTACCACCGACATTGATACCTTTGATGAAGTCGCGGCACGCCTTGTAACTCCGGTCGCGCGGTAACCTGTATTGCGCCTACTGTGCATGGTGTCGGATTGACTGCTTATATTCACGGGGTATGATGAAGTAACTATGGAAGAACGCACAACACATTTCAAAGAAAAATTGTTTGAGGAAAAGCTGATACTTGAGAAAGAGCTCGCGCAGATTGGACGCATCAATCCTGATAATCCGGCTGATTGGGAATCCAGACCGGCGGAAGAGAGTAGCTTTGAGCCGGACAGCAATATTGTAGCGGACCGTATTGAAGGGTATGAGGCAAATACCGCCGTTTCGGTTGAACTTGAAAATCGGCTTGGAGAGGTGAACGCGGCGCTCGGGAGAATTGAGGCCAATACATATGGCATTTGCGAAGCGTTTACTGCAAGCGGCGAGCGTATTGAAGACGAACGCCTTGAAGCGAATCCCGCGGCACGGACTTGTAAGACGCATAAAGAAGAAAAGGTTTTTTAGCTTGCCGTGCATTGTATGTCGTTTGCAAAAGTATATGCCGCCCAGCCCATCGGGCTTTCAGCAGAAATAGTGCCGGTAGAGGTGGATATTTCGCGGAAAACGCTCCATTCTTTTTCGGTGGTTGGGTTACCGGACAAAGCGGTGGCGGAATCGCGCGACAGGGTATCGGCGGCAGTCAAGAACGCCGGCTTTTCGTCTCCCAAAGCACAACAATCAAAAATTGTCGTGAGCCTCGCACCCGCGGACCTTAAAAAAGAAGGGCCGCTTTTTGATGTGGCAATTGCGTTGGGCTATCTCGCCGCGTCTGGGGAGATCTCATTTGAACCCGAAGGGCGGCTTTTTCTTGGCGAGCTGTCGCTCGATGGTTTTCTACGGCATGTGAAAGGAGTACTTCCACTTGTTGCGTACGCGAAGCGCGCCGGGTTTCGCGAAGTATATGTGCCTGAAGAAGATGCGGAGGAAGGCGCAGTAGTAGAAGGCGTGTCTGTATTTGGCGTGGCGCATCTGTCTGATTTGGTGCGACATCTTGATGAGAAGGCGGCGCGCGGTACTGTTGAAGGAGAGCTTGGAGAAGATACATTATCGCTCACTCGCGCGCTTGTCCCGCGGCGGAAAACCGATATCGTACCGGCACCGCGAGCTTATACGACGGATTTCTCTGATATACGCGGGCAGGAAACGGCAAAGCGCGGACTTGAAGTGGCCGCCGCCGGCGGACACAATGTGCTTCTTAGCGGTCCGCCCGGTACCGGCAAGACGCTTCTTGCCAAAGCATTTGCGGGTATTTTGCCGGATTTAGAATTTGATGATGCGTTTGATGTAACAGCGATTCACTCTATCGCCGGTCTTCTTCGTGAGCCGCTCATTACATCTCCGCCGTTCCGAAGCCCGCACCACACGGCTTCGTTTACCGCGATTGTCGGCGGTGGCTCTGTGCCGCGCCCGGGCGAGGTGACGCTTGCCCACAAAGGTCTTCTTTTCCTTGATGAATTTCCAGAATTTGATAGGCGTGTGATTGAATCGCTACGCCAGCCACTTGAGGAGCAGACGGTAAGTATCGCGCGCGTGCGCGCATCGCTCGTGTTCCCCGCTGACTTTATTCTGGT
>Ga0210050_1000421_pt1 | contig 54654 bp, 50 predicted proteins | sample CryGey132114_all_FD_185463 | JGI IMG/M metagenome (GOLD analysis project Ga0210050, IMG submission 185463) | Groundwater microbial communities from aquifer - Crystal Geyser CG22_combo_CG10-13_8/21/14_all (SPAdes) (version 2) | ecosystem: Environmental > Aquatic > Deep subsurface > Groundwater ... | reverse complement strand
TCTCCTTTTAATCCAATGACTACCGCTCCATTTTGCGGGTGTATATCACCCACAACATCTTTTGCGAACTTCCTCATGTCCTCAATAGAACCAATATTCATTGAGTCCATTCTATCAGAGAACATAACGTTATCGATTACTCTCTAAGTGATACAATGTACGTGTATGACGACAAAATTCCACGACAAAAAGAGCGCGGAGCGTATTGATGATCTTCACAGAAGAGAGGAAGAAGAACTCGCGAAAGTTCTTTCTGGCAAATACGGCGTTGAATATACCGACCTTACCCGCAAGTCTGTTGATACTGATGCCTTAAAGCTAGTTGCTGAAAAAGAGGCGCGCGCGTCAGAAATAGCACCATTTAAAAAGATTGGCAAGCGGATTTTTGTGGCAATGCGCGCCCCGGAGAGATCCGACTCCACGCAAGAAGTAAAGAAACTCGAAAATTTAGGGTATCAAGTGCGCAGGTTTATGGTTTCAACTTCATCCCTTGAGCATGCGTGGGAGCGATACAAAGATCTTTCTTATGCAACGGAAACAGAAGCGGGCGTGCTTACCGTATCAAACGCCGCTATTCAAAAAATGCTAGAGGAACTAAAAACCGTGCAAGATGTGGCGGATCATGTAAACGAAAATGTCGGAAGTAAAGACACGCACAGAATCTCTCGCATACTTGAAATTATAATGGCCGGCGGGCTATCGCTCGGTGCGTCCGATGTTCATCTTGAGCCGGAGGAAGAATCAGTGCGGATGAGATATCGTCTAGACGGAGTTCTTATGGACATTCTTAAATTCGACCATCCAACTTACGCTATGGTTTCGTCTAGAATAAAACTTCTGTCGGGTCTTAAATTAAATATAAAAAATATGGCGCAAGATGGGCGTTTTAGCATCGTTGCAAATCAGAAAGAAATAGAAATCCGTACCTCTGTTCTCCCGGGAAATTATGCAGAAACTATTGTTATGCGTATTTTGGATCCGACAACTATCGGTCTTGAAATGGAAGCATTGGGCTTTGACACTTATTTAATGGACATTTTTTTAAATGAAATAAGAAAACCAAACGGAATGATTCTAAACACAGGTCCTACGGGTTCGGGAAAAACAACAACTCTATATGCATTCTTGAAAGCGGTACACAGGCCAGAGATAAAAATTGTTACCATAGAAGACCCTATTGAATACCACTTGCAGGGAATCGTACAAACGCAAGCGAGTAAAACGTATACCTTCGCCCAAGGACTCCGATCCACACTTCGGCAAGACCCGGACGTAATTATGGTCGGCGAAATTCGAGACAGCGAAGTCGCATCGACCGCCGTGCACGCGGCGTTAACTGGTCACCTTGTATTTTCCACACTGCACACCAACAACGCGGCGGGAACATTTCCCAGATTGATAGACATCGGGGTTTCAGCAGAAATTTTAGGCTCCGCAATAAATGTTGCAATGGCTCAGAGATTGGTCAGACGTCTGTGCGAACACTGCAGAGAAGCACACCCAATAGTCGGAAAAGAAAAAGAAATAATGGACAGACTCCTATTCAATATCCCGCATCCGGAGGGGTTGCCGGAAAGCAAAGATATTATGTGGAAGTCCAAAGGATGCGATAAGTGTGGGGGCATCGGATACAAGGGACGTATTGCTATCGTGGAGGCCATCATTATGGATCAGCAAATAGAAGAAATTGTAAGAGAGACATCTAGCGAACGTGAAATTTGGACTGCCGCAGAGCATCAACAGGTGCGACGAATGGCACAGGACGGTGCCGTAAAGGTTCTAAAGGGCGTTACATCACTGGATGAATTATCCCGAGTTGTAGATATCGAAGATGATGCTATCGTGGACAAAGGGAATGGGAGTTAGAATTTGCTCGGAATCACAAATCTCTCAGCGATACTTCCAATAGGGTATCGAAAGACGAACAGACAACTAAGGATAGGGGGAGCCAGCCTTTAAAAAAGGTGACCACCACCGTCCTCGGAGACGTTCTCTATCGCTGAGAGGTTCGTGAATCTGAACCTAAAGATATATATAAGGTGTGTAATGCCGCGGAGATAGTATCACAAGAAAAAGAAAAGTCAATAGTCGTATTAATATGGCAAAAAAAGCGCAAAACGGGGCTGAAACGCCAAATACTTCCCTCGACCAGGAGCTACGTCCTTCATCTTGGCCTGAATATGTAGGCCAAGAGGTAATTAAGGAAAATCTACGCATTCTTCTGACTGCGGCGAGCGAAAGAAAACATCAGCCGGAACATGTACTCCTATACGGACCTGCGGGTTTAGGGAAAACAACCCTCGCCCATTTAATGACACGGGAGATAGGTGCACAAATGCGTGCAACCTCAGGTCCCGCGATAGAGCGTGTTGGAGACCTTGCGTCAATTTTAACAAACCTATCTCCAGGTGATGTGCTTTTCATAGACGAGATTCATCGATTGAACAAAACTATTGAGGAGGTACTGTACCCTGCCATGGAGGCGGGCGTGCTTGATATCGTTATAGGAAAAGGACCTTCCGCTCGTGTAGTACAGCTTGAGCTTCCTGTATTTACTTTGGTCGCGGCAACGACACGCATTTCAATGCTTTCATCACCCTTTAGATCTCGCTTCTCGGGAGGAACATTTCGTTTGAACTTCTATACTAAGGATGAAGTAGCCAAAATACTTAAAAGAAGTGCCAAAATACTAAGGATTAGCGCTGCCGACGAGGCGTTGGATGAAATAGCAAGTAGAAGCCGCTCAACACCGCGAACCGCGAACTATTTGTTGAAGAGGTGCAGAGACTACGCGCAATTGCACGGCGGAAAGATGGACGTTGAAACCGTAAAGAAGGCTCTATCTCTTTTGGAGGTAGACGAGTTGGGACTCACAAAAACCGACAGAGAAATATTGGATATAATAATTAATAAGTTCAACGGAGGGCCTGTAGGATTAAAGACCTTAGCCGCATCTATATCAGAAGAGGAAGAAACAATTGAAGAGGTCAACGAACCATATCTCATGCAACTCGGTCTTCTGGAAAGGACACCGAGAGGAAGAAAGGCAACGCCACGTGCGTATAGACATCTTGGAATAGACTCTAAAAATGAACAGGATAGATTGATATAAAATGTTTGTATTAAAGTAAGACATTCCTGTATAGTGTCGTCATATGTCAGGGCACAATAAGTGGTCAAAAATCAAGAACAAAAAGGCTGTAACCGATGCGCAAAAAAGTGCAATATTCGGGAAAATGGCAAGGTTGATTGCAGTTGAATCCAAAAAAGCAAATGGTGACGTGTCGTCACCCGGTCTTCGCACAGCGATTGAAAAAGCCAGAGCAGTCAATATGCCGAAGGATAATATTGAGCGCGCAGTTGCAAAAGGCACTAGCGCCGATACCGCGGAGCTTGAGTCGGTCACCTACGAAACATACGGCCCCGGTGGTATCGCAATCATTATTGACGCATTGACCGATAGCAGAAACAGAACTGCCGCAGAGATAAAGCATTTGCTTTCAAAAAATGGATACGAACTCGCTTCCCCCGGATCTGCGCTTTGGGCATTTGAAAGCACGGCGGAGGGGTATGAACCGAAAACCATTGTCTCCATTTCCGAAGAAGACGGCGAGAGACTGACGAAACTCATTGAAATACTTGAAGAGCAAGAGGATGTGCAGGATATTTACACCAATGCTGAATAAGCAAAAAATTGTAATTAACACAATAAATAACCATCCTAGGGAGATGGAGGTTAAAGAAGTTCTTTCTAGATTACTGAAAGAATATAGACTCCCAACCTACACAGAGGAGATCAATGTTGAATTTAAGGCGCGCCCTCATTCCCATCCAATACTCACGATGAACACCCGTATCCTCGATTGGAGGTGTGTGATGAAGCAGTTTGTGCACGAGCAAATGCATTGGTTTCATCATGGTCATCCGAAGGAAGAGGAGGGTTATATCTATTTACATAAAAAATATCCACTTATTGATAAGGAGGAATTTAAGCATAACCGCCCAAGAAGTTTTTGGACTCACATCGTCGTTTGCTGGAATACCGAGAATTTTCTTCGAAACATCATCTCTCAGGAGAATTTAGACTACATGAACTCTGAATGCCAGAGTTATGTTAAGACAGAAAAAATGATTCGCGATAAATTTGATGAAATTAGAAAAGATCTAGAAAAATTCGATATGATAGCCCCTGTTTCTATATGAAAGTACTTGCTATTGACCCGGGATACGAGCGTTGTGGCGTTGCTGTGATTGAAAGAACAGGTAGAAAGGAGCAGTTGCTCTACTCTGACTGCATTCAAACTTCGAAAGAATTACCGTTCCACGAACGTCTTTCTATTATCGCCAGTGAATGTGGTCGCCTCATTGGTGAATACGCACCAACTGCGGTTGCAATAGAAAAATTGTATTTTAATGCGAATAAGAAAACAGCAATGGCTGTTTCTGAAGTTCGTGGCGCACTAATTAATACCGCACTTGAACGACGGCTTGTTGTATCTGAATATACCCCCTCACAAATAAAAGTGGCCGTTACCGGTTACGGCAACGCCGACAAAAAACAAATCATTTTAATGGTACAAAAACTTATCAAAATTGAAAAAGAGATACGGTTTGATGATGAGTATGACGCGATCGCTATAGGCATCACTCATCTTGCCCAGCACTAACTTTGTTTTTGTTAGAATTAGGTCAAAGTTAGTGCTGGGTTGCGCACAACTAAGCCACTATATACAATCCTATTTACTACCCACGGGATCCAGTAAACCCTTTTATGATAAAGAAGCTATTCTCAATAAAAAACAATGGTCTGACTTTTCTACAAACCCTTTTTTTTATTGCCGTCATCGGGGGTCTTTTTTTTGTTGGGGGAGTTTTATTGTGGTTTGCAACGTTAGAAATACCCAGCGTGGACGGCTTCCACAACAGAAAAGTTGCACAATCTACAAAGGTCTTCGATAGAACAGGCGATGTATTGTTATACGATGTGCACGGCACAATTCGAAGAACCGTTATACCTCTAGAAGAAATATCTCCGCACATAAGAAACGCAACCATAGCAATAGAGGATTCCGAGTTTTACAACCATAACGGAATACGCCCCACCCGTACGATAAAAGCTATCCTAGACAACATAGCAACAGGCAACTTGCTTGGAGGTCAGGGTGGCTCAACAATCACTCAACAAGTTGTCAAAAATACTATTCTGACCCCAGAGAAGACAGTTACAAGAAAAATAAAAGAATGGATACTCGCGTTGAAATTGGAAAAACAGCTTGAGAAAGATGAGATATTGGAAATATATCTAAACGAATCACCATATGGGGGAACAATTTACGGTGTTGAGGAAGCAAGCCTGCATTTCTTCAGCAAACAGGCAAAAGACTTAAGCCTGGCTGAGGCTTCGTATCTAGCCGCACTGCCACAGGCACCCACATACTATTCTCCTTATGGAAACCACAAGGATGATCTCGAAATTAGGAAGAATCTGGTTCTAAAACAAATGCTAGAAAATTCTTTTATAACACAAGAAGAATATGAAGGAGCAATGGCTGAAGAGGTCTTGTTTTTGGGACAAGACGACACCGGAATAAAGGCCCCCCATTTCGTTTTCTACATTAGGGAATATCTTGAGGAGAAATATGGTTTTAGAGCAGTAAATGAACAGGGTTTGCGAGTGATTACTACACTTGATTTTGAGTTGCAACAAAAGGCCCAAGACATCGTCACCAAATATGCTCTAGAAAATGAAAAGAATTTCAACGCTGAGAATGCCGGCATGGTGGCAATTGACCCAAAAACAGGACAAATACTAGTCATGGTCGGCTCCAGAGGATATTTCGATGAGAATATAGAAGGAAAGTTCAACCTCGCAGTTGCCAAAAGACAGCCCGGCTCCGCATTTAAACCTTTCGTGTATGCAACCGCGTTCGAAAAAGGATATACCCCTGAAACAGTGGTCTTTGATCTTAAAACCCAATTTTCAACCACGTGCGATCTTAACGTCTTTAATAGCGAGAACGGTTGTTATTCACCAGATAATTACGACAACACTTTCAGGGGTCCTATTACATTTCGTGATGCGTTAGCGCAATCGGTAAACATTCCGTCAGTGAAAGTATTATACCTCGCAGGAATAAACTCCGCTCTTGATATGGCATCCAGACTCGGCATTACCACCTTGTCTGACAAAAACCGATATGGTTTAACTCTCGTGTTGGGAGGTGGCGAGGTTACATTACTCGAGATGGTAAGCAGTTATGGAGTATTCGCCACAGAAGGTATAAGACATCCCCACACTGGCATTTTGCGCGTTGAGGACGCTAAGGGGAACGTACTTGAGGAATACGAAGAAAACAGCGAGAGGGTCTTGAACACTGAGGTGGCGAGACAAATATCAAGTGTGTTATCTGACAACAGAGCCAGAACCCCAGCGTTCGGAGAATACTCGGCGCTTTATTTTCCAGGATTTGACGTCGCCGCTAAAACCGGTACCACAAACGACTACAGAGACGCGTGGATTATTGGTTACACGCCTACCATATCTGTTGGTAGTTGGGCTGGGAATAACGACAATACCCCAATGGAAAAAAGAATCGCCGGTTTTATAGTGGCACCTATGTGGAATGAGTTTATGAAAGAAGCAATAAACACATTACCAACCGAAATGTTCACAGCTCCTGAGACAATAAACGAAGACCTCCCTCCTATATTAAAGGGCGTATGGAATGTAAAGAATGGAAACAATACAGAGGTTCACTCAATACTGTATTGGATAAACAAAGACAACCCTATGGAGCCTCGCATTACGGATCCTAGAGATGATCCACAGTTTCTACTGTGGGAATACCCAATATCTCTATGGCTTGAAAAAAGTGGTGGCGTGTTTTCTACAAACATGTTCTTCAATGATCTGATTAATAGTGCAAGCGGCTTGGGACAAAGCAGTATTTCACCCTTGATCAGCAACACATTTGCCATAACTTATCCAATAAATGGAACTACAGTAAATAGAAACATACCACTGACCATAACTATCAGTGATTCAAATATCTCAAATGTAAAGTCTGTTTCGTACTACGTAAACGGAAACCATATAGGAACCGCAACGAGATATCCGTTTTCAATTTCATTCATACCAACACAAGCTGGAGATGTATCCTTACAAGCAATATCTTCTGGATCTGCAGTAAATGAGGGTATAAAAAGTACTGAAATATCTTTCAAAGTTCAGTAATTTCCACAAAATTAACTATTTATTTAGCGGCATAACCAAATATGTAAATTGTTGGTCCGGAACACCTTTTATCACCAAAGGTTTTCCTTCTCCAGCAAACTGCATATTTACACTATCTGCTTTCAATGACTGAACACAATCTTGTATATATTGGAGATTGAAATGTATGTCTATGTCGTCTCCGGACACTACAGCTTCTATGTCATCCGACATTTCACCGACATCAGAATTCCTTGCGGTAATAGAAAATATTTTATTTTTTGGATATATATGAAAAGAAACTTGCTGTGAAGCTCCTGAAAAAATCCTTGTTTTTTTCAATACATTTGCCAGATCATCTTTGAGTAAGATAGCCTCTGAAGAAAATGACTTCGGTATTATTTCGTTGTAATTTGGGAAATTTCCATCAATTATTCTAGACACCAATCTAATGTTTCCTATTGAAATATTTATTTGAGATTCGTCAAAAATAACCTCTATATCTTCTTCATCTATATTTCCTATTACATTTGTTATCTCTATAGCATTTTTTGTAGGTATTAATATGTCAGGTATTTCATAATTTAATGGAGTATTAAATTTTTTTTCAGCCAACCTAAATGAATCTGTTGCAACAAATACCAACTTACTATCGGAATATACTATATATATACTAGCTAATTCCGGTCTTATCATTGAATTAGAAGATGCGTAAGAAACACTTTGAATTCCATTTATTAAAATATCTTTTTTAATTTTGTAGGAGTTTTTGGATTTTGGTTTAGGAAATGATGGAAATTCATCTTTTGGTGTTGATTTTATTGTTGTTTCTCCACTTTTTGATTTAATAATTAAATTTCCATCATTTTCTTCTAAAATAACCTTTTCTCCTTTTGTTGATTGAAGTGTTTGTAGAAATATATTCGCAGGAACTGCTATATCTCCCTTTTTTAATATTGAACCATCTACTTTTATTTCAACTGCAGTTTCTAAATTTGTAGATTTAAATACTATTGAGTCAGAAACATTTATAACAACACAAGATAGAATAGGTAATGATTCTTTTTTTCCTGTAATTTTTTCAGATATAGAAACTGATTCTAATAACTTTTCTAAAACACATTCAAACTTCATATCTTATATATAAAACTTATTATTACTATTATGATGGTTAATATGTGTAAAAGTATTTTTTATAGGTATATACATATACTTTTATATATATAATTTATGTATATCTTTTTAATAACTTTTTAAAAAATAAATTTATTTTTTTATTTTTACAAATAAAATATTTATACACATACTAATAAACACTAAATTCATTTGTTATTAGATAGATATAAACAAATACTAAAAAATAATAAATACAAAAAATTAAGCATGTATCAACGTTTTTATTTGATCAATTTCTTGCTCAAGTATGGAGTCTGTTTTTAATTGATCTTTAATTTTGTCGCAGGAATGAATTACTGTGGTATGATCTCTTCCTCCCATTTTTTCTCCTATACTAGGATACGATACTGCGAATTCTTCCCTTAAAATATACATAATTATTTGTCTTGGTTTAACAACCTCTTTCTTTCTAGTTTTTTCGTAAATACTCCTCTCATCAATTTCATAATAATTTGAGATTTTCTTTACAACATCCTCAACAGAAAAACCTTTTTGTGGACGTATATTATTTTTGATAATAGACTGAACTTCGCTTTGAGTAACAGGCTTACCCTTTATTTGAGTTTTACATACTATTGTGTTTAAAACTCCTTCCAACTCCCTTATGTTTCCCTGAACGTTCTCCGCGACATACTCAATAATCTCTTTAGGAACCAGAAAATTACTTTGTTCCACCTTAGCGCTTATTATTGCTATTCGGGACTCGACATCCGGCGCTGGTATCTCAGCTATCATACCGGCACTAAACCTACCCTTTAACCTGTCTTCGAAATCTAACATTTGATTAGGATGTCTGTCTGAAGAAAAAACTATTTGCTTGTTGTTGTCGTGCATCGCATTAAATAAATGGAATAATTCCTCCTGAGTCTTCTCTTTGTCTGCTATAAATTGGATGTCGTCCATTATTATCACGTCATACTGGCGATATTGATCTTTGAAACTGTTTGCTCGTCCGGAGCGAACGGAGTTTATGTAATCTGTCGCGAACCTCTCAGATGTAACGTAGAAAACTTTTCTGTTCGGGCTGGTTTTTTTAAAATGGTTTCCAACGGCTTGTATGAGGTGTGTTTTCCCGTGTCCGGTTTTCCCATAAATAAAGAGAGGATTGTAAGCGAGCCCAGGATTTTGTATCACGGCCTGCGAAGCGGCGTGTGCGAGTTGGTTGAACGGACCAACCACAAAAGTATCGAATGTGTACCTAGGATTTAAGTTGTCTCTTTTGTCTATATACAACTCGTTTAGAGCCAGTGTAGGCGCTTGGGACGAAATGTTTTCTACTCTTCTTGCATGCTGTTTGTTGTAAGCGGATCTCTGTACAATATATTCTACAGAACGGATGCCCTCGTCTAGGTTCCTAAGGGTTTTTAATATGAGCTTGTGGTGCTTATCTTTAAGCCAGTCCTTTACTATTCTGCTTGGCACTGCCAAAAAAACTTCACCACCGTCCCTTCTTGCTATACCTGTCCCTCTAAACCATGTTCTGAAACTAGCTTCTGATGTATCGAGCTCAATTTGTACAAGGGCATTTTGCCACAATTCTTGCTCGTTCATCATAGATAATTTGTTGAGAAATAAGTCCAAACGTAACGGCAATTATAACCAAATAGGATAGAGTGTAAATTGACAGGCAAACTATAACAAGTGGTGATAAATATGTTAATAAAATGTGAATAGTTTTTTATGAAATAAATTTCCGTTCGGTCAACATAAGATGTTGCTATTTCAAAAAATATATGTAGAATTCTTTTAAATATGAAAAGGACGTATCAACCAAAAAGAAGAAAGAGGGCACGTGCGCATGGGTTTTTGTCGCGTATGGCAACAGCGGCAGGGCAAAAACTGATTCAAAGGCGAAGGAGGAAAGGAAGGGCGCGTCTCAGTGTTTAAAATGCTTCCTAGAAAAAATAGACTGAATCACAAAGAAATTGTAGACCTAAAAAAGAGGGGCACAAAGAGACTGTCGAGTGGCGGTCTCTATTTTACTTATGTACAGAACAATGAAGGATCTATATCTAAGGTAAGTTGCAGTATATCTAAGAAGATAGAGAAGAAGGCTGTAAACAGAAATAAAATAAAGAGACAATGCAAAGAGGCGGTGCGGCTAAATCTTGCTTCTCTTAAGAAACCAGTCTTTGGGATTGTATCTTTCAAAAAGGCATATCCTCCACACTCTTTTAATGAAATATGTAGAGAAGTAAGTGGGTTGTTTTCTAGAGTTGAGTAAAGGATGCTTTAGGAATAGAATGTTCCGATGGTATCGTCTTTGTTCAACACGGTAATACATGACCCCTTATATAACGCCCTTGTATTTTTGATAGGCTCAGTCCCCTATTTTGATGTTGGTATAGCAGTCGTCATTTTAACGTTGTTTGTAAAATTGATATTGTTTCCTCTTGCTAAAAAAGCAATACACACACAGGTGGCCCTAAAGAGGATTACTCCAAGGCTTGAAGAAGCCAAGAAAAAATATAAAGATAACCAACAAGAACAGGTTAAAAAAACATTAGAGATTTATAAGGAAAATGATATTCATCCACTATCAGGCATTCTTACATTATTCGTACAGCTACCAGTGATACTTGGTTTATACTGGGTTTTTTTGAGAGGAGGTTTGCCGACGATAGACCCGTCGACCCTGTATTCTTTTGTGCCTATTCCAGAGTCAGTAAATATGAATTTTCTTGGTTTAGTTGATATGGGTGGTAAGAGCGTATTGTTGGCGTTTCTTGCAGGTATAACACAGTTTATTCACGCAAGAATTGCTATACATCCACCGGAAGTAAAAACGAAACCCGGGGAATCTCTAAAGGACGATCTGGCAAGAAGCATGAGTTTGCAAATGCGTTATGTACTTCCTATTTTTGTTGGTGTTATTTCTTACTTTATATCTTCTGCGATAGCACTTTACTGGACAACGAGCAATCTTTTCACCATAGGACAAGAATTGTTTGTCAGGAGGCGCATTCGTGATACACAGAAGTAGATTAAGTATGCAACAAGTGAAAGAAATAGTTGAAGATGTATTAAAGAAAGGTCAAATTTCCTTCTCGGGTCTTGAAACTATGGAAACCGCGGGGCAGAAGATAATAAGCATCAAAGCGGAAAACCCAAGAGCATTAATTGGCCCACGAGGGGAAGCGATACGCGCCTTTGACTACATTGTCAAAAAGATTGCAGAACAAAGAGGTGTAGAAGACCTCCATTTTCTTATTGACATAAATGATTATCGTCTAAAACAAATACAGGACTTGCAAAACAAAGCGCGCATTATGGCAGAGAGAGCAAGATCATTTCAGTATGATGTTGAGCTCAACCCAATGAGCGCGTATGAGCGTCTTATTATACATACCACACTTGCAGAGATAGAGGGGGTCAGGACTGAATCTCAAGGTGACGGGAGAGGAAGGAGAGTTGTAATTCGTTACGTTAGCGAACAGATTTAAGGAGCGCCGGTGAACGCCTCGTCTGGGTTTACGTTATTAAAGAAGTCAGCTTGCTCTTGTTGAATACGCGCTTGTTCAGCCGGGCTTATTCCTTGTCCCTGGGTAGAAGGCGATGAGATTGTCTCTACGGTTTCCAGGTTAATATTCAAATTTAGAATGTTAGGGTTTATCTGATTCAATATAATAACAAGCGCGAGCAACAGCAAAAGACCGAATATTGAATTCCATATAATAGATTTCGCCTTGGATTTGTTGTCGGCGATGTCAGACGTCATATACAAGAATCCTCCGTATGTTATGCGAAGGACTGCGAGAATTGCTGCAAATACAATTGCAAGATTAAAAGCCGCCTGAATAAATCCCGAAAGTGACGTGTCCGAGTATGCAGCTTGTAGAAACCTGTTTCCACTATCTGCTACTAACGGTTTGAACTCAGGTGTAAATACAGCGGCGTACAGTGATTTTTTTAGTTTGTCTGATAGGAATTTAAACATATTTTTATTGTAATATACGAAGAACCCAGGGTGTTCGCGTGTACGCATCAAGAAATACAATATGTGTTCCATCTTCGTTTATTTGTGGATTTATAACGTCTATCGTTACTTTGTATTCTGATTCGGGTGATATCAATTGTTCAACCGATCCATTTTCCAAGTTAACAATCCACCAATCATCGGAAAAATGTACTTCGCCCCTATACCAAGCATCCGGCATAGGTTCATCTGGGATGCCTCTAGGGACGGCGCAGTAAGCAATAGATGAGTCCTGTGGACTAAATACACACTTCTCTGCAAATGTTGAAAGAGGGACTTCTCTTTCCACGGAGCCTTCCGATTGCGACAGCAGAGTAATTCTATCGCTTACTATATTGTTGTATAAAAGTGATTTTTCATCCGGACTTATTGTAATAATGAGACCCCGCACGTTGTTTTTTATCAGAGTTCGATTCCCTTTTCCATCTAATACAAACGCACTGCCCTCTACTGCCTCTGAGGCATTTTGGAAAAGTAAAATCGCATCAGGATTTAAAATATTGCTCCTCCACCCGCTCGTGCGGGAAGTAAAAATTCTTTTTGAGTCGTTTTCTTTTCCCCCGGTTGTTATTCCTACGGCGCCGTTTATTGTTTTGACTATATAAAAAATCTTCTTACTTTCCATATCTGTGGAAACGGAAGTAATATCAGGCTCAAGATACGAACCACTGAAAGTGCCGATTGCGTTTTCTGTACTACTTGCCGTAGGCTTTATGATGGATCCTAAAAACGTCGCGATGTCGCCGTTTTCATCAAGATGTTGCATGACAAGTACGCCTTCTCCTCCCCAAAAAGCTTGATATACGTTTGGTATTAGAGTATTGCTTATTCTGTTCACGTTGCCTTCCGTAAGGTTTGCTTCAAACACGTTTCCACTTGGCCTCTCAACGAACTGTATTTTTGTACTAGTTGCTACTCCCATAATTGATATGCCTGCGGAAGGTATGCTGGAGGGATTCCACAAGCGAGGTAATATTTTCTCTGCGCCTTCATCATTTTGTTCGTTACTGCTGTTCGTAAATAGTCCAAAACCTGACAACAGCGCGTCTTTTATATTTTGATTCGTACTGCCGAAACCCTCTCCCTCAAATACGGGTATATTTGTGCCGAACCCTCTTCCTTCAAGATTCTTTTCAATTTCACTATTTTGTCCGCGTACAAAAAGAAACCATCCCAGAAGCAAAAGCAAAATGGCGAAAATTATTCCTCCTCCAACTGCCCATACAATGCTTTTTCTAAACATATCTAATTTGTTCTTCTAAAAAAAGGGTCATTTCCTTGCGCCGACTCATTTGATATGGAAAGTGTCCACGCATTACTTGCCGATTGCAAAAAATGCTCTACATGAGATATGTCCAAGGACACAGTTGCTGCCCCAATTATTCCGTTCGCGAGTCTCAGTATAATCCTGGAGGGATCTCTCGGGTCAGTAGGGATACTCAGATTGTTAACTTCCCATACATAAGACACATTCGTATCATTCGAGTTTCGTGCGCTAAAGTAGAAAGGAACTGCAGCCAGTGTTATGTCAGATGTTGGTATTGTATCGAAACTCGGTATCGCCTGATGGTACATTATTCCGATAAGAGGATCGTCTTTATATATAGAGATGTGTGGATCTTTAGATGGTATTCTCGCAAAGGAACTTCCATTGTATCTATTATCTAAAGATACAACGTCAACCGAAATGATATCTTCTCCAAAAAGTAAGGGACTATCGATTATTGCGCTAGATTGACCTCTTCCGGAAATTCTATTTATAATTCCGCCGTTTTTTTTCCATGTAAAAATCAAGTCGTTGTTTGGTATTTTATTTCCGAGTTGGTTTCTTATGTCTGGATATGCCTCAATTAAAATTGTGGAGTTTGAACTCGGCAGTGCCCTACCTTGATAAAACGGAGGCGTGTAAGTGTCTGCTTCCCACAGTATTGATATGTGTGTGGGGCGTATAACTATTTGATCAAAGATTTCCGTAACTTCATCAGGACGAATGATGACAGATACGATTGTTTCAGATCCTATCGGTCCGGTCCGGATTTGTATGGCATCGAGCCCGTTGCCTTGTGCAAACAAAGAACCATCAACAAGCCAGTTTATCGTTGTCCTGTTTAGGTCAAGAGAAAAACTCTCTATGCGTACGTCCACAATCTCATCTGGGCCGGGATTCTCAGGACTCAAAATAAATGAAACCGGTGATCCTAAATTTGGGAGTAAAAGCTGTGCCTGCGTAAGTAAAGGTAGCACCGCAATAAGTATAAGTGCGAACAATATTTTTTTTGATACAAACGGCATATAAAAATTATACATCAGAGGAGTCTCTCTTTTTTCTAAACCTGTTTGCTACTATTATTGAAATAATAACTGCGCTCCAGACGGGAAAAGAAGAAATTATCGGTATTATCTCCGCGATTAATCCGCTAAATCCACGCAAAGCGTATTTGGCATCCAGAAAACTCACGTTCCAATATGAAAGCCATATTATAAAAGTTATCGCGGCAAAAAAGCTTATGGCTGTATTGAGCGCGAGTCCTATCGCGGGTATCCATGTAAGTAAAAATTGAAGACTGTCTACAGCTATTGCGCTTGCTATCAGAAAAAAACTTCCCAGAATTCCTATGTCTTTTTCTTTTTCATTCATCCCCGTTTTCGCTTCTAGACACCAATTGCCTCAGATTCCTCTAAATCTTTTTTTGACTTTCGTATGGCGAGAATCTGAGATGGGTCAGAGGTGATGATTTGATCTTCTGTGTAAGACGCAATTATTTTTATCGCGACGTGTTTTAGGCCGGCAAAGAAAATACCCTCTCCAACGTCTGATTCGAGAAGTAGATATTTTTCTTCGTCTGAGAGTTTGAATGTTTCTTGGACCAAATCAACAGACACGGGAGATTGTCTAAGGAGCATCTGTATAGAGGAGTTTGTTAACATTGCCTCGCCGTAAGGAGATTTCAAAAAGTCCGCTACGTCCTGGGTTATCGTTGAAAGACCCAAGAAATATTTTCGCCCTCTTTTTGCGATACTGAATAAAAATGACGCAGTGTCTTCAGATTTCATCATCCACCACGCCTCATCGATGACCAGAAGGCGCTTTTTAAGTTCTTTTCTGATGGTGTTCCAGATATAGTGCGTAACAATATACATTGCAACAGGCTTCAGGTCGTCTTCCATATCACGGACGGAAAACACTACCAGTTTCTTATTCATGTCGACATTCGTGGGTCGGTTTATGAAGCCCGACCATGTGCCTTTTGTATATTTTGACAGTCGTTGAACTAAAGAATCGCTTCCTTCCATCCCTGACAACACGAGCTCAAAGTCTGAAAGTAGCGGGGGCTCAATGTTAGTGAAATCGGCATCGGCGGTAATGTCCTTGAGTGCGTATGTTTCTGTAATCGCTTTATCTATAATGGCGTCTTCTTCTGGCGTTAGTCCCCCAAGCATAATTCTGAAAAGTCCAACGAGCGCGATAATTTGGTTTCGTAGAACGTCTGCAGGATTTTCATCCTCGCGTGGCATAGGAAGGTCAAATGGGTTTATGTGGTGCTCAGACGATAGTGAAATGTTAAAGTATCTTCCCCCCACTGTTTCCGCCAAGTATTCGTATTCGCGTTCGGGGTCGATAATAATAACCTCTGTCTCAAACATAAGGGATCGAAGAATCTCAAGTTTTGTTGTGTATGATTTTCCCGCACCTGACTTGGCGAATGTTACTGAGTTGTAGTTTTCCAGGGAAAATCTGTCAAAGAGTATTAGGCTGGAATTGTGCCTATTAATACCGTACAAAATACCTCTGTCTGACGTGAGGTCAAAGGATATAAATGGGAAGAGACTCGACAGTGGAGATGAATTAAGTTTGGAATGAACATCAAGCTCGTCTTCTGCTATTGGAATGACACTTTTGAAGCCTTGTTCTTGTTGGAATAATGCAGGACGAACATAAACCAGCCTAGACTCAAGGATTGAGCGTATTTCAGACTCTGCTTTGTCCAATTCTTCTCGGGTATCTGCATAAAGTGTCATATACAACCCGACTTCAAATAGCTTTTCTTGCGCTTGCTGTAGTTGGTCCCTGAGAGACTCTAAGTCTCCATACGCCGTATCAAGAATCGGATCACGGACCATACCCTTCTCTTCCCTTATAGATATTTGGCTTTGGACTTCCGCCACCTTCTTCTGGAACTTTCGGAGTACTTCGTTCGTGTCCATCGGGTGTATGAAAATTGATATGTCAATGACTTTATCAATGTTGATGATTGGAGAAAACCATCCGGTTGATAGGAAGCGAGGATAAGATATGACAAAGAAGGTGCGGGCTATTTTTTCTCCCAGATTTAACTCACGCGGACTAATCTTAAGAGCAGATGGGGCGATTACGTCACGTAACTCTAGGACGCCCCTCTGATATATCTCTTCGGGCAATACTGGAAGTACTCTAACGTCTTGTTCGTTTTCCTTTTTCCCACGGATTAAATCTAAAAGTGCCATATATTATATAGTCTACTGTCCTTCTGTTAGAATATGTATCGGTTTGTCTTGTTCTCCCGGGTTGAATATTTTGTAGTACAATTCTACAACCTCCTCCGTTCCAAGCTGTACGGTTCGTACCCCTGAGCGGACAAGTCCTTGTTGCACAATTGATATACGTTGTTCGATTTGAGACACGTTTTCTTCAAATGTTTTATTTGCCTCTTTGGGGTCAACCTTGCTTTTGCTCCATGGAAGTTTGCTTACAATTCCCTTGTCCACCGCGATGACGGCCGGGTTATAAGGCACGACGACAAAAAAGTTTTTTGTCATTATGTTTGCGGCTTCTGTAAAGTTTTTCACGAACTCGATATACTCGCGAATTTGAACCCGCATCAGGTCATCTATCTGTTCTTTGTACGCCACCTCGAGTGTCGCTATATATGGGCGTATATCCAACATTCTTGATTGCACAAAAATTTGCGTTGTAAAATCCAGGGAATTAAGAAAGTTTTGAAATTGCATTATAAAAGCTGTTTGTTCGTCGTCTGACTTAAGAGCGAAGTTTAAGGAAGATGCCATAAGAATCCCCCTTAACCCTCCGCCTTTTAGAATGACAATACCGTCTCGCACTTCTTTGATTGGCACGAAATCCTGCGTTGCCTTGTTTGAAGCTTTTTTTGTTTTAGTTTCCTGTGGCATAGGATTTTATAATTGTAAGGCATCCCTGGCAGTTTTTACTTGTGCAACTCTGTCTGTTGCAGATTCTGGCACATCACGCATACCTATTTGTTCTACTTCTTCCCTTATGTCAAGACTCCAAGCCAATTCATGCAATTTACTGTCAGCGAGCTTGGGAATCACTACGTCTTGCGACTTTTCCACTTCTTCATTCTTTTTTCTTTTATTTTTTTCCTTTCGCTCTGCGTCCCAAAGAAATAATTTGCTGCTTATTAGGTAATAAAAACCGGACTCCATCGCTAGTATAAATGGCCTGCTGTTATACTTTACGAATGCCAGTGCCGCTCCAAGCCCGATCGCCAAAGCTCCAACGGGAACTGCAATATATATCGGCGCGGTTTTCCATAAAATAAATGCGATTCCTGCCGCGCCTATCATATAGATGAATTGCCTAAAGGTGAAAGGGCCAAAAATTTTATCCTCCACCTCAATAAACTGTGGAACTTGAAATTGCATATGTATAGTATAGCAATCAAGTCGAATTATGTATGCGTTTCGTGTGGAGTTACTTGACTAACTAGAATCTAGAATTATGGCATCTGGCATGGCTCATTCATCGTCCGGGCTCTCTCTGTACGGATCTTCTAAAACATCTTTTCTTTCTGCACTTGTAATTCCTGATGCGTATTCTCCGGAAGACGGAGATCTTTTTACTTTCGGCTGAATTTCAGAATCAGTTTCAACTGGCTTTTTTTCGTCTGCATCTCCCCGCGGTACTTCAATTTTCTCAACTGTGCTGATTCCCTCGTTTTGTATACTCGGCCTGTCAGATTCTAGAACATCTTCATATTCCGGATCTGCTATCGGAGACGAGGTGTTTGCTTTTGCAAGTATTTCACTTCTTAAGTCTTCTATCGGCTCTGTCTCCTTTGGTTTTGCTTCCGGGTGTTCCAGTTGGCGTTCCATTTCTTTTCTAATTGGTTCAAACACTTCTGTTGCTATGTCGTTCGCCAGCTCTTTTGAGAGCTCTTCTTCTACAGCGACCCCTTCCCTAATGTTCTCTTCAAGATCCTCAGCAGACTTGAATCCCATGAGTGTCAGCATTACCTGGTTTTCTAAAAGTTGCCATTGATCCAGGTGTAGTTTGTGTTTTTCGGAAAGTTTTCTTAAATGATTTTCTATATTTGCATCTGTAATTGCCGCCCTTACCACAGGAGGTAATTGCTTCATCCTTTCTTTTAACAGTTCGTCTATATTAATAGTTTCCTCCCTCATATATTATTTACCATCTTCTTCTGATTCGTCCGTATTTGGTTTAGATTTATTGTCTTCCTCTTGCAAGTCTTTCAGTCGTTTTAATAGACGCTTGTCACTCTTTTCTTGGGATATTTTACCAACGGCTTCCTCCGAAAGTGTAGCCAGGCGTCCGCTGTCTATCCCCATTGCCTTTGCCAGTCTGGATTCATTAACGCCAAATTTATCTTTTAACATATTACTAAACCCTGTGTTTGCTACTTCGCGCGCGATTTCTTTAGTGTCCCGCCCTGCGCTTTGTACGCGGGGATTTAACAACGCTTCCTCTTCTGCCTTTTTGTCTAGTCGTTCTAAGTGTGATTTTTCACTGCGCGCAGCTTTAATTCGGTCATCTTGCACTTTCATCTCAAGTCGATGTTCTTTCTCAACATTACGTAACTCCTCTCTGAGAGTTTCTTTTTCAGCACGGTTTTTTGCCGAATTTACCTTTTCGATCAAATGTTTTTGCATTTGCATATATTGAGTGTGATCTCGTTCTTTCATCCTTTCAGCTTCTTTAATTTCTTTTTCGGCATTTTCGTAAATAGATTTTGCGTTTTCGCGCTCGGGCTGGGCGTCCTTTGCTGCTTGCACTGCGGTTTTGAGCACATCTTCTTTTTCGCTGTCAGTTAGTTTTAAGCGACTTGCTTGCTCAGCTTGTCTTTTTGCTCGAGCATCCTCAACACCCGCAACGCCTCCAATTTTAGTTGTACCGGCAAGTTTATTTTTGAGACCCGCTTCTGCAACGAGTGCTTTTCCAAGTTTAGTATTGGCGGCGTTAAAATCGGCTTTCCTGAGCTTATCAAATCCTTGAGCCATGTTATCAAGGCGACGGGCAAAAAATTTGGCGCCTTTGCCTTCTTTGTTTTCAAATTTTCTTCCTAGGGTTGCAAGACCTTTCTGGGCCCACCCAGATGGGATCCCAGCTCCTCTTCTAAGCGCAGCTCCCGCAATTAGAGAACTCGCAATTCCTGCAAGAGCGGGCACTCTTGATGCTATCCGAAAGCCGGTTATTTTTGTTGATAATGTTTTGGATAATTTGATTGACGCAAAGAGAAAGCCGGTAGCAAAAACAAATAAAACTACAACCTGCCAGTTATTTTCGTCACCTGGGTTGCTTAAAAACTTTCCGATACTGCCATCGCGAACCCCGGGAGTTCCCTGGAGTATAAAAAGAGATGCCCACAGAAATATCAGTAAGAGAGGAGCCATGAATGCGGATTGCAACAATGAGTCCCACCATCCTCTCCAGCCATACTGGTTGTCACTTAATTTTGGAATGAGATACGAAGCGAACGCGAGTGAAGATGTTGTCATAAGGAAGACAAGTAATACTGCCCTTGATGCGAGCAAAAATGATCCATACAAAAGTACAAATGAAACCATTGCAAGAATTGCAGCACCCGAAAGACTGTAAAACAGTACAAACCAACTTCCGTTCGCGTTCGCAGTTTTTACAAGTGTATCGTAATTGTCCCAGACTCCAGAAACGCCAATACGGACCAAAAATGCACCGGCGATCCCCCCTGTTTTTTCTAATTGGTCTCTTGCGTTCTCGTCATTTATTGGACCTCCTGCAGGGCTATTCGTACCAGATACTGCGGCAATAGATTTGTAAAACTGGTTGGCGGCTATATGTGAGGTGTCAATAACAACTTTCGTGAAAAATAAACTGAAGTTGATGAGAACTGCGACTATTAATAGTTTGGCTATCATCTTCTTTTCTCCATATGTTTGGAGGCCAAGAATGATTGATATTGCAACAAATACGAACATTCCAATGATGACAATATTACCGATGTCTCTAAATGCACTCCAGACAGCGTTTATAGGACCGATCATTTGCAAGCTACTAAGTGTGCCGGCGAACCCAACAACAGTGTATTCAATGAGCCAGTTAAATATATACGAGGCAAATGTTAGTATGGCTCCTGTGAGGTTTAATAATGATGAGCCCAGAAGGGCTACAATTTCTGGAAAGAAATAATATACGGCGGCAAGGCCTGCAGCGGCGGCACCGGCAGCTATCGGCACAAGCGCAAACACAGGGGTAGGAAAAAGAAAGACGCTTCCTATAAATACAAGACCTATAGTCAGGTGTCTGTGAAAATATTTTTTAAATCTAAGTTTCGTACTCATAATTTTCTTAGCGAACATATCTATCTATCAGTTCTCCACGCTTCTAGCCATTGCTGTACCACAGCATCATTTGCCACGTTGCACCATCCATTTCCCGTGCCCCATTCTTCAATGATGTCTTCTACGAGAGCGCCTACAGTACTTTCAACATTCGGTTTTTGTTCCTCTGCGGACTTGACGTCGAATGCCGTATGGATTGCGCGGTTGCCGATCAAGGCGTCTAATTTTTCCAGCGCTATTCTTTGTATAGTTTGCGATGCGGTATTTCTAACGTCGTTGATTAGTCTTCCGATTAGAATGATTGCATTGTTTGAATTCTGAACGTCATCTTTTATTATGCGGGACAGTGGACCTATTTCTGGTTCAATTGCGGACGTTGAGAATTGCGTTGAGGTGGCAACCGTATATGGAATTGGCTCTTCTCTAACGCAAATAGTAGTTGTTGTAGTTATTCCAGATTCGCTGGTTTCAGTTTCCGTGCGTTCCTCCACACATTCAAATGCGATTTTCTCTACGGCCTCTTCGATGATCTCCCAACAGCGAGCTTCCGTAGATGTGATGTCGCCTATTGCGTTATCAATAAATGCATTAATATCTTTTTTAATTTTATTGTAACTACTCTCTGTAGTAAGTGTTGAATTTAAAGCCGTCAGCGCTGCGTTTGTTGCGCTCTGACGTACGCGAGCTGATGACTCATTGGACAATTGTTCAAGGTAAGGTGGTTTGCCTCTGTTGCTTTCGGACAGACCGGATAGTCCGCGAATGCTCGTCAAGATCTGATTTCCTATTCCGGAGAACAATGCGTTTATAATTTGGTCCACTTCGGATGCACTCTCAAGTTGCCTGAAGCCAGAGCCGGAGACTTGATTTAATTGTTGGGCTATTAAGTATCCCGGAGTGAGGATTGTTCTTGCAAGGCGCGTATCATCTCCGTCCGTCGGTAGTTGGTCTATTTGTTCAGGTGAAATGAGACCATTTCCGTAGGAAAGCAAGGTTAAACGTTCGGTTTCTTTTTGTGCCAGGTCAATTGTTAACTGTTTCTTTGCCTCAAGACCAGCACCAAGTGGGTTGTTGCCAGGTACTGTGACTAGCTGCCACAGTGTATCGAGACCGTTACCTAAGGAATTTCCAGATAAAACATCCTTATGTTGTTGTGGGGTCAGATTTGTGTTACATGCATATGCACTTTGAGTGTCGTTTGCACTTCTTAAATAATCTCGTGCCAGCACTACTCTTATCTGTTGTTTGAATGGGGCACAAATGTTTTTAAGATTATAATCTTTTGTAAATTCAAATACAGTTTCATTAAAATGTTTTCTTATATAGTTTTCTAAGTTTGTTGGATACAATGGCTCTCCGTTTTCTCCTCCTCTCGTAATGTAGTTGAGTGAGCTTTTTACAAGCGCCGCTGTTGCCGCTTCTCTCATAGCAACTATAACGCCGTCTAATACACACTCCTTATAAACCAGGTATCCAGTGTTCAGAGTAACTGCGGCGTCGTTTACCGGCACATAAATACCTCCTATAGCAGTTAGAGTTCCCGTGGGTAATGCATACTCTCCGGCCGCGCATCCAAAGAGTCCTTCTCTCAAAAATCCTCTTTCAGTGTCTGCCGCAACCTGCACGGTGCCTACCTGCACTGGCTCCGAGGTGTTTCCTTGGGTATCTTGTGTAATGCCGATAATAATTTCACCGTCCACGGGACTTTTGTTGAAAGTGCAATTTTCAAATCTTCCCGATGCGTCTGCTCTCACCTGGCATCGAGCCCCACTTTCAGTAGTAAGGACGACGCTACTTCCCGGGAACGCCGTACCGGACATATCAAATCCGTCGGTTATCTCTGTGTCGAGCCCAGGTGGGGGGAGTACAACGGTTTGACCTAGAGCAAATGACGGCAATATAAGGAAAATCAAAGTTATGACGAAGAAAAAATATCCTGCTATGTGGGAAATTTTACAACTCATATTCTTCTCTGTATTTTAAAACATAGTACGAGCTTAAAGTGTTGAATGTAGTGAACACATACTCTTCTGCTTGTGCATAGGTGCGAAGAAGTGCGAACGAAGCGACGGAGTCGTAGGAATACCTAACCATCTCTTTTAATGTAGCGGCATAAAATGCTAGCGAATTGACAACATCCAGATGTTCATCTAAAGCATCTTCCGGAACTACTATTTCACTGGCATCGTTTGCAACTGACTCGTAAACATCCGCTATTTCTAAAAGTTCACTCAATGCTTTTGAGTCTCTGCTTTCAATGAATCTTCCATATATAACGAACTCTGCTTCAGACAGAGATAGAAGGGGTGAGAACACTTCCTGCATTTCCAAACGGTACGCTATAGCTCTTCCATATGATGTGTCGGAGTCACTTTGTATGTCATCGGTAATCCGTGGCTCAAAAGATGTTGTTTGATTAATACTCCCTGCAAGTTTTTCTCCAATCAACAATCCCCTGTCTTCAGTGTACGCGCCGATTTGTTTGAGCGAAGTGTATTCCGAAAGTAATCTAGTGCTTAGTTCGTCTGCGGGTGTTAGATCTTCTGAGCGTACGTCGATATCTGGCGTGATACTTGATTGGATATAGGAAATAGAAGTATATGTGTCTTTTTCTCCATCGCCGTCGGAATCAGGATTATTTGGATCGGTGCCGATAAGCGCTTCTTGCCAGTCAGGTACTCCATCGCCGTCAGTATCCTGTTCAGGTGCAGGTACAGTAAATGTAGGCGGTGCCACTACAATTTGTCTTTCGTTCATACGTTCTTCTGTTTTTTTTACCTGATACACAATTGCAATAAGTAGAGCAGCAACCGAAAACGCCGCGATAACGGTGAGACTTCCGCGGTTTTTTTGCGGTTCTTGAGCCACTGAATAATTATATCACTGCAAGGGCTTTGTTTTTTGCAATCAGTGAGTAAAATCGTCGATAACTGCTACGGTTTTTTTATAGAGTTAGTGAGGGTTTGAAAACAAATATACTACCGGGTTCACTACTTGAAAAAGAGACTTCCGCAACTGAAATAAGCGTAACAACTGATAAATAATCTTCAGCGAAATCATCAGCAGCTTCGTTGTATGCTATTACAGCATTCAACAACTCTTCGTCTGAGCGCGCACTTGCAACTGATGCAAGTTTTTGTCCTATGGACTTGTATCCAGACACAAGACGCGTGTGCGCTCCTTGAGCGTCGTCAGGTACAATGTCCATATTTTCAAGATCTATACCAACCCTAATGAGTGCAAAAGAAAGATCGTCAACTTGCATTGCCTTTTCTTCATTCCCGATGTCTTCTATGAATTGTTTTAATATTTGAGATTGATCCCTCCATCTCTCGCTGAAAGATTGTATGTATGATCCGGCTTCGTTGCCATAATCATGCAAATCGCGCTGTCTTTGATTAAAACTCGTCGGCTCTTCTTCTTCGGGCGCAACCTTAGCTGGCACGAATGCGTAAATGTCTGAAAATAAAAACTCGTCTTCTAAGGGATTATATTGCGCTACTATTTGAGCTGTCGGTGATATGGATGCGAGCAGTTCTGTTATCTCGTCTGCATTAAAGGTTATTTCTGAGTTTGTAGTTGTGCCGGCAAAACGACTCTCGTAGACGTTAGTTTTTGGTATGAGTGATGCATATGGCTTGTCTCTAGTATCACTCAAAAGCGCATAGAAATCTTCTTCCGTGTATCTTGCTTCTAATGGGGCTGGGATACCAAGAGACCCTTGGTTTGCGGTTATATCCGTTAATCTGCCACTGCCATATTTTCCCCATGTGTATGCGGATGAGTCAGATGGAGACGTCGCTGATTTGTCCAAAACGAGTATCGTACCCAAAAACAGGATGATGACGACACCTATTATGCTTGTCACAAAGGGGTGCATTCTAAACCAGTTCATATCCACACTATATCACGCGATTATACTTCTAAGTGATATGATGTGAATATGGAATCTGTTCTATATGCTTTGAAGGTTTTTCTTACAATCGTCATTGCTGTAGTACTTTTCTCATCTTTCCTTGTCTTTTTACCAAAAACTGTAGAAGCGTTTCCATTTGGGGGACAAGCTTCAATAGTGCGTCCATGTTTCAATCAGGCCATTTATGCGATGTTGGGGCCACCTCGTGGTGGTCCTTTTATTTGGACGGGAAAGACAAAAACATATTTGTTCGGACCCCCTTCTCATGCCGGGCAGTGGCTCTTAGGGCTCGCTGGTGCTCCGTATTTTTGTATTGTTAAAATTCAGCCTCTTACTGTATGGCCGGGGACACATATAATAATGATGGGGAGTAGTCAGTAATTTAGAACTTGTTCTAAATTAGCACAGTGCCTGTGCACTGTGCGTGCTGGCTACTCGGCCGGAGCCAAATCGCGAGGAGCGGAGCGACACTGCGAAGGCGAGGCGGGGTCGAGCGCACTTAGTATTTTGAAGTCCTGAGCTTGTCGAAGGGCGAACAAAATGCTTAGTGACGGGTGACCAGCGCAATAAATTTATCGCATTGCGTTGTCGTTGTTTCTAAAAACCGCACTCACCATACGTTTCAGTATGGCACGTTTGTTTTTTCACACTCCTAGCACTGCATTAAATTTTACTGGGACGCTTTTGGAAGCTGTTTAGTAAGACACTTCCATTTTTCTAACTCAATGTCTTCTGCGCGTGATTTTTCAGGTATGTCACAGGCAGAGAAAGCGGCAGACAGCTTAATTTTCTCGTATTTTATGGATAAGTTGTTTATCAAAAATTTTCGCTTTGATGAGAAGCCTAGTCTTATAATCTCAAAAAAATATTTTTCATCGATGGCACTGAAAAAGTTTTGAGAAATGTTTTCGATTGTTAAAATTGCTGAATCAACTTTAGGAGATGGAGAGAAACAAGATCTTGAAACAGTTTTTATGTATCTCGGTGTCCCGTACGCTTTCACTGAAAGGGAAAGTATAGACTCCTTTTTAGATTTAGCGATGCGCTCAGCAACTTCCTTCTGCATCAAAAGTGTCATACTCTTCGGTTTTCTACATATTGAGAGAAATCTCCTAATAATCGCACCGGTTATATAGTACGGAATATTTGCCGCTACACGGTAGTCATTTCCTTCAAATCCAAATTTCTTCATTGTTATTGAATCATCCATTATGTCAGCGTGTATTAGGGTAAGTGTTCCCGATGCTATTTCGCCGGCGAACTTCTCTTTTAGTATCGGTATCAATGCTCCATCTATCTCTATTGCTATAACTTTGGCTCCCAGTCGCAGGAGCTCTACCGTGAGCACTCCTTTCCCCGGCCCTATCTCGACAACGGTATCTCCTTTTTTCGCACCACTTTCATATGCGAGCATTGTTGCAATCCATCTCGCTTTTAAAAAATGTTGCCCCAAACGTGCGCCGCCTTTCATAACACCTCACATAATATCATCATGTTGATTTGAAACACCGTTTCTCTAATTCTCTAACCTGTCGGTTAACCGACAGGTTAGTAAAAACAAGATGTCGGGCGGGAGGCGCAGTTTTTCGGAATTCTGCAACGCTTGTCTTTTTGCGGCCGTGCTTTTGTTGCGTATTTCTGCCGTGCATATAAATTTCCACATAGCCACATTGCCAATATGTCGGTTAACCGACATATTGGATATATGGTGAATGTTTCAAAAGATTCTCTCGATGCACGTGTTCAAAAAAGAATAGACGAGCGGTTTGTGGATTTTTTTGCGTCATGTCGTGATAAAAAAGAAGTCGCGCGTGTATTTGACGAACTGCTTGGCGAAGAAGAAAAGGTAATGCTTGTAAAGAGGGTGGCTATAATTATGATGCTTGGCAATAATTATTCGTCGTACGAAATACGTAAAGCGCTCAAGGTGAGCGGTGAAATGGAACGGCGGTTGCGGGATAAATTGGACTCCGGTGAAATGGCTACGCTAGAGAAGTTTTTCTGCAGCAATCGTGCGCGGCATACTAAGCGTACTGAAGTTGATACAAAAAAATTACTGGAGCTCATCATGTATGCAGGAATGCCCCCGTTTGAATATAAAGGCAGGCGCAGATGGGTGCAAAAAATGCGCGACAGATCACGATGATATAAGTGCTAGTTTCCAACCTGTCGGTTAACCGACAGGTTGGAAAATTAAAAAATTAAAAAAAGGAGGAAAATATTTTACTCCTCCTGCTTTGAAGATGTTAAGTACTGTTCACACAACTTATCGTAGTGCACAATTGCTCGGAACACCTGATGATCAAAAGTCAATTAAATCCATTTTACCTTCGGTCCATTCTAATGAAGCATCACTGTTGATGTACACGGGATTTATGTCGCCCAAGAATTGCGATGGGATTGTCAAATCTCTCGATCCATACATCATGCGGGACATCGCGTGGGACAAGAATACTTTCTTGCGGGCTCTTGTGATTGCGACGTAAAAGAGTCGTCGTTCTTCTTCCTCGTCTGCATTTTCGTCGTGCCGCGCGTGGGGAAAAAGCCCCTCCTCCAGTCCGGTGATGAAAACTGTATCAAATTCAAGACCTTTTGAAGCGTGTACGGTCATCAAAGATACAGCCTCCGCGCCTTTTTCAAGTGAATCCTGCTCTCCCAGAAGCGCCGCATCTTCCAGAAGTTTCTCGGCTCCTTCAGGCGCCGGGAGTTCGTCATATTTTGTTGAAAGATTGACTAATTCTTTTATGTTTTCAAGTCTCTCAATCCCCTCATCTCCATGTCCAATTAGATGCGCCTCAAGCCCCGAAGCAATAGCGATGTATTTTAATACTTCTGAGACGGGTTTCGTTTGTGCCTGTACATTAATTGAATGAAGTAAAGAGCGGAATTGATCAACTTTTTGTCCGGCCGCTGAGGTTAGTTCACTTTCCTTTCCCTCAAGCATGCGGGTCAATGTTTGTTTTCCAATTCCCCTAGCAGGCACTGCAACTATGCGCGCTATGTCTCCAGCGCTTTTTGGATTCATACTGGCTCTTAAATATGACAGCAAGTCTTTTACTTCTTTTCTTTCAAAAAAACGAGTTCCCAGGACTCTGTATGGTATACCGCTTTCAATGAATGCTTCCTCCAGTGCCCTCGATTGAAAATTAGCTCTATATAAGACTGCAATTTCACTTGGTCTTGTTCCGCCTTCTATGTTTAGAGCGGCAGTTTGGGCAACAAACTGCGCCTCGTCCACCTCAGTGCGCGCACTATACAGTGTTATCTCTTCGCCATCCTTATTATTTGTAAAAAGCACCTTTTCATGCCTGCGGTTATTTTTTGAAATAATATCGTTTGCCGCGTTAAGTATAGTTTTTGTAGAACGGTAGTTCTCCTCAAGCAGCACGACCTTTGTGTTTGGGAAGGTCTCTTCAAAAGAAAGCAGGTGCGATATGTCGGCTCCCCTCCAAGAATAAATGTTTTGGTCTATGTCTCCTACAGCGCATATATTGTTAAGTGGTTCGGACAGGAGACGGACGATTTCAAACTGGACACTATTTGTATCCTGATATTCGTCTATTGTTATTTGTTGCCATTTTTCTCTACAAATATTAATGACTTCGCTTTTTTCCGAAAGAAGAAAAAGAGTTTTTAATAAAAGGTCATCGAAATCGAGTGCCCTATCACTTTCGAGAGCTTTTTCATATCGTTCCCATACAGACAATACAGTCTCCTCCCATATATTTTGAGTTGATTTCGCAAACTCACCACAAGAAAGTCCTTCACCCTTTGATCTTGATATCTTTCCAAGAATTGTTTTTGCTTCGTACTGTTTTTCAATACCAAGTTCTCTCAATGATGATTTTACTGCTCGTATACTGTCGGCCATATCCCATATTGTGAAAGATCTAGGAATCCCCGAGGATTTTCCAAAAGTTCTAAGGATATATACTCCCAAGGAGTGAAATGTTGAAATAAAGGGACCGGACTTTTGAGCGTATAGTGATATTGGAAAATTCGCAGACGGGGTTTCTTCAAGTAATGCCGAGACCCGCTCCTTCATCTCATTTGCGGCCTTGTTTGTAAAAGTGACAGCAAGGATACTCTCCGGTGTAACCCCCGATGAAATTAAATGAGCGATCCTATGAGTTATGGTCTTTGTTTTTCCGCTTCCGGCTCCAGCCAATATCATCAAAGGACCGCTAATATTCAATACCGCATCCCTCTGGGCCTGATTGAGTCCTTCTAGGTAGTTCACTGGGGCACTATAACACGACAGAATAATCATTTGACAATAGACATATCCCCTTGTAGGGTTCTTTAGCTGTTGACTGGATGTTAACTCAGGATACAGTTATATGTACGGTCTTATTGCCGATTTTTCTGTTTTTTTGGCCTTTTTAAGCCAAAAATTCCCTTTCTGAGAGTGTTAGTTTGACCGCAAGTCTTGGCTTATATTACAAAATCATAGTGATTCAGATTCGGGCTCTAAACGCGCGCATCGGATGACATACGTAAGAGGTAAAAACCGCACAGCGGCCTTATCTGTGGTGTCTATTCTTATCGTATTTAGTGTTTTCATTCCGTCATCAACAAAGGCCGGAATTTTTTCCGAATGGATCTCCTCTATTCTAAAAAGGACAAATGGAACTGAATATAAAGTAGCAGATCAAAATATACAGACCATGTCATTGCCTAAGGCTGCAATGAATATTGATCCAAATCCATCAAAAGGAGGAGGTGATATAACCATTGTGGATGGATCAGCAATTCTTCCATCTGAGGGTCCCGCTGGTACATTTGCTGATATTGAGGTAAGTAAGAATGACCAGATTAGTATCTATGTGGTCCGAAACGGCGATACACTTTCAGATATTGCAAATATGTTTGACGTGACAGTGAATACCATTATTTGGGCGAACGATTTGAAGAACGCAACGATTCGGCCCGGTCAAACGCTCGCCATCTTACCGGTCACTGGAATCAAATACACAATCAAGACAGGGGGCACTCTTCGGGATGTCATTAAAAAGCACGGTGGTGATATTGAAGAAGCAGAGCTTTACAACGGCATTAGCGCCGACCAAGAGCTTGAGGCAGGAACTGTAGTTATTATTCCTGAAGGCGAATTCGCAATACCTAAGACGACCACCACATCCGGCACGAGAGTGGTTACTTCAGGAGGCCCAAGTTACGAAGGATATTATATGAAACCTGTATCTGGGGCAGTGCGCACGCAGGGAATTCATGGATATAACGGAGTTGACCTTGGCGCGCCAGCTGGAACGCCAATAATGGCGGCCGCAGACGGAGATGTCATCATTGTAAGAAACGGCGGATGGAACGGCGGATATGGAAACTATGTGGTGATTCGTCACGGCAACGGTACCCAGACACTCTACGCACACAACTCAAGTAATATCGTCTATCCTGGCCAGTATGTGGTACAGGGGCAGGTAATTGGATACGTGGGTTCTACTGGGCGCTCCACAGGACCGCACGTTCACTTTGAGGTACGTGGCGCAAAGAATCCGTTTTAGTTTTTTCTATGGACCTACATTCTCTTTTTCAACACATTCTTTTTTTGTTGGACATTCCGTTCGAGTAGTATCACCACTCCTTTGGTCGATATTGAAGCGCTTCGAGCACGTGTTCACTATCGACGACTTTGCTTTCCGCCAAGTCGGCAATAGTGCATGCAAGTTTTATTGTGCGGTGGTATCCACGTGGCGATAGGTGCATTGTTTGCGCCGCATCTAGTAGCGTTTTCTCTGCTGCTTCCGTAATACCCGAGAGCTTCTCAATATCGGATGCGCTCATATCGCTGTTAGTGGTAATGTGGCTGTGATTCTTAAATCGATTTACCTGACGATCTAGAGCCTTTTGTATTCTCTCCCTGGAGGCATTTGTTTCTTTTGCTGTTATTTTTTCTGAAGTTTTCATTGATTCAAGTGGAATGTCTCCGACCATGACCCACATATCAATCCTATCTGCAATAGGGCCCGATATTTTCTTCTTGTAGCGCTCAATTTGAGCGGGCATACAGTTGCATCTGACGGTGCCGAAGTGTCCGCATGGACACGGATTGAGCGCAACCGCAAGCATAAAATTTGCCGGGAACATTGCCGTTCCTTTAGCGCGAGTAACTGATACCACTCTATCTTCTAGTGGTTGCCTAAGCGCATTAATAACATCACGGGCAAATTCCGGAAACTCGTCCATGAAAAGAATACCTCGGTGTGCGAGCGTTACCTCTCCAGGTTTTGGTATTGTGCCACCACCGACGACGGACACATTTGATGCGCTGTGATGTGGTGCTCTAAAGGGCGGATGAGTAATTATTTCACCTGAAGTTGTTCCAGCAAATGAGTGAATCGTGTTAACTTCAATAACTTCTTCTTCTGAAAGTGGCGGAAGTAGCGTATTAAGTGCACGGGCGAGCATCGTTTTTCCTGTTCCAGGCGGGCCGAAAAGTGCTATGTTGTGACGTCCTGCCGCGGCAATTTCAAGTGCACGCTTAGCATGATCTTGCCCGCGTATAGATTCAAACAAAACAGAATGTTTTATATTCTGTTTTTTTGGCTTGTTTGCTTTGTAGGGTTCAATTAAAAAATCTGATTCATCTGATAGATGATCCAATACGTCACGGAGATTCCTTGCCCCATAAATAGTAATTCCTTTCACCAATGATGCCTCAAGGGCATTTTCTTCTGGAATGAATAATTCGGTAAACCCATTTTCGCGCGCACTAAGGGCAATAGAAAGCATACCGCGGACAGATCGCAACGTTCCGTCAAGGGCGAGCTCACCTGCAAAGAGTCTCTTATCAGTTTCAAAGGATACATCTTCAATTGAGAGAAGATATGAAAGAGCGACTGGCAAGTCAAAAAACGCACCCTCCTTTTTAAGAGTTGCTGGGGCAAGAGAAATAACGATTTTCTTGTTTACTGACTTCGGGGAAGTATGGCCGCTGTTTTTGATTGCCGATGCCACTCGATCGCGCGCTTCTTCTACCGCTTTGTCTGGGAGTCCAACTATTGAGAACGAATGAAGGCCTCGTGTTACATCAGCTTCAACGACAACGGTGTGTGCAGATGGGATGGCGGCCTGTGCGCCAAATACACGCGCAAAACTCATGCGATCATTGTAACGTATTAAAATAGAACCCTCCCGCAAAAATTACTTTGCGGTAGGGTATAATCATTCTCGATAGTAATCTGAATGATTAGTTTTGAAGACATCTGTTTCTAACAAACACATCAAACTCAGATGTCCCTAGGTTCCAAAAATTCCGAAGGGTATCTAAGTTTGCTGGTTATCGTGGACTTGAACTTCAAATTACGATGTATGATTTACGCACGTTCTCGCTGAAGGGTTTGCCTCAAGGCGCTCCGCGGGGATTTTCTTTCCCCCCACTTCACATACTCCGTATGTACCTTTTTCTATTTTATCCAGCGCAACTAGCACATCATTGTAGTGATTCTCAAGCCCCTCCACTAATGGGATACTTGTAACCAAATCTTCTATCTGATCGGCAACTTCATTTTTATCAGCTGAAACTGCCCCGTAATCGTCGGAAGCGCCTGTCCAATCTCCACCTCTGCCTTTGTGTCCGTGTCGTGCGAGCTCGCCTTCTAGTTCAGCTTTTTCTGCCAATAAACGCTCTTTCATTTTCTCTATATTTATTTCAGCCATATCAAAATATTAGCAAAACGGGTCTCTAAAGTCTACGCCCCGCTCTTAAGCGGGCCAATGCTTCAACGAAAGAGTGTGGACTCTCTGCTATGATTAGTATTTCTTTTGTAGGAAATGCATAGAGCATTTTTATGTTTCCTGAAGAATCTCTAAGTACTCTCACGTCGTAGTTTCTTATGATGACGTCCTCAAAAGAGTTTATGGTTATGTTTCCGTCAAGACCTCTGTTTTGATATGGGATTTTTGTAAAAAGGGGGGACAAATCTTCGTTTATGTTGCGTTCCCATTCAAGCATATCAGAGAATGCATTTTGATACAGAACAACGGGAATGATTATTACGGGAACATTTTCATCTATCGTGTGTATGCCTAGGAAGAAGAAAGTATCAAATGACCTTAAAAAATCTTGCGGTACTCGAGTGCCCAGTGCCGAGAAAAACTCTGCTGTTGTAGCCTCTTTCTCAAATAGCTGGCCTGAGTCCGGGTCAGTTTCAAAGATCGTAGGCACAATTCGGGTAATTGCTCCAAGCGTTAGTCCGACTCCGCTTCTGGCTTGTGCCATTTGTTCAAGTAGGTCTCGTGGCTCTTGATCTGTGATAGGCAGTGTGAATGTTTGTTCCGAGAAAAGCAGAGAATTATCTTGGACTATAGGAGCATCTCCCAAGCGCTGGTTTTGTATCGCAAGGACAACGAACAGGGCCAATGTTCCAAGGCCGACTAGAACAACAATCGCAAATACTATGGCAAATACCCGTGCTCGGGTTTTTGATTTAGCGGCATTGTCGTGAGTGCTTACACTTGTTTGACCGCGAACTTTTTCAGTTTCAAGTGTTGCCGCTTTCACTAACGACATTTTTTTTATTTTTACCAATCCTTGGAGGTCGTCTTTGAATGTGCGCAATGATTTGATCTTTGGCTCTGCATTATCTGGCCTTGGATCTTTTTGTACGTTTTCTAAGATTTCACTCGACCCCTCATTTTTGTCAGGACCAATTTTTGTATCGAATGTTTTTGGAACATTTTTTTGTTTGCCAAACTCTCTCCTTTCTGGGAGTTTTGTTTTTTTGAGAATCTTTTTTATATCATCTGATATATTTCCGTCATCTGATTTTGGCAAAAAAGGACTTTTCGGAGTCTTTTGAAGAAAGCTTCTTTCATCGCCGTTGTCACGGTCTTCTAAATCAAGCGTAGAAGGACTCTCCTTTTTTTGATCAGGATTTTTGTTCTGGTTTTTCTTTTCCTCCTCCATTTTGTGTTTGTGAAGACATTGGTTTTACGCCTTTTTTTATTGCAAACTCCGGATCAATATCTTTTATCGACAAGTTTATTCTGTTTTTCTCATCGATTTCTTTAATAATAACAGCAACTTGCTCCCCTTCCGACAATATCTCACTCACTGTGTTTATTCTAAATGGTGCTATTTCAGAAATGTGAACGAGCCCCTCTGTATTTGTTCCAATTTTTACGAATGCGCCAAAGTCCATAATCCTTGTAACTGTAGCATTCTCAAACTTCTCGCCCACTTTATACTCATGTGTTAGCTCAGAGATCATTCTATATGCCTCCTGTGCAGTACCACCGTTTCCAGTTATATAAACTGTTCCGTCGTCGTCTATGTTTATGTCTGTAACTCCCGTTGCATCTTTAATTCCATTTATTGTCTTCCCCCCCGGACCTATGACTAGACCTATTTGATCTTCTTTTACAGAAAGTGTGAGAATTTTCGGTGCTCGTTTGTGTATGTTCTCTCTTGGCTTGTCTATTTCTTTTTCAATTACGTCCAAAATCGCAAGGATGGCTTTTTTAGCGTCAGAAAAAGCCTCCATTAATACATCAATTGGAACACCAGAAACTTTTACATCCATTTGTACAGCTGTTACGCCTTCTCTTGTACCTGCAACCTTGAAGTCCATATCTCCGTGGTGATCTTCCGGACCCTGAATGTCCGTTAGTATTTTGTGATTTCCCTTTTCGTCGCTCATCATTCCCATTGCTATTCCGGCTACTGGTTTTTTTATGGGAACGCCGGCGTCAAGAAGCGCAAGAGTTGAGCCGCATACACTTGCCATAGAACTAGACCCGTTTGATGCCATGGTTTCAGAGACAATTCTTATTGTATAAGGGAATTCTTCTATACTTGGCAGTACGGGAATGATTGCCTTTTCTGCAAGAGCTCCGTGTCCTATCATTCTTCTGTTGAAACCTCCAACTCGCCCAGTTTCTCCAACCGAAAACGGCGGGAAATTGTAATGATGCATATATTTCTTTTTGGTGTCTTGGAACTCAATTGTGTCCAACAATTGAGCATCCTCAGGACCTCCTAAAGTGAGTGCGGAAAGCACGTGAGTACCACCCCTGTAAAAGAGGCCAGTTCCATGGATCATCCCGGAAATGCCGCCAGCTTGTGCATATAGTGGTCTTATTTCGTCCATTTTTCTTCCGTCTTGTCTACGATTATTGCTAATCGCCTCGTCGTGCACCAATTGATCAATCATCTCTTCAAAATAATCTCCTGCATCCGCAAGAGAAACACCCTCGATTTCTTCGGATACTTTTTTAATCCATTTGTCTTTGAGGGCGTATGATCCGTTTCCACCAAAAACCTCGTTTAGCATATTAGGCTCTATTTCCTTTTCAAAGAGTTCCTTTATTTCATTTGAAACTTCTCTAGTTTCAATTTTCTTTTTCTCTTTTCCAATTTCAGAAATTATTTTCTCTTGAAACTCTTGTAGTTCGGAGTGGATTTCCGCTGCCTTTTTAAGACCCAATTGGATGGTTGACTCATCCGCTTCAGATGCTCCTATCTCGATCATATTTATATGACCGTCTTTTCCGCATGCGAGGAGGTCCATATGAGTCTCTTCACCGCGTTCTTTGTATGTTGGATTGATTATTAGTTTGTCACCGCCGTTTTTACCAATACGCACAGCACTTACCGGACCATTCCAAGGAATGTCAGAAGTACCAAGTGCAAGTGATGCTCCCATTACACCCAAAACATCGGTGTCATCCTCGTCAATTGAGAGAACAGTGATGACCACCTGCACATCTCGTCTAATGTGGTGATCAAAAAGTGGCCGTATGGTTCTGTCTACTACTCGCGCAGAGAGAATTGCCTCATCAGAAGGGCGCCCCTCTCTCCTTTGGAAGCGACTTCCTAAAATGGCACCAGCTGCGTAAAATTTTTCTTCGTATTCTACAGACAGAGGAAAGTAATCAAGGCCGGAGCGTTCACCTCCCATCACTGCTGTTGCGAGTATTGCAGAGTTTCCATATCTAATAATAACCGAGCCATTTGCCTGATCGGCTATGTCCGTAAATTCGGCTGTCAAGGTTTTACCCCCGAGCTCCATTGAATATTCTTTTTTTTGCATGTTAGAGATTGTTAGCGAGTGATAATGAGCTTACAAGCTCTTACACCCTGTTAAATGCCGCGAAGCGGCCTTTCGCCAAAGGCGAAAGATTTAACAGGGTCAAGAAATTGTAATTCATTTCATTCATAACATTTCTACGACGACCTCCAGATTACAGGATTGAACCTTTGTTCAACGCTGCCTATCCAAAGACCGCCACTGTTAATAAAACGAAGTGTATCAGATTCTACACAGTATCCAAATGTGGATTAAAAAAACTGCCGACAGGGTGTAGGCAGTTTTTTAGGCATTTTTTGTTGTTTTTTTACTACGCTTTACTGATGGCTTTATCAAATATCTCTTAATGTCTTCATCCATATCAATGAATTCATCTGCCGCTTCAATAAGCCTAGTGGAAGCGCTTCTTCCGAAAGTGATGACTTCTACTTGGCACCCTTCCCTTATTTTAAGGTGCTCTACGAGTGGAACGAAATCGCCATCTCCCGTAGCTAAAATTATTGCGTCAAGTTTAGGCGCCGCGGTAACGGCGTCTATTGCCATGCCGACATCCCAATCTGCTTTTTTTGCTCCCCCAAAGAAGATTTGCAGATCTTTCGTTTTAATTTCTATCCCTAATTTTTCAAGAGCCTCAAAAAAAGGCTGTTCCTCGCCCGTTTCTGTGTTTACTACGTAAGCACGGGCTCGTATTAATTGTCTTCCGGCCACTGAGTCTTCTAGTACGTTGCCGAAATTAACCTTTGCTTTATAGAGATTTTTTGCACTGTGGTATAGGTTTTGCGTATCGATGAAAACACCAACACGTTGTTCAGAATGTTTAATTACAGACATAAAAATTAGTTAAAATTAGAAAGTTTATAAAAAAGTACTGTTTTAGTACTTAGAATTTGAAAATTTGGATGCAGAACAAGGAGTGTAATAAAAACGAACGAGCCATATCAAAGAATATGGTGAGTGTAGTTTTTTGAAACACGACGCGGTTATGCGTCAAATTTGCGAATTCCTATTTTTTGAGTCCAAGCTTCTTAATTAAAGAGTTATAAGATCGCTTGTTAACTTTTTCAAGGTACTTCAGGTGCCGACGTCTGTCTGCCACAAGACCAAGGAGACCTCGACGAGAGTGTTTGTCCTTGTGGTTTTTCTTCAAATGCGACGAAAGCTCTTCTATTCTACGCGTCAAAACTGCCACTTGTGCCTCGGGTGAACCGGTATCATTTTCGTGGCGTCGCACATCTTTGATTGCATTTGCTTTCTTTCTCTTTGTCAGCATGGCGAAATTTTACCATAAGCCAAAATATATTGCAACAGTGCGGTATTTTAGAGATGAATAACATTGTGCGACATATATGTTAAACTTTTTTATATGTCTGAAAGTGAATTGTTTGGCTTAAAACGTGACTTTTTGGAATATTTAGAAATTGAGCGTGGCAGGGCTATAAAGACAGTTGAAAACTACGACAGATATATTTCAAGATTTCTTGATTTCACAAAAATCAGCAGACCAAAAGATATAAATGATGAGATTATTCGTGAATTTCGTCTCTGGTTAAATAGGCAAAATACAAGAGATGGCGAATCTTTGAAGAAAAGAACACAAAATTATTATCTTATAGCCATAAGAGCCTTTCTGAAATACTTAAGAAGGAGAAATATAACTACATTATCACCGGAGAGGATAGAATTGGCAAAAACTTCAGATCGTGAACTTGATCTTATAACAATTTCAGAATTAGAGCGACTTCTAAGTGCCCCAGAGGGCAATACGTTACAAGCGATGAGAGACAAGGCAATATTGGAAACTTTATTTTCAACAGGATTGCGAGTATCAGAGTTGGTCTCTCTAAGTAGAGATATAGATTTGTCCCGCGACGAGCTAACTGTGCGGGGTAAAGGAGAAAAATTGCGAGTTGTGTTTCTGTCAGATCGATCAAAAAAGGCCATAGGAGAATTTCTTGAGAAAAGGACAGATTTTGATGACGCACTGTTTATTCAATTAGGTAAAAATGCCAAAAGTGCTGACTCACTGCGTCTCACGTCCCGTTCTGTTGAGAGAATTGTGAAGCAATATGCGATTAAGGCGGGTATCACAAAGAAAGTCACCCCTCATGTAGTGCGCCATTCCTTTGCGACAGACCTCCTTCAAAACGGCGCAGATATTCGCAGTGTGCAGGCACTATTGGGTCACGCGAGCATCAACACCACTCAGGTCTATACGCACGTGACAGACAAGCATCTTCGTGAAATTCATAAAAATTTTCACAGCAAGCGGAGAAAGTGAGATCAATGGAGGGTGTAGGAGATATGGCGTAGGTGATAGGTTTTTGCGACGTATGTGAGGGTTGCGTCTTATGCTACCATCCTTTGTAATGAAACTCGTATCTTGGAACGTTAACGGATTGCGTGCAGTATATCGCAAGGGAAATTGGAAAGACGTATGGGAACTCAAACCGGACGTGCTCTGCTTGCAGGAAATAAAAGCGGATGTTGCAGATTTGCCGAACGAAATAAAAGAAATTGCTGGCTACACAGCGTTTTTTAACGAAGGAAGTAGTAAAAAGGGCTATAGCGGAGTTGCTCTTTATACAAACACTGAGCCTGAAACTGTGGAATACGAAATTGGAGAGGAGAGATTTGATGTGGAGGGTCGGGTGGTTACGGCGCATTTCAAAGATTTTTTAGTCAGTAATGTTTACTTTCCTAATGGTGGTCAGGGGCCGGAGCGTCTGCAATACAAACTTGATTTTTATGATGCGTTTCTAGAATATATAGAAAAAATAAAGAACAAAACTGGCAAAAAGATAATTTTTTGTGGGGATATAAATACTGCACATGAAGAAATAGATTTAGCCAGACCAAAAGAAAATGAGAAGAACACGGGTTTTCTGCCTCAGGAGCGTGCCTGGATTGATGAAGTTATTGCGCTCGGGTATGTCGATGTTTATAGATATCTTCACCCAAACAAGACAGGGGCCTATGCATACTGGGATTTAAAAACGCGTGCTCGGGACAGAAACGTTGGCTGGAGAATTGACTATTTCTTTGCAGAGCAGTCTTTGATGAAGAATGTCCTTCGGGCAGATATTCATACTGACATATTTGGTTCTGACCACTGCCCCGTGTCAATAGAGGTTGAGATATAAAGATTCCTCGGGGCCGAGCCCCGAGGAATCTGTGTTACGTCATCGCTCGTAGGAAATGAAAGCAAGCTTTCATTTCTCTCCTCGCTAGCCGCAATAAAGGACAAGACATATAAGGGACAAGATATCCACATACTGTCCTTTACAAGAGTATTGTAAAGGACATATAGTTATATCAGTAAGTTCTTTGGAACTCTGCAAAAAAGCAAATTTGGTACAAAATACCGACAAAAAATGCAATAGTAGGCCTTCTTTGGCCGATTTGAAGAACAAGGTACATTTGTCCATTTGTTGATAATTGAATTACTCATATGCAGAGAGACCGCCTTGCGGAAAAAGAGAAAGAACTCGCGAGGCGGTTTTTATATTGTAAAAGTATAAAAATAGTATAGTGTCAAGCAAGAGTGGTCAGATCATTTTTGGAGATTCTAATGATCAGATTGAAATCATACTACGATAAAAGACGCACGCGAAGAAAGCCGAGAAAGCATAAAGGATTTGCCTCGCTCGTACTCGTATGTTCGTGTGACGGTGTTGTGTTTGTACGTGAACCAGAAAAAAACCCCTCACTTTGGAAACTTCCTGGCGGGCACGCGGGTATAGGTGAAGATGCGCCACAGACTGCAGTTCGTGAATTGTATGAAGAGACTGGTCTTCGGGTTAAGAAAAAAAGACTACAGGAGTTGTATAGATTTTGGCGAAGAGATCACATAGTGTATCTATTTGGTGTCTACGTTGCACAATTAGGTATACACGGATTACAAAATCATGGTCCTGTAACTAATGAAGAGACACGGGTTGAGCCAATTTCATCTGTGGGTGATTTAATTCACAGTGCAATGTTCTTATCCCCGCACGGACGTCTTCTCAGCAATCCTAGAGTACTGGAAAATTTGGCCAGCATGCTCGAGGACGTTACTTGAACCGCCCCTTTTTGGGCGGTTCTTTTATCTATACATCCACGTGGTATTTCTTTCTGAGTTCTCGTATTTCTAGTTCATCTTCCTCGTCACGGCGTACCCTCCCCTTCTCCCCCAGTGTTTTTAATTCTTCTTCAGGAAGCTTTAGGAGCTCTAGTGTACGTTCTTCCAGATGTTCTTTTCTATTCAATGTTGGATCGTTTAGTACTTCTTCAAGGAGCGCATGTAGTACAAAACCGAGTTTCGGTCCGGGTTTTTCTCCGGAAACACGCATAATATCTGAGCCATCTATTGCCAATTGTCCTACTGAAATGGGGTCTCGGAGCGCTTCTTCAACCATAGATATATATTTCCTCAATCGAAATGGTTGCTCCTTTGGTCTTCCTGTACCTATTCTGTCGCATATCCTTAGGTTCAATAAGTCCCATACATTTTCTGGCTCGACGTTTCTAATGATTCTTCTCACGGCACTCAATGTAATTTTGTCGGGGTCTGAAAAAAACATATGCCAGCGTATTAATCCAACTACCCTATCTGATATTTCTGTTGAAAAACGTAGTCTTTTCATTATTTTTTTAGCAATTCTTGCTCCGATGACTTCATGGCCGTGAAAGGTGTAATCTTTTTTCTCATCGGACCATCTCCTTGAAGCAGGTTTTCCTATATCATGCATCAAGGCAGCAATTCGAACCTGCAGTGACCATTTTTTGTCTGCAGCATGTTGCAGGGTACGCAGGGAATGCTCAAATACATCATACGAATGAGCCTGATTCTGCTTTATACCTATTCCTTCTTCTAGTTCAGGTAGGATGTATGTTATTAGGCCGAGTTTTTGCGCTACATATAACGCCTGCATTGGTGTATCTGAAGCAACAATACGTATAAACTCGTCGCGGATACGCTCTTTTGATATTTTTTCTATAAGTGAAGCGTTATTGGCGATACCTTCCGCTGTTTCTGCCTCAATAACAAAGTTTAATTCAGCCGACAGTCGTATCGCGCGCAGCATTCTAAGTGCGTCTTCGGAAAATCGGTCATGAGGAACGCCGACCGCGGCAATCGCTTTTCTCTCTATGTCTTTTTGTCCATCATGCGGGTCTACAATTTCCTTGGTGATAGGGTTATAAGCAATGGCGTTTATATTAAAGTCGCGACGCTCCAAGTCCTCCTTGAGCGTTTTTGCGAAAGTCACCTCATCCGGTCGTCTTGCGTCGGAGTAACCGCTTTCAATGCGGTATGGGGTGACCTCAATGACGTGTAGGCGCGCGTCCTCAGACTCTGTCTTTATTCCGACAGTACCGTAGTCGTTTTCATAGAAAGAATCTGTGAAAAGCGATTGTATTTGCTTTGGTGTGGCGTTGGTGGTGATATCCCAGTCTTTAGGCTCTTTTTCTCGGAGCAGATCGCGAACGCATCCCCCGACGAGATATGAATCATATCCTGCACCTGATAGCCCCTCGCATACATTTAAAACTTCTTTTGGAATTTTAAAGTTTGGCATGCGTAAATTGTACACTAGCGTAAACATTCGAACCATATGCTATACTCCACATAACATGAAAGAAAAGGTTCGAGAAAAAGAAAAAGCAATTCAACTGCGTAAGAAGGGGTATAGTTACAAGGATATTTTAAAAGAAGTGCCTGTCGCGAAGAGCAGCCTCTCACTTTGGCTAAAAGACGTGCATCTTACCGATTCTGAAAAAAAATACCTTAAATCTCGACGCGACAAAAATATTACTCGTGGGCGCATAAAAGCAGCGTCTGTTCTGAGAGGAAATAGGCTCGAGAGGGAAAGTTTGTTGCAAGAAGAGGCTCGTAGAGAATTCAAAAGTTATGTTGGAGATTCTTTATTTCAAGTTGGCGTTGCTCTATATTGGGCTGAGGGCGCAAAACGAAACTCCTATTTTTCATTTTCAAATTCAGATACCAACATGACAAACCTTATGCTGTTGTGGATAGAGAAATATCTAAATATAAGCAGAGACGATATAAACGCATGTTTGTACATACACAAACCTTATGCACATGAAAGATGTGAAGAGCATTGGTCACGGGAGACGAATATTCCACTGAATAATTTCCGAAAAACAATTTATAAGTCAACTAGTAGGTTGGTAAAGAAACGCCCAAATTATAAAGGAGTGTTACGTATATCAGTGACAAGAAAAGCTCCTTTGTTAAAGATGAAATTTTGGATCCATATGCTAAGTAGACATTATAATAAATAACGTTATTGTTTGGCATGTAGCCTCCGTAGCTCAATGGATAGAGCGTCTCGCTTCGGACGAGAAGGTTGTGGGTTCGAGTCCTGCCGGGGGCACAAAAACAAAAAAGGGCGATGCAAGCGCATCGCCCTTTTTTGTTTTTGTGCGGGTAGGCCCGCACACTAATTTTCGTTTCGGAAAAGTTCCAAAGTTTTGTTAATTCGCTTGAGAAGCTGAGCACGTGCTTGACCGCGTAACTTCAACGCTGCCTCTCTGTCTCGCGCTTCTTGTTCAGTTTTATATGACTCATAATATAGTAGCGCCATCGGTGTCCGTGATTGTGTTGATGGAACTTTTCCAGAATTATGTTCTGTCATTCGCTTACGTAGATTATTTGTAGAACCTATATATAACTCTTTGTCCTTTTGACTACCAAGAAGATATGTATAGAACATAATTCAAAAACGAAATTTAGTGTGCGGGTAGGGAGAATCGAACTCCCGTCTCAACCATGGCAAGGTCGCGTCATACCACTAAACTATACCCGCACACCAACTTTGGACTTGCTGCAGAGCAGCGCAAAGCTAAAAGCTTTGCAAGGCCAAAGTTAGTGTGCGGGTGTACCCGCCTAAACCCCAACCTAAGCCAAAATCAGTATCGCGATTATATCGCAATTTTAGACACATACAACAAAACCCTGACAATGTGCCAGGGCCCTGCTCAATGTATAAATGATGAGATTAGAATTTGATTACTTTCTCTTTTTTTTCACTTTCTTTACTACCGTCTGACACTGGAGGCATTTTCATCACTGGACCCCCCGATGTGCCTACAGAACTCGCGACAACCTTTCTCGGCTCTTCATCGCTTGCTGGAACTCCCAATACTGTTCCAAGAGAGATAAGTGCCACCACTACCGGGAACCATTGGTGCATACGGCACCCGTCTAGGAGGAACCACATGAGTAGAAATCCTATGAATGGGACAAGAAGTGCAATGGTAAACCAAAGGTTACTTTCAGAGATGAGTGAACGAAGGAAGAAGAGTATTGCCCCTGCGATTATAAGGTGAAGCACTGCAAGTAAAACCCAGGACAGAAGTGGTAAGGTTCTACAAATTGAACCTTGAGGTGTTATCGGTGCAAAAAGTGATAGGAAACTTCCCTTTTCTTCCTCATTTGTATCCTGCAAATTTTCAGTATCAGGAGAAATCATAGAGTCATCTGTAATTGCATCTTCTTCCATAGTATCGTTCCCCTCCTCCGTATCTCTGTCATCAATGGATACCTCAATGGATGGAGTGGTGTCAGTGACGGCCACCGTATCGTTTGAGATGCTTGATTTGCCGTCGCCTGCTTCAGAAGAAACAGGTCCCCCAGTTCCATAATCGTTTGTACCACTTACAGGAGTAGATGTCTGTGGCGGCAGTTCCGGAAGTGATACAGTAAATGTCGCTTGTGTTTCACATGAAGCATCAGGTCCTGTTTTCACGTGAACCGTGACTGGAAATGTGCCCCTAAACCCCTCCCATCCAGGAACGTCTACGTGTACACGCGTATCGCCATTTGAAGTCCACTCAGACGAATATCGAGCTTCTATGTTCTTATTGTCAATTAGTGTTTGTAGTGGCAATACAACCCCCCTATCATTGTCGAATACCGTATAGTCGAAGGAATGGAGTTCGCCGTCATAAATATAAGGTACAAAATTACCTATATTTGGCTGTGCACAAGAGGCAATTGTCTGTGCATGAGCTGAGCCCGCCGATAGGAATAGTGAGAAAAAAATGGCCAGTAAAAGAAAGGAAATATAAAGCACTTTGTTGTGGATCTTACTATAAAAAGTGAGGTTTTTCATATGTTATTTAATTATATTTAAATTTTCCCTTATTTTCTTATTTTCTTTGATAATAGATAATAATAGATAATAGAAGACGGACCACAAACTATAAAAAAGAGTATGCCGTCAACTATCACACCTACTACAGTCAATTTAGGGTGTCAATATATTTTTGTTTAGAACATCACATCACATTTTAGTCCAGTTCTTATACAAGAAGTGGAATTAAAATAAAAAACAAGTTACAAGATATCCACAACAACATGTGTATATGTGTATAACGGACAAATTCCACAATCCTAACATTTTTGACCTATTAAGTGTCGTTTTGATGATCATAAAATAAGCCAGATTGTGGAAAAGCTTGTGGATATGTGGATTAAAAGGACAAAAACTGTCCTTTTGCATTTTAAAATTTCATAGAAAGTCTTATTTAGAGGCAAATTGCAACAACCTGCAAAGGGATGTTACTTAGTAACATATAAGGCTCATGTTTCCCGTGAAATATATTACTATATCAAACAGCAAGGGCTATAATGTTGTTTCGCGTGAAAATGTTTATGGATAAAAGTGATACTAAAAAAATCGGTAAAATAGGGGAAGATATAGCTTGTCAGTTTTTAATCAGGAAAGGATTTCGAATTCTAGACAGAAACTATAGGAAAAAATATGGTGAGATAGATATTGTCGCTGAGAAAAGTGGAATAGTCAGGTTTGTTGAAGTAAAGACTGTTTCTCGTGAAAATATAGAGTCTGAGAGTAAAGAGGGTTATAGACCGGAAGAACAGGTTCACCCCAAAAAACTTAGAAAAATAGCTTCTACGGGAGCCGTATATGTGGATGAAAATAATATTACTAGCGACTACCAGATAGATGTGATCGGCGTACTACTCAACACTGAAAAGAGGGTTGCCAAATGTCGCTTATTTGAGGGGGCTACATTCTAAAGGACATTTATAAAGGACAAAATATCAGTAAATGTCCTTTATAATTATATTATTGCCTATATTCCTATAATTTTGTCGGGGCGCCGAGAATAAAAGCACTTCGTCTTATATAACGTCTGCGCTCGGACGCGATGAAAACAAGTTTCCGTCGCGCTCCTCGTTTGACGTTATCGAACTCGGGCCATCCCCCTACGGGGCCACGACAGTTCACTGAACTGTCGGTTAAATTCATTGTCGGGGTGCCGAGAATCGAACTCGGGCCATTCGCTCCCAAAGCGAACACACTACCATTATGCTACACCCCGACCTACCACTTTTTTACAGTGTTAAGCTAGGCTATCGTATCATATGTTCGCTCAAAACGGCACTTTTTTCAGGTGGTTTTGTTAAATATGCTTGGAATATCAACTGTGTTTTGGTAAAGTGCTCAAGATGCAAAACATTCCATTTTTTAGCGACATTACAACTAGGATTAATCAGTATTTGGAGCCACTTGAAGGCTATAAGCTTTTTGGTAATACAGGGGCTGATTACGCAATGGCGTTTGTGCTGCTTGTTGTCATGACCCTTGTCTTTGCTGTCGCGCAAAAAATTATTATCGTGCGACTAGATCGTCTTGCAGATCGGACAAATACAGACATTGATGACACCCTCATTGATATCGTACAATCTGTTCGACCTGCATTTTACTCGTTCGCATCTGTATACATTGCGATTAAAACCCTTTCATTACACGAGCTGTTTTTTAAGGGAATGACGATTATTTTTGTAGTTTGGATTGCAATACAAGCAGTGCTCGCATTACAGAAACTCATTGATTACATTCTCAGTAGAAAGATGAAGAATGAGAAGGATGGTAGTGCACTTGACGCTTACTCATATATTGGAAATATTGCGAAGTGGCTGTTGTGGGTATTTGCGGCACTCGCAGTACTTGCAAATTTTGGCGTAAACATCACGTCGGTATTAGCCGGTCTTGGAATTATGGGAATAGCGGTGGGCTTTGCGCTTCAAAATATCCTTGGTGATTTGTTTAGTTCATTTGCAATTTATTTTGACAAACCGTTTCAGGTTGGAGATTTAATTGTGGTCGGCGAGCATACCGGTAAGGTGGAACATATTGGCATTAAAACAACTCGCATTCGGGCATTGCAGGGAGAGGAGATTGTCATTCCAAACCAAGAGCTTACCGGAGCACGAGTGCAGAACTTTAGAAAACTTAAAGAGCGTCGTGTCGCGTTCTCAATTGGCATTTTATATGAAACACCAAGGGAAAAGATTGAAAAAGTTACAAAAATAATTACCAATATTATTGAAAAAGTGGAGAAAGCGCGCCTTGATAGAGTACATTTTAGCTCTTTTGGGGACTCAGCGCTGGTGTTTGAAATTGTATATTACGTACTTTCTGATGCTTACTTAGATAAAATGAATGTACAGCAAGAGATTCAATTTGAGATTATGAGGGAATTTGAAAAAGAGAAAATTGAGTTTGCGTACCCGGTAGTAGATGTTCGCCTTACACAAGTTGTGCGGTAGCGCTTGTAGGGAAAATATAAGTTTAGCCGTATGTATATAGTAAAACACCGTGTGTGCGAAGCGCGAGGCGAACATTCACTACCGGGCGTATCCAACACAAACAGTCTTCGTACGGAAATAGACTTTAGACTTCTTGAAGAAACGGGATAAATTGCTCAATGAGTCCCGGTGCAATGTTTAGGCGGAAGTCGGATGCTTTAGCATTAATATCTGATGAGATAAACTCAAGAAGACCGATACCCACTTGATTTCTTATACTTCTATCAACATGCGCGATAGTAATCGCGCGCAAATCTCTTTCAGAGGTGTTTTCTGCATCACTTGAGGTAACAATAATGCCGATTAGATGATTCCATGCATTCATTACTGCACCTCCAGAGGATCCACCTTGAGCAACGATGACCCCTCCCAAGGAAAGTAAATCGACGCTCCCGTCTAAGAACGTATAGAGCTTTTTGATGTTTGTAATAGTTGATGCGGCATATAGATTGTTTTGCACCGTGTTCCCATCAATAAATCCTGCAGGATAGCTTGCAAGTAATACAGGATCTTCCGTGAATCCTGCAGCTTCTCTTATTTCAAGGGGAAGGAAGGGGAATGCTGTTGGCAGTGGACCCCCATCAATGCGCCTTGTAATGCGTAAAATTGCCCAGTCGTGTTCGCCGGTACCAAGCGGCCGTAGCTCCGAGATTTGAAGAGCGTGTTCGTTCACCCATGTCGGAGGAAGATATACAAGCTCCGCGTCGTAGGTGCTTTTTGCAGGAGAACCGGTGCGTATTTCACAAGAAATAGCAATACGGGGGTCTTGCTCTAGAAGTAAGTACTGTCCGACGTGAGCATTGGTAAGAATTATCCCACTGTGATGTATTAATACTCCGCTGGCGCTTATTGGGCTTATTGAAGTGGTGCCGGCAGTACACAAGATGTTCACTAACGCTTCTCGTGCAAGTATGTTGATTTCGTCAAAGGAAATGGCGGGGAAGTTGTAGAGATTGATTGTTTCGGGTTGTGTGTTCTCAGCTTCCTGTTGTTCCAAAACATTCAAAACAATATCCATGGGCTCTGGCTCAGAATAAGTAATTTCCTGCCTTTCGGCAGGTACAACGTTTTCTATTATCTCTCCTTCTTTATTTTCGGGGGGATTTGGAACGGGTATAAATACTATTTTGTCTTCATTGTTCTGGGTAGTATGGGATTTTGCCTCGTATTCTTTTTTATCAAATACAGTATTCGAGAAGTTACCAGATAGCGGTGCTAGGAGGAGTACCGACACCGAAAAAACGGCTATAACGAACAAGAGCATTTCTCGTATCATGGATTGAATAGTATACGCTTTTTATGTGTTGACAAGTTATTTTGGTTGTTTTATTATCTTGACTTTGAATATCTATGCTGTACAATAGAGGAGTCTTGGAGCTTGCTCCAAGGCCGTTTTATAAGGCTATCTTCAAAGGTTTGTTGGAGATAGATTATTTTTTTCTGACCTATGGAAAACACAATGAACGAAGGTCAAGAGATGGGAACAGAAGGTACTGAGGAAGCGACTCCAGCCACTCCGGCTACGGAGGAAACTTCTGAAGAGTCTGCTGAGTAATTCCAGCTCTTACCGGACAAAACCCCCGCTAGGCTAAACACGTCAGTGTCGCCTAAAGCGGGGGTTTTGTCTTTGTATTTAATTTCATATGATGAGGACAGGTATGTCACGTCCCCGCCCCGCCCGATGACACGGGCAGGGTAGGAATTTTTATCGTACGCCATTAGAAGTCTGGAGTGGTGCGTCATCTGTTTGAATTCAGGTTGCTGAGAGCGTGCGTTGACTTTGTCAATGTTTTGTGCTAAGATTTTTGAGTGTTCTTTTCATCATGGTCACAGCCAATAGCGTTTCAAATGTGAAATTCTACTGGCTGTGACCATACCGGCACAGCCTCTTAACTGGCGAGTAGTCAGGAACTGGAGGGCGATCAGCCCAAAGGAGTATGAAATGTCTGCAAATCGCCTTGACATGGTCGACACTTTCGACCAATTCGGCCACGATCACTGGAAAGCGCTTGGCACGAAGCTTGGCGGCGTGGAAACGGTGAAAGCCCTTCTGCGCGGCACTTCGACAGTGACTATCGAGGTGATCCGTCGCCTCACTGCCCTGACCTCGGTCACGGTTGAGACTGACAACGTCAACCTGCGTGACTTCTTCAAAACCCGCGAAGGTCTCTGGGTATCGAGCAACTTCGACGACCTCATCCTGAAGGGTGTGTCAAAGAAGAACCACTCGGCGAAAGAGACCGTCATCGGCCGCGCCGACTTGGCGCAGGCTGCCAACGATGCGGAGATCGGTGCCGAACTTCCAGAAGGATACGTCTTTGAAGGCGTCGTCACCTTCCTTGTTCACCTTGCAACCCTCATCAAGGAACAGTGGGGTGGCAAAGATGGCGTGCTGCTGAACAACGGCTACGCCAACAGCTTCTACGTGAAGGTGAACGGAGAGGTGTTTGTCGTCCTCGTCCGCTGGCACGCCGACGCTCGGGAGTGGTACTGCTACGCCGGTCGTCTCTACGACTGTCGGTGGGTTGCCGGTTACCGGGCCTTCTCGGCAACTGCCACTTTGGCCTAAGTCTTCCGGCCCTTTGAACCTTTGTCCCTCGGACGCTTCGCGCGCCCGGGGGATTTCTTTTGTATAATTATGTCGAAATGTGTGTCATGTCATGGTCACGGCTGTGACAGCACGTTTTGATTTCATACATTACTCAGAGTTAGTACGACTACGGTTTTGCTAAGCGTAGTGTGTATAAATCCAGAAAAGAAACAATGGTAGTTGGTGACAGTATCTGGAGGACTTCGAGGTCCCGCATAAAATACAGGTGTTCGTGAGCTTGCTCTCGAATACCAGTGGTCTGGATGGGTATTGTCACATAGCGATTGTGTTTGTCGTCAACGTCAACTGGAACGCCGACGATCGGAAGTGGAACTGCAACGCCAATCGTCTCAACGACAATCGGTGGAATGCCGGTAACCGGGCATTCTCGCAACTCACTGTTTTCTCCTCACGCACGTGGGGAGTTTTTCGTTTCCAAACCTTTCTTCCAACCGCCGAGCATACGACCGACTTCTTGTAGTTGCTCACTGAGCACCGTGTATTTTTTGGTATCAAGTGCCCGAATCTCCCAAGTTAATTGCAACAGTAGTTTGAGTAGATCTACTCGTGAGATACAACGCTCAAGATGAATGAGCTTCGTGTCTTTGCTTGCGTAACTAGCCAAGAAACAATACTCGATAGCAAGCAAGAACACTTCATCAATTTTACTCCCGAGGGTATATCTATTTTGCTTGGGAAAGTGAAGCAGGTATTCCTGCCACACTCGATAGACATCCTTCAGTTTCAAGACAACGGGAATCAGTTTAGGTTGCGAAAAGCTGCGGGGGGGGGGTAGCCTTAGACGTGCTATTCAAATCGTTCGAAGACATTACCTATGATGATATCATCTCATCCGATAATCTTTTAGGTGCATGGGAAGAGTTTCTTAGAGGAAAGCGGAAACGGGAAGACGTGCAAGTTTTCCAATACAATCTTATGGAGAACATCCTTTCGCTTCATAGTGAATTGAAAAACAGAACGTATGTACATGGCACATACAAAGCGTTTAACATTTCCGACCCAAAGCCACGAAATATTCATAAAGCCAGTGTGCGTGACCGACTGCTCCACCATGCAATTTATCGGCAACTCTATCCATTCTTTGATCACAAATTCATTCTTCATTCTTATTCGTGTCGAAGAAATAAAGGAACGCATCGAGCCTTGAATGCGTTTACCAAAATGACGAGAAAAGCTTCACAAAATCACACTAAAACTTGCTGGGTGCTAAAGTGTGACATCAAGAAATTCTTTGCCAGCATTGACCATGAAATCCTACTCAACATTCTAGAAAAGCACATTGCAGACACAGACGTACTTTGGTTGCTGCGTCAGGTAATTGCCAGTTTTCATACTCAACCCGAAAAAGGATTGCCACTTGGCAACCTCACCTCACAGCTACTTGTGAACGTGTATATGAATGAATTTGATCAGTTTATGAAACATGAGTTAAGGGCGGAGTATTATATACGCTATGCTGATGATTTTGTAATTCTTGATGTAGATCGGAACAAGCTTGCACGAACCCTTCAGCAGATTGAAGGTTTTTTGCGATCAAAGCTAGCGCTTGAGTTACATCCACACAAAGTTTCAATCTGCACTAACGCTTCAGGTGTTGATTTCTTGGGTTGGGTACATTTTCCTTACCGTAAAGTACTGCGGACAACGACAAAACGCCGCGTGCAAAGAGGTGTCGCTGGGAGAGACCTGGGTACACCCGCAGTACAATCATATTTAGGCCTTTTGCAACATGGAGACACATACAAGCTCAAAATAACTGTATTAGAGAGAAAACCAATCTAAATTCTTTTTGTATAGTTTTGCCATTTTAGACAACTCAGTCACGTCCAGTCGTCTTTCACCACGTTCAATTTTTGAAATATATGATTGGGGATTGTCGAGTTTTTCAGCCAACGAGTCAAATTCTGCTGCACATCAACGGAACATACCTCGAACTTTTCATACAGAATGTACCAGTCCGTTGGTCATGCATATGCTGTGGCTGTTGTTAATTCTGATGTGCGCATTATAAATTTGGCTATTAGGTGGTTTGAAGATATATGCGGCCTCACCAAGGATAATTTCAGATTGTCAGTGCATCTATATCCGGACAATAATGTCAATGAGTGCTTAGATTTTTGGGCAAGAAGCACAGGTATAAAGAAATCTAAATTTGGAAAGACGCAAATAGACAAGCGAATGAACAAAAAGATGGCGAAAAGAGGGAAATTGCGATATGGTACTGCACATCTTGTTGTGCGCAGTAACGGCGACAAGAGATTCGGTGTATTCTTACAGCGCAGAATTGGAGCATGGATGGATATAGTGCTTTCAGGATCAGAAAAAGGTGATGCGGGTATGGTCTAATGGTATGACGCGACCCTTCCAAGGTTGAGACGGGAGTTCGATTCTCCCTACCCGCACAGCCAAACCAAAGAGTGCCCGAATAGGGTGCTTTTTGGTTTGGTTGCTGTGCAGAGTAGAGAAAGCCAACTGCTTGGCTTTTGTGGAGAATCGAAAGGCGGAGCAATGTTTTTGCGAAGCGAAAACCGCGAGCCCGGGTCGGAGCGCTTAGCATTTTGGAGTGCGAAGCACGAACGAAATGGTTAGCGACTGTGACCGATTCTCCCTACCCGCACAAGAGATGAGAGAAACACAAAAACCCCGCAATGCGGGGTTTTTGTATTCGTTTGAGTGCACTCAAACCCTATTTTACGGCGTCCTTAAGTGTTTTTGACGCTCGGAATTTTGGAACTCGCATAGAAGGAATCTGAATTGATTCTCCAGTGCGCGGGTTTCTTCCTGTTCGTGCCGCACGTGTCTTTGCTTCAAAAATTCCAAGTCCCGCAATCGAGACTTCTTCACCACCCTTTAGGGTGTTTGTGATTGCGTTCACGATTGCCTCAACTGCACGTTCAGCGTCTGCTTTCGTGCCACCGACAACCTCGTGTACGCGGTCAGCCAAATCTGCTTTGTTCATAATAGTATTTTTCTACTGCGATTAAATTCGACCGCTGTATAGCATTGTTTTATATAGGTTACTCACTGTCAATCCCCATTTTGGCATAACACAGCCATTTTCTAGTGTCCACATTTATGGCACTCTTTTATGGACATAGATGCGAATTACCCAAATTACCGTGCGTACTCAATAGAGCGACTCTCACGAATCACGTGGATCTTTATTTCACCAGGATATTGCATTTCTTCCTCTATCTTTTTAGCTATATTTCTAGCGATTTTTTGGGCCTCGAGGTCTGAAATCTCTTCAGGTTTTACAAATATCCTTACTTCACGACCTGCCGCAATCGCGTAGCTTTTTTCAACACCTTTCTCATTGTTTGCAATTGCCTCGAGCTCCTCAAGGCGTTTTATATAGTTTTCCACTGTGTCGCGTCGCGCACCCGGCCTTCCACCTGAAATTGCGTCGGCAACCTGTACGATATACGATTCTGGCGTTGAGTACGGGTATTCCTCATGATGTGCCTCCATCGCGCGGATGACAAGTTCGTCTACCTTAAATTTTTGCAGTATCCTCCTTCCTATTTCCACGTGTGTTCCAGGTACTTCGTGGTCAACTGCTTTACCTATATCGTGCAGGAGCGCTCCTGCACGCGCAACAGCGACGTTCGCGCCTAATTCTTCGGCAATGATGGCGGCGATATGGCTCATTTCCACTGAGTGGTCAAGAACATTTTGCCCATAGCTGGTTCTGAAATAGAGTCGTCCCAGTATTTGCAAGAGTTTTGGGTCTAGGTTTGATACACGTGCTTCGTACGCTGCTTCCTCGCCTTTCTTTCTGATAATTTGATTTATTTCTTCTTGTGCCTTTTCTACTACTTCTTCAATTTTTGCAGGCTGAATGCGACCATCTAGAATAAGGTTCTCAAGCGCCACGCGCGCGACCTGCCTTCTAATTGGGTCAAATGAGGAGAGGGTTATTGTGCCGGGCGTATCATCTATAATGACGTCGACACCGGTCGCGCGCTCAAACGCCCTTATGTTACGACCTTCTTTTCCTATAATCTTACCTTTAATTTCGTCACCCGGTAGCTGTACAGTCGTTGCCAGAACATCGGAGACAACGGAATTGCCGATTCGATGAATTGCAGTCGTCAGTATGTCTCGTGCCTTTGATTCAAGTTTTTCTTTTGCAGTTGTCTCAAGTTTTTGGAGCCGCACCATCAAATCCTCTTCGTTTTGTGATTCAACGATTTTTAGAAGTTCCTTTTTCGCTTCTTCAGCGGAAAGTCCTGACATTTTCTCCAATTTTTCTTCTTCCTCTTTTATCAACTCTTCGACTCTATCTCTCAATCTTTTTACGTCCTCAACCTTTTTCTTAACGTCGTCCCCCTCATTGTCTAGGTCGAACTGTCTTTTATCTAGAAGTTCTTCTTTGCGAATCAATCGGTCTTCGGTCTTTTTAAGATCCTTTTCTTTTTCTTTAAAGTCCTTAGTTAGCTCCTCCGTTTTTTCCTTAGCCTTTTGCTCAGCCTCATCTATTATGTGCTTTGCTTCCTCCTGTGCTTCAAGCATTTTTTGCTTGATTTCGAGCTCCATTGAGCCACGCTTGCCAAGAGAAATAATCCATCTCAGGAAATAACCGAACGCAGTACCAACAAGGCCGGCGACGGCCAGTAGTACCAATATAATTTTTAGGTCCATATGCGGGTTTTTACCCGCTTTTCACTTCTTATTGCACGAGCAGTACGGAAATACCGCTTGAAATTCTTTGTCGGATAGTTAAATGTAGTGAATTTTTCTGCATAGTTTGGCGAAAAACGGGTTTTTACACGGAAATAATAAAATTGTGTGACGTGAGTATATCACAAGCGGCGCCCGTGTAAAATCGGGCGCCCTGAGACACATATATTTGGAATTTAGGAGAGTACTTTGTCGACGATACCGTACTTTTTAGCATCATCCGCGGTCATAAAGAAGTCTCGGTCAACGTCCCTTTCAATCTCAGCAAGTTTTTTGCCAGTATTTTTAGCTAAAATTTTGTTGAGGCGCTCTCTTAGTTGTAAAATATGCCTTGCGGTGATTTCAATGTCGGATGCTTGTCCTTGTGCACCACCCCATGGCTGGTGAATCATCACTTCTGCGTTTGGAAGAACCATACGCTTACCTTTTTCTCCCGCTGAGAGAATGACTGCCCCCATTGATGCAGCCATTCCTACACATACAGTTGATATGTTTGGCTTGATGTGATTCATCGTGTCTAAAATCGCGAGCCCTGCAGATACATGCCCACCGGGGGAGTTGATGTAAAAGCTGATATCTTTCTTAGAATCTGCTGACTCAAGAAAAAGAAGTTGCGCAATAATAAGGTTTGCAACATGCTCGTCAATTGTTCCACCCAAAAAGATAATACGTTCCTTTAGTAGGCGAGAGTAAATGTCATATGCACGCTCGCCCATAGTTGTTTTTTCAACAACCATTGGCACGAGCATTTGCGCCCTTGTCTCCGACGTCTTTGAGTGCGAGGTTTCCATACGCGGCAATCCTACCACAAAAATTGCTTTAGTACACCTCTT